>Ga0209689_1002214_pt1 | contig 14535 bp, 10 predicted proteins | sample GraSoiAngelo_149_FD_187119 | JGI IMG/M metagenome (GOLD analysis project Ga0209689, IMG submission 187119) | Grasslands soil microbial communities from the Angelo Coastal Reserve, California, USA - 14_1009_09_30cm (SPAdes) (version 2) | ecosystem: Environmental > Terrestrial > Soil > Grasslands ...
GCGCAACATGGACGATCCGGCGTACTTCCCGTACTACGCGGCAGCAGAAGAGCTGGGCGTGCCACTGTGCTGCCATCCCAACTCGAACGGCGAGCTCATCGATCGCTTCGACAACTTCTACAAGACGCACGTCCTCGGCCGGCCGACCAACTGCAGCGCGGCGCTGGTCGCGCTGGTGCTCGGCGGCGTGCTCGAGAAATTCCCGAAGCTGAACGTGGTGTTCTTCGAGTGCAGCGCCGAGTGGATCCTCTACTGGATGCACCGCATGGACGACGACTGGGAATGGGCGAAAGACTTCCCGCAGATCTCGGGCATGCTGAAGATGGCGCCCTCGGAATACATCAAACGCAACTGCTACGTCACCTGCGAAGCGGATGAGGCCGATCTCGCGCGGCCGATCGGCGAGCTCGGCGAAGACCACATCCTGATGGCGAGCGACTACCCGCACTTCGACTCGGAGTACCCGCATACCGTCTCGACCATTCGCTCGCGCAAGGACCTGAGCGAGCGCCAGAAGGACAAGATCCTCGGTGAGAACGCGGCTCGCCTTTTGCGCCTTTAGCCTGTTCCTGGCGTCGACGGCTGCCGCCGTCGAGCCGCTGCCGGGCGTCGCCGCGGTGGCCGCGTACCGCGGCGCCGAGCGCACGCAGCGACTGATCGCCGGCGCGAAAAAGGAAGGCGAGCTGATGATCTACTCGTCGCTCACGCCGGACGACCAGCTCAGGCTCGCCGCCGACTTCAAGAGCCGCTACGGCGTCGCGCTCAAATTCTGGCGCGGCAGCCAGACCAACATCCTGCAGCGCGTGCTCACCGAGACGCGCGGCGGCCGCTTCGAGTTCGACGCGCTCGAGACCAACTCGCCGCAGATCGAGGCGCTGGCGCGCGAGAAGCTGCTGCAGAAAATGAATTCGCCCTACGTCGACGAGGTGCTGCTGCCGCAGACCCTGCCGGCGCACGGCGAGTGGACGCCCGACCGCCTGAACCTCCTGGTCTACGCCTACAACACCGATGCCGTGAAGCGCGCCGAACTACCGAAGACCTGGCCGCAGCTGCTCGAGGCGAAATGGAAAAAGCGCATCGGCATGGAGTCGACCAACGTCGAGTGGTTCGCGGCGCTGGTCGAAGCGATGGGCGAAAAGAGCGGCCTGGAGCTCTTTCGCAAGCTCGGCGACAACGGCGTGGCGGTGCGCACCGGCCACACCCACAGCACCGGCCGCGTCATCGCCGGCGAGATCCCGCTGATGCTCGGCGTCTTCAGCCACGACGTCGACCGCATGAAGGTCAAGGGCGCGCCGGTCGACTGGTTCGTCCTGCCGCCCGCAGTGGTGCTGCCCTCCGCGGTCGCCGTCTCGCGCCGCGCGACCCATCCCCACGCCGCCGCGCTGTTCTACGACTACATGCTCACCGACGGCCAGAAGTTCTACACGGAGGTCTACCGCGTGCCGGCCAACAAGAACTACGACACGCACGTGCGCCGCCTAGTGCGCGAACGCCACCCGATCGCGGTCGTGAACGCGCACGAAGCGATCGACGACTACGACAAGTGGCACGGCCTGTACAAGAAGCTGATCGTCGACCGCTCGCAACACTGAGACGTGCGTTAAATCACGAAGCAGGCTTAACCCCTTTTGCCGCCGCAGCCGTTTAACACGGCGTGTAGGTAACAACAAGGGGTCGGCCATGCTTCTAGGTTCTTTCAAATCCTGGCGCGCTGGGCTTATCGCGGCGCTTTTCCTCATGCCGTTTGCTGGCTTGCGCGCGCAGGCGCCGCAGCATTTTGTGCCGCTGCCGGCGCCGATACCGCGGCCGCCGGTGATTGCGATCGCGGGGCCGGTGGAGCGGCCGGTGGTGCTGCAGTCGGTGAAGGTGGATGCCGAGATCGCCGGCAGCGTGGCGCTGACGCGGGTGGAGATGGTGTTCTTCAACCCCAACCGGCGCGCGCTAGAGGGTGAGCTGCAGTTTCCGCTGCTCGACGGCCAGTCGATCGTCGGCTTTGCGCTCGACGTGGACGGCAAGTTGCGCGAGGCGGTGCCAGTCGAGAAGGCGCGCGGCCAGGCGGTGTTCGAGGACATCACGCGCGTGCGCGTGGATCCGGGCCTCCTGCAGGTCACGCAGGGGAACAATTTCAAGCTGCGCGTCTATCCGCTGATCCACACCCGGCATGGCGGCGTGTCATACCAGCGACATTGGCTACTGCAGCAGCGCTGTTGCTTTCGACGTTCTCGTTTCCCTTGGTGGCCAAGGTGTCCATAGTCGCATGCCTTCTTCTGGCATATGCTGCGTGCGCGTGGTGTCTGCTGGATGCTTACGAACGCGTGCTAGTGATGACTCTCGGAAGGACACACCCAGTTCCAACATCGACATCGGTGCCGCTATCTGCGGCTTTGTCAGACTGACGTCGTAACCAACCCTTGACCGACTTCCTCGACTGAACCAGCATGACCTACGCGTTCATCATTCCGTTTCTTGTACTGCTGATGGTAAACCGGATGATCTTCAAATCGATGATCGCCCCGGCTACGCTTTTTGTGGGCATCTGGACCGCGACTATAACCGCCTTAGCGTTGTGCGGAGATCTTTTCCGTCCGCTTTCCACAGAGACATTGCTCATTTATCTCCTCGGAGCGTGCGTATTCTGCTTTGGGGGAATGCTAGCAGCAACCGTCGCGAACCAAGCGATTTCTAGATCTTTGGTCGTCCTGAGTTCTGATCGCCACTATTACTGCCGCGTAGTTCTGGATTTCCTGTTTGTCGGATGCTTATTTGCCCTTCCCCTATTTGCGCACAAAGTCTTGGGTCCTGTCGGTGGATGGAGCAGTTCGACCGCGCTGTTTGAGGTTCGTCGGAACGCGGTTGCGTCGAGCGGCCAGACCACGACCTTTGATATAGTCAATAATCTCTCAGTGTTATCCAGATTTGTTGCTTTTGGAATGTTTTATGAAAATGATGGCACCAAGCAAAGAAAATGGCGAGCTTATCTCTCATTGCTGCCAGCCGTTGCTTACGGTTCGTTATCCGGAAGCAAGGAACCCGTTGTAGTAATACTTCTCACGGTAATGTTTCTCACTTGGTTGAAGGCTAAAAGCGTAAACATAAAGACCGCGATCTTTGTTGTGGTACTGTGCATAGGTTCCTTTTCAGCCGGTATCTTAGTCATTAATTTCGCCTACGCTCGCTTTTCAAACACTCAAGACATAGGAAGTCGGTTGGCGTGGGTCGTAGCGAGCTATTGGCTTGGCGGACCTGTCGCGTTTGACCGCGTCGTGCAAGATCCAGATTCTATACCGTCTACGCAGACGATAGATAGGTTCTTCCTTCAAACCGCCAATAGCCTGGGGGCGAACTTCGAGGTCCCGAGCCTGCACGCCCGGTACACTCCCATCTCAGACAGTAACATCAGTTCTGATACAAACGTGTACACGATCTATTTCTCCTACTACAAAGACTACGGCTGGCTGGGCATGGTTCTGCTAATGCTATGCGTGAGTTTTTGTGTAACTGTGCTGTACATGCTTTCTCTTCGCGGCGGTCCAGTGAGCGTCGTGCTTTGCGCACAGATTTTAGTGGGAACGATCTTCAGCATTTATTCCGAGAATTACTTCTTATGCTTGAATGAATATCTGAAGGCACTTCTGTTTTTCGCCGCTCTTTATTACGGTCCGATGATCAGTTTGTCGCGGCAAAAGCGATCGACATTAACTGTGTATACAGGTCCGGTTTAGACTTTCGCCATCTGTCACCGCACTTTCCTTTCTCATTTCGACAATATATTCCGAACCCACGACATCGCTCTAGGCTCGTAAGTCCGAGGTCACCTAGCCCGTCCTGTCAGTCGAATGCCCTATGTTGCAAGTGTCCGCATATACCGGAGGCCGCCACGTCGCCAGCGCCCGCTTTCGGTTGCGTCAACTGATTGCTCCGATGCGGCACTACGGTGTCTCGATACACGAACACTCAGCGGTGTTTGGTTCGTTTCCGCCAGTGCACCAAGCGAGTCGACCCCTCTGGGGGCTGGTAACCCTTGCGCAACGGATTCCGAGTGTCCTGCAGTCGTACCAGGCAGACGTTTCTCTGATCCAGCGCGAAATGCTTTCTACATTCGTTACGCTGGAGCCAGCACTCAAGCCTCCGCGTGTCCTGGACGTGGACGACGCCATCTGGATTCACATGGGCGACAAGGGCGCCCGGCGTCTCGCAAGACTGGTGGACGCCATTATTTGTGGAAATGGACATATCGCTAAATACTTTTCTCAATGGAACTGCAACGTTCGAATTATCCACACCGCGGTTGACGACAAGCGGTTCTCTTCCTTGGCCAAGCTACCCAGCGACAGCCTCGTCATCGGCTGGAGCGGAGCGTCGAGTGCTTTCCGGGAGCTTTATCGTATCGAGCCTGCTCTTTCGCGAGTGTTGAAGAAGCAGAGCAGAGTCAAGCTCCGAATTGTCGCTGATCAAAAACCCCAATTTACAGTACTGCCGGAAGCGCAATGTGAATTTGTGCAGTGGTCGCCTGAAGCGGAGGTCAGCGCTATCCAGCAGATGGATATCGGGATCATGCCGCTCGCCGACACCTCCTGGAATCAGGGTAAGTGCGCATACAAAATGCTTCTCTATATGGCGTGTGGTCTTCCTGTTGTGGCCTCTCCTGTCGGAATGAATAGGGAGGTCTTCGCCATGACAGAATGTGGCTTCGCCGCAGGGGACATTGACGAATGGACGGATAGCTTAGAGGTTCTTATTGCCGACGCGGATCGGCGGCGCATACTGGGCAACAACGGACGGATTTTGGTGTCAAAACAGTTTAGCGTGGATACTATCGCACGGCAGTTGGCCAAAGAACTTCATGCGATTGCTGTTGTCCCCCGCGACGATGCCTGTGTTGCCCGCCGGAGCACAGAGTAGTTCTGTCCATTGTGATTACGGTCGAGACTAATTGTCTTCTTATTCTATCCACCGGGCTAAACCAAGCCAAAATCGAAACTCTTAATGAGCAGTGTGTCCTCTGAAACTGGGTTGCCGACTTTGAGCCGATAAATATGTGTGGAATCGCTGGTTTCTGGACACGTCCACAGCGGGCTGAGGAACTCATGCGTGTTGTTCGCAGCATGACCGACTCTCTTCGGCACCGCGGACCCGATGATGACGGCCATTGGAGCGATCCGGCTGCCGGCATTGCCCTAGGCCAACGCCGCCTCTCGATCATTGACCTGTCAGGAGCCGGCCACCAGCCAATGCTGTCAGCTTCGGGCCGATACTACATCGTCTTCAACGGTGAGGTATATAACTTCAACGAGTTGCGCCGCGAGCTGGATGGCATAGCTTGGCGCGGCTATTCCGATACGGAAGTCATGCTTGCAGCCATCGAGCGCTGGGGGCTGAGAGCGGCTACACAACGCTTTGTCGGCATGTTCGCTTTCGCCGTGTGGGATCGTAAGACCCGTACCTTGCATTTGGTGCGCGACCGTCTCGGAATCAAGCCACTCTATTACGGCTTCTGCGGCGCGACGCTACTATTCGGTTCCGAGTTGAAGGCGCTGCGCTGCCATGCGGATTTCCACCCGGAAATCGACCGCGATACCTTGGCCCTGTTCCTGCGCCATAACTACGTGCCTGGGCCGTATACCATCTACCAGCGCACGTGGAAGCTTGCCCCGGGAACGATTTTGTCGCTGCGCTCACACGATGACAGCACTTCGCAGCCGACACCTTACTGGGACATGCGTGAAGTCGCGGAGCGTGGGCAGTCTCAACCATTCCGCGGCAAGCCTGAGGAAGCGGTTGGGGAACTCGATCGGCTGCTGCGAGAGGCCGTGCGCCTCCGCATGATCGCGGACGTCCCCCTGGGAGCCTTTCTCTCCGGTGGCATTGACTCCTCTACCGTGGTGGCGCTCATGCAAGCCCAGAGCACGCGCCCGGTAAGAACGTTCAGCATTGGCTTCGAGGAGACAGCATATAACGAGGCGCAGTACGCAGCCCGGGTGGCTCGCCACTTGGGAACCGAACACACCGAGTTATACGTCACGTCGGCTGACGCCCTGGCAATGGTGCAACGGTTACCCCATTATTATGACGAACCGTTTTCTGATTCCTCGCAGATTCCCACGATGATGGTCTGTGCCCTGGCACGTCGTCACGTGACAGTGGCACTGTCCGGGGATGGCGGCGACGAATTGTTCTCCGGTTATGATCGCTATACTTCAACCGAGCGGTTATGGAGAAAGCTTTCAAAGATTCCACTCCCTTTTCGGGTCGCTGCGGCGGCAGCCTTGCGGGCAACTCTGCACTGGTGGCGGGATGACCTCTCGCGGCCATTCATGACCTCCGCTGCCCGTGCCAATCCGCTGCGCCGACGGCGTCTAGAAAAGCTCGCGCTAGCCTTGCCATCCGGGAACCTCGAAGCCTTTTACCAGGTGCTGATTTCACATGCGATCGGAAACACGCTTGTGCTTGGCGCGCAGAAATTGCCAACGCGGTTCGACAACATCATTCATTCCCGTTCGGGGTTGGGTCTGACTCCAGCGCTCATGTACTTGGACACCGTCAATTATCTTCCGGATGACATCCTCACCAAGGTTGACCGGGCCAGCATGGCGGTGGGCTTAGAGGCACGTGTGCCCCTGCTCGATCACCGTGTGGTCGAGTTCGCGTGGACGGTGCCGATGTCTTACAAGGTGCGGGATGGCGCAGGGAAATGGATACTGAGGCAGCTTGCGTACCGCTACATCCCGCACGAAATGCTACACCGGCGCAAAGCCGGATTTTCTGTTCCGCTGGCGCGCTGGCTTCGCGGCGAGCTGCGCGACTGGGCGGAGGCTATGCTGGACGAGTCCCGTCTCCAACGTGAAGGATTCTTCAATGTTCGCCTAGTGCGCCGCTTGTTCCATGACCACTTGAGCGGGAGGGCCGAAATGGAGCACTTACTGTGGGACCTGCTGATCTTTCAGGCGTGGCACGAGCAGGCAAGCCAAGTCCCCGCAGGCAGCAGCCAACCACTGCCCTTGCACGAGTCTGCCGGCGAGGTCCGGGCGTGAACCAGACTCGCGGTCTATGTTTGATACTGGTGATCTCTTATCTGGCCTGCGGCGACGCTGAGCGCGTGCTCTCGAAGCTTGCCAATGCCCAGAGCGAGCACGGAGAGAGTAACGATGTTGACCTTCAGTGATCAGCCAATGTTCTTATCGGGCGCCGTGCGATGCCTCTGCCTAGTCCTGGTCGTGCAATCCGGGAATACTTTTGCGAACAAGAGCCTTGTGCTCATGCGTTGGCTGATGCCGAGTGGATAGCAATGTATCTAGTTCTCAATGGCGATCACTGGTACGGGAACATCAATAGGCTAGTAACAAAACCAGCCGTCTGCCGGGAGATGTCGAAGGAAGGGCGCCAACTGGTACAGCAGAGGTTTCATTTAATCAAGTCGTGCTGATGATTGGACGCCATCTTATAACTACCGCGGGAGCGCATGCAGAGTGGCTTCTACGAATAGCACCTCTACTCGTGCCGGAACAGGGTGGAGCCACCGGCCACGGGAGTTGGCCACCATTCTTTCCCCGCTGCGAATGCGACAAGTAAGACCATCTTCGCCAGCGCCGACGATCGCAACAGTTTAGTAGTTCCCGAGATGTAAATGCCAAACCCTAAAGTCAGGATCACCTACATCATCCCAAATCTCAACCGCGGCGGGGCTGAAGGGCAACTATACGAGCTCATGCGCCGACTGGATCGGCACAATTTCGAGCCGGATCTGGTTCTGTTTGAGGACGACGGTGGTTACGACACGCAGGGCGTGGTCGAGCGTGTATTCCTGCTCAATACTCCTGCCGGCGGCAATTCCAACTGGCATCTCCGAGCGTTCGGGCAAATCGCCGCAATAGTGAAGCTAACGAAACATTTGCGTCGGCGCCGGTCGGATGTGGTACATGCCTTTCTTCCGGCGGCTGTCATTCTTGCCGGCTGCGCAGCACGGCTCGCGCGGGTACCGCATTTCATCGTGAGCCGCCGGTCGATGCTGGACCATTACCGCAAGAGCCGGATATTGACAGCCGCCGACCGCTTCCCGCTTCGTTTTGCCGACGTCGTCGTAAACAATTGCCGTGCGATCGCGGAGCAGGCGGCACTTGGCGACCGTCTACCCGAAGCCAGGTCGCTCACCATCTACAACGGCGTGGACACAGTCCGCTTCAACCCAAAGTCAGATGCGAACGCGCGACAACAGCTTGGTTTCGCGCCGGAGCACGTGGTGTTCGGCATCGTGGCGAATTTCCGCGAATGCAAACGTCATATAGATTTTGTACACGCTGCAGCTCGCCTACATGATCGCGTGCCCCGCGCACGTTTCCTGATGGTGGGGGCCCACGCCACTCGCGATGCGGTAAATGCGGAGATCCAGCGACTGGGGCTCGGCCCGAGCTTTGCAACCGTGGCCGGCACCTGCGAGCCAGAGAAGTATTACCAGGCAATCGATGTTTACGTGTGCACATCGGCTACAGAGGGTCTGTCAAACTCGATCATGGAAGCCATGGCTTCTGGCAAACCGGTCATTGCAACGAGGGTCGGTGGTAATCCTGAGTTGGTTCGACACGGCGACACCGGATATCTTGTCGCGCCATTCGCTCCAAACGAAGTCGCGAGCACAGCAGAAGTCCTTGCGCGCGACCCCGGTTTGCGCGCTCGCATGGGAGCGCGGGCGCGGCATGTGGCGGAGACCTCTTTCTCAATGACCGCGATGGTGGAGAGATACGAAGAACTCTATACCACACTGTTAACTTGCAAACTCAAACCCGCAGCGGAGAGTTCCGTGCCCCCTCATCCTTCGTCTGCGAATGTCTCCAAGACCGCATCAGATTATCTGTCCAAATGAACAGCATTGTTTACGGTGTTACCTCCGACATAAGCCTGGGCTTCTACCGAGGACATGCAAGCGCCTTAGCCTCCGCAGGGCTCGAAGTCATGTTCGTCGCTTCGCCCGGCAGGGAGATGGCAGGCTTTGCGGTGGGCGAGGGCGTTCAAGTTGTTCCGGTCTCTATGACCCGGGAAATCGCAATTTTGGCAGACATTAGTTCTCTGTGGACTTTGACAAGGGCCCTGAAACGTCTACGTCCTACCATTACAGACTTTGGTACTCCAAAAGCCGGGTTGTTGGGCAATATCGCCGCAAAGATCACGTCAGTTCCATGTCGTATCTACACACTTCGTGGTTTGCGGCTCGAGACGGCGTCGGGATGGAAGAAACGAGTGTTGACGATGACCGAGCGCATTGCGTGCAAGAGTGCACATCGCGTGATCTGTGTCAGCCCGAGTCTACGACAACGGGCGATCGACTTGGGGTTGGTCACGTCCGATAAAACAGTAGTCCTGGCGAGCGGCTCGTCGAAGGGCGTCGAGGTTGAACGGTTCCTGCCGACTGCGGAAAACCTGGCACGGGCGGAGGAGTTGCGGTGTGGGTTGAATCTGCCGAAGGGTGTTCCAGTGCTCGGGTTCGTGGGACGGTTCACGCGGGACAAGGGAATACCCGAATTAGTAGAAGCTTACCGGGAACTGCGGGCCGAATATCCTGAGCTGCGGATGTTACTGGTTGGTGATTTTGAAGACGGCGATCCGGTGCCGGAGAAGGTGCGAAAGCAAATCACCGGAGATGCACAGGTCGTGCGGCCAGGGTTCGTAGCGGATACGTCTCCCTATTACCATCTGATGGATGTACTAGTCCTACCGACGTATCGTGAGGGCTTTCCGGGCGTTCCTCTGGAAGCACAGGCGGCTGGCAAGCCGGTCGTGACGACGAACGCCACCGGCGCTATCGATTCGGTTCAGGACGGAAAGACGGGAGTGCTGGTGCCGGCGGGAGATGCGTCGGCGCTGGCGCGGGCAATTGGAAGCCTGCTGGCCGATCCGGCAAAGCGCGAAGAAATGGGCCATCAGGGGCAGGACTGGGTAACACGGGAGTTCGCGGGCGACAGGGTGAGAGCAGCGCTGGTGAACGAGTATCAGAGATTGACCCGCGAAAAGCTTGGCCCCACCGGAAGACCAAGTCCTCAGCGGGGCTGGTCCCGCGTAGTGAAGCGGGGACTGGATACCCTATGTGCATCCGCAGGGCTGGCAGTGTTGTGGCCGGTGTTGGGAGTCGTGGCTCTGCTGATCCGGGTGACGATGGGAAAACCTGTCCTGTTTCGACAGACCAGACCAGGGTTTCTCGCCAAGCCGTTCACCCTTTTGAAGTTTCGCACCATGCGCGACGCCTTTGATAAGGACGGCCATCCACTTCCGGATGGCGACCGTCTAACTCCGCTCGGCACCTGGTTGCGCAAGCTCAGCCTCGACGAATTGCTCCAGCTCTGGAATGTGTTGCGCGGCGACATGAGCCTGGTCGGGCCGCGTCCACTACTCATGGAATACCTGCCCCGCTACACGCCCGAGCAGGCGCGGCGGCACGAAGTCATGCCGGGCATCACGGGCTGGACACAGGTCAACGGTCGCAACGCGCTGACTTGGGAACAGAAATTCGCGATGGACACCTGGTACGTGGAGCATTGGTCGCTCGGACTCGACTTAAAGATTTTGGGAAAGACGGCGTGGCACGTGATCAAGAAGGACGGAATCTCGAAAGATGGCCACGCAACCATGCCGAAGTTCACAGGAGCGACTCGAGATTGTATGGAGCAAGGGTCATGAAGCGAATCGTTGTCATTGGCGCGGGCGGAATGGCGCGCGAAGTGAAATCGCTGATAAGCGAGATCAATCGCGGCACCCCTGAGTGGCATTTCATGGGGTATGTAGTCAGTGACTTGAACGCGCTCACCGATCGCGATAGTCGCGATGAAGTACTCGGCGACTATTGCTGGCTCCGCGAACATGCGACTGAGATCGATGCCGTGACCATCGGTATTGGAACGCCGGCGGCAAGGCTGAAAGTCAGGAATGAGATACAACAAGTACTCCCAAAAGTTGAATTCCCGGTACTGGTACATCCGACGGCCTACCTCGATTTTGAGACCGCGCGAATCGGCCAGGGCGCGCTGATTTGTGCTGGCGTCGTCGGTACGTTGAACATCGTGTTGGAACCCTTCGCTTTATGTAACTTCGGATGCACGCTAGGTCACGAGGCGGTGATTGGGGAAGGCAGCGTCATCAATCCAGGAGCCAACATCTCCGGCGGCGTAACGATTGGCGGCGGTGTGCTGGTCGGAACCGGCGCGCAGGTTCTGCAATACCGCACCGTCGGGGATCGCGTGACCGTAGGCGCCGGGGCAGTGGTCACTCACGATGTTGAACCTGGAACAACCGTGATTGGTATTCCAGCGAGGCCGATCAACAAAAGTGAGACAAAGGTCAGTGGAGAGGTCTCCACAAAGTATCCCTACGCGCCGTGGCCGCAATTTGCCCCAGAGGAGGTTGAGGCGGCAATGCGCGTGCTCCAGTCGGGAAAAGTCAATTACTGGACCGGGACTGAGGGTCGAGAGTTTGAAAAGGAGTTTGCCGAGTTCGCCGGGTGCAAGCATGCGATTGCTTTGGCGAACGGAACTGTGGCGCTGGAAACGGCGTTGAAGGCGCTAGGCATTGGCCCGGGTGATGAGGTCATCACGACCACCCGGACGTTTATTGCATCTGCGAGCTCCGTGGTGGCCGTTGGCGCACGTCCCGTCGTAGCTGACGTCGATTGTGACAGCCAGAACCTAAGCGCCGACACGATCAAGCCAATGATCACGCCTCGAACGAAGGCGATCATTGCGGTGCACCTGGCCGGTTGGCCCTGCGAGATGGACGGAATCATGGAACTGGCGCGCCATCACGGACTGAAGGTGGTCGAAGATTGTGCGCAGGCGCAGGGCGCCATATACAAGGGTAAGAGAGTCGGCTCCATTGGTGATGCAGCGGCGTTTTCCTTTTGCCAGGACAAGATCATGACGACCGGCGGCGAAGGCGGCATGCTCACTGCTAACGATACCGAGCTGTGGCAACGCGCGTGGAGCTACAAGGATCACGGCAAGAGCTACGATGCGGTTTATAACCGCGAGCATCCCATCGGATTCCGATGGCTCCACGAATCCTTCGGGACCAACGGAAGAATGACGGAGATGCAGGCGGCGATTGGACGCGTCGCGCTGAAGAAAGTGCCGGGATGGATTGAAACGCGGCGGCGGTATGCGGCAATTCTGAACGGGAGGTTGTCGCAGGTCAGAGGATTGCGCATCGCCACTCCGCCCTCGCATTCGCAGCATGCATATTACAAGTACTACGTGTTCGTGCGTCCGGAGCAGCTACGGGCCGGATGGGACCGTGATCGGATCATGCAGGCGATTTGTGCGGAGGGCGTGCCTTGCTCAGTTGGCAGTTGCAGCGAAATCTACCTGGAAAAGGCGTTCGCGCCCGAACGTCGACAGAAGCGGCGATTGCCGGTGGCAAAAGAACTGGGTGAGACCAGTCTGATGTTTCTGGTACACCCAACCCTGACCACCGAATCGATCGAGCACGCTTGCCAGGTTGTCGAGAAGGTAATGGCGGCGGCCAGCGCCCCGGCCGTTGTACTTAACACGTCACTCAAGGCGGCCTTGTCTGCCGCGAACTCGCTCTAGTCGTTCTATCCCCCTAACCATCCGGAAAAGAGGCTGCGATGTTGCTGAAAAACAGGTGGGTCGTCGTAGTAGTGCAGGCGTTGCTGATACTCGCATCTTTAATGACAGCCTGGCTATTGCGGTTTGAGTTTTCCTTGCCCCACTTCTCGCTCCTGCTCCAGGCAGCGCCGCTTCTGCTCGGATTCAGGCTGCTGGCAATGAGGCGGTACAACTTGTTCCACGGCTACTGGCGCTATACGAGCGTCAGAGACGCTGCGGATATTGCGAAAGCTGTCGCAGTGGGTAGTGCGGCCTTCTTTGTGGTGCTCCGCTTCGTGCTGGGCGTAACGGTGTTCCCCTTGTCCATCTACCTCCTGGAGGCGCTGCTCACGGTGGCGGCCCTGGGCGGTGTGCGAGTGCTGTCGCGCATGATACTGAAGCCGGTCGAACGGCGCTCTCGCGATGATCGGTCTCGCGTGCTAATCGTTGGCGCAGGCTCAGCCGCGGAACTTCTGATACGTGAGCTGGCGCACACGGATTACGAGGTTGTAGGCTGCGTTGACGACGATCGAGCGAAGCAGGGAGTTCGCTTGCACGGCGTCCAGGTGGTTGGGACGATTGACGAGCTGGCCGCCGTGGCAGCCGCATATGCGGTGGCAGAAATTTTTATTGCCATGCCTTCGGTGACCGGTCTGCGAATGCGCCGGGTCATTGAGCGGTGCCAAGCCAGCGGAAGGAAATTCAAAACCATTCCGGGCCTGAGTGACCTGGCCAAAGGACGTGTGACCGTTAATCAGTTGCGGGATGTTGATGTCGAGGACCTGCTGGGGCGCGACCCGGTACGACTCGATCTGGAGGCGGTGCGCAGGCACCTTGCAGGCCAGGTGGTAATGGTAACCGGGGCTGCGGGCTCGATCGGTTCGGAACTGTGTCGCCAGATCCTCGATTATGCGCCAGCGAAGTTGATCTGTCTCGACCAGGCGGAGACGGCGCTGTTCTATCTCCAATTGAAGCTCGACCGCCTCAAGTATCGCGACCGCATAGAGTATTGCGTGTCGGACATAACGGATGGTACGTCCATGCGCACTCTTCTTCGAACCCGCGGAGTGCAAATCATTTTTAATGCCGCAGCTTACAAGCACGTTCCCTTGATGGAATCAAACTCGGCCGAGGCTATGCGGAATAACGTGTTTGGGCTGCTCACTCTTCTGCAGGCAGCCGAGGATGCCGGTTGTGAGCGCTTTCTGCTGATCTCGTCGGATAAGGCGGTGAATCCGACCAGCGTGATGGGCTGCACCAAGCGGCTGGGAGAATTGATCCTGGCGTCGCGGCCATCTAGGATGCGCTGCGTGTCGGTACGGTTCGGAAATGTACTTGGCTCGCAAGGAAGTGTGGTGCCGGTCTTCCAGCAGCAAATCCGGAAAGACGGGCAAGTGACCGTTACTCATCGGGAAATTACACGATTCTTCATGACCATCCCTGAGGCGGTTTCCCTCGTGCTGCAGGCCTTTACCATAGGCCAACACGGCAACATTCTGGTGCTGGACATGGGAGAACCAATCCGCATTCTCGATTTGGCCAGGACGCTGATCAAGTTATCTGGAAATTCCGAAGCGGAGATCCCGGTCGTCTTCAGCGGCTTGCGACCCGGCGAGAAGCTGTATGAAGAGCGTTTTTACAGCTCAGAGAGGCTACTGGCAACGCCGCACGAAAAGGTAAACAGGACCGAGAGTGATCTGATGGACTGGGCATCCCTGCGCCGGCATCTCGAAGACCTTCTGCAACTGACGTTATCCGGCACGGAGGAATCGCTACTTGCAAAAGTGGCCGACATCATCCCCGAATATGCTCGCTACCGCAGACCTGGGGAACGGGAACCGGTGGAACGCCTGGAGCGCAGTCCAATCGCTGACACTCCGCCGTTCGTTCCTGCTGAAGCAGGAGACTGAAGCCTTGGCTTACGGGGTGGAGACGCGCGCGAAAGCGCGAA
>Ga0209689_1002215_pt1 | contig 14533 bp, 12 predicted proteins | sample GraSoiAngelo_149_FD_187119 | JGI IMG/M metagenome (GOLD analysis project Ga0209689, IMG submission 187119) | Grasslands soil microbial communities from the Angelo Coastal Reserve, California, USA - 14_1009_09_30cm (SPAdes) (version 2) | ecosystem: Environmental > Terrestrial > Soil > Grasslands ...
TTGGCCGCGATCGTCTCGTTGCGATTCACGTGAACGATTCCAAGACGCCCTGCGGCTCCCGAGTAGATCGACATGAGCACATCGGCAAAGGCCGAATCGGCCTTGATGTTTTCCGCTTCATCATGCGAAGCCCGCGCTTCCGTAAGATCCCGAAAGTGCTCGAAACGCCAAAGAGCAAAGACCTCGCAGAAGACGTGATCAATCTAAACACTCTACGCCGGTTCGCGGAGTGAGACGCGCCAGCGATTCTCTCACTTAATCAACCGAATCGTAATTGGATAACGATAAAATTTTCCCTCGCTCGCCTGGATTGAGGCGACGATCACCAGCACCAGATTTAAGATGTGCAGAATTGCGAGAATAATAAAACCAACCAAAACCAGGCAAAGGACGCCGGCGATCACATTATAGATCAACATCGATATCTGAAAATTGAGTGATTCTTTTCCGTGCTCGTCGATCTCCGGCGAATCGCCGCGCTTGGCCAACCAAACGATCAACGGACCAAGAATATGCCCAGCCCATGGCACGAAGAATCCGGCTAACGCGGTGGCGTGACAAAGCACGTTCCACGTGCGTACGTCTCGAGAAGAAGTCGAGGTTTCCATATTTGAGTCTTTTCGCTTGCTACCAGAACGACTGCCTGCTTGCGGTCAAAGCGCAACAAAAAAGATATCCAACTATTCTGACTTCACGCGCTCGATGTGCGCGCCGAGTTCGCTCAGTTTTTCGTCGAGATGTTCGTAGCCGCGGTCGATGTGGTACACACGGCTCACTTCGGTCACACCGTCTGCCTTGAGCCCCGCGAGCACCAGCGCGGCAGACGCGCGCAGATCGCTGGCCATCACCGGCGCGGCGAGAAGGCGATCGACACCGTCAATCACCGCAGTGGCGCCTTCCAAATGGACATTCGCGCCCATCCGTTTTAACTCAGCCACGTGCATGTAGCGTTGCGGGAAAATATTTTCGGTCACCGAACTCGTGCCTCTGTTCGTCGAAAGCAACGCGCACATCTGCGCCTGCATATCGGTCGGAAAACCGGGATACGGTTCAGTGACGATTTCCAGCGCGCTGGCGTCGCCATTGGCCAGGATCGAAATGGAATCGCCCGCGACATCGACGGCGTAACCGCACCGTGCCAGAGCATCGGTGACCGCGCGCACGTGTTCCGGCTCCACGCGTTTTACCGTGACTGCGTCTCCGGCAATCGCGCCAGCGACCAGAAACGTGCCGGCTTCAATCCGGTCGGGGATCACCCGATGTTCCGCGCCGTGCAGATCGTGTACGCCCTCGACCACGATCCGATTTGTCCCCGCGCCTTCGATCTTTGCGCCCATTTTGTTGAGGAAATTGGCCAGGTCCATGACCTCGGGTTCGCATGCTGCTCCTTCAATGACCGTCACGCCGTCGGCCAGCACGGCTGCCATCATCACGTTGTCTGTGCCGAGCACTGTAGGACCGAATGTGCCCTGCATGTCGATCTTTGCCCCGCACAGTTTGGGCGCGAAAACTTTGATGTCGCCGCCTTCCACGCGTACGGCCGTGCCGAGCGCTTCGAAGCCTTTCAGATGCAAATCAATAGGCCGATCACCGATCACGCAGCCGCCGGGCAACGCCACGCTTGCTTCCTTGCACCGACCCAGCAACGGTCCAAGAACACAAACGGACGCGCGCATTTTCCGGACGACATCGTAGGGCGCGACACAGTGGATCTTCTCGGCAGTCACGGTCACGGTGCCGCTCGCGCGTTCCACCTGCGCACCGAGGTGAGCAAGAATTTGCAACATGTAATTCGTGTCGCTCAGATCGGGCACACCGTGAACGACGCATGGCTCCCGAGTCAGCAATGTCGCGGCGAGAATTGGCAGCGAGGAATTCTTTGAGCCGCTGATCTTTATGGAACCAGAAAGGCGGCGGCCACCATGGATCAAAATTTTATCCATACCTCGCGAAAAGGAACCGTGTCACACCTGAATAATCGTTTTTCGTCCAGATGTCGCGGTAATTTTTCTCCGTCAGCGCCTCGACAAGCGCCTCGCTTTGACCGATTCCGATCTCCAGCGCTAATGTTCCGCCAGGACGAAGCCGCGACGGTGCCTGCGCGATCAATTCCCGCACCAATTCGTCTCCGCCCACGCCGCCGAAAAGCGCCACCTCCGGATCGTGCAAAACTTCGCGAGAAAGAGTCTGCCGTTGTTCGGTCGAGATGTAGGGAAGATTTGCAGCGATCAAATCGAACACTCCTTCCACATTCTCGAGAAGGTTGCTTTTCAGAAAGCGAACACGATCGGCCAAACCCAGCCGCTCAGCGTTTTCCCGAGCGAGCGCGAGAGCATCTTCCGAAATATCTGCGGCGACGATCTCAGCCTCGGGAGATTCCGCGGCGAGGCTAAGAGCGATGACGCCGCTGCCGGTCCCAACATCCAGTATTTTCGATTTTCGATTTTCGATTTTCGATTCGATCAGTTCCACGAGCTGCTCGGTCTCGGGTCGGGGCACCATCGCGCGTTTATCACAAACAAAAGTGTGGCCGCAAAACTCGACGGTTCCGAGCAGATGCTGAAGCGGTTCGCCCTCAGCGCGCCGCTTGACCAAATCGCGCAACGGTGCCAGCTCCGATTCGTTAAGCTCGCGCTCGAATTCCAGATACAACTCGATCCGTTTCCGGCCCAGCACATGCGCGAGCAAGTGCTCCGCATTCAAACGTGGACTCTCGATGTTGTGCTTCTGGAAATAGCCCGTGGTCGATTGAAGGACTTCGAGCACAGTCATCGGGCAAATTAGACGCAGATCATGCGCGTTACGCAGCGGTTTTTCTCTGCGAGCTGGCTGCGATAGGGATTGCGCACCTGATCGACTTCAGACACTCCATCGCGCGAATTTTCATGCACGGAGTCTTCGCGGCGACCAGCACCGTTGCAAGCGTGCGCTCCCCAGAATTTGCGAAGCGAGCCGCGATCTGGAATTGTCTCCAGTGGGTTCGAAGTTCGGGAAAAAACAACGCGTTTTCACTCCGACGCGGAGTGATTGCATCGAGATTCGTGGCGCGCGCCAGAACAATCTCAAAGGGATCGACGTCGATCTTCCGCTGGGAAAATTGACCGTCGTCACCGGGCCGAGCGGCAGCGGCAAATCGAGTCTGGCATTTCAAACGATTTATGCTGAAGGCCAGCGACGTTACGTCGAAACGTTCAGTCCATACATGCGGCAGTTCCTTGATCGCATGGACAAGCCGCGCGTTGACGATATCCGCGGCATCCCGCCGGCAATAGCCATTGAGCAGTCGAACCCCGTTAAGACTTCCCGCTCGACCGTCGGCACAATGACGGAGATCAACGATTACTTGAAACTTCTCTGGCCGCGCATCGCGCACGCGTTTTGTCCGAGTTGTGGTCGTGAAATTCGACCTGAAACCGCGCAATCGATTGCGGAGCACGTTCTGCGCGACCGCGGCGGGAAGAATGTTCTCATCACGTTCTGGGTGGCAGTCCCGCAGAAAACGGAGCCGCGGAAGTTCTTCGATTTCCTTCAGCAGCAAGGTTACCTGCGCGTTTGGTTTGAAAACCGTATCGTCCGCGTGGATGACGACGATCCAAAGATCAAACGGCTCGGCGCGCGCGTGCAGATCATTCAGGATCGCATCGCCATCACTGGGGAAAATCGCACGCGATTGGTCGAAGCAATCGAGACCGCGCTGCGCTTTGGCAAAGGTCAGGTGAACGTAATTCCTACGGAGGCCGGCGTATCGCCTGGGGCTTCAAAGACCGCCGCCACCACAGTTCTCCCCTTTTCGACCGGTTGGCACTGTGCCTGGTGCGATTTGGACATTCGCTCGCCCACCGTCGGTCTTTTCAGTTTTAATAATCCGCTAGGGGCATGTCCGGAGTGTCGCGGCTTTGGTCGAACCATCGCGATCGATTTGAACAAGGCCATCCCAAATCGAACGCTAAGCATTAAGCAAGGCGTGGTACGCGTCTTTCGGGGCGCGGAGTTTGGCGAATCGCAAAAGGATTTGCTGCGCGCCTGCGCTCGCAAAGAGATCGACGTCAACGTGCCGTTCGAGGAATTGCCCACGGCAGACCAGGATTTCGTGATCGAAGGTGAAAAACGATGGGGAGACTACACCGACGACGATTACGAACACGATCGCTGGTATGGCGTGCGAGGCTTTTTTCGCTGGCTCGAGAGCAAGACCTATAAAATGCATGTGCGCGTCCTGCTCAGCCGCTACCGCGCATATGTCAACTGTCCCAAATGCAACGGCGGACGCTATCAACCCGACGCGCTGAATTACAAAATCGTCTCGGGAGTCTCTGGCTGCCGAGATGGCGCTCGCAAATCGCCGCTACAGTTTACGCTTCCGCAATTCCAAGGGCTCTCGATTGCCAACGCTCGCGATGCTCTGCGCACGATCGAACTGTCGCCTAACGATAAAACAGCTGAAATGCTGCGTGACGAAATTTGCGCCCGCCTCAATTACCTCTGCGAGGTAGGCGTCGGTTACCTCACGCTCGACCGATCCGCGCGCACGTTGAGCGGCGGCGAAGTGCAGCGCGTAAATCTCACCACATGCCTCGGCGCGTCGCTGGCAAACACGCTTTTCGTGATGGACGAACCGAGCATTGGATTGCACCCGCGCGATGTCGGCCAGTTGGTGCGTGTGATGCATAACTTGCGCGACAAAGGCAACACCCTGCTGGTCGTCGAGCACGAGGAACAAACTATCCGTGCCGCGGACAATTTGATCGATCTGGGCCCGGGCCGCGGTGAGCACGGCGGCGAATTAGTTTGGAATGGACCTCTAGATCATTTCATAGGAGGCGGTCCGCCCCCGGGCCGTTCCACAAACCGGCGCGAGGGCGCGCCGGCTACATCACTCACCCGCGATTACTTGACCGGCCGCAAATCCATTCCGCTTCCGAAATCGCGGCGAGGGTGGGCTTCGTCGATCAAGATTCTCGGCGCGCGACAGCACAATCTGAAAAATATCGACGTCGAGTTGCCACTCGGCGTCTTCACATGTGTAACTGGAGTGTCCGGGTCCGGCAAATCGACTCTGATTCACGATGTGCTGTACCGGAATCTGCTGCGCGCCGCGGGACAATCCTCAGATCAGGAACCGGGCGCATGCAAGTCGATCACCGGCACGCACCGAATCGGCGATGTCGTGATGGTGGATCAGTCACCCCTTGCTCGCACCCCGCGTTCAACTCCGATTCTTTATCTCGGTTTGTTTGATCAAGTCCGCAAATTGTTCGCTGCGCAACCGGAGGCGATGGCACAGGGACTGACCGCGAGCGCCTTTTCGTTCAACTCCGGTAACGGCCGTTGCGAACGTTGCTCGGGCACAGGTTATGAAAAGATCGAGATGCAATTCTTGAGCGATCTTTATGTGCGTTGCGCAGAATGCGAAGGCAAACGTTTCCAGCCACACGTGCTCAAGGTCCGCCTGCACGACAAATCGATTCACGACGTCCTCGAACTCACGATTAGTGAAGCCATCCATTTTTTTGCGAAAACCGGCGAAGATTGCGGCGCGCGAATTTCTGACGGGCTCAGGGTGCTCGACGAAGTGGGGCTTGGTTATCTGCGGCTGGGTCAGCCGTTGAACACCTTATCCGGCGGCGAATCGCAGCGGCTAAAGTTAGTGGGACATTTGTCGGACGCTTCTGGCACCCGCAATCTCTTCATCTTCGACGAGCCAACCACGGGACTTCATTTCGACGATGTGGCGATGCTGCTGCAATTATTCCAGCGCCTTGTAGGTCACGGGCACTCGCTCGTGGTGATCGAGCACAATCTGGAGGTGATTAAGAGCGCCGATTGGATCGTCGATCTCGGCCCAGAAGCTGGTGATGCCGGTGGTGAAGTGGTGGCAACCGGAACGCCCGAACAAGTTGCGCAAGCCGAGAACTCGCATACCGGCAAGTTTCTCGCGCAGGTGTTGAGAATGGGGAGCGCGGGCATGTTGTCCGCCGTCCGCGGCATTCTGCCGCGAACCACACAGCGCGTTTATACGGATGATGACAGCGAGCTTGCGTTGCGCGCCGCAGAAGAGCCGTCCGGCAAAATGCCGGACGCAGCGAGCAGAATGCTCGCGCTCCCCAGAAATCGGAACGGCGCGATTCATGTTTACGGCGCGCGCGAGCACAATCTCAAAAACATCGATCTGAAAATCCCGCGGGAACAACTGGTGGTCATCACCGGGCTGAGCGGCTCCGGCAAATCGACGGTCGCGTTCGACATCCTATTCGCCGAAGGGCAACGCCGGTTTCTCGACAGCATGTCGCCGTATGCGCGGCAATTCGTGGAGCAACTCGAAAAACCAGATGTTGATCTGGTCAGCGGATTGCCCCCGACCGTCGCGATCGAGCAACGTGTGACTCGCGGCGGCGGCAAATCGACCGTTGCGACGGTTACGGAGGTTTACCATTTCCTGCGGCTCCTGTTTGCAAAAACCGGAACGCAGTTTTGTCCTGACTGTGATTTGCCTGTGCAAAAACAGAGTGCGGCATCCATTGTGAAACAGATCGAGACGGCTGCGAAACGCAGTCCGCTGAAGGTGCTGGCGCCGCTGGTGAAAGCTCGCAAAGGTTTTCACACCGACGTAGCGCGGTGGGCGGAGCGCCAGAGATTCGACACTCTTTATGTGGATGGAAAGCTCGTTCCGGTTGCGCAGTTTCGGAAACTGGAGCGTTTCAAAGAACACACTATTGATGTAGTTGTGGGCGTGATCGGGGTGGACGCGACGCCCTCGTCGCGCTCTCACTCGAGCAAGAAAGCGGCGAGGCCACCGCTTCCACATTGCTCTGCGCGCGAGATTGCCAGCCGCGCGCTCGAGATTGGCCGCGGCACAGCGCGTCTACTCGATTCAAAAAATCGCCTTACCGTCATGAGCACCGAGATGAGTTGCCCGAATTGCGGCCGCGCATTTGAGGAACTCGATCCGCGTTTGTTCTCGTTTAATTCGCCTCATGGGATGTGCGAAGAATGCGGCGGGTTCGGCGAAATTTGGGATCACGATTTGCAAACGGGAGCGAGCCGCGATGGCGAATCTGTTCTGGAAATCGAATTGGCCGCCGAGCGCGAATCCGAATGGATCGACGAAGGCGAAGCGCGCGAATGTCCAAGTTGTCACGGCTCTCGTTTGAACGCGGCCGCGCGCCATGTGCGCGTGCAAGGCTATACCATCGATCAATTCACGGATCTCTCGGCGGGCGAAGCAGCGCGCGCCATCGCGAAACTTAGATTCAAAGGGAGAGATCAGACGGTCGCCGCCGGTCTCATTCCCGAGATTCAACAGCGACTGCGTTTCATGGAGACCGTCGGACTCGGCTACCTCGCGCTTGGGCGCTCGGCAAAAACGTTGAGCGGCGGGGAATCGCAGCGAATCCGTTTGGCTGCGCAGCTCGGCTCAAATTTGCGCGGCGTGCTTTACGTACTGGACGAGCCAACGATCGGTTTGCATCCGCGAGATAATCAGCGCTTGCTCGAAACGCTCACGACGCTGCGGAACAAGGGTAACTCATTGATCGTGGTCGAGCACGACGAAGAAACGATGCGGCGCGCCGATCACATCGTCGATCTCGGGCCGCGCGCGGGAATTCACGGGGGCGAGGTGGTGGCGAGCGGAACGCTGAGCGATGTCCAGAAAAATCCAAATTCCGAAACCGCGCGGTGCTTGAAATCGCCCCTGTGTCATCCGGTCCGTGGGTCACGCCGCTCGCTGCGCGATGTCGAAAACTGGATCGAGATTCGTGGGGCGCGCGCGAACAATTTGAAGAACATCGATGTGCGTTTCCCGGTGGGCAGGCTTTCGGTGATTACTGGTATCTCCGGCAGCGGCAAATCCACGTTAATGCACGACGTAATCCTCCCGGCGGTCCGCACGAATCTGGGGAGCGCACGCCTTCTGCGTGCTGGTGAAGGCATTCTGCCTTCACGAACTTCCCAATTGCGTCTGTGGCCTGATAAATCGCGAAAGGAGAAAAGTTCGTTGCCGCAGAATGCGGCAACCAGCACCCCACAGGCGTGTGCTCCCCAAATCGCTGCAGTGTACGAAGTCGATCAGTCGCCGATCGGAAAGACCTCGCGCTCGACGCCGGGAACCTACGTGAAAGCTTTCGACGAGATCCGAAATCTTTACTCGCAATTGCCGGTGTCGCGGGTGCGCGGTTATTCGGCGAGCCGATTCTCGTTTAATGCCGAAGGCGGGCGCTGCGAGGCCTGTAAAGGCCAGGGCGTGATCAAGCTCGAGATGAACTTTCTGCCCAGTAGTTATGTCTCGTGTGAAGATTGCCACGGCCGGCGGTACAATCCGCAGACGCTGGAGGTGCTCTATAACGAAAAATCCATCGGGGACGTGATGGAAATGACGATTGAAGAGGCCTCGCAATTCTTTTCAGCGCATCCGAAAATCGGCCGTCCTCTTTCGCTCCTGGTCGACACCGGCCTTGGGTATCTGAAGCTCGGACAACCGAGTCCCACTCTAAGCGGCGGCGAAGCGCAGCGCCTTAAGCTGGTGACGCAATTGAAACGCGGAGTGAGCCGCGCTGCGAACGAGCGGATCCGAAAAATGCGCAAGCCCGGATCGACATTGTATTTGCTCGAGGAACCAACCATTGGCCTGCACATGGCAGACATTGAATTGCTCCTCAACGTGCTGCATCGGCTCGTTGACGAAGGAAACACCGTGATTGTCATCGAACATAATCTTAGCGTGATCGCCGAAGCCGATTACATCGTCGATCTCGGCCCGGAGGCGGGTGATGCTGGCGGCAAAGTGGTCGCCTGCGGAACGCCCGAACAGGTGGCGAAAAACCGTGTCAGCCGCACCGCGCCATTTTTGCGAAAAATTTTGAATCACTCCGCGGCACGCGTATCTTCAGTGTAGATACATGAAAACGGTGGTTCAACGATGGGGCAACAGTCTCGCCGTACGGATTCCGCGGCATATTGCGCGCGAATCTCATATCGAACGCGGTACACGCGTCGAGGTAAGTATCGCCAATGGCAATTTGGTTCTCACTCCACTCTCGAAGCGCCGCTCCTATTCCCTCGCTTCGCTGGTAAAAAAAATCACGCCAGCCAATCGACACGTCGAGATCGATTTCGGTAAGCCGGTCGGTCGCGAGGTCTGGTAATGGCACGCTACGTGCCGAATCGCGGAGACGTAGTGTGGATCAATTTCGATCCTCAAGCCGGGCACGAGCAAAAAGGGCGGCGTCCCGCCCTGATTGTTTCTCAACGCAACTATAATGCGCCAAGTGGCCTCGCGCTCTGTTGTCCAATCACATCCCGGGTCAAAGGCTATCCATTTGAGGTTCCGGTAACTCCTGCAAATGGAGTCCGCGGCGTCGTTCTTTGTGATCAAGTTCGCAACGTGGACTGGCGTGCTCGTAATGCTCGCCTCATCATACGGGCGTCGCCCGAGTGTGTGGACGATGTCCTGGCTAAAATAGAAGCTCTCCTCTCGCGCTAAGAAATGGTTGCCTACTATCTGCACAGTCTTGATCCGATCATTTTTCGGATCTACGACAACGTCGGACCGCGATGGTATGGGCTCGCTTATGTGGCTGCGTTTGTATCGAGCTATTTCCTTTACCTGTGGCTGTCCAAGCGCGGATACGCCGATCTGCCGCCGCAACGCGTAGGCGATTTCATCACCGGCTGCGCGTTGTTCGGCGTGATCGTTGGCGGGCGTCTTGGCTACGTTTTGTTCTACAAGCCGGAAATGTTGCGCGAGCCGTTGTCGATCTTGCGCGTCTGGGAAGGCGGCATGTCGAGTCACGGCGGGATGATCGGTCTGTTGTTGTTCACGCTTTACTACGCACGCCGTCACAAAATTTCATGGCTGAACCTCGGCGACAATCTCGTCGTAACGGCGCCGATGGGATTGTTCTTCGGCCGGTGCGCGAATTTTATTAATGGCGAGCTGTACGGGCGGATCGCCAATGTTCCTTGGGCGATGCAATTCCCGAAGGAATTGTTCGATCATCCTCAGGAAGCTGAGCGCGCAGTTGCGGCGTGCGCGCGAATCGATCCGTCGCTGACCACGGCGGATGCAATCGTTGGCGCGGTGCACAGCCGGCCAGAGGTCACAAACGCGCTGCGGTCAATTCTGTCGCCACGCCATCCGTCGCAGCTTTACGAAGCATTTTTCGAAGGCATCGCGTTGTTCGCAATTTTGTGGTTCGTGCGAACGGCCACCCGCCAACCCAACGGCGTTTTGACCGGATTGTTTTTCATTTGTTACGCGATCTTTAGAATCATGATCGAAAACTTTCGCGAGCCCGATGCCGAACTCATCGGGCCGTTCACGCGCGGCCAATTCTTTTCGTTTTTTCTGGTCGCCATTGGTATTGCGTTCATCGTCGCGGCAAAGAGGCGACCGACTTTTCCGCGAAGAATGTCCTCGTAGGGGTCTGTCATGTCGAGCGAAGTCGAGACATCTCTGGATTAGTAACAAACAAGAGATTTCTCCACTCCGCTGCGCTTCGGTCGAAATGACAAGTAGCGTTTCCTTGAAACCGCGTTATTACTTATGCCGGTGACGCGGGAATGCTCGTTCCGGAAATCGTAGCGGCCGGCGGCGGTTTACTGTTTGCGTTCGATCACTCGACGATCGCAGGAAAAATCGTTCTCACTCTTCTGGCCGTCGCATCGATTTTCAGCTGGTCGATTATGATAACAAAACTGCGCGTGATCCGCTTCGCGCGAAAACAGAACGCGCGGTTTCTGGCTGCTTTTCACAAAGACCGACAGCCGCTGCGTCTGTTTGAGAAAAACGCCCGTTTTGCCGGCTCCCCCGTTTTCAACGTCTATCGCGCCGGGTGCGAGGAAATGACATTTCATCTGCTCGGCTCGGCTGAAGTGGATGACACGTTTCGCGCGCGCCTCGAGATCGCCGACAAGATTTCACCAGCGCAGATGGGTGCGGTCAACGCTGCTATGGAACGCGCGGTTGGCGAGACTGCCCTTTCGCTCGAATCGCAGATGATTCTGCTCGCTACCGCTGTGAGCGGTTCGCCTTTTCTCGGATTGCTCGGCACGGTCTGGGGCGTGATGGACGCATTCACCGGTGTTGCTGAGGCGGGCTCACCCAACCTCGTAGCAATGGCCCCCGGCGTATCCGGCGCGTTGATTACGACCGTTACGGCCCTCTGCGTCGCGATTCCGGCAATGTTCGGTTACAACTTTCTCGTTACCAGCATACGCGGGATCATCGTGGAGATGGACAACTTCGCCGCCGAGCTCGCATCCGAGTTTGAGCACAAGTACGTCGATCACGGGTCGCGGGAATCGGCGTTTCGCAGATGAGACGTTACTCGCAACGCCAGAATCTCTCCACGTTGAGTGAGATCAATATCACGCCGCTGCTCGATCTCGCTTTTGTGCTGTTGATTATTTTCATGATTACCACGCCGCTGCTGGAAAGCAGCATGAACCTGGTTATCCCATCCAGTGGGACGAAGAATCCGCCCATCAACACGTCGCATGTGCAAACGGTCTCAATCGATCGCAGCGACGCTATCCGGTTCAATAATCAAGTGATGGACCTGGAAACTCTCACATCGCAATTGGTGCAGTTGAAACAAACGAATCCGGATAGCGCCATTGTGATTCGACCCGATCGCGATTTGCCTGTGCAAAAATTAATCGGAGTGATGGACGCATTGCAACGCGCGGGAATCACCAAGGTCGGCATCGCCACAAAGGCGACCCCGAATGCACACTAATGGACACGAACGTTTTAGGCTTTTCTGCCGCAGATGTCGATGGTAGGGCGCGCCACTCCGTGCGCGCCGCGCCACATGATGTTCCGGCGTGCAGAGGACTGCCCGCCCTACCGGGTTCCCGATGTTTCAATTACGAACGCGTTCGCGAGCAGGGCGGTTCAACGTTTCAATGATCTAGTGGGGTGAAGCCCTTTTGGCGAAACGTCGTTCTGATCGCGCTGGCCCACATCGCGCTCATCGCCGGACTGATCCGCTGGAGTGTGGCAGCGAGGGCCTCATCGAATCCAGAGAGCATCGTGTGGTTGGGTGGCGCGGGAGATCTCCCGGCAGACGAATCGGAAAAACAGGAAGTGCCAGCATCAAAACAGCCACCCATTGTTACTGAATCCAGCCGGTCAGAAGAGGATGAAGGCGCAGACGAAAAGCCTGTCGTAACAACTGCGAAGAGCGAAATCGAATTGCCATCAGCTACTCCGAAACCGGCGGCAACTGCAACGCTGCGGCCAAAGGCGAGTGCCACTCCTGCGCCGCGACCAAAGGTGACTCCAAAACCAATCCCGAAACCCACTCCCAAAAAAACGGCGGCGGCGAAAGCTTCTCCGAAACCATTGGCAAAACCCAAGGCGAGCCCAGCAAAAGCGAACGCAAAGTCGGAGAAAAAAGACAAAATCACTTTGGCAAAAAAGGATTCCGCGTCTCAGACCGAAAGCGGGCAAAGCGGATCAACAGGCAAAGCTGGCAGCGGGAGCGGAAGCAGTGCGTCCGAATTCGGCTGGTATGGCAACATGTTGCATGATCGTTTTTACAGTGCCTGGATTCAGCCCACCACGAACGTTCCTTCAGGCACAAAAATTTCGACACTCGTGAACGTGCGAATCGAGAAGGACGGTCGCGTTTCGAAATTCGAAATCGCCAAACCGTCCGGGAACGCCACAGTGAATGAATCAGTAGCGGCGGTTGCCAAACAAGTCAGCCACGTTGATCCGCCGCCGACGGGACTAATCAAGGGCGATCACTACGACGTAAAAATTAATTTCGAACTAAATACCGGGGAATAGTAACCACGAACCCCGAAAGCTCTCGGGGCGAATGGGCACTAATCGTTTCTGCTAGTACTGCCATCCGGAGATCTGTGAAGCGGTCGAATCTCGATTGTTTTGCAGATCGATCATGTTAGCGTATTACACAATAGGAGTCGATCTATGACACGAACTACGTTATCTCCCAAATATCAGGTCGTGATTCCGAAAGATGTTCGCAAGACCCTCAAGCTGCGCCCGGGAACGCAATTCAACGTCATTGAGCACGAGGGGCGAATCGAGCTGTTGCCAGTCCGTTCAGCAAAACAGATGCGCGGGTTTTTGCGCGGCATCGACACGTCGGTTCCGCGGGAGAGGGACCGGGTGTGAATCTGGTTGATTCATCAGCATGGCTCGAGTACTTCGCCGACGGACCAAATGCCGGGTTCTTTGCGACCGCGATAGAAAAGATCAACGAACTGATTGTGCCGACCATTGTGATTTTTGAAGTCTTCAAACGAGTGCTTCAACAACGCACCGCTAGAGCTGCTCTGGAGACCATCGCGATTCTGAGGCAGGGCCGATTAGTGGAGCTGACCGGCAATCTCGCGATCGCGGCGGCAAGCATTAGTCACCGTCAAAAACTGCCGATGGCGGACAGTATTATCATTGCGACCGCTCGCGCTGAAAACGCTGTCATCTGGACGCAGGATGCCGACTTCGAAGGATTACCCAGCGTGAAATTCCGGGCAAAGAAAAGGTAGCAGGGCACTCACCCGTTCGGCTTTTACGCGCCAAGGCACGGCTCTGCGGGCCGCTCGGTTTTTTGGGCAGCGTGTAGCGCAGCGGCGCGCGCCTTGGCATTCGACCGGCACATGCCGTGGTCACCTCTATTATCCGCGCAGAAGAAAAATCTATAACCGCGCTCGCGCAGAACCGTTCATTTCAACTGTCATTTGGAGCGAAGCCGCCTGGCTTGCCGTAGCTTTATGCGAAGGTCGGGAGGAATCTGTTGTTGTGTTCCGTGCGGCGCTTGCGAAGCAAGTCAGCTAGGTTGGTCCGCCGCCAACGGGGCTAGTCACGGGCGATCACTACGACGTAAAAATCAATTTCGAACTGAATACCGAGGAGGGAGGGTCGAAACGATGACGATTTTCGGCGCGCGAAAATTGTGGCCGCCTTTACAAAAGCGAGCGCGTCGTCGGCGATAATTTCAAAATCTCCGGCTCGCGCTGCAGGCGTCGCGCGAGTTCCTTCGAATTTTCGTCGTGCCAACGCGGGGACTGGGTCAGAGCAGCAATGTGACGTTCATATGCAGCTGGATCGTTAAAGCGCGCGAACCAGACGAAAACATTTTCGCCTTCCCGTACCGGCAGCGCGGGAAAAGTGTTCTCGCTGTGCTCGGTCACGAAATACGCCAGGACCGTTGCGCCTGAACCAGTCACGGCCGGTTTCACTGTTTTCTCGAAAAACTGAACGAAGGCTGCATCCACCGGCGCATCGAAATAATAGATCGTCGCCACAATCAGTTCGCTCCGAGTCTCGTTCGATCTCGCCGGAGGACGTGTCTTGCTTTCGAGAGGAAACCCCGATGTTGGCGTTACCGGATGCAAGAGCAGCACATTATCGGAATCGATCATGGTGGCGTTGGCCGCTTCGCGATGTGCCTTCCAGACCGGGCCGTCGTAAAAATCCTTGAGCGCCTGCGCGCGCGACGGCATGTCACGAAAATCTCGCAGCCAGACAAATCGGTTTGGATTATCCAGGTCCCGGAAC
>Ga0209689_1002220_pt1 | contig 14526 bp, 10 predicted proteins | sample GraSoiAngelo_149_FD_187119 | JGI IMG/M metagenome (GOLD analysis project Ga0209689, IMG submission 187119) | Grasslands soil microbial communities from the Angelo Coastal Reserve, California, USA - 14_1009_09_30cm (SPAdes) (version 2) | ecosystem: Environmental > Terrestrial > Soil > Grasslands ...
GAGAAACGATGACGCTGGCAAGCGCCACTGGCAACAGGCCAGCCCAGATGAAGACTTCAGTCTTCTTCACACGGCCACACTTGATGGCAACTCCCCTCATAATGGTACCGAAGGCACGGCGGGGGTAGGGTCGCGCCCGCAATACTTCGCCCCCCCCGCGCGTTTTTTCCTACCTTCCCGGCGTCGTTCCGCGGTACCGTCGAATCATGCTCGCCCGCGTCCGCTCCGCCGCCGTGCTCGGCATCGACGCCTACTTGGTCGAGGTCGAAACCGATATCGCCAACGGCCTCCCCACCTTCGCGACGGTAGGGCTGCCGCAGGGCGCGGTGAAGGAGGGGCGCGAGCGCGTGTTTGCAGCCATCGCCAACTCCGGCTACACGTTTCCGCTGAAACGCATCACGGTGAACCTCGCCCCGGCCGACATTCGCAAGGAGGGCTCCGCCTTCGACCTGCCGATCGCGCTCGGCGTGCTCGCGGCCACCGAGCAGATCTCGGCCGAGCGCCTGGGCACGGTGGCCGTGCTCGGTGAGCTGGGGCTCGAAGGCGCTATCCGGCCAGTGCGCGGTGCGTTACCCGTGGCCCTCGCGGCTCGCGCGGCCGGGCTGGCCGCGCTGGTGCTGCCGCGGGAAAACATCGCCGAAGCGGGTGTGGTCTCGGGGATTCGGGTGCTCGGAGCCGGGACGCTCGCCGAGATCGCCGACTTCTTGGACGCCCGGGGCGAGCTGCCCGAGCCGCACGTGGACCTGGCGGCGCTATTCGCGGAGCGCGCCCGCGACGACGTCGACTTCGCGGACGTGAAAGGCCAGGCCCACGCGAAGCGGGCGCTCGAGGTGGCCGCCGCGGGGGGCCACAACCTCCTGATGATCGGGCCCCCCGGTTCGGGGAAAACCATGCTGGCGCGCCGGCTGCCGACCATCCTCCCCAAGATGAGCCTCGACGAGGCGCTCGAGACCACCAAGATCCATTCGGTGGCGGGCGTCCTGGCGCTGGGCGAGTCGCTCGTCGCCCGGCGGCCGTTTCGCGCCCCGCATCACACCATCTCCGACGCCGGCCTGATCGGCGGCGGGTCGTACCCCCGCCCGGGAGAGGTGAGTCTCGCGCAGGGCGGCGTGCTGTTCCTGGACGAGCTCCCCGAGTTTCGCAAGAACGTGCTGGAAGTACTGCGCCAGCCGATGGAGGACGGCGTGGTGACGATCGCGCGGGCGGCGATGAGCCTCACCTATCCCGCGCGCTTCATGCTCGCCGCCGCGATGAACCCCTGTCCCTGCGGCTATTTCGGCGATCCGCAGCATAATTGCGTCTGCGGCCCGCTCGGCGTCGAGCGTTACCTCGCGCGCGTGTCCGGTCCGCTGCTCGACCGCATCGACATCCACCTCGAGGTCCCGGCCGTCAAGTACCGCGCGCTCGCCGATCAGGGCGGGGGTGAGCCGAGCGAAGCGATGCGTGAGCGGGTGGACCGGGCTCGCGCGGTGCAGCGGGACCGGTTCGCGACCCGCCCGGGGATCTACGCCAACGCGCACATGGCCGCACGGGACATCCGCACGTTCTGCCGTGTATCCGATGGCGCCGATGCGCTACTGCGCACCGCGATCACCCGGCTCGCGCTCTCCGCCCGGGCGTACCACCGCATTCTCAAGATCGCCCGCACGATCGCGGACCTGGACAGCGCCGCGGCTCTGGCGCCCAACCACGTGAGCGAGGCGATTCAGTACCGGAGTCTGGACCGCAGAGGGCTGGGTTGAGGCCGGGACTCACGCCTGGCCCGCTGGGAAGCTACCGTTCGTAGGCCCGGCGCCCATGTACGCGACCGTCCTCTGGTTTCTTCTCTTCCTGTTCTGCCTCCGCGTCGCGGGGCAGGCGCTGGTGGCCGCGTTCGCGGTCCCGTTTCTGCCACCGATGCAGCAGTGGTACTCAGGGGTCATGCCCTACCCGATCCTCCTTCCCGTGCAGATCCTCATCATCGCCTTGCTCGCGAAGGTGGCGACGGATTTCACCAGGCGCCGCGGATTCTTCGTCGTGCCGCGCAGGACCATGGGACGGTTTCTCGAATGGTTCAGCTATCTCTACTGGGGCGGGATGGTGATGCGATACGTGGTGACCATGACACTCCATCCCGAACGCCGCTGGTTCGGGGGAACCATTCCGATCTTCTTTCACTGTGTGCTGGCGACCTTCCTCTTCGTGGTGGGTCGCTACCACACGCGGCCTGCCGTCTCTGACCCCGCGGTTCCCGCGGGATGACCGAGCCCGACGTCGCTCTCACGGACTACGCGCTCGCGCTCGAGTGCACCGTCTTCGCCTATCTGCTCCAGCGTAAAGAGCACGCCCTCTTCTTCGGGTCGGCCGCCATCGCGTCGCTCGCCGGAGGGACGGTCCACGGCTTCTTCCTGGACGACCGCACGTTGGGAAACGCGGTCCTGTGGCGTATCACCTTGATCGCGATCGGCGTCACGGCGGCGAGCGCTTGGGCGGTCGGCGCGCGGGTGCTGTTCCCCGGGCCCACGGCGCGGCGCATCAGCATCGCGGCGGCCGCGGCGTTTGCCGCCTACTGCGTCGTCACGGTGTTCATCACCCAGGAGTTCCGCGCGGCGGTGGTTTTCTATCTTCCGGCCGTCGTGTTCCTGCTGGTCGCGCTGTCCGTCGCGTATGCCCGCGCGCGGGAGCGGGGCATCCTGGTCGCCGTCGCGGGGCTCGGCCTCATGTTCATCGCGGCCGCGGTGCAACAGGCGAGGATCGCGCTCCATCCCAGGTACTTCAATCACAACGCGCTGTATCATCTCATCCAGGCAGTGGCTCTGTGGCTCCTCTTTCTCGGCTTGCGGAGGCTCCATGCTGACGCGACGTGAGTTCCTCGAGGCCGGGACGGCGTTCACCCTGGCGCCGTACGGCTGTGCCGGAGAACGGTCCGCGCCCGGCGTCCTCGTCAACGACATCCACTCGCAGCTCAATGCCACGCGGGTGTACCGGATCGTGAAGCCGGCCTCTGCCGACGCGGTGGTGCAGCTCGTCCGGAGCGCCGGCCGGGAGGGCCGCCCGCTGAGTATTGCGGGCGGCCGGCACGCCATGGGAGGGCAGCAGTTCGGCAGCGAGACGACGCTCGTCGACATGGGGTCGATGCAGCGGGTGCTCGGCTTCGACGCCGCCCGCGGTCTGATCGACGTCGAGGCGGGAATCGAGTGGCCCGAGCTGATGCGCTATCTGGTGGCCTCGCAACAAGGGGCGGCGCGGGCGTGGGGCATCCGCCAGAAGCAGACCGGAGCGGACCGTTTGAGCATCGGAGGTGCACTGGCGGCGAACGCCCATGGCCGCGGCCTCAAGTTCAAGCCGTTCATCGGCGACGTGGAGTCGTTCGTGCTGGTCGACGCCGACGGCAACCCGCGCACCTGCAGTCGCGCGGAGAACGCCGAGCTGTTTCGGCTCGCGATCGGCGGGTACGGGCTGTTCGGCGTGATCACGTCCGTCCGGCTGCGCCTCGCGCCGCGAGTGAAGGTGCAGCGCCAGGTGGAGATCCTCGAGATCGACGAGCTCATGCCGGCGTTCGAGCAGCGCATCGCCGCGGGGTTCACCTACGGCGACTTCCAATACCACACCGACCCCGACTCCCCCGATTTTCTGCGGAAGGGCGTGTTCTCGTGTTATCGCCCCGTCGCGGCCAACACGCCGATACAAGCGGAACAGAAGGAGCTGTCCCCGGACGACTGGAACGAGCTCATCTACCTCGCGCACGCCGACCGGACCCGGGCGTTCCAGGCCTACTCACGCTACTACCTCTCGACCTCGGGACAGGTGTACTGGTCGGACACGCATCAGCTCGGTCCGTACCTCGACGATTACCATCGCGCCCTGGACCGCCGGCTCGGCGCCTCCGAGCCGGCCACTGAGCTGATCACCGAGATCTACGCGCCGCGGGATGCGCTGGCCCGCTTTCTCACGGACGTGCGCGAGCGGTTCCGCGCGCAGCGCACCGCCTTGATCTACGGCACCATCCGTCTCATCGAGCGGGACGACGAGAGCTTTCTTGCCTGGGCCAAACAGCCGTACGCGTGCGTGATCTTCAACCTGCACGTCGTCCACAGCCCCGCGGGGCTCGAGCGCGCAGCCGAGGAATTCCGGCAGCTCATCGACGCGGGGATCCGCTACGGCGGCAGCTACTACCTGACCTACCATCGGTTCGCAACGCGCCAACAGGTGGAGGCGTGCTACCCACAATTCCCGGAGTTTCTCCGCGCCAAGCGGCGCTACGATCCCCAAGAGAGATTCCAGAGCGACTGGTACCGGCACTACAAGCACATGTTCGGAGACGTGCTGTAGGGTCGGCTGCGAACGTGGCGCGGACGCCACACCAAGCGACGGGGTCGAGGCTGGCCGGGCCCTGGTCTGAGTGTTGCTGCCGCACAACGGCAAACCCGAACCGGTGCGGCCCCCGATGTTCCTCCGCGTCCTGCCGTCGCTACCCGTCGCCCTGCCGGCGCTGCTCCTCGCACAAACGTCGACCCCAGTGCCCGCGGCTCCTTCTTACGAGGCGCGCTACGCCGAGGTGTTGGCGCTGGCGCCCCGCGCCGACCGCGTCGCCCAGGTGACCAACCTGGTCTTGAAGCGTGACGTGGCGCAGTTCACGCTCGCGAACGGCACCATCTACCTGCTCTCATCGGTCGGCGGCCGCACGATGGGCGCGGTGTTTCAGGGCGAAGGGACGTTCTCCTTCTCTCCGCCCACGCGCATCGAGCAGGACCGGTTGGCCCGCTTCGAGAAGACCCGGTCCCTCGACGCCCGGGTCACCGAGCTGGTGCTGCTGTTCGCCGACAGCACCCTCGCCGAGCTCGAGCGGAAGGTCACGTTCCGCAACGGCCAGGTGCCGGAGGAAGTCCGCGACGTCGTGCAGAAGAGCCTCGAGTATCTCGGAGATGAAGACAGCAAGTCGTTCCACCCCGACCTGATGACCGCGTTCCTCAATCAGGAGTCGAACGACCTGTTCTACGCCCACATCACTCGGGATGAGGGCAGTGCCCTGATGTTCATGCTCGATCCATTCGAGTCCGAGGAGGTCATCCTGGAGAAGCGGGCGCCACGCCGGTTTTGGACGCACCAGCCCGAGGTGATCTGCCGCTTCCCACGGCAGGGAACCACGCCCGACAGCGCCACTGGCGAGCGCCCTGGCACGCCGACGATCCGCGCGTATCGGCTGGACAACACATTGACGCAGACCGGGAGCGGGGACTTGACCTTCGCAGCCGCGGCGCGGGTCGAGATCGCGACACCGGTGCCCGCCGGCCCCTGGATCCCCTTCGAGCTGTTCTACAAGCTGCAGGTGGACTCGGCGCGGTGGGACGGGGGCGAGCCTGCGACCGTGTTCCGGGGCAAGGAGGCGATGCTGCTCTGGGTCAAGCTGGACCGCCGGCTCCAGGCGGGCGAGACGCGCTCCCTGCACCTGTATTATCACGGCGATCTGATCGATCGCTACGGCGACTTCTTCTTCATCAAGTCGCCCAGCTCCTGGTACCCGGTGTCGCTCGATGAGCGCAGCTACGCCACGTTCGATATCACCTACCACACGCCGAGCCAGTACCTGATCGCGAGCGTCGGGGAGCGCGCCGACTCGACACTCTCTGGCCGCGTGCTGAACACGCGCTGGGTCACCCCCGGGCCGATCCGCAACGCCTCCTTCAACCTCGGCCAGTTCGAGGATTACAAAGTGACGGAGGAGGGCGTCCCTCCGGTGACGGTCATGGTGTCCGAGCAGGCGCACCGTGAGATGGCTAAGGCGTTGCGGGAGCGCGGGCTGGTGCTCATGCAGCAGCGGAAAATGAAGGAAACGGTCGGAGCCGCCGTCACACAAAGCCTCAAGTTCTTTCAGCACGTGTACGGGGCCGCCCCGGTCCAACAGGTCTACGCCACGGAGATCCCGTATTACGAAGGCCTGGCCTTCCCGGGCATGGTGGATCTGTCGTGGGTGACGTTCCAGCAGACCGACCAACAGGGCGAGGACGAAGTGTTCCGGTCCCACGAAGTGGCGCATCAGTGGTGGGGGATCGGCGTCGACTTCGCGACCTACCACGATCAGTGGATGAGCGAAGGGTTCGCCGACTTCTCGGGGCTCTGGTACCTCCAGGCCGCGCGCAAGGACAACGAGAAGTACTTCGGCGTGCTGCGGCGCTGGCGCGCCAACATCTTCCTTCACAAGGACGAGCCCAGCCCGATCTGGTTGGGCTACCGCATCAGCTCCTCGAAGGACGAGGTCGGCTATCAGATCCTGGTCTACCAAAAGGGCGCCTGGGTGCTCCACATGCTGCGCATTCTCATGCTCGACCTGAAGACGATGAACGAAGATCGCTTCACCGCGACGATGCAGGACTTTTACCGCACCTACAACGGGCGGCGGGCGTCCACCGCAGACTTTCAGCGCATTGTCGAGCAGCACGCGGGGTTGAGCATGGACTGGTTCTTCCAGCAGTGGGTCTACGGCACCGCCATCCCGACCTATCGCGTGGCCTACAAGACCGAGCCCGCTGGGAACGGCCAGTACCGGGTGAAGCTGCGGGTGGCCCAGGAAGGCGTCCCGGACGATTTCCGGACATACGTCCCCGTGGCGCTCGACCTGGGGAACAACCGCGTGGCGCGGGTGCGGGTCAACGTGACCGGCCCCAGCTCGGAGATCGAGCTGCCTCTTCTGCCGGCGGAGCCCAGGGCCGTGAAGTTCAACGACCTGGATGGCGTGCTGTGCGACGTCAAGATGGTGGGGTGGTGACCGAGCCGATCCTCGCGCTATTATTCAGCTTGTAGCACGTCCCAACACCCGGGCCGGCCGTCCACCCTCCCGTGGGTTCCGGAGAGAGGATTGGATCGCGCCGTGGCACCGGACGTCCGGGCCGGCCCCGCCCCCGGCCCCGCGACTACTGCACCCTACCCGCGATGGTGGGTCATCCTCTTCGCCTGGACGGCATGGGGCCTCCTCTGGTCCGCCGAAGTGACAGTTTCTTCGCGGCTGGGAGGGAAGCCGATCCCGTTCGATGTCGCGCTGCGCATCCAGATGCCGCTGGCGCTGGCGTGGGCGCTCGTCACCCCGGCCATCATCTGGCTGGGCCGGCGCGTGCCGCCGTTCGGCAACCCACAGTGGCCGCTCGGCGTCACGGTCAACCTCGTGTCCAGCATCGCCGTCGTGTTCGGGCTGGGGATGTTCTTCATCGTAAACACGCGGGCCGTGCAGGGTGTGTCGCCGGACGCGCCACCGCTGTTGCTGGCGGCGCTGCGTTCCTTCGTGTACTGGTTCAGCTCGGACGGCCTCTTGTACTGGGTGATCCTCGCGATCGACTACGGCGTGCGCGACTACCGCGAGTCGCGTGAGCGGGCGCTGCGCGCGTCGCGGCTCGAGACCCAGCTCTCCGAGGCGCGGCTGCAGGCGCTGACGATGCAGCTCCAGCCGCACTTCCTCTTCAACGCCCTCCACACGATCGGGCAGCTCATTCGGACCGCGCAACCCGCCCGCGCCGTGCAAGTCGTCGCGGGGCTGGGCGAGCTGCTGCGGCGCGTGCTGGACGGCGCCGCAACGCAGGAGGTGCCGCTGAAGCAGGAGCTCGATTTCGTCCGCAGCTACCTGGACATCGAGCAGATCCGCTTTCGCGACCGGCTGAAGGTCGTGCTCGACCCCGATCCGGAGGCGCTCGATGCGACGGTGCCGTACTTCATCCTCCAGCCGCTCGTCGAGAACGCGATCAAGCACGGCATCGCGTCGCGGGCCACGGTCGGCCGGGTGCTGATCGGCGCGCGGCGCATCGACGGGACCCTGCACCTCACGGTGCGGGACGACGGCTCGGGGCTCTCCCAGCCTGCCGGCGCGCGCGGCGTGGGCCTGGCCAACACCAGTGCGCGGCTGCGTCAGCTGTACGGCGACGAGGCGTCCTTCGAGGTGGTGAACATGGCGGACGGCGGGGTGATCGCCCGGATCGTCCTGCCGTACCGGCTGGCCGCGGCCGAATGGCGGGGAGACTGAGCGCGTGCAGCCGATCCGGACGCTGATCGTCGACGACGAGCCGGCCGCGCGCGAGGGCCTGCGCCACCTGCTCGCGGGCGACCGCGAGGTGGTGCTCGCGGGCGTGTGCGCCAACGGTCGTGAGGCCGCGGCCGCCATCGCCGCTGGCGCGCCCGACCTCGTGTTCCTCGACGTCCAGATGCCGGAGCTGGACGGCTTCGGCGTGCTGCGCCGGCTCGACCGCGCGTCGCTCCCCGCGGTCGTGTTCGTCACGGCGCACGAGCAGTACGCGCTGCGGGCGTTCGAGGTGCACGCCGTCGACTACCTGTTGAAGCCGTTCTCGGACGAGCGGTTTCGCGAAGCGCTGGAGCGGGCGAAGCTGCAGGTCCGCCAGGGCCGGTTGAGCGAGCTGAGCTGGAAGCTGTTGGCGCTGATCCAGGGGTACGCCCCCGAGCAGCCCGCCGTGCCCGTGCGCCGGATCGGTCCCAAGTATCTCGAGCGGCTCGTGATCAAGTCGGGCGGGCGGGTCACCCTGCTGCGGGTCGCCGAGATCGAGTGGATCGACGCCGAGGGCGACTATGTGCGGATTCACGTCGGCAAACAGTGGCACCTGCTGCGGGAGACGATGAAACGCCTCGAGGCGCAGCTCGATCCCGCGCGCTTCGTGCGGATTCACCGCTCCACCATCGTGAACTTGGAGCGCGTCAAGGAGCTGCAGCCGTTCTTCCGCGGCGAGTACGTCGTGGTGCTGCACAACGGCACGACGCTGAAGCTGTCCCGCGGCTACCGCGAGCACCTGGAAGCGAAGCTCGGCCGCGCCATCTGATTCGTCCCGCCTGCGCCGCCGTTCGTCGTGCCCGGCGCACCGTTCATCGCAAAATCGTGGCCTCGGTCCGCCTCCCCGCCTAGGGTCTGTAGAACCCGAAGAAGGAGGAGTCATGGCCCTGTTCGTTCGTCGTGCGCTCGCGGCGGCGGGTCTCGTAGTGTGCCTCCCGGTGGCGGCCCCGGCCCAGGAGTCCGTGACGATCACCGGCCGCGTGACGAGCGACGCCGGTCCGCCGCTCGCGCTCGCCGAGGTGTCGATTCCAGCGCTCGGGTTGGGCGCGCTCACCAAGGACGACGGCCGTTACACCATCCTGGTCCCGGGCGCCCGCGTGACGGCGCAACCTGTGACCGTGACGGCGCGCCGGCTCGCGTTCAAAGCGCAGAGCGTCCAGATCTCACTGACAGGTGGAGGAGCCAGCGTCACGCAGGACTTCGTGCTCGCGGCGAACCCATTGCAGCTCGGCGAGATCGTTGTGACGGGCGCCGGTACCGCCACGGCGACCGAGAAGCTCGGCAACGTGCGCAACAACGTCAGCGCCGATCTCATCGAGCGCAGCAACGAATGGAACGTGGTCGAGGCGCTCGCCGCCAAAGCCCCCAACGTCACCGTGACGGCGGCGAGCGGCGAGCCGGGCGCGGGCTCCTACATCACGATCCGGGGGCAGCGTACCGTGGGCCTCCCCAACTCCGGCAGCGCCCAGCCGCTGTTCGTGGTGGACGGCGTGCCGATCGACAACACGACCTTCTCGACCACCGACTTCAACCCGACCGACGGCCTCACCGCGGGCTCGATCGAGGGGACCACGCAAACCAACCGGGCCTCGGATATCAACCCCGGCGACATCGAGTCGGTGGAGATTCTGAAGGGTGCGGCCGCCGCGGCCATCTACGGCTCGCGCGCGGGCCAGGGGGTGGTGCTCATCACGACCAAGCACGGCACCGCCGGCCCGACCCGCTACACGTTCCGTAGCTCGATCTCGGCCGACGACATCACCCGCACCTATCCGCTGCAGCGCTCGTGGGGCCAGGGATCCCTCGGATTCGTGCCGAGCGATCCCGCGCTCGGCGCCGTGGGCTGCGACCGCTCGGCCGGCGTGAGCAACTTCTTCTGCCGCACCAGCTGGGGCCCCGCGATTCCGGCGGGCACGGCAACGTACGACCACGCGAACGAGGCCTATGTCACCGGCTACGAGTCGGAGAACGCGCTGACCGTCTCGGGTGGCAATGACCGGACGACGTTCTACCTGTCTGGTTCTTACCTGCGCGACCGGGGAATCTTCGCCGGCCCGAACAACCTCAATGCGCGGTCGACGGTGCGGTTCAATGGATCCCACCGCTTGAGCGACAACCTCAAGCTGGGCGCCAACATCTCGTACGTCGACGCGCGCGGCAACTACCTGCAGCGCGGCAACAACGCCAACGGACTGCAGCTCGGCCTGCTGCGGTCGCCACCGGACTGGAACAATCTCCCCTACCTCGCGGCCAACGGGCAGCACCAGACGTTCCGCTTCCAGAACCCGCTGCCCCAGGACCAGAGCGCCGACCGCGGCTGGGACAACCCCTTCTTCGTGCTCTACGTGCCCCAGAACACGTCCCAGGTCGGCCGCGTCTTCGGCAACGTGACCGCCGAGCTCGTGCCCGCCCCCTGGGTCAAAGTGAACTACACGCTCGGCGCGGACTACTCGAACGACGAGCGGCTCGAGGGCGCTCCCCAGTCGTCCACGCCACCGCAGGTCGGCGGGCGCGTGACCGAAGGCAAGCTGATCAACTATCAGATCGACCACAATCTGACCGCCACAGCCTACTACACGCTCTCCCCGCGGTTCGGCGGTACCGTGACGCTCGGCCAGAACCTGAACACCCGCAACGTCCGCCAGCTGGCCAACGTGGGCCGCACGCTCATCGCCCCGCTGCCCTACAAGCTCAGCAACACCGTCTCGCGTGACGTCCCGGTCGACGCCGAGACCGTGATTCACGGTGCGTCCTACTTCGGGCAGGCGACGTTCGATGCCTACAGCCAGTTATTCCTGACGGGCGCGGTGCGCAACGACGGCTCGTCGACGTTCGACCAGAACCACCTGCGGAGCTGGTTCCCCAAGGCCAGTGTGGCGTGGGAGTTCACGAAGTCACTGGGCGAGCGGCCGATCCTGAGCTTCGGCAAGCTGCGCGCTTCGTACGGCGAGGCCGGCCAGGAACCCGATCCATACCTCACCTCGACGATTTACTCGGGGTCGACCGTGATCGGTGGGTACACCCAGGGCATGGGGGCCAACCCCACGCTGGCGGGCTTCGGCGGCCTCGCCTCGAGCATCGTCAAAGGCGCAAACACGCTCCGGCCCGAACGGACGAAGGAGTTCGAGACCGGCTTCGACGTCGGCTTGTTCCATGAAAGGTCGGACCTGAGCTTCACGTTTTATCATGCGATCACGTCCGATGTCATTCTGCTCACCCCGCTGTCCCCGTCATCGGGCTACGAGCGGGAGGCCAAGAACTCCGCGACGTTCCGCAACCGGGGCTTCGAGGTCTCCCTCAACGCCCGGCCGATCCAGCACGCCAATGTCGGGTGGGACGTGGGCTTGCAATGGGCCAGCAACCGTAGCCTGGTGCAGAGCCTGGGAGGTCCGACGTTCGTCTACTTGGACCCCAACAACAACTCGCCCCGAGCCGCGGTGATCCAGGGTCAGGAAGTGGGAGTGTTCTACGACGTCGGCCTCGCTCGCTGTGGCATCAGTCCCGCCGGGCTCAACGCGGTGGTGACGGGCTACGATCTCGACATCCGCGCCGCGCCGGACGCGACCCACCCCTGCGGCGGCGCTCCCCAAGGTGCGTACTTCATCGCCGCGACGGGCGAGCCCGTCGGGGACAACCAGCAGCGCGTGATCGGCAACCCGAATCCCCGCTGGACCGGGAGCGTCCGCAGCGCCATCCGGTTCCACAAGCTCCAGCTATCGGGCCTGCTGGACTTGAAGCACGGTGGCCAGATCTACAACGGCACCAAGGCCGCGCTGTACTCCTACGGCACGCACAAGGACACCGAGGTGCGGGCGGATTGCTCGAACGGCGTCACCTGCAGCGGTAACCTGCACGTGATCGGTCAGCCCGATTCCCCGCTCCAGGGCCCCGTGGTCGGTCCCGGCGCCGGCATGGCGATTCCGATCGGTCAGAACTGGTACGAGGGCGCCGCGATCGGCACGGGGATCGGCGGCCTGTTCGGCGGCACGCCGGAGCAGTTCATCGAGGACGGCGGGTACGTCAAGCTCCGTGAGATCACCCTGGGGTACACGTTCGACGACCCGTGGGTGCAGCGCAGCCTGGGGTTCAACTCCATCGAAGTGCGCGTGGCCGGCCGGAATCTCCACACCTGGACCAAGTACACCGGGTACGATCCCGAGACCAATCTGGGTGGATCGGTCCAGAGCAGCCGCGGCTTGGACTATTTCAACATGCCGCAGACGCGCTCCTTCGTCTTCTCCCTGACCCTGACCCACTGACGCCAAGGAGTCGTGACCCTATGCGCAAACTTGTGAGACTCGGGCTAGCGACGGCGCTGGCGCTGTCCGGGGCGAGCGGCTGCAGCAACTTCCTGTCCACCGACAAGGTGAAGCTCGATCCCAACAACCCCAGCACGGCCACGGCCGACCAGCTCTTCGTGGCCGTGCAAGCCGGTCAGTTCGCCCAGCAGGAGGGGATCATTCCCCTCATCGGCTGCATGTGGATCCAGCAATGCACCGGTACCAGCAACTTCCTGCAAACGCTGGAGCAGTACAACATCGCGAGCGAAGATACCCCCAGCCCGGCGTTTTCCTCGATTTACGAAGGCGGCGGCCTGGTGGACATCAAGCAGATCGAGGCCGCCGAGCTCGCGGCGGGTGACAAGCAGTACTTGGGCATCGCACAGGTCTGGGAGGTGCTCGATATGGCGGTCGCCGCGGACATCTACGGGGACGTCCCGTACCGGGAGGCCGCCGGCAGCGCCACCACGCCGCACCTCGATCCGCAGGCCCAGGTCTACGGCGACCTGCAGGCCCTGCTCACCCAGGCGATCACCAACCTGGGCGGAGCGGGCCCGGGCCCCGGCTCGCTGGATCTGGTGTATGGTGGGAACGCGGCCAAGTGGATCGCGGCGGCGAACACGCTCAAGGCGCGCCTCTACATGCACACCGCTGAGCTGCCCAATAATCAGATCGATGCCGCCGCGCTCACCAACGCGGTCACGTACGCGCTCCTGGGGATCAGCGATCCGGCGAACGATTTCAAGTCCCGTCACACCTCGCAGCCGGGCGAGGACAACATGTGGTATCAGTTCAACTTCCGTTCCGGGTTCGGCCAGTATGTGGTGGCCGGCCGCGCGCTCGCGGATATCATGGTGGCCCGCAACGACCCGCGGCTCGCCGAGTACTTCGGAGCCTCCACCCCCGGACCGTTCGGCGGGCAGGATCCCGCCGGCGGCCGCTCGCCGGGCGGCGTTTCCTCGCTGACCGGGACGCGGAACGTCCCGACCTTCTCCCAGCCGATCGTCACCTACATCGAGAACGAGCTGATTCTGGCCGAGGCCTACTTCCGCTTGGGGCAAACCGCCAACGCGCAGACGCGCTTCGACAACGCGCGGGCGTCGGTTCCCGGCCTGGCGGCCAAGACGATCACGTCCATCGCCGATATCATGGAAGAGAAGTACGTCGCGCTGTATCAAAACATCGAGGTGTGGAACGACTACAAGCGGTCGTGCTATCCAGCGATCACGCCGGTTCCGACGTCCACCTTCGCGAACCAGGTGCCCGGTCGGCTGTACTACGGGACCACCGAGCAGAACGTGAACCCCAACGTGCCGGCCCGGAATGTCCAGAACCAGGTCGGGGGCAATGTCGTCACGCCGCCGCCGGCCAATCCGGGATTCAGAAACCCGAACGATCCCAACCCCTGCCCATGAGGAGGCTGTTTTCACTGGTCGGCGTTGCTGCGCTCGCCGGCTGCTATGTCTACCGACCGCTCGACACCGTCGAGCCGCGCGTCGGGACGCGGGTGTCGGCGGACCTGACCGACGGAGGCTCGGACACGCTGGCCCGCTACGTCGGGCCCGGTGTCACGAGCCTGCGCGGCGGCGTGCTCAACGCCGAACGCGCCGCCGTAACGCTCGCCGTCACGTCGGTCATGGATCGCTCGGGGCAGCAGCAATTCTGGAAGGGGGAGCCGGTCCGGGTACCGCGCGCGGCGATCCGGGATTTTGCGCAGCGACGACTCTCCCTGGGGCGCAGCGTCCTGCTCGGCGCGGCGCTGCTGGGAAGCTCGTTGGTGGCCTGGGAGGCGTTTCAGGGAGGCATCCACGGAGGCCGGCTGATGCCGGGCGGCGTCGGGGGCGGGACGAAATAGATCACGCGTCGCCCGGTGGCTGGCGCGCCGCAGCCCGGTTCCCTAGCTTGGCCTCCCATGATCGATTGGCTCCAGACCAGGCTCGGTATCAGCCCCGAGCTTCAGTTGCGGCTGCTCGCCACCCTGGCGACGATGGTCGGGCTCTGGTTGGTGCACCGCATCGCCCTGTCGCTGGTGTACCGGCGCGTCCGCGACCCGCGGAGCCGCTATCGCTGGCGCAAGACGCTGACGTACCTGGTGTATGCAGTCGGCATCGTCATCGTGGGCCGGATGTGGTTCGCCTGGGTAGAGTCGTTTACCACGATCGTCGGCTTCCTCTCGGCGGGGCTCGCCATCGCCCTGAAGGACCCGGTCTCCAACCTCGCCGG
>Ga0209689_1002221_pt1 | contig 14526 bp, 15 predicted proteins | sample GraSoiAngelo_149_FD_187119 | JGI IMG/M metagenome (GOLD analysis project Ga0209689, IMG submission 187119) | Grasslands soil microbial communities from the Angelo Coastal Reserve, California, USA - 14_1009_09_30cm (SPAdes) (version 2) | ecosystem: Environmental > Terrestrial > Soil > Grasslands ...
CGACCACCTGCTCGAGTACTGCGAGGGCTTCGTTGACTCGTCCACCTCCGTCCTTCTTTGACGCACCCTCGAAGAGCGTGTGGGTCACGTCTGCGTAAAAGAACCCCACCGGTTTTCCCAGGCGCTGGGCCAGGATGCGCAATGTCTTGTCTGATGGCCTCGTCCGACCGTGCTCGAGCATGCTGATGAAGCCTCGAGTCATCTCCTTGCCGGCAAGCTGCCGTTGCGAAAGCCCTCTTGCCTGTCGAAGAGCTCGCACCTTGCGCCCGATGGATGTCACATGAGCACCCACCTTCCTACAGTGGTTTGCCGTAATCAAAAGGGAACAGCAATCCTTCGGCACGTTGCTCGGCGTGTTCAGCGCGCCTTTGATATTCATCCCGTTCCTGCCACGCCGCCTCCAACGCGGTGCACAGATCGCGAATGAGCGTCCAGTTTCCGTCGTACGTGCCCCCACGCGTTTGCTCAAGCAAGAACTCGACCCTCGCTTTCTCTTCTCGGAGTCGCGCTCGGGTGAGCTCGGGACGGTCGGCCGCGGTCATAACGTTGTTCCCCCCTCTTCCAGCCGACTATAGGGCGCGGGCATGCAAATTGCTACGGATGCCTCATTTACACGAAGCGGAACGGCCCGAATACATGAGCGCCGATCAGGCGTTTGACCGTCGGTCGATCACATAGCCTTCCGAGGAAGAATGAAGGGGGACCCAGTGATTGGGCGGAACACGCCCCCATGGACGACCTGGTCTGGGTCAAAGGCCTGCGGCTCCGGGCTGCGCGGGAGGCGGCGGGCCTGAGGCTTGTCGACGCGGCAAAGGGCATCATGAGCCCGGCGAACCTCTCGCGCATAGAACGCCACGAACGGTACAAACTCCCTCGATCCGCCGTGCTTGGCCTTGCCACACGCCTGGGGCTCGTATCGACCGGCTCAGCGGATCTCCAGGCCTGGCCCCGGGAGGTGGGACACACTGCCATCGACCTCCTTCGCAGGTGGCGGTTTTCGACCGCGCTCCTCGTGTTGCGATCGAGAGATGCGGTTCTCGCACCGGTAGATCACATGGCCGAAGTCCAGGCCCAGATCTTAGGCGAATGGGCCCAAATGCAATGTCATCAACCGGGGCGGCCGGACGTCGTCCGCGACCTCGGCAGGCGCGCGCGGGAGTGCGGCGCGCTCAGGCAATCGATTTGGGCGGCGGCCGTCGAAGCGGAGATGCACGGTCATGCGGGCGATACGCCCACCGCTCTCACCCTGCTGAGACGCGCGTCGACGGAGGCTCGGGACGTGGGAGAGGTTGCCGACGTCCTGAATATCCGGGCCGCCTGGGGACGGCTGCTACTCAAAGGGGGTGAACCGCGTCACGGCCTCGAGATCCTGGGTGAAGTGAAGACTCTTCTCGACTCGGGCTCAGACTACAGCCAGGCCCGATTTTTGCACGCGCAGGGCATGCTCTGGTCCGCGGCTGGCCGGCCCGAGGAGGCGGTGCAGGCACTGCGGGCTGCGATTCAGGCGGCGCTGAGAATCCCAAACCATCGGATGGCCGGCACCGTAGAATGCGCGCTCGCGGATGCGTACGAGGCCTTGGGAAACACCGACCAGGCGGACGCGGCGCTTGTGCGCGCCGCATCGTCATTCACGCAGGCGGGGGACAGCCACGATGCCGCGGACGCCATATCGCTCGCGCTTCGCCACCACATTGCTCCGGGAAAACCGAACGCGAGGGATTCCGGCTCCTAAGTGACCCGGACCGCGGGGTTCCGCAACACCCCGATCTCTTCCGCCCCGATCTCGATCAGGTCCCCCTCCTCACACGCAAACTCGTCGGGGGGCACGATCCCGGTCCCCGTCAACAGAACCGTCATCGGGGGGATGTCGTTCGCCCGCCGGAGGTAGGCGACCAACTCGGCGATCGGGCGCCGGAGGCGCGAGGTACTGACGTCTCCACGGAACACCTCGCGGCTCCCGCGGCGGATGCGGCACCAGAGCGCGAGACGCCCCTCCACCGGCTCATCGGTCACCAGCACCGTTGGGCCGAGGCTGCAGCACGCCCGGTAGATCTTCGTTTGGGGGAGGTACAGCGGGTTCTCGCCTTCGATATCGCGGGCGCTCATGTCGTTCCCGAGCGTGTACCCGAGCACCTCGCCCTCGGCGCCGAGCACGACGCCGAGCTCGGGCTCGGGAACGTCCCATGTCGAGTCGGAACGGATGTTGATGACGTCGCCGGGTCCCCGAACGCGGGACGCGGTGGCCTTGAAGAACAGCTCCGGGCGCCCCGCCGTGTAGACGCGTTCATATGGGTCCGGACTTACCGCCTCTTCGGCCCGCGCTGCGAGGCTGCGCTTGTAGGTCACTCCGGCGGCCCACACCTCCTGGCTTTCGATCGGTGCGAGCGCCTTCGGCTCTGCGGGCGCGTCCACCGCGTTGGCCTCGCGCTCGAGCAAACGTCGCACCTCGTCGAGTGGTTGAGCGAGAAGTGAGTCGAGGGACGTGCCCGCGCCAAGGCGATTCCAGGTCCCGTCCCGCTTGACGAAAAGGCCGGTCTCGAGCCGGATCAGCTGCTCCATACCGGACCGGAAGGGTACTCGAAGCGCGCGATCGACTCGGCGCGCATCGTGATGCTGTAACCCGGCGCGGTGGGCGCCATGTAGCAGCCGTCGCGGATCACCACCGGGTCGACGAAGTGCTCGTGCAGGTGCTCCACGTACTCGAGCACGCGATTCTCGAGCGAGCCGCTGACGGCGACGTAGTCGAAGATCGAGATGTGCTGCACGTACTCGCAAAGGCCTACGCCGCCCGCGTGCGGGCAGACGGGGACGCCGAACTTGGCCGCGAGCAACAGGACCGCGAGAACTTCGTTCAAGCCTCCCAGCCGGCAGGCGTCGAGCTGGCAGAACCCGATCGCCTCAGCCTGCAACAGCTGCTTGAAGATGACGCGGTTCTGGCAATGCTCGCCCGTGGCGACCTTGATCGGCGCGATGGCGCGCGCGATGGCGGCGTGGCCGAGCACGTCGTCAGGGCTCGTCGGCTCTTCGATCCAGTAGGGGTCGAACTCGGCCAGTCGTTTCACGTGAGCGATCGCGTCCCCGACCTCCCAGACCTGATTCGCGTCCATCATCAGGAAGCGGTCCGGTCCGATCTCCTCGCGGACGATCCGCGCCCGACGCCGGTCGTCCTCGATCTTGCCGCCGATCTTCAGCTTCACGTGCGTCCAGCCCGCGGCCACGGCCTCGCGGCACAACGCCCGTAGCTTCTCGTCCGAATACCCAAGCCAGCCGGCCGACGTCGTGTAGGCCGGGTAGCCCTCGCGCACGATCTCCGCCTCGCGAGCGGCGCGAGTCGGCGCCAACCGCTTCAGGATTGCAAGCCCTTCGTCCGGCGTAAGCGCGTCGCTGATGTACCGGAAGTCGATGGATGCGATCAGCTGCTCGGGGCTCATGTCGACGAGCAGTTTCCACAGAGGTTTGCCCTCGACCTTCGCGTGGAGATCCCAGACCGCGTTGACCAGCGCCGCCGCGGCCAGGTGGATCGCCCCCTTCTCCGGGCCGATCCAGCGCAGCTGCTGCTCGCCCGTGACCGCGCGCCAGAAACCGCGCATGTCCGTGGTGATCGAGTTCAGTGTCCTTCCCATGACGATCGGCGCGAGGGCGTTGATGGCGGCCACCACGACCTCCGTGCCCCGGCCCAGCGTGAAGGCGAGCCCGTGACCCTCGAGCCCGTCGCCGGCGTCGGTCTTGAGCACAACGTAGGCGGCGGAGTAGTCGGGCTGCGTGTGCATGGCATCGGAGCCTGCGAGCGTCTTCGAGGTGGGGAATCGCACGTCGTGCGCCGAGACGCTGACGATCTTGTGCACCGTCAGCCCTTGACCGCGCCCACGAGAAGGCCGCGAGCGATGAACCGCTCGAGCGCGATCGCCATCGCGATCACGGGCCCGATCATGATCAGGATGAGCACCGACATGTACCACCACTGCGGGCCGCGGGTCGCGTTCTGTGCGGCGACGGTGAGGGGCAGGGTTTGGGCGTTTGCGCTGGTGAGGAACAGCGCGATCAAGTACTCGTTCCACGCGAACACGAGGACGAAGAGGAACGTGGCGACGAGCCCGGGAATCGACAACGGCAGGACGATCGAGCGAAAGATGCGGTAGGGCGAGGCTCCGTCGATCGCGGCGCTCTCCTCGAGCTCGACGGGGATGCTCTGGAAGTAGTCGCGCATCAGCCACACCACGATCGGCAGGTGGGACGCGACGTAAGCGATGATCAGCGCCCCCCACGTGTCCAGCAGCTCGAGCTGCTGAAAGAAGATGTAGATCGGGATCACGACCGCGACCGGCGGCAGCATGCGCTGCGAGATCATCCAGAAGGCGATGTCGTCGTTGCCGACGCCTCTTTTGATTCGGCGCGCCATCGTGTTCAGCAGCAACAGGAACAGAGCGAAGCCGGCCACGGCTCCGAGGTGCCAGGGGACGTGGGCGACGATAACGACCACTGCCAGCGCGACCCCGGCCGCGAACGAGGCGATGGCGCCGAAGCTCACCCGGTAGCGCATGCGCACCAGGCCGTACGCGGCCATTGAGCCGAGGATCACGGTGACCGTCGTGCTCGTCAGTCCGACCACGACTGTGTTGATGTACGGGCGGAAGGTGTCCGGGCCGAGGTCGACGAAGATGTAGTGCCAGTTGTCAAGGTTGGGCTGGAAGTCGCGCCAGGGGATGTAGAACGGCCCGTCGTTGACATCGAGCGGCGTCTTGAGGGAGGTGACCGCGAGCCAGTACAGGGGGAACAGGACCACGAAGGCCCAGGCAAACAGCACGAGGTAGGAGATCAACATCGTCGGGAACGGGATGGTGGTCGTCGAGACCGATTGCTGACGGCGGCGCGTCAGAGCCATGGCTCAGGTCATCGCCGTCACGCGACGGCGAAAGAGGTTGACATAGCTGACCCCCATGAAGGTCACTGTGATCAGGAGCATGTAGGCGACCGCCGCCGACCCACCGATATCCAGCGCTCGCCAGATCGTGTACGCGTGCAGAGTCAGGGACTCGGTCGCGGTTCCAGGCCCGCCGTTGGTCAGGACGTTCGGCAGGTCGACGATCTTGAAGCCCTCAATCAGCCGGATCAGCACCACCGTCGACGCGGCGGGCAGGATCAGCGGCAACCTGATCCGCCAGAAGACTTGCCAGCGGCTTGCCCCGTCCACCACCGCGGCCTCGACCAGCTCGTGGGGCAGCGTCTCGAGCGCAGCCAGCAGCACGATGAAGATGAACGGCGTCCACTGCCAGATGTCGCCGATCATCACCGCCCCGCGCGCGCCCCATGGATTGGTCACCCATGACACGTCGATGAGCCCGAAGTGCGCCCACAGCGGGTAAAGAGGGCCTTTGTCGGTGTCGGTCAGCATGCGAAACAGGTAGGCCACGCCCACCGGGGTGATCATCATCGGCAGCAGGAAGACGACCCGGAAGAATCGCCGTCCCGGCAGCTGCTGGACCACGAGCAGAGCCAGGCCCAGGCCAAGCAGGAATTGGACGCTGACGTCGACGCCCACGTAGATGATCGTCACCACCAGCGTGCCGGGACGGCCGCTGCTCAGCACCGTGCTGACCACGAGCCACAGCAGCCAGCCGGCCACCCCAGCAGCGAGAAGCCTGCCCACGAGGCCGGCTGCGGTGTGGTATTCGCCGCGAACGTAGCGGTACAGCCCGAAAGCTATGAGTCCATAGCCGCCCGCAAGAACGAGGAATCCAACCGGGGTCATCGGGCCGGCGAGGCCGAGGAAGTGGACGTGGTCGATCCCGGTCAGGAGCTTGGCGTAGTTGTCGAAGCCGACGAACTTCAGGTCCACCCCACCTTCCGAGAAGCCCAGGCGCGACAGCGACACGTAGAGCGACGCCAGCAGGGGAAAGATCGAGAACCCGAGGATTATGACCACGGCGGGGAGGATGAAGACACCTCCCGCCACGCGGTCGAGCCTGGCGCCGATGGGGCGCCATGTGGAGGCAGCCATACGGAAACCGCGCGCTGACATGTAGCCGCTCACTTTAGAGAGGTCCTCTTCTTCCACTCGTTGTACCGGGCCCGGCGGCGAGGCCCGAAGGCCTCGCCGCGCCCCAGCAATTACTTTGTGACGCTCAGGCTCGCTTTATACGCACCGAGCTGGGACTGGCGTCCGATCTCGTCGGTCTTCTTGTCCCATTGGGCGGTGATCTGGGCCATCGTCTGGTTGACACTCAGCTCTCCCGCCAAGAATTGCGCGAGCGCGGTGTCCTGCGCCGTCTGCTGGTAGAAGGCGGTCTGCGGTATGCGCATGTCCAGGACCATGTTCGGGCTGTTCAGGCTGTCCTTGATCGCGCCGAGATAGTTCTGCGCTGCCTGCTGGCTCATGCCTGACGCCAACCACGGGCCCATGTTGGTGAAGTGCGACGTGCGGTAGGGGTTGAAGCCGGTCTTGCCGATGGTGACGTCTTCTCTCGACTGCGCCGGCTGAGACATATACGACAGGAAGGCGTAGGCGGCGTCCTTAACCTTGGTCGATGCGGCGTGGTTGATCGCGCCGGACCAGCCGCCGAAAGCCGCGAACGGCGAGTGGTTCACACCGTTGGTCGCGTATGGGCAAAGGGTCGGGTTGCAGTCGGCGAGCTGCATCGTGCTGCGGTCCAGCACCTGCTTCGAGCCCGGCAGGATCACAGCGCCTACCTTGTCGATGACCTTCGACTGTGTCTTGTCCACCGCCAGTGGGCCGATGTCACCCCAGTCGAGCGACAGCGCGCATCGACCGGTGACGAACAGGCCGCGAGAGTCTCCGACGTCGTTGTTCAGCTGATCCGGCGGGCCGAGCTTGGACAGCGTCTTGTATATGCCCAATGCCTTGGCCGCCGCGGGGTTGTTGTACAGGGGCTCCATGTTGTTCGTGTCGAAGAAGGCGCCCTGCTTGGTGCCCTGGCTCTGGATGAAGGCGGACGCGATGGAGCTGTACATCCAGTAGGACTGCGCGCTGCGCTTCATCGCCAGGCAGGAACCGTAGTCGGCCTTGCCGTCACCGTTCAGGTCTTTGCCCTGGAAATGCTGCGCGATGCTGATGTAGTCGTCCCAGGTATGCGGCGGCTGCAGGCCGTCCTTCTGGAGAAGGTCCGTCCGGTAGTAGACCATCTGAAAGTCGCCGTCGAGCGGGATCGTGTAGATGTGCCCCTTGAAGCTGGCGCTGAAATCGCGGAAGAACGGCGCTATGTCGCTCCACTGCAGGGCGGAGTCGCCCTGGATGCGGCCGCCGAGGTCCTCGAGGTAGCCAGAGGGCACGTAGTCGCCCATCCACTGCGGGTCGAAGACCGTCGCGTCGTACGAGTTCGTCTTGGTCGCAAAGTCGGTCAGGAGCTTCTGATAGAGGTCGGAGAAGGGAACGGTGATGACCTCGATCTTTGCGCCGGTCAGCCTCTCGAAGTCAGGCCCGCGCCGCTGCAGGGGCTCGGCGATCTGCGGCCCGGTGAAAGTCAAGACGCGGACGGTGACGCCGCTGAACTTGTTGTTCGAGGAAGTGTTCGACGTTCCGTTCGAACAGGCCGCAATGACGGCTGCGGCCAGTGCAAGGACAAGGGCTCTCGCCAGCTGTCGGCTCATCTGCTCATTTCCCCTATCAATCTGAGTGGGCCGGGTGGCCGGAAATGCCACGAATATGGGATGTTTAGCTCGTTATCGCTGGTTTGTCAAGCTCCAAATCAGCTGTTTAGCCCCTAGTCATCCGATGTCTCGGCCTGCAGGCGCCTGCAAGACGAAGCGCTCGAGGACGCGGTGGAAGACCCCCACCAGCACCGCCAGTGGGGCCAGCGACACCATCAGCGCGGCGGCCGCCGTCGGCCAGTCGAGCTCGCGCTCGAAGGTGAAGAAATCGCTGAGCGCGACGGGCACGGTCTTGACCTCGCCCGACGTCAGTACCAGCGGCACCAGGAGCATGTTCCAGTCGAGGACGAACATCACCACCAGCGTGGCCGCAACGCTCGGCGCGATGAGCGGCAGGACGACCCGGCCGAGAATGCGCAAGACGCCTGCACCATCGATGAGCGCAGCCTCCTCCCACTCGGTGGGCAGCTGCGCCACCGCGCCGTGCAGGACGAAGACTGCAAGCGGCGCCGTCACCGCCGCCTCGGCGAGGGTGACGCCCGCGAAAGTGTCGATCAGGTGCACCCGACGCGAGAGGTCGGCGAGGGGGATCACGTACGCCATCACGGGCAGGCTGGCGAGGACGAGGAACCCTTGCGTCACTGTCCGGCCACCGCGGAATCGGGAACGTGCGAGCGCGAAGGCCGATGGAATCGCAACGGCCACGGTGAGGCAGGCCGCCACGATCGCGGCGACGGTGCTCGTCGCGAGCTCCTGCCAGAACGTCGGTTCCGCGACACCTATCTCGGCGATGTGGTCGAGCGTCGGCGGCCCTGTCCACGACGGGGGCCGCGTGCTGTCGTCTGGCAGCACGCCGACGGCGGCCAGGCCCGTCCAGGCGAGCGGCAGCAAGAACGCCCCGGTTACGGCAGCGACCGCGATAAGGCGCGGCGCTCTCACCGCGACCATCTCCCCGAGAGCCGGATGTAGGCCGCGCCGACAACGGCCACGCCCGCGGCGATCAGCCAGGCCGAAGCCGCTCCGGCCGGCCAATCGTTGGTGACGAAAGCGCGGTCGTAGCTGTAGAGCGCGGGCGTCAGGGTTGCGGTCCCGGGCCCGCCGCCGGTGAGGATGAGGATGGTGTCGAACGCGCCCAGGGACTGGCCCGTGAGCAGCATCCCCACCGTCAGCATCAATGGCGCGACCTCAGGAAGAGCCACCTTGACGATCCGCTGGAACCAGGACGTGCCCGCGAGCGTCGCCTGCTCCCAGCGCTCTTCGGGGATGGCCACCAGACCCGGCAACAGGAGAAAGGTGACGAACGGCGCCACGCGCCAGACCTCGATCGCGATCGTGGTCGCCAGCGCGAGGCGCACGTCACCAATCGGCGATCCCAACTCGGGTCGGCCAAGCCAACCCAGGACGAAGTTGACGACGCCGGTGGCGCCGCTAAACAGGTAATGCCACATGACCCCAGTGGCGATCGGGCTCACGAGCCACGGCAAGAGAAGAAGCCCACGCCACCACGAGCGACCTCGGATGGGACGCCGCAGTAGGTAGGCGATGCCAAATCCGAGAGCAAGCTCCAGCGGCACTGCGACCAGCGTGAAGATCGCCACGTTCCGCACCGCCTCGGCGAACTGGGGGTCGTGGAGGACGTCGCTGTAGTTCTGCCAGCGCGCGAACGCGACGGACGTCGTCAGCGGCGTGTACGTGGTCAGGGTCGCGGTCAGACCAACGAGGGCCGGGACGACGAGCCAGCCGCCGAGCAGGATCGCGAGCGGAGCGAAGAGGAGAAGGCGGTCGCGGCGCGTGAGCCGCACTATCTGGCGCCAGACACTCCGCCGTCGATTATCAGGCCCGCCGCCATCATGAACCGCGACTCGTCTGAGGCGAGAAAGAGAGCCGCGGCGGCGACATCCTCGGGCCGGCCAAGATCATTGCTCAGCTGCCGCTTGCGGATCGCGGCCATCCCCTCCTCCGGGTCGCTGTACGACTCCTTCAGATAGCGCTCCACGAAGGGCGTGAGGATGGTGCCTGGCAGCAGGGCGTTGACGCGGATGCCGTGTGGCGCTAGGTCGACCTGCATCGACTTCGTCATCGCGAAGACCGCGCCCTTGGACGCCGCGTAGGAGACGCGACGGGCGAGGCCGATCTCGGCTATGCACGACGACATGTTGATGATCGAGCCGGTCCGTCGCTCCATCATGTGCGGCACCACGGCCCGGGTCATCAGGTAGACGCCGCGCACGTTGACGGTCATCACCCGGTCGAAGAGCTCGGGCTCGGTCTCGAGGACGTCGCCCACGCCGGCGATTCCGGCGTTGTTGAAGAGCACGTCGATCCGGCCGAATTGCTTGACTACCCGCTCCGCGAGGTCGGCAGTGTCCCACGGGCTTGTCACGTCGACCCGCTCCGCGACCGCCGCGTCGCCGATCCCGGCCACAGTCTCTCGGGCCGCGTCGAGATCAATGTCGGCGACGACGACCCGCGCGCCCTCTTGGGCGAACAGGCGGGCGCTCGCCTGGCCGATCCCTGATCCCGCGCCCGTGATCAGGCACACTTTGGCGTCGAGCCGGTTCCCCATCCCGATTGTTAGCTATATGCTGAAGCTCCGATGTTTGTCAACCATTTCGGCCTAAATTGGCCTTTGAAGGGCTGAGTAGCCTGTGAACGTCCGATCTATCCGCCGGCCTGAGCGCGCGCCGCGTTTGACCGAGGGAGCGATCGACAAGATCCGGGAGCGGATCGTGTCGGGCGCGTGGGGCCCGGGCGACAGGCTGCCCAAGGAAAGCGAGCTCGCCGCCGAGCTTGGGCTTTCGCGCAACTCCCTGCGTGAGGCGGTGCGCGCGCTCTCCCAGCTGCGCGTCCTCGAGGTCAGGCAAGGCGATGGGACCTATGTGAGCAGCCTCGAGCCCGACCTCCTGCTCGAGAGCACCCACTTCATCAGCCACCTGCTCCTCGGCGACACCGAGATCGAGCTCTACGAGGTCCGGCGCATCCTCGAGGCGGCGGCCGCCGCGCTTGCCGCAGGCCGCATCGACGTCCAGGAGAAGGTGGAGCTGGCACAAATCCTGGAGCGCATGGGCGAGGCCAAGAACGTCGAGGAGCTGGTCGAGTCCGACGTCGCGTTTCACGCCGTGGTCGCCAGGGCCGCGGGCAACGCTGTCCTCACATCGCTCCTGGCCAGCCTTGCAACCCGCACCATGCGCGCCCGCCTGTGGCACGGGCGCGAGGCCGACGGGGCACTCGACGAGACGCGCGACGAGCACCGGCGGATCTACGAAGCGATCATGGCCGGCGATCCCGACCTCGCACGCGCTGCCGCCGCCTCGCACATCGCCAGCAGTGAGCGCTGGCTGAAGGGCCGGCTCGCAATGGGACGGTCGGCCTGATGGCGAACAAGCTGACCTGGACGGGACTTACTGGATGCAAGTCGGTCTCCACACCCGACTGAAGCGCGGCGCTGAGGAACGCTACGAGGAGTACCACCGCGCGGTTTGGCCACAGGTGCTCGAGGCGATCAAACGCAATGGCATCACGCGCTACTTCATCTTTCGGGACGGTCTGGACCTCTTTCACTTCATCGAGTGCGAGGACTACGACCGTGCGATCGCGGAGATCGCGAACGATCCGACAAGCATGCAATGGGAAGCGGAGATCGCGACGATGATGGCCGTGACGCATGACTTCAGCAGCGAGGGCAGCGACCGCATGCGCAAGATCTGGGAACTCTGAAACAGGTCGAGCTCGGCACGACCCCGTTGCAGGTCACGCGGCTTGGCCTGGGCACCGCACCCCTGGGCGGGCTGTTCGAGGCGGTTGCCGACGACGAGGCGCACCGGGTGGTGGAGGCCGCCTGGAAGGCGGGCATCCGCTTCTTCGACACCGCCCCCCTCTACGGCCACGGCCTCGCCGAGCTGCGACTGGGCGCGGTGCTGAGTTCGAAGCCGCGCGACGAGTTCGTGCTCGCGACGAAAGTAGGCAGGCTCCTGCGGGCGGGCGCGCCGCCCGAGCCTGGGCAGGCATACAAGGGCGTGCCGCCGGTCAATCCGGTGTTCGATTTCTCCTACGACGGTGTGATGCGCTCGGCGGAGGAGAGCATGAGCCGGCTTGGTTTGGACCGCATCGATGTCCTCCACATCCATGACTCAGACGATCACTTCGAGGAAGCTTTGACCGGCGCCTACCGGGCGCTCGACCGGCTGCGCAGCGAAGGTTCGATCCGAGCCGTGGGCGCCGGTATGAACCAATCAGAGATGCTGGTCCGTTTCGCGCGCGAGGCTGACTTCGACTGTTTCTTGCTGGCCGGACGCTACACGCTCCTCGACCGTTCTGGCGCCATCGAGCTGCTGCCGCTGTGCGCCGAGCGGCGGATCGCAATCATCGCGGGCGGCGTGTTCAACAGCGGCATCCTGGCCGACCCGCGGCCGGGCGCAACCTTCAACTACACGACGGCCCCGCCTGAGCTGGTGCGCCGCGCGGAAGAACTGAAAGCGGTCTGCGATCGCCTCGGCGTCGATCTGAAGGCGGCGGCGATCCAGTTTCCGCTCCGTCACGCGGCGGTCGCAACCGTGCTGACCGGGTGCCGGTCGGTCGCGGAGGTCGAAGAGAACGTCCGAGCCTTCCAGGCCGACATCCCCGACGAGCTGTGGCCATTGCTCGACGCATGATCGTCGACGCCCACCACCACTTCTGGGACCCGTCTCGCCGCGACTACCCGTGGATGGGCGACGAGCTGGCCGCGATCCGGCGGCCCTTCGGCCCCAACGACCTGCGGCCCCTGCTGGCCGACAACGGCGTCGAGAAGACGATCTTGGTCCAGACCGTTTCCAGCCTCGAGGAGACGCGCGAGTTCCTGGAGACCGCCGCTGCCTACGAGTTCGTCGGCGGAGTCGTGGGATGGGTGGATCTCACCTCGCCCGCGGTGGAGGAGACAATCGCGTCACTGGTCAGCGACCTGCTGGTCGGGATCCGCCATCAGGTCCACGACGAACCTGACGCCCGCTGGCTGCTCCGCGATGACGCCCAGCGGGGCATCGCGGCGGTGGGCGACGCCGGCTTGGTCTACGACCTGCTCGTGCGGACGCGAGAGCTGCCCGCCGCGCTCGAAACCGTACGCCGCCACCGCGGGACGTCCTTCGTCATCGACCACGCGGCCAAGCCGCGTATCGCCGGCGGCTCGTGGGACGCCGGCTGGGAGAAGGCGCTGGAGCCGTTCGGCGACAAGCCCAACGTGGCCTGCAAGCTTTCCGGCCTCGTCACCGAAGCGGATTGGAAATCGTGGACGCCCGAGCAGCTCGCGCCCTACGTGCAACGCGTGCTCGACTGGTTCGGCCCCGAGCGCTGCATGTTCGGATCCGACTGGCCCGTATGCCTGCTCGCGGCCGACTACGCGCGCGTCATGGACTCGCTGCAGCAGATCGTCGGCCCGGACGAGTGGATCTTTGGCAACACTGCTCGCCGCGTGTACAGGCTGGCCGACCTGGAGCCTTAAGCGACCTTGTCGACGACGGCGTTCCAGCGCTCGTCGATGGTCCCCACCTTGTAGATGATGAAGGCAGCGGCCCACGTGACCACAAAGGGGCCAGGATTACGTAACCCGCGACGCTCAGCACAGATTTCGCCGCCGCGTCGAACGGCCCGCCGCGCAGGCCGAGAACCTGGATGAGGATCTGAACCACCTCTGTCACGCCGATGACAGCGCGACGAAGACCGGAAGCGAGATGATCGTCAGGTTGTAGAAGACCTTGCGGATTGGGGTCGCGAACGCCCACGAGTAGGGCTTGGACATGAACGCTCCGTCTGAGATAGATTTCAAATCTGAGCGAAGTCGTTCAACCAGTCGCGTACATGGTCAACTCACCCGAGGAACTGAACGCGCTTGATGCGATGGCGACTGAATACGGGTTCACCATGCGCACGAGGGCCGGACTGTAGTTTGGCGAGACGGGGGTTGGGAGCGCCACGATCTAATGGCAGGCATCACAAGCGGCGAAGTCAACTTATCCCACCCGCACAGGCCGGTCGTGAAGCTCTCACGTGGGCCAACCCGGCACTTCGCCCGAGTCTTCGATGAGTACATCCGTTGGGCGAAGGGAGGACCTATCCCTGAAGTCACGCCTGGAGGCGAGTTTCACTTTTGGAGATGTGGTCATTCAGAGCGACTTCGATGTACAAGACAAACGAATCGTCATCACCCTTCGAACGAGTCACGCCACTTAAGAGGACATTCGAGCCTTTGTCGACGAAGCCATCGATGAACGCGGACAAACACCTGGCGGTGGGCTTCGGGCTGAGGCGGCTCAGCAAATATAGGAAGACCTCGAGCACAAGCGCGCCGCACGGTCGCGGCGCGGGACTACTACATGATTACTACAGATGACAACCGGACTGTGACGTAACCCCCCGAATACACATAGGCAGGTCCGTATTCGGAATCTGGTCGGGGGCCCTTGAACCCGGGGCCTCACGGTCCCGAACCCTGCGCACCTCGTGTCCTCCGGTGTCCCGACGTTTCCTCGAGTGTCCCCCTGTACTCAATTCGGCTTGCCGTCAGGTCCTCGCGTGTCCTTTCGTGTCCTCCTGGTTCCGCGAATGCGTGACACATCTGTGACACGGTTGGGCGCCAGCGTGCTACGGAACCGAGAGCCGACAGGAGTCATCGCCGTGGTCAGCTCGCACGAGGTTCACGACGACTGGCCGGCGAGCTACGCAGGATCCCGGGCGGGCGGCGCGGGACAGGCTCAACGCGGAAGCCAAGCGCCTGGAGGACTGGCTCGACGGGAGAGGTCACGGCCGCGTACAAGTCGCCCGCTGGTCACATAGGACAAACCGATCAGGTCCAAAGGCTGAAATTTAGCGGGGGGAATCCCGAGATTCCCCCCTAGACTCCTACTCGCGCTCCTTGACGAGCCCCACCACGTGGCCTTCAGGATCGGC
>Ga0209689_1002226_pt1 | contig 14500 bp, 14 predicted proteins | sample GraSoiAngelo_149_FD_187119 | JGI IMG/M metagenome (GOLD analysis project Ga0209689, IMG submission 187119) | Grasslands soil microbial communities from the Angelo Coastal Reserve, California, USA - 14_1009_09_30cm (SPAdes) (version 2) | ecosystem: Environmental > Terrestrial > Soil > Grasslands ...
TGCGGGTGCGCATCACGAATCGCCGCCACCGCCGGCAAGGTGTGAACGATGTCGCCGAGCGAACTTGGCTTGATGATGAGGATTGAGTTCAAAATTTCACCACCAATGGACACGAATTAACACGAATGTAAGAGAACGGAAGAATTGCTCACACGATCAGATTTTCACTGGTCTCGCTTTATCTTCCAATGGCGAGGCGTTCCGCTAATAAACGGGGCAGGCCGGCGTCGATGATCTTTTTCTGCGCCGTGGCGAGGTCGTATTTTACCCGGCGTTGTTCGACCACCGCGCCCTCGATGTGATAAATGCAATATGCTGCGCGCCAATCACTGTCCCGCGGCTGCCCGACGCTGCCGGTGTTGATAAAATATTTTTTGCTCGGATCAACCCGCAGCTTGTCGATCCGTTGACGTTGGACGCCGTCGTCGCGCACAAATGCCATCGGCACGTGAGTGTGCCCGAAGAAGCAAACAGTGGTGTGCTGATAAGTGAAGCTCGCGGCTGCGTCGAGGTTGTTGAAGACGTAGCCCCATTGCTCGGGCGTATCGAGGGTCGCGTGAACGATGGTGAAATCGCGCACTTGCCGCTGCAATTTCAGCGCCCGCAGCCATTCTTTGTCCGCGTCGCTCAGATGATCGCGCGTCCATTGAATTGCGGCCTCGGCCATCTCGTTGAAATCACGGGACGATTCGACCAGCGACGCCTGCTCATCGTGATTGCCTTTGACGATCGGGCAGTCCATTTCGCGGGCGCGCGCGACGCACTCGTGTGGGTTGGCGTTGTAACCGACCACGTCGCCGAGACAAACGAAGTCGGTGCACTTGTTCTCCCGCGCGTCGGCGAGCACGGCCTCGAGCGCTTCAAGGTTGGCATGAATGTCACTGAAAATCGCAAAGCGCATCGGGTGTTAACGAAGGTCTTCCACTGTAGCGGCCGCTGTCCTCAGCGGCAATCGATCTCCTTCTTTCCGCCGGGGACGGCGGACTCTACAGAAATCAACGTTCCTTATCCGGAATGCGCTGCTCCGGCGGGACGTTCAGTTTCTCTTCCAGAAATTTCAGTCGCTTGATCAAAGTCGGCAGGCGTTCCTTTTCGCCTTTATTGTAAAGCCCGTGCAAACACTCGTAGGCTTCGCGTTCACGTCCTTCGCAATACGAGAGCTCGTAGGCCGAAAAGCGTTTGTCGTAACTCGCCGCTCCGGGTAAGGCTGATGCCTTTGCGAAATATTCCGACGCGCGAGCGTGATCGTTAAATTTGTCGCGATAAAGCCGGGCGAGGGCTTCATAGAGCGGCGGTTTGTCAGGATTATTTTTGACTCCGCGTTCCAGGAAATCTTTGCCGAGCGCAAAATATTCGCGTTGCGCTTTCACCCGCAGCACGAGCCGCGGCTGTGACGGATCGTTCATCGCCGCTGCGCTCGCGTTCCAAGCCATGTGCCACGCGGCCATGTCCCAAAACAGCGGGACGTGCGGCTGTAAAGTGGTGACTTGTCTGAACAAAAACAGAACGCGTCCCCATTCGGTCCGTTCCCATGCGGCGTGCGCCTGAATAAAAAGAAAATCCGCCAGCATTGCACGAAAACCGCTCAGCGCGGCGACGAACCCGAGCTGTCCGATTTTTTCACGCAGGTCAAGATTCGCGATATCGTCAGACTGCCCGCCTGAAGCGGATCGATGTTGAAGCGAGAGCGCGTGCTCGGCCGGAAGTTTCATCACCCCAAAAGCGAGAAGCGTCGCAAACGCGAAGAGAACGCGGCTCATAGTTCTTTGCCGTAAAAAACGAACGTTGCTGCCAATGTGTAGATGGCAGTGTAAAAAATTCCGAGCAACGCCGTTTTGGCGAGGAGGGCGAGCGGAATCGCGACGCCGGCGACAATCTCATCGACCAAATTGAAGGCCTGAAGATCGGGAAAGATCAGTGCAACGATCGCGAGAAACGTGCGCGCGACCCAGCCGGCACTTTGGTACTCCAGCCAATATTCGCGCGCGGTCGCCTGGAGATGGCCGATGAAATACACGAACACCATCACGACGACTGTGAAAATGTTTGTGGTCGCAAACGTTGAAACAAAAAGCGTCAAAGCGGCGAGCAGACACGCTTTTAGATAAATGACCGCGACGCCGGTGAGGATATCGATGTTGAGTCCGGCGGCGCGAATAGCATTTACGGCAGCGTCTAACTGTTCGCCCGGCGCGCGGCTCATCTGACGCAGCGTTTCGTTGAGCACGGTCCGCTCGCGCACGTAAAGAACGACCACGAACAGCGCGCTCATCAGAGCGATGTTGATCGCGAGCAGTAGCAAGACGCCAAAAAGTTTGCCAAGTAAATATTCGAAGCGCGGGACCGGCTTTGCCAAAATCGTGTAAACGGTCCGGTCTTCGATGTCTTGCGGGATGAGACGCGCCGTCGCAACGATTGCCAGCAGTGAACTGAAGATCGACATCGCGCCGAGCGAAATGTCTTTCAGGATTTGGAATTCCTGCTGAAAAGTGAATCGCGCCATGAAAACGGAGCAGCCGATGAGGAGCAGTGCGAAAATCAGAAGAACGTAAAAAGCTTTTTGGCGGGTGAGTTCGATCAGCGTGTTGATGCTGATCGCGAAAATCCGTGCCGGCGAAAATCCGCGATACAGTCGCTCGCTCATTTCAACAAAAGAGGAGTCCGCCAAATACCACGAAATGACACCAGAGGTTCAGAGCCCCATAAAATATTTAGCGTCATTTGGCGTGTTTAGCGGATGATTCTGATTCTTGGGTCGCCTCCAGAAACAAACGCTCGAGCGTGGTGGTCGATTTTCGACGGTCGATGAGTCTTGCATTTGAATTGGCGGCGAGCTTTTCGATTTCGTTCACCAGCGCTTCGGACGCATTTTCCAGGACGAGCTCACTCCGGTTCTCAATCGCGATCAATTCCTCGAGGCGACCTTCACGAACCAGCACGCCACGCGCGAGAATTCCGACGCGATCGCAGATCTCCTGCACTTGCGTAAGCAAATGCGAAGACAAGAGGACGGTGATGCCGCGTTGTTTAAGATCGACAATCAAATTGCGAATGTCGCGTGAGCCGGCGGGATCGACGCCGGCAGTAGGCTCATCAAGCACGACCAGTTTCGGCTCGTTGATCAGCGCCTGAGCGAGACCAATCCGTTGCAGCATTCCTTTCGAGTAAGTGCTCAATCGTTGGTCGCGCGCATTCGTTAGGCCGACGAGCTCGAGCAGTTCGCGGACGCGGCTTTTCAGCCGGGAACCGTTCACCCGGCAAAGTTTGCCAAAAAATCGGAGCGTCTCTTCGCCGGTGAGAAATTTATAGAAATAAGGATTTTCCGGCAGGAATCCAACGGCCTGGCGGCTTTCCACCAGCGAACTGTCGCGTCCAAAGATTTCTGTTCGTCCGCGCGTCGGCCAAGCGAGACCGAGAATAATTTTCAGCGTCGTGCTTTTGCCCGAACCATTCGGTCCGAGCAGTCCGTAAACTTCGCCTGCTTCGACGCGCAGATTGAGATCGCGTACGGCCGTGATCGATTTTCGACGAAAGGGGACTGGAAAAACTTTCGTCAGTCCCTCAACCGCGACGGCTGCGCCCGCCTCCGCGCCGCTACGCCGTGGCAGATCAGTCATGGTGAATGTCGAAGCCGCGCGCCTTCACCGGTTCGGCCAGCGCCGAGCGCGTTTGCTTATCGATGTGCGAACGCAATTCGCTCTCCATGATCGAATCGAGGAACGCAAAAACTTCGCTTTCGGCGCCGCCGACCTGAAGTTCGACGCGGCCGTCTGGTAAGTTTCGCACCCAACCGATCACATCGAAACCCTTTGCGATCTGCCGGATGGTCCAACGGAATCCGACGCCCTGCACATTGCCTTCGTAAAAAACCTGAAGCGAGATCATGCCGGTAGCAGATCATCCTAAACAAAATGACGCGCGCGAAAAGTCTAATGCTCGATGCGGTGTGGCCGGGTTATTTGTAAGAATAAACGAGGCAAACGCTGCTCTCGCCGCCTTCGACCAGATCAACCAGGACGTAATATTGACCGCTGCTGGTCGGCGAAAATCCGGCAGCCGCTTTTTCGCCTTCGTTATAACTCTCAGTCTGAACGAGCTTGCCGGTTTCGTCGTAAAGGTTGAGTGAGATTTTTTTGGCCGGCTCAGTCGCGCCGACCGAAAACCAATATTGATTGCCGACATAGAGATTGACCGCGATCAGCGCGTGTTCTTTCGGTTTGATCGTGCCCGACCAATGCCCGTCACGCATTTTGAAACCTTCATTTGAAAACGCGCCCGCCAGATCGAGCGCGGCCTTGCGCGCCGCGACTTCGGTGTCGCTCTCGGGTGCTGCGACCGCTGTCGTTATCGCCAGGCCAATTGCCGCGAAGATCGACATCGATCCGTTTAGCGCCCTGCGGGCAGCCGATTGCGGCAATCGGCTGGATCGCCCAGCTCCTTCTACCCCGCTGCCCCGAAACCGACGACCTTCATTTTTGAAGGAGCTGCCCGCTAAAAGCGGGGTCGGCGAAGTTTTCATTTCGATTCTTTTGCCTGGATTTGGCTCATGATCTTGCCGACCGCTTCGTTGACCTTGCGCACTTCATCGGCAGTCGGCGCTTTGCCAGCGGGAAACGTTACCAGCTTTTCGATGCCCGGAAGCTGTCCGCTAACTTCTTTGATCAGCGGCTCGTCACGAACGTCCGGCGAGATGTCGTTCATCTTTGATTCAATGAAATTCACCAGCGCCGGTTGTCGCAGCACTTTTGCGGCGCGCTCGTCGTAATTTTGCATCACGGCCGCGCTGACAACCTGGGTGCCGCGGATCCAACCACCGACGCTCACCAAAATGATCAAGTCCTGGTCGCGGTGCGATTGCATCGACGATTTCACTTCGTTTTGCGTTGCTTCCAATTCTTCCTGGAGCGCGTCCCACTCATCGTTTTCGGCGAACTCGTTGATACTGTTGCCGCGGCTGAGCACGTTCTCGCTTACGCCCAGCGCCTTGGCCATTTTGATAATGTCGGTGCCGATGTTTTTAACTTGCTGGCTGTCTTTGGCTTCAACCGCGATGAATCCGTCGGCGATCAAACTGCCAAGATTGAGCGCGATCTGGGCGCGGTTTTTGTAGCTGGTCGAGATTGGTCCGCGCATTTGGCCGACCCAATTCGGTTTCCCTGGCTTTTCCAGCGCCGCAAAAAGTTCGCCCGGAGTTGGAATGGTGATTGAATCGTTGCGGACCGCTTTGGCCAGTTGATCGGCTGGAAGTCGCGCCGGTTCAGCGCCGATCACAGCACCATAGCCCAACAAAAATGCGAGGGCGACAAACCGCCTGACACGCTTCATGACCGCGCACCGTACGCACGCCGAGCGAGATTGCCAGCAGGAATCACTCAAATGCGGAATGCGGATTGCCGAATTCGGAAAGGCCGCGCATGATAGCCGACGCATTTTCCCTGTAAAATAATTCGATGGCCAAGACCAGCATTAAATCGATTCGCGCGCGCGAGATTCTCGATTCGCGCGGCAATCCGACGGTCGAAGTCGATGTGCGCCTGGAAAGTGGGGCGCTCGGGCGCGCCGCGGTTCCGAGTGGAGCGAGCACCGGCGAACACGAAGCTTGGGAACTGCGCGATGGCGACAAGAAACGTTACGGCGGCAAAGGCGTAACCAAAACGGTCGCGAACGTAAACGAGAAAATCGCGGCCGCGATCAGAGGTTGGGACGTGCGCGACCAGGCGAAGATCGACAATCGCCTGATCGAGCTCGACGGATCGACCAACAAAAAAAATCTTGGTGCGAACGCTTTGCTTGGCGTTTCACTAGCGGTCGCGCATGCCGCGAGTGCGGCAGAAAATCTTTCGCTCTTCCGTTATCTCGGCGGCGCTGAAGCCCGCGTCCTTCCCGTTCCGATGATGAACATCTTGAACGGCGGCGCGCATTCTGATGCACCGATCGATTTTCAAGAATTTATGATCATGCCGCGCGGCGCGCCAAGTTTTCCGGAGGCGCTTCGTTATGGCGCCGAAGTTTTTCACGCATTGAAGAACGTTTTGAAAGATCGACATCTTTCCACCGCGATCGGCGACGAGGGCGGATTCGCACCAAATCTAAGCTCAGCCGAGGACGCGCTCGAAACGATCGCGACTGCGGTGAAGCAGGCCGGCTATTCGTTAGGCAAAGAAATTTTTATCGCGCTTGATCCGGCGTCATCGGAGTTTTTCGACTGCGACAAGAACGCTTACGTTTTCAAGAAATCCGACGGCTCGCAAAAATCGGCGGAAGAGCTGGTCGATTACTATGCCGAACTCTGCGCGCGTTTCCCGATTGTCTCGATCGAAGACGGCTGCGCCGAGAACGATTGGGACGGTTGGAAGAAACTGACGGAGCGACTCGGCGATAAGATCCAGCTCGTCGGCGACGATCTGTTCGTGACGAATGTGAAATTCCTTGAAAAAGGGATCGCCGAACACGTCGCCAATTCGATTTTGATCAAGGTGAATCAGATCGGCACGCTGACCGAAACGTTGGCGACGATCGATCTCGCGAAGAAAAATAATTACACATCGGTGATCAGTCATCGTTCCGGCGAAACCGAGGACACCACCATTGCCGACATCGCGGTAGCGACCAATGCCGGCCAAATCAAAACCGGCTCGCTTTGCCGGACGGATCGAGTCGCGAAATACAATCAGCTGCTGCGAATCGCCGAAGAACTTGGTGACAAAGCGATTTACGGCGGTAATATCCGCTGAAGTGGATCAGAGTTACGGCGATTTCCGCGCGCGTCGCGAAGCTACCGTCTGGCAACGATGGAACCGTGTCCTCCTCATCCTGCTTTTGCTCGCGGTCTGGCTCGTGATCGTGAGCATGTTTGTCCCGCCTTATAAAAAATTGAAAATCGGTCATGCTGAGATCGACAAGCTGCAAGCGCAGCGCGACCAACAGCAGATGTTGCTCGCCCGCCAAACGCGCGAAGTGAATTTACTGAAGACAGATCCGGCGTATTTGGAAACGATCGCGCGCGACCGTCTTGATTTGATGAAGGAAGGCGAAACGATTTTCCGAGTCGAATCGGCTGCGGCCCAAGCGGACAAGCGCAAAGATTCCGCGCGCAGGTGACACCCGTCCGGGCGTGGCCCGCGAATCACGCTAATTAACGCGAATAGGATTTCTGTTCTGCATTCGTGTGATTCGCGTGATTGGCGGGCGAGTCTTTTCTTAATCGCATGCGGACGATGTCGACCGAGTTGTAGAGGCCCTTGTGCCAAGCCCCTTTCTATTTAGCTCGGTGCTTGAGAACAAGCACCGCTACAACGCGTTGCGTGATGTTCACGTTCAGTTAGTGTTCTCTCATGCCAACCGAAACCACCACCGTTGACGCCGAAGATTTGAAGTCGCGGGTGTGCGAGCTGCGGAGGTTTCTTTGACCTGCCCAAACTGCAGGAAAAACTGACCGCGCTCGAAGCGCGGATGGCGGCCCCCGATTTCTGGAACAATCGCGAGCGCGCCCAAACGGATGTCGATGAAGTTTCGCGCCTGCGCTCGCTGATTAATCCGTTTCACGAACTGGAACGCGAGATCGAAGACTTCGACGCGCTGCATCAACTCGCGGCAGAAGAGAAAAACGAATCGCACCGCGCGCAAGCCGAGCGCGAAGTGTTATCGGAACACGACCGCCTTGTCCACAAGCTCGAAGAATTTGAACTGCGCCAATTTCTCTCCGGCGAAAGCGATCGCTCCAACGCATTCATAACAATTCACTCAGGCGCCGGCGGGACCGAATCGTGCGATTGGGCCGACATGCTCTTGCGGATGTATCAACGCTGGATTGAGCGGAGCGGTTTAAAATCGCAGATTGTCGATGTTCAAACCGGCGAGGAAGTCGGAATCAAATCGGTCACGCTTTTGGTGAGCGGTGAGTACGCTTATGGTTATCTCCAAACCGAACGCGGCGTGCATCGATTGGTCAGGATTTCACCATTCGACGCCAACAAGCGCCGGCACACTTCGTTTGCCAGTGTCGATGTTGTTCCTGAGATCGCCGATACCGCGCCGATCGAAATCAATCCGGCCGATCTCGAGATCGACACTTTCCGCAGCGGCGGCAAAGGCGGACAGAACGTGAACAAAGTCGAAACGGCCGTGCGAATTTTGCACAAGCCAACCGGAATCGTCGTCGCCTGTCAGGCGGAACGGAGCCAGGGACGCAACCGCGATCTCGCGCTCAAAATGTTAAAAGCGAAACTTTATCAGATCGAGCAGGACAAGAAACGCGCCGAGATCGATCGGCAATACGGCGAGAAAGGCGAGATCGCGTGGGGCAATCAAATTCGCTCCTACGTTTTTCAACCGTATCAAATGGTGAAAGATCATCGGACCGGCGCGGAGACGAGCAACGTGCAGGAAGTGATGGACGGCAAAATCGACATGTTCATCCAGGCGAAACTGCGCGGACAAAAAGCGGCCAAGGGCGAGAAAGAAGATCTGTAGCGGCGATTTCTGCTGATTGTCATGTCGAGCGAAGTCGATACATCTCAAGATGTTTCAGAAATAGTAAGAGATTGAACTCGTTCGTCTCCCGACTCTTCGCCGCTACCGTCGCGGCCCAACGGTCCCATGTCGCTCGTTCCACGCGCTCCATTCCTCCACTTCGGTCGGAATGACAGATTAGCAGTGCGCGCTTAGCCGGAGTCGAAACCGCGGATCGAAGTCGCCGCCGTTGTGTTTTCGACAGCAGGCGAGACACGCGATCACGCGGCGGATGCGGCGCACGCGCGGGAATTCCTGTCGGCAATTCGGACAACGGTAAATAAATCGCGGCGCGAAACTTTTCGAAGCGAATGGCAAATTGTGACAACGCGCTTCGGCCGCGATGTCGAGAGCGCGGCAGGCTTCGCGCCATTCCGGACCGTGCGGAGCGATTCGTCGGCGTCCAACTCGAAATTGCGCGAGTAAATGCGCGAGCTCGTGTCGTAGCGTGCGATCGATTTCTTCGATACCGTGATCGCGGAGCAGCGGATTCAGTGAAATTAGTCTTTCGCGATAATCAGCGCGGCCGGCGGCAGATTTCATGCGCGGATTCCATTCCACGCGAACATCGCGCGCAAGTTTCGCGGCGCCGAGTTGGCGCAGCAGCGTTCTCGATTTTTCTTCGAGCGCGTGATCGCGTCCGCTGTAGCCGCGGCGCTCTGTCGCCGCGAAAGCGCCCCGACGGAGCGGGGCGGGTACAACAATAGGCAGGCGGAGCGCCTGCCCTACGATCAGAAATTCAAGCTGTTTAAACACGCGTATCATTGCTCTTCTGTTTACTGCGCGTCCGGTGCTTTCATTAACACCTCACTTTAGTGAGGTGACCGAAGCGATCACGCGTCTACAAAACCGTTTAAACGGTTTTGCTTGGAGGTCAGCACCCGTACACCGCGCTAAAGCGGCGGTGTTAATGACAGCGAATGAAGATCGTGCCAATCCGGCTCGAGCTTTAAGCAACCGCATGCGCACTCTTGCGTTTACTTAAGCGTTCGACAATTTCGGCCACCACTTTTCCGGCGGCTTCGATTTCGTCAGCCGTTGTTTGTTTGCCCAAGGAAAAGCGAACGGCTGAGCGCGCGCGTTCGACCGGCAGGCCCATCGCGAGCAAAACGTGCGACGCCGAGACCGAGCCGACCATGCAGGCGGAGCCGCTTGACGCGCAAACGCCTTTCAGATCGAGCGCGATGAGAAGCATTTCGGAATCGAGACCGAGCAAACTGACATTGAGCGTATTCGCGAGGCGAGGCGCATCTTCGCCGTTAAGCTTTGCGCCCGGAACATTTTGCGAAATCAAATTCCAGAACTCGTCGCGCAACTTCGATTGTCGATCTTGTTCCGCCTGACGATTCGTCAGGGCAAACTCGGCGGCGGCGGCCATTCCGGCGATGGCCGGGACATTTTCGGTTCCCGGCCGGCGCTGGTTTTCATGCGCGCCGCCGAAGAGGACCGGCTCGAGTGACAATCCGCTCCGGAGAAAAAGAAATCCGCCGCCTTTCGGTCCATAAAATTTGTGAGCGGCGAAACTGGCGGCATCGACGAGGGAAGTGTCGACGTCGATCTTTCCGAACGATTGGACCATGTCGCTGTGCAGCAGCACGCCGTGCTCACGACAAATTTTCGAAATCTCCTTCATCGGTTGAATGACGCCGGTTTCGTTGTTCGCGGTCATGATCGAAACCAGTCGCGTTTCGGGGCGAATGGACTTGGCCAGTTGATCAAGATCGACCATTCCGTCGTTGGAAGTGTCGAGCCAGGTCACTTCGAAACTCTCGTGCCTCTCCAAATGCTCGACTGCGTGCAGGACCGCATGATGCTCGGTCTTGTTTGAGATGACGTGGCCGCCCCTTTCCATTCCGCGGCGCGCGAGCCCGAGCACGGCCAGATTGCACGATTCGGTCCCGCCGCTGGTGAAAATGATTTCGTTCGGCTTAGCGCGAAGAAGCGCGGCGATTTTATCGCGCGAATTGTCGACGGCCGCGCGCGCATTCCGTCCGGAGCGGTGAATACTGGACGGATTCCCGAAATGCTGGCTGAAATACGGAAGCATCGCTTCGCGCGCAGGGTCGCAAAGCGGAGTAGTCGCGTTGTAATCCAAATAAATCATCAGCTCTTCCGCTTACTCTTAATCTTGCTCTTACTTATACTTATTATCCAGAAAAGTCCGCGACGAGAAACCGCTGAAGCGGTTCTGTCGCGCAGGAGCACTTCCGTACACCTCGCTGAAGCGAGGTGTTAATGAGACCCACGCGACGATAGAGGGTCAATGCTGCAATCTAACCAGCGACTTTTTATTCGCTGAATTCTTCGCGGCTGCTGGTGGGCTTGTGTTTTCGCTTCGGCACAATCCGGAGCTGTTTCTCCTCATAATAAACCAGCGAATCGGCCGGCACGCTTTGCACCAGAAAAACGTTGCCGCCGATGGTCGATCGTGCGCCGATCACGGTTTGGCCGCCGAGAATGGTCGAGCCCGGATAAATTATCACGTCGTCTTCCACGGTCGGATGACGTTTGCCGCCTTTCTTGATTTTGCCGTGCTCGTCCTTTTGAAAGCTGCGCGCGCCGAGGGTGACGCTGTGATAAAGCTTCACCCGCGAACCGATCTCGGAAGTTTCGCCAATAACAACTCCGGTGCCGTGATCGATGAAAAAATGCGAACCGATTTTTGCGCCCGGGTGAATGTCGATCCCAGTCCGGCTGTGCGCCCACTCGGTCATGATTCGTGGAATCAGCGGCAAGTTCATTGCGTAAAGAACGTGCGCCATTCGCTGAATCGCAATCGCCTCGAGAGACGGGTAGGCAAGAATGATTTCTTCGTAGCTTCTCGCCGCCGGATCGCCTTCAAACGCTGCGTCGATGTCGGTCCAAAGGAGGCGACGAACATTTGGAAGCTCGGCGAAGAAATCGGACAGAAATTTGTCGGCTTGTGTTTCGGTCGCTTCGTTCGGCGGAATTTTTCCCAGGCTCCGGCAAATTTCGGTTTTCAGTCGCGCCCGCAAGTTCCGCACGCGCACGCGCGTGATCTCGGCCAAATCTTCCGAGCTCACGACCTGTTCGCTGCGGAAGCCGGGAAACATCAGGCTCATCAAATCGGTGCAGGCGGTTTCGATGGAAAGGCGCGAGGGAAGCGTGGCGGCGGCATCGAGGTAATTGATGCCGCCAGTCTCGCCGTAAGTTTGCAGCAGCTCATCGACCGCGCCGTCCTCACTTTTTTCCATTACGTTGAGTATGCGCCGCGTCGCGTGTCGAAGCAATTGTAGCCACGGCCCTGTGGGCCGTTAACGTGCCGTAGGCGCGTGGCTACAACGGATTGAAAAGCCACGTGCGAACTCTAAGTTGAAGTTGCATGAAACCTTTCGCCGTCGCCGGGTTGCCGCCGGATGAGCTGAACAGTTTTCTTTCCGGCACCCATTCCGATCCGTTCCGCATCTTGGGTCCGCACCGGATGGGGGACGATCTTGCCATTCGCGCGTTTCGGCCGGACGCGCGCAAGATCGACATCGTGCAAAACGGTCAGGCGCCGGTCGAGGCGGAGAAGATCCATCGCGATGGTTTCTTTCAGGCGAAAATTCCAAACGCGACCCGCGATCTCGATTACCATCTGCGCGTCACCAACTGGGACGGGTCGCAATACGCGATGCGCGATCCGTATCAATACGGCCCGATCATGGGCGAGGTCGATCTGCACTTGTTCAGCGAAGGCCAGCATTGGCAGCTCTACGAAAAGTTCGGCGCGCATTTGCGAAAAATCGGTGATGCAGCCGGTGTTTATTTCGCGGTTTGGGCGCCGAACGCGCAGCGCGTGAGCGTGGTCGGCGATTTCAACGGCTGGGACGGACGTGTCAATCCGATGCGAAAACTTCTTGGCAGCGGGGTGTGGGAATTATTTTTGCCGGGCGTCAAAGAAGGTGCCCATTACAAATTCGAAATTCGCGCGCAATCCGGCGCGCTTTTGCTCAAGAGCGATCCGTTCGCGTTTTTTAATCAGCACGGAACATCGACATCGTCGCTGGTTTACAATTTGGAGCGATATCAGTGGAGCGATGCGGATTGGATGCAGCACCGCCGCTCAAGGGAATGGCCGAAGAGTCCAATCAGTATTTACGAAGTTCACCTCGGTTCGTGGCAGCGGAAGGCGGAAGAAGGAAACCGGCCGCTAAGTTATCTCGAGCTCGCCGAGACACTGCTGCCCTACGTGCTCGAGATGGGTTATACGCACATCGAGTTGCTCCCGATCGCAGAGCATCCGTTTGAAGGCTCCTGGGGGTATCAGGTCACAAATTATTATGCGCCGACCAGCCGCCACGGAAACCCGGACGAACTGCGCCACTTCATCGACAAATGTCATCAGGCGGGAATCGCAGTCATCATGGACTGGGTGCCGGCGCATTTTCCGAAAGATGCGCACGCGCTGGCCGAGTTCGATGGGACCGATCTTTACGAACACATGGATCCGCGCCAGGGCGAACATCAGGATTGGGGGACGCTCATTTTTAATTATGGACGCAGCGAGGTGCGCAATTTCCTGATCGCGAACGCGCTTTTCTGGCTCGACAAATATCACATTGACGGGCTGCGGGTGGATGCGGTCGCGTCCATGCTTTATCTCGATTATTCGCGCAAAGAAGGGCAGTGGATCCCGAATGTTTTCGGCGGCCGTGAAAATCTCGATGCGATTTATTTTCTGAAGCGGTGTAACGAAGTTTGTTACGAGCGCTTTCCAGGAATCGTTACCATCGCGGAAGAATCAACCGCCTGGCCCGGCGTCTCGCGGCCGGTTTATCTGGGCGGACTCGGTTTCGGATTCAAATGGAACATGGGTTGGATGCACGATTTTCTGGAATACATGTCGCTCGATCCTATTTACCGGCGTTTTCATCACGGCAACATCACGTTCTCGTTGCTCTACGCGTTCACCGAACATTTCGTTTTGGTGTTGAGTCACGATGAAGTCGTGCACGGCAAACGTTCGTTGCTATCGAAGATGCCGGGCGACGAATGGCAGAAATTCGCCAACCTCCGGCTGTTTTACGCATGGATGTACGGTCACCCTGGAAAGAAATTGCTCTTCATGGGCGGAGAATTCGGCCAGTGGCACGAATGGAATCACGACACGAGTCTCGACTGGAACTTGCTCGATCTTCCGAAACACGACGGTTTACGGCGACTGGTCCAGCATTTGAATTATATATATAAGAGCGAACCAGCTCTCTGGCAGCAGGACGATTCTTACGACGGATTCGAGTGGATCGATTTTCACGATGCGGACAATAGTGTCGTGTCATTCGTTAGGAAATCGCGCGAAGGCGAAATGATCGTGTTCATCGTGAACGCCACGCCGATTGTTCGCCACAATTATCGTCTCGGCGTCCCGCGCGCCGGCTTCTATCGCGAGGTCATTAACACCGACGCCGAAACTTACGGCGGCAGCAACATCGGCAATCTTGGCGGCGTGCGCAGCGAGGATCGACAATGGATGGGCCGCGAACACTCGGTCCTGATCCAACTACCTCCGCTGGCGACAGTGGCGTTCAAGTTGGAGCGGTAACTTTCTTTTCCGGGGAGCGCACGCCGCTCGGTGACAGTTTCCAAAACTATCGTCGCCGTCCCGGAGCCAACGACTTTGGCAATGGTGGCCCTGGGGGCGGGTCTGCTCGTCGGCGTGCCGCGGTTCCGCCGAAAACTGCGCTAAGTTACTCAGCGGACTGTGGTTAAGAGTCCGGGTGTCTGCTTTTTGGGCGGCGAGGACTTCTTTTAGCGCCCGCCTGTAATGAACTATTTACGCAACGACCATTGATTTGGCTTGACTCTCCTCCCGATTTTTTCTAAAACGTTGGTTGCTATGAATAAAAAGAATCCCTCAGGCTTCACCCTTATTGAACTACTCGTTGTTATCGCGATCATTGCCACTCTCGCCGCCTTCGCGGTGCCGGCTTTGACCAGCGCGCTGACGCGCGGCCAAATGACAGGGACGTTGAATAACATGCATCAA
>Ga0209689_1002233_pt1 | contig 14466 bp, 15 predicted proteins | sample GraSoiAngelo_149_FD_187119 | JGI IMG/M metagenome (GOLD analysis project Ga0209689, IMG submission 187119) | Grasslands soil microbial communities from the Angelo Coastal Reserve, California, USA - 14_1009_09_30cm (SPAdes) (version 2) | ecosystem: Environmental > Terrestrial > Soil > Grasslands ...
ACGGCAGCGCCCACAAGGAGACAGGCAGCGCCCGTTGCCACCAACTTCCGATTCCGCCGCATCCATTTCCTTCCTCCAGTAAAGATTCCGGTGCGCCGGGCGTGGATGGGCTCGTGCTTTAGCCAGCGTTCAAGATCTTCGGCGAGCGCGAGGGCCGAAGAATAACGGCGCTGCGGATCTTTATCGAGGCACTTCAAACAGATCGTTGCAAGGTCGCGATCTATTTTTCGGTTCCACAAACGCGGTTGCCGCGGCTCGGTGTCCAAGACTAATCGGACCGTTTCATAAGTCGTGCCGCCAGCAAAAGGGGGATGGCCAGTGAGCAGTTGATAAAGCACTGCGCCGAGTCCGTAGATATCCGTGGCGCTAGTGACACCGGCGTTATTTCCCACCGCTTGTTCCGGCGCCATGTAGCTGGGCGTGCCCAAAACTTCCATGGTGCGCGTGACGGTACTCTCTGTTTCGACGAGCCGTGCCAGCCCGAAATCGGTGAGATGCGGTTCGCCTTCTGCGTCCAGCAGAATATTTCCGGGTTTGATGTCTCGATGGACAATGCCGTGTTCATGCGCATAATGAACTGCGCGGGCCAGCTTGGCGATCAGTTCCGCTGCGTGATCCAGCGGTACCGGTTCGCGCTTCGCGACGGCATCGAGTTGGCCGCCCTCCACCAGTCCCATGCTGAAGTAACAGGCACCGTCGCGCTCTCCGACTTCGTAAATCGGGACAATGCACGGATGGTTCAGACTGGCGGCGGCTTCTGCTTCGAGACGAAAGCGCTTCACGTGTGCTTCTGTTGCCCAATGAGCGAGGCCGATCACTTTGAGCGCCACAATCCGGTTCAGACTTTTTTGTCGTGCTCGATAAACCACCCCCTGGCCACCGCGTCCGATTTCTTCGAGTAATTCGTAATCGCCGAAATCTTTCAACATCCGCGCAACCGTTGGTGCAAACGCCTCGTCATTTTCGTTGTCGAGTGAGGCGAGACCAGTCCGAAACAGGCACACGCTGCAAACTCCCTGCGGCGCATCCGCGAACACGGTGGTCCCGCATTCTGTGCAAACTCTCTTGGCGTTTGTCATCCTGTTTTCCGGCCGATTTATCGTCTCCACATGTACTGCCGGAAATTCTTTCACAGGTTACGTTTGCAATGCGGCGATGAAATGTCGCAACTCGTCCTCGACGTCGTCCGGCGCCGCGACCGTGTGGGCAATCTCTTCGTGCAACAATTGCCGATAGCGATGGCGCAAGCGGTGAAACGCTTGCTTCACGGCGTTTTCGGTCATTCGCATTTCGGCGGCGATTTTAGCCTGCGAAGGCTGGCCGGATTCCCCGGCGAGTAATTCTTTCAAGCGATCGAATAACGGCAGTTTGCCGGCGGCTTCATATTCGGCTCCGAGCCGCGCGAGCACTTGCTCCAATAATGTTAATGCCCAACGACGCTCGTAAATGCGATCCGCGCTCAATTTGTGGGACGGCTCTTGGTCGGCGCGCTCACGCGCGAGCAAATCCTCCAGAGAAACCAGTGGCCGGCCTTCGCCTCGTTTAACCGTCAATTCGCGATGCCGCGCCTTGGAGAGAAAATTCTTGAGCGACGCCAGCAGATAAGAACGCAAACGTCCCCTTTCCTGCCTGACAGTTTCGAGGTCCCTCCGTTCGAGCAGCCGCGCAAAAAAAGCTTGAGTGAGATCCTGCGCATCCTCCGGTTTATAGCCTTCGCGTCTGACGAACCCGTAAAGTGGCCACCAGTAAGTCCGGCAGAGCTTTTCCAGCGCCGCCTTAGCCTCCGTTGATTCGCCTTGCGCTGCCAGCACCACGCTCCAATGCGTGGTGGCAAATGCAACGGCGCCGCTTTGAGTGATTTGACCAATCGCACTCCCCGACGCCCCGTTATCAACGGCAGGCACGTTGCGATTCAAGTAAAAAGTCGTACGAAAATCAAGCCTGCATCTCAACGGAACACAGGCATCCTGTTCCGGCGCAGCGAATCCGTCCTCTGTGCGAAGCTGTAAGGCGGGCGAATATCCGACCTGCAATTTCTTACCATGCTCTTCAAAAGGAAGAGAATCTCGATTTGTTAGACCCATTCGGTTGCGCTCAAGGCAAGCCTTTCGCCCGACATGACAGAAAAGAGGAGTGCCCAAAAAGTCGGGCGAAATTTCCGTTTACGAACTACGATTCGAGCGTTTCAATTAGGCCGTGACCCAGCAAAGGAAAATTTTCGGTACTGATGGCGTTCGCGGCGTCGCGAACGTCGAGCCGGTCACGGCGGAAACTGCGCTGAAACTCGGCCGCGCGGCGGCGTTCGTTTTCGCGGAGCTGAACCCGCGCAGGACCCCTGCCGCTGCGCGCCCCAAAATCGTGCTCGGCAAGGACACGCGCCTTTCGGGTTACATGCTTGAGAACGCGCTGGTGGCAGGAATCACATCGCTCGGTGTCGATGTTCTCATTATCGGGCCGTTGCCGACACCCGGTGTGGCTTACATCACTCGCTCGCTTCGCGCCGATGCCGGCATCGTCCTTTCCGCTTCGCATAATGCTTACCAAGACAACGGCATCAAATTTTTCCGGCACGACGGCAACAAGTTGGACGATCAGGTGGAGGAAAAAATCGAGCAGCTAGTTTTTACGGGCGAGATTGATTCCATCCGGCCGACCGCTAACAAAATCGGGCGTGCCACGCGCATCGATGACGCACTCGGCCGTTATGTGGAATTTGCCAAGGCGAGCTTTCCTCGAGGGATGTCGCTCGAAGAAATGCGCGTCGCTGTCGATGTGGCCAACGGCGCCGCTTATAAATCGACTCCATGCGTCTTGCGCGAGCTCGGGGCAGACGTGGTGGTCGCGCATAATCAGCCCAATGGCATGAATATCAACGACGGCTGCGGCAGCACGCACCCGGAGGAGATCCAGCGCATCGTCGAAGTGAGCGGCGCAGATGTGGGAATTACCCACGATGGCGACGCTGATCGGGTTCTGCTTTGCGATGAAAATGGCGAGATTGTCGATGGTGACGAGATTCTCGCCATCGCGTCGCTTGATTTCCTGGGCGCTGGGCGGCTTGAGCAGAACACGGTGGTGGCGACCGTAATGAGCAATTTTGGTTTGGATGAGACGCTCGCCGCGAAAGGTGGCAAAGTGATTCGGACAAAAGTGGGCGACCGCTACGTCATCGAGGAAATGGTGCAGCGGAAGCTAAATCTCGGCGGCGAGCAGAGCGGTCACATCATTTTCCGCGATTTCACCACGACCGGCGACGGAATTATCAGCGCGCTCCAGATTTTGCGGATCATGCACCAGACCGGCCAGCCACTGGGCAAATTAAAAGCCTGCCTGAAAAAATATCCGCAGGCCCAGCGCAATTTGGTGGTGAAGGAAAAACCGGCGCTCTCGGAACTTTCGACTGTGATGAAGCTGGTAAACGAAGCGGAGAAAGAACTTTCCGGCAAAGGCCGCGTGCTCCTGCGTTATTCAGGCACGGAGCCGAAAATTCGTTTGCTGATCGAAGGGCGTGAATTCGACCAGATCGACCGGCAGGCCAACCGGATTGCGGACGCAATTCAAAGTGCGATTGGCGTCAACTAAGGTTCGATGTGTAAACGCGCGTTGTGTTATGACTTTGTCTCGCGTAATTGAAGCGCTGCTCTTCAGCGCTCAAAAACCGCTCTCGATCCGTGAAATGGCCGCGGCGATCAAGGCTGCGGGCGCGGAGGATCCGGCAGCTGCCGGACCTAACGAGTTTGCGCGCGCGAGCGAAGCGGAAATCGCCGCGGCTCTCGAAGAATTGAAAATCGAGTATATACAGCAAGAACGCGCCTTTCAGATTATCGAGAAAGCGGAAGGCTGGCAGCTTGCCACCGATCCGGCATTTGCCAGATGGGTGCGCCAGCTACTTTCCGCGCCCAAACCGGCGCGCCTGAGCGCACCCGCGCTGGAAACGCTCGCGATTATCGCCTATCGCCAACCGATCACTCGTGCCGATGTCGAAGCCGTGCGGGGCGTGAACATCGATGGCGTGCTGCAAACATTGATGGAACGCGGCCTGGTTAAAATCGCCGGACGCGCCGAAATTCCCGGGCGCCCGCTTCTGTACGAAACGACGCGATTTTTTCTCGATCACTTCGGCCTGCAAAATCTGGATGAATTGCCAAACGTGGAAGAACTGCGAAAGCACAATCTGCCCGTAGCTTCTCCCCGAACGCAACCAATACGCGCCGCCACACCGCCTTCCGGGTAGCGCACGCGTCTCGCGTGCTGGCAAAAGCGTCTCGCTTTTGCGAAGCTTTTATTGTGTTTCCCATCAAGTCGAAGTTCGTTCTAGCGAGACGCCAAAACCAACACGCGAGACGCGTGCGCTATCCAGTTCATGTCATTGCCGCGGTCGCGCTGTTAAGATCGGCTTCAGCATTTGCGGAAATACAAGCCGCTGATTGTGCGCGTGCCGCAAAATATTCTGAGAGCAAGCACGGTGTCTCCATGCTTGTCATGCAAAACGGCCGCACGATTTTTGAGCATTATGCCAATGGCGGATCGGCGCGCGGAAGATGGCCTATCTTCAGCGGAACAAAAAGTTTTTGGGGAATCGCCGCGCTCGCGGCGGTACGCGACGGACTATTCAAGCTCGACGATCTCGTCGCCGACACGATCACTGAATGGAAGAGCGACCCGCGCAAATCGCAGATCACCATCCGTCAGTTGCTCAGTCAAACCGACGGCATTGAAGGCGCTTCACGTCTTCAGCGTGCATCGATCCGCGACCGAAATGCCATGGCGATTCGATTGCCGATCGTTGCTGAACCCGGCACGGCTTTCATTTATGGCCCGAGTCATCCGCAGATTTTTTTGGAGCTGTTGCGCCGAAAATTGAACGGTCGCGCGACAACCAGCTACATCGAAGGACGTGTGCTGAATCGGCTCGGGCTCGGTCGTCTCAATTACAAAAAGGACGCGCGTGGCAACCCGCTGCCTGCGACAGGCTTTGAGTTAACTGCGCGCGAATGGGCGCGACTCGGCGAGCTGGTGCTCGGGCGTGGCAACTATCACGGCCGCCAAATCGTTCCGGCAAATTTGTTGCGCGACGCGTTTGTCGGCTCGCAGGCAAACCCGTCATACGGGCTCGCATTTTGGTTAAATCAACAGGCACCGAACGGGCGCGAGGCAGACATGGAACGAATGCTCGATTTCCCGTGGCAAAGCGTGCAATGGACAGATGTCTGCATCTGCAAGGATGCGCCTGCAGACATGGTGGTGGCGCTTGGCTCGGGATACCAGCGGCTATTCGTCATTCCATCTCTAAAGGCAATCATCGTGCGTCAGGGATCAAACGCGAGATTTTCCGACGCGCATTTTCTGCGGCTGGTGCTGGGCCGCGATTGACTTAGGGCCGCTTTTCCTGGACGATTCACAACCTTATGAGCAAATTCGCAATGGGTTGCGGCGTGGTGCTTGCCGTTCTTCTTTTTATTGTCGTTATTGCGGCCCTCGCGCTGGGCGGCAGTTACAATCGCCTGGTCACGCTGGATCAAGAAGTTAACAAACGGTGGGGCGATGTGCAGACGGTTTACCAACGCCGCGCGGATTTGATTCCGAACCTCGTCAACACCGTCGCAGGCGCGGCTAATTTCGAGAAATCGACTCTGACCGAAGTGACGAACGCCCGGGCGAGCGTGGGGCGGGTGCAGTTGGATCCGACTAAGGCACCAACCGACGCGGCCCAGTTGCAGCAGTTTCAGGCTGCGCAGGGGCAATTGAGTAATGCGCTTTCACGTTTGCTGCTGGTGAGCGAGCGCTATCCGGAACTTCGCGCGACGCAGAATTTTCGGGAATTGCAGGCGCAACTCGAAGGAACGGAAAACCGCATCGCGGTCGAGCGAAATAATTTCAATACGGCGGTCCAGAACTTCAACACGGCGGTTCGCCGATTTCCAACAAATGTAATTGCTGGAATGTTTGGGTTTTCTTCGAAACCGTTTTTTGCGTCGCAACAAGGAGCGGAGAGAGCGCCGGCAGTGAATTTTCCCAGTTTCGGTTCGCCGGCGCCGTCGCCGGCGGCAACACCGTAGCTCATTGCACGCGCAGATCGAGAAGGTGGATCGAGCAGTCCCTTGTCCGCCAAACGGACGGACTCGTCCTGTGGCGAGCTCGATGTTAAAATATGGCGGCGAAGCCGCATTAATTAGCATCGCCCCACGGAGCGGTCGATCCACCCAACTGATTGCTGTTGCGCTTCTTGCCTTAATCGTTCAAGCGGTGCATGCCGCGGAGGTGATGCCGCCAAAGCCAGCTGCTTACTTCAATGATTACGCCGGCGTGGTTTCAAAAGACGCGGGGCATCGTTTCAATGAGCAGCTTGCCCAGTTCGAGCGCGAAACCTCAGACCAGGTGGTCGTCGCAGTGTTTCCGAAAATGCAGAGCGACTCCTCAATCGAAGACTACACACAGCGCATCGCGCAAGCTTGGGGCGTTGGACAAAAGGAGCGACGAAACGGGGCGGTCCTGTTCGTTTTCATCCAGGACCGCAAGATGTTTATTCAGGTCGGCTACGGCCTGGAAGGGGCCCTGCCGGATATTACGGCGTTCGATATCACTGAGTACCATATCAAGCCGCATTTTCGTAATGACGATTATGAAGGCGGTCTCGCCACTGGTATCGATTTGATCTGCAAGGCGATCCTAGGCGAGTACAAGGGATCGGGGAAAACGGTTGCGGAGCAACGCGGTAAAGCGGGCGCTCCGAATTTTTTGTTCTTCATCATTTTTGTTATTGTGTTGATCGTGATCTCGAGCGTGATGCGGCGACTTGGCGGTTACGGCTATTCGTCAGGCCGAGGCGGTCCCATATTTTTCCCGACAGGTGGCGGAGGAGGTTGGTCGTCCGGTGGCGGAGGATCCAGCGGATTCAGCGGAGGAGGCGGCAGTTTTGGTGGGGGCGGGGCAGGTTCGAGCTGGTAGCCAAATGCGAACGAAGGAATTTCTCAGTAGGCTCGAACACGATCGAATCGTTGGGGCGATTCGGGAAGCGGAATCGAAAACCTCCAGTCAAATCCGGGTTTACATTCAGCGCGGCAAGTTGAGTGCCGATCCACTGATTGCTGCCCAGGAAAAATTCCATCGACTCGGCATGCACAAAACGCGCGAGCGCAATGCCGTGCTCATCTTCGTCGCGCCCCGAGCGCATAAGTTTGCCGTGGTAGGCGACCAAGCCGTTCATGAAAAATGCGGCGAGCAATTCTGGCAGCGCGTTGTCGATGGAATGCGGAAGCATTTTCAAAACGAGAAATTCAACGACGCGCTGGTCGAAGCGATTAACGAGATCGGCAAACTGCTGACGGCCCATTTTCCGAGAAGATCCACATCGGCGAATGAATTGCCGGATGAGATTGTCGAACGGTAGGGCGACGCTCCGCGGAGCCGTCGAATTCGTCGGCTCGACAGAGTCTCGCCCTACCAAAATCAGCCCTTGCAAAATCGGGCATCTGGTCTTTATTTCTACTCCGCAGCGAGTTTTTAAATTACGCCGTTGGTCCCTGGGTCTCCGTCGCTAGACGGGAAACCGCACTCGCCAGGGGAAACCCGGCGCGAGAAGGAACTTCGATTTAAGATTTTCAAATTTCGATTGTCTGGCCACATGTGGTCTTCAATCGCCAGTCGAAAATCGACAGTCGAAAATTAGAGATGCCAATCCGTTACGGTCGTTTTGAAATGCCGAAAACCCTCGTCAAGGACGAGAGCACAGCCACAGATACCTACGCCAAGTTTGCCGCCGAGCCCTTTGAAGCCGGTTATGGCCACACTGTCGGAAATTCGCTCCGGCGTGTTCTGCTTTCCTCGCTGGAAGGCGCGGCCATCACCGCGGTAAAAATCGCCGGCGCGCAACATGAGTTCGCCACGCTTCCCGGCGTGGTCGAGGACGTGACCGATATCGTTCTTAACCTCAAGAAAGTGAAGTTCAAGGCCGACGATCATGAGCCGAGAAAACTTTCCCTCGTTGTAAACAAGGAAGGCGAAATCACCGCAGGCGACATTCAGGTGATGCAGGGCTACGACGTGCTCAATCCCAAGCAGGTGATCTGCACGCTTGACAAGAAACATAAATTTGATGCCGAGCTCGAAGTGCGCGTCGGCCGCGGTTTCGCAACTGGCGACGAAAATAAACGCCCCGATCAAGCGATCGGTTTAATCCCAATCGACTCGATCTTTTCACCGGTCACGCGCGTGAAATACGCGGTGGAAAATACGCGGGTCGGTCAGCGCACCGATTATGATAAACTCATTCTCGAAGTCTGGACTGACGGACGATTGACCCCGGATGACGCGTTGCTCCAGGCCTCCGCGATTTTGCGGCATCATCTTGATGTATTCGTGAACTTCAATGAGGACGTGATCGAATTCGACCAGACGCCGGCTGGCGTTAGCGAAGAAAACCTCAAGCTCAAGAAGCTGCTCAACATGAGTGTGAATGAGATCGAGCTTAGCGTGCGGGCTGCGAATTGTTTGAACAACGCGAACATCACTTCAGTCGGTCAGCTTGCCCAAAAAACCGAGGCCGAGATGCTGAAGTATCGCAATTTCGGCAAGAAATCGCTAAACGAAATCAAAGACAAACTGCAACACCTTGGTTTGGGTCTGGGAATGAAATTCGATCCGGGCCTGGTGGAGCTGCCGGTGAGCGGTGATGGCGCCAGCCCGAACGGGTCGGCTGCTAAAGAATAATCGTTGGATCGACGAGCACGTTCGCCACGCTATGAGACACCAAAAAAAGACGATCAAGCTTGGCCGCACGGCTGAGCACCGCAAAGCGCTGCTGGCGAATCAGGTTTGTTCGTTGATCGAACATCAACGCATCCAGACGACGCTGGCCAAAGCGAAAGCGGTTCGACCGCTCGCGGAAAAAATGGCGACCCTCGGCAAGAAGGGATCGATTCATGCGCGCCGGACCGCTCTGGCGACATTGCGGCAAAAGAACGCGGTCAAGAAACTCTTCGACGACATCGCGCCGAGATCGACGGAGCGCAACGGCGGTTACACGCGCATTGTCAAGCTCGGTCAACGCAAGAGCGACTCCGCTCCCATGGCATTCATCGAGTGGGTCGATGGCGCACAAGTCATCGAGGAAAAAGCCGCGGAAAAAAAGAAGGCGAAACGAAAAGAGGTCGAGCCAAGCGCAAAACAAAAAGAACCCGCTCCGCAACCAGAAGAACCAGCGACCAAAGAAGAAGAACCGGCGCCGCTACCTGTGGAAGAGCCGAAGCCGAAAAAGCGGAAATGGTTCGGCAAAAAATCAGCGGAGCCGGAAAAATAATTTCCCGTGACGTTCGGAATCGGCCGGAACGTTTGTGGTTCAGCAAGGCCATCTACTCTTCGACTCTTTAAGCGGGCCTTTTGTCGCTTTTTCGAGTCCGCCGATGTATGATTGGCTCTGCATCTCATGACGCCCGATCCTTACGTCTTCATTATAATTTTTATTGGTGTGGCGCTGGTTTTCCCCTTGATCCCGCTGGCGCTGGCCTGGCTGTGGCGACGGGTTTTCCAGCCGCCAAAGCCGGGCGCCGAAAAAAATGCGACTTACGAGTGCGGCGTCGAATCAATCGGCGAAGCGCAAATCCAGTTTCGGTCGCAATATTATTTGTACGCCATCATCTTCCTAATCTTCGATGTCGAAGCGATCTTTCTGGTGCCATTCGCGGTGGCATTCACCGGTTTGCCGGTTGGGGCGTTCATCGCGATATTGGTTTTCCTGTTGCTCCTGATTGAAGGTCTCGTTTGGGCCTGGGGGAAAGGATGCTTAAGCTGGGCCGCCCGCTAGGAGGCGGTAGTTAAAAGGCTTAAAAGGGTTACATTGTTAGAACGGAAAGCATGAGCGAAATCGACGAGGGGCTTCGCGCCGAATTGCAACGACAGGGAGTCTGGGTGACTTCGATGCAGGAGCTTTACAACTGGGGACGCAAGAACTCGATTTGGCCGTTGCAATTTGGGCTTGCTTGCTGCGCGATCGAAATGATCGCCACCGCCGCCTCGCGCTACGACATTGCGCGATTTGGCGGCGAAGTTTTCCGCCCATCGCCGCGTCAGGCTGATCTCATGATTGTCGCCGGCACGGTGACAAAAAAAATGGCGCCGCAAATCGTCCGGCTTTACAACCAGATGCCCGACCCGAAATACGTTATTTCGATGGGCGCGTGCGCAATTTCAGGCGGGCCTTTCAAGCAGGGCTACAACGTGCTCAAAGGTATCGACCGTTACATCCCGGTCGATGTTTACATTCCCGGTTGCCCGCCGAGACCAGAAGCGTTGCTGCATGCGTTCATGGAACTGCAGCGCAAAATCGACGGTCAGAAACTAACCGGCGCGACCAAAGCCGAGCATCTCACTGCGGCACAACCCAGCGAGTTTCCCGTGCCAGCGTTTGGCGAACATGATCTGGAGCCGCCGGCAAATCCGAATGTCTTTCAGCCGCCGAAGGTTGAAAGGGAGGGTTAAAACGTTAAATGGGTTACAACGTTAAAAAGGGGAAGGAGCAGGCCACTCCCGACGGAAGCGGGTTTCGGACGTTTGAAGACCTGGAGGTTTACAAAGCAGCGCGCGAGTTCCGAAAGAAGATGTACGGTGTGGCGCGACGGCTGCCCGATTTCGAGAAATTCGGATTGGCAAGCCAGATTCGTAGAGCCGCCGTATCTTTGACGAACAACATGGCCGAAGGCCACGGCAGGTATCACTTTGCCGATCAAGTTCGCTTTTTTCTCGGCTCTCGGGGATCGCTGCAAGAATTGGTAGATGATATCAACGTTTGCAATGACGAGAAGTATCTCGAGGGCGACGAAATTACCGAATTAAAGGGAGAAGCATGGCGCGTTTTAGGTCTGATCAATGGCTATCTTCGTTACCTGCGTGACCGTAAGGCTAACGATCGTTCGGCCGTGCGCGAAGGCAGCGATGACGAACTCGCACTACTTGACGAAGCGTTGAGGAGCGGTGGTCCGTTTTAACAATTTAACGTTTTAACGATTTAACGGTCATGGAATCCCCGGAGCAAATCAAAGCGCGCGCCGAAGCGGCCCTACCCGGTGTGAAGATCGACATCGTTCCCAACGGGAGTCCTTCGCGACAATTGTCGCTCTTGATCGACAATGAACACGCGTTGGCCGTCGCAAGATTTCTCCGCGACGATCTTGCGCTGCGGCTCGATTTTTGTTCGAATGTCACAGGCATCGATTGGCTCGATCGTACGGTGAAGAAAACGGTGAAGGTGAAGAAGACGATTGATGGCGAAGAGAAAGAGGTCGATCAGACGACAGAAGAAAAAATCTCCGGTTATCTCGAAGCGGTCTATCACCTTTACTCGATGACGCAGAAACACGGGCCGGTGGTGATTCGTATGCGCACGACAGACCGTGCCGAGGGCGTGCGTTTGCCTTCGCTCACTCCCATCTGGCGCAGCGCTGAATTTCAGGAGCGGGAAATTTTTGATCTTTATGGAGTGCGCTTCGACGGCCATCTCGATCTGCGGCGCATTTTGATGTGGGATGAATTTGTCGATCATCCGATGCGCAAAGATTATCGCGAAGCGGACGATTATGAATATGAACCGACGCCGCACGACGACGTCTTGGAGAGGGCGAAACAGCACTATGCGCCGCGGCCGCAACTGGACGGAGCAGAAAAGATTACCGCCACAGATTTACACGGATGAAACACAGATGAAGAAGGGTTCAGGTTTCAGGGATTCAGGGTTCCGACATCAAAATCTGTGTCAATCCGTGTTCATCCGTGGCCTTTCTGAATTCGTTAAGCGAGCATGACCGCGACCATCCAAACACTGGAACCAATCGAGCGGCCGCCGACGACAATGGGTTCGAGACTCGACGGCGAATTGCTTGAAGTATCGATGGGGCCGCAGCATCCATCGACGCATGGTGTGTTTCGCATGAATGTCGCGCTCGAAGGCGAGATCGTGCGCAAGCTCAAGCCGGTCTTCGGATATCTGCATCGCAATCACGAAAAGATTGGCGAAAACACCAGCTACCTCGGCTCGATGCCGTACACCGACCGGCTCGATTACTTTTGTTCGATGACCAACAATTGGGCGTACGCGCTCAGTGTGGAGAAGCTTGCCGGCATCGAGGTTCCGGAGCGCGCGGAATATCTGCGCGTCATTCTGGCGGAACTGACGCGACTTCAAAATCACGTCTCGCTGCTGGGATTCTTGCTCAATGATATGGGCGCGTGGGGAACTCCGCTCATGTATGCATTCCGCGAACGCGAGAAGATCCTCGATCTGTTCGAATCGCTCTCCGGTTCGCGCATGATGTGCGACTACATGCGCTTTGGTGGGTGCCGGTGCGACACGCCGCCGGGTTGGATGGAACGCGCAAAGAAGGTTGTCGATGTGTTCCCGCGTTTCCTGGATGAGTTCGAGAAGCTCATCCTATCGAATGAGGTCGTTATCGCGCGTACGCAGGAGGTTGGCAAACTCTCCCCTGAATTAGCCGTCAACGCAGGCATTACGGGCCCCATGTTGCGCGCGTGCGGAGTCAACTACGATGTGCGGAAAGTGGATGGCTATGGGTTTTATCCGCGTTTTAAATTTCGCGTTCCGCTCGGCGACCATGGTGACACCTACGACCGGTTAATGATGCGTGTACTCGAAATGCGCGAGAGTATCGGAATTTTGAAGCAGGCTTTCGAACAAATTCCAGCTGGTCCTGTTATGAATCCGAAAGTGAAGATCCGCGCATTTCGTCCGCCTGTCGGAGAGGCCTATGGACGGATCGAAGCGCCGAAGGGCGAGCTCGGTTTCTATCTAATCAGCGACGGCGGAACCAACCCGTATCGTTACCGTGTGCGCCCGCCGAGTTTCATCAATCTGACTGTGTTGGAAGACTTGTGCCTGGGGCACACAGTGGCCGACGTGATGGTAATTCTCGGCAGCGTAGATATCGTGATGGGAGAAGTAGATCGCTGACGCGGAGGTAAAAACCGTTACAAGAGTTACAATGTTACAAAGGAACGGAGACTGGATGCGTGGAGTTTTTTTTGTAACGATGCAACCCTTGTAACTTTGTAATGAACAAATGATCGGCACGGGCATACTTAAGGGAATGGCGGTCACCGCACGGAACTTCGTGGGAAGTTATTTCGAAAAGGATCGTTTGATTACAGTGCAGTATCCCGAGGAACGCAGCCCACTACCGGAGAATTACCGGAACTTCCCGTTCCTTATTTACGACACCGACGATCCCGAGGCAGGCCTGCGCTGCGTGGCCTGCAAGATTTGCGAAAAGGAATGCCCACCGCAGTGCATTTATATTACTAAAAGTGAAGACAAAAAGCCCGATTACATGGGCAAGCCGCAGTTTTATCCGGCAGTCTTCGACATCGATATTTCCGTCTGCATGAGCTGCCAGATCTGCGTCGAGGTTTGTCCCTTTGAAGCGATCAAGATGGACAAAGTCTTCGAGCTTAGCCGGCGCGAACGCTTCGACGCTTTACTGCTGCGCAAGAGCGATCTGGCGAAATCGAACACGTATTACCACAGCATTTGTCCGACGGATGCCCCTGAGGTTGACGCCAAGCTTGCCCAAGCGGCAGCAAAAAAGAAGCCGGCGCCCCCGTCACCGGCGCCCACCGGTGCACCGTCCGTGAAGGCGGGCACTCCGTCGGCTACAGCTTAGGTATCATTCTTTATTCGATGGGTTCGGCCCACTGGGAGACTGATTGCGCTGATTACTTGGGCGCTAAAGACTTCTCCGACTTGCGCGGATTCTGCAGATCTTGGCCATTGTAAAGCCGCAAAATTCTGGGGAAACCGGGCCGCTGGCATGTGGCATGCGACACGCCTGCTTCGGCAGAGCTGTCGATCAAGCTCATAGGGAGCTGATATGAGCATCTCAAAAATGAGGTTCCGCTAATACCCTCGAAGGATTTCGGCTCCTCCCCATTTTTTGAACACGGGATTTTCGTCGACTCTCTCTCTCTCTCTCTCTCCAAAGAGGGAGAGAGCGTTACCTCATAGGTGGTACCCCAAAGTCCCGCGGACGCGCTATCGCGGCAGGCCCAACGGAGCGCGTAGCATGTCCGACAAATGAATACTCAAATAGGTACCGCAACATTCGACGGGAACCGCGGAATCGAATTACTTCGCGATCCATCTCTCAACAAATCGACTGCCTACACCGAGGCCGAAAGCAGGCACTGGGCATTGCCAAACCACACCCTAAGTCGTCGGAGGGAGCTATGCGAGTAGGACGAGGAGTGTCTCAGTTCCTCTGCATCGTATTATTGCTGTTGACCTGCTGCACGCTCTCAGCGCAGAACGAAGCGCCTCGTGTTCGGAATATTGTTCTGGTTCACGGTGCTTGGGCAGATGGTTCCGGCTGGAAGGGCGTTTACGACATTCTCGTTAAGGATGGCTACAACGTGAGCATCGTCCAAGAGCCGGAGACGTCCTTTAAAGAAGATGTCGCCGCTACG
>Ga0209689_1002239_pt1 | contig 14448 bp, 9 predicted proteins | sample GraSoiAngelo_149_FD_187119 | JGI IMG/M metagenome (GOLD analysis project Ga0209689, IMG submission 187119) | Grasslands soil microbial communities from the Angelo Coastal Reserve, California, USA - 14_1009_09_30cm (SPAdes) (version 2) | ecosystem: Environmental > Terrestrial > Soil > Grasslands ...
TTGCGCTTCAACCCGATCAACCGCTCGTACTTCGCCTTGCCATAGATCTGCGCCCCGTTCGTATCGGCCTCGACGACATCGTTGACGTACGTTCCGGTTCCCATCAATGGCTTCAGTGCTCCGATCGCGGCGCGTCCCCACGCGATCCTGGCCTCGTCGTCGGCCGGGTCCTCCCAGGCGAGCTCGGCCCCGATGTTGAATGCGGCGGTCCTCCCCGTGTACGCCATCGCATCGTCGGAGACACGCCCGACGGCGCCGCCGTGCGCCCACAGCGACAGCTCGGCGCCCGGCGGGATGGTTTCCATCAGTGCCGCGCATCGGTCGACCACCTCATCGGTCAGCTCCGGGAAAAAGCCCGCCTTCGTGTAAAAGCGCTGGCCCCATGCCGACGCCTCGTCGTTCATCACCTGCACGTCGAGGTAGCGCCGGGATGCAAAAGTGTCCAGCAACGGGCTCGACTCGCGAAACACGCGAAGGTCATGCTCGGCGATCTCCCTACCTCCGGTGTGCATTGCACCCACGGCAAACACCGGCTGACCACCCAGCTCTTCGGACCTCGTGAAGTAAACGGCGACATGGACGTCGTCATGGGTCGCGACGAACTCGCGAACGCGCGGCGCGATCTCGAGGCTTCTATCGATCGGAAACGCCACCATGCCCACGAAGACCGTGCCTTCGAGCGGATGCAGCCGGAACTCGAACGACGTGGCGACGCCGAAATTCGCGCCGGCGCCGCGGAGACCCCAGAACAGGTCCGGATTTTCCTCGTCGGAAGCGCGGATCTTCTCGCCGTCCGCGGTGACGAGGTCGACCGCGAGCAGGTTGTCCACGGTCAGGCCGTGCTTGCGCTGCAGTCGGCCCATGCCGCCGCCCAGCGTCAGGCCGGCGACGCCCGTGTGGCCGATAACCCCGACGGGACACACAAGGCCATGCGCCTGCGCTGCCTTGTCGAGCTGAGACAGGTGCGCGCCGCCCTCCGCGCGCACAGTTCGGCGGACTGGATCGACCGTTACCTCTCGCATTCGGGAGAGGTCAAGGACCATCCCGCCGTCGCACGTCGAGAATCCCGCGACGCTGTGCCCGCCACCGCGCACGGCCACGACCAGCTGCTGCTCGCGCGCGAAGCGGATGGCGGCGATCACGTCGTCGACCGACGTCGGCCGCACGATCAACGCAGGACGACGGTCCGCGATCGCATTCCAAACGCGTCGCGCCTGCTCGTAATCCGAGTCGCCTGGGCCGATTACCTGGCCGGCGATCTTCTCTTGCAGGGCGCTACTTGGTGCCAGTGCCTGCCCCGATCGCGGCCTGCGCCGCCGCCAGCCGCGCCACCGGGACGCGGAACGGGCTGCACGAAACGTAGTTCAGCCCCAGCTTGTGACACAGGTGGATCGAGTCGGGGTCTCCCCCATGCTCGCCGCAGATCCCGATCTCCATGCCCTTGCGCGTCTTGCGCCCCTCGTTCACGGCGATCCCCATCAACCGGCCCACGCCTTTCTCGTCGATCGTCTCGAACGGGTTGCGCGGCAGGATTTTCTGTTCCAGGTAGCGGACGATGAAGGCCCGCTCGGCGTCGTCGCGCGAGAAACCGAACGTGGTCTGCGTCAGGTCGTTGGTGCCGAAGGAGAAGAACTCGGCCTCCTGAGCGATCTCGCCCGCGGTGAGCGCGGCGCGCGGGATCTCGATCATGGTGCCGAACTTGTAGGGAACGCGAACGCCCGCTTCCTTCTGCACCGCTTCGGCGACGGGCTTCAGCTCGGAGTGCACCGCGCGCAGCTCCGCCACCGTGCCGGCGAGCGGGATCATGATCTCCGGCCGCGCGTCGACCTTCCTCTTGCGCAGGTTGGTGGCCGCCTCCATGATCGCGCGCACCTGCATGCGCGTGATCTCCGGGTAGAGGATCGACAGGCGAACTCCGCGCAGTCCCAGCATCGGGTTGGCCTCGTGCAGCTCCTCGACGCGAGCAAGGACCTTCTCGCGCTCGGCCAGCAAAGAAGGATTCTCGCCCGTGTCCTTGAGATGCGTCGTCTCGCGGATCAGCTCTTCGAGGCTCGGCAAGAACTCATGCAATGGAGGGTCGATGAGCCGGATGATCACCGGCAGTCCGGCCATCTCCTTGAAGATCCCTTCGAAGTCGCCGCGCTGGATGGGCAGCAGCTTGGCGAGGTGCTTCTCGCGCTCCGCCGTGGTGGTGGCCATGATCATGGCCTGCACGATCGGCAGCCTGTTCTGCTCCATGAACATGTGCTCGGTGCGGCACAAGCCCACACCCTGGGCGCCGTTCTCGCGCGCCTTTGCAGCGTCGCGCGGATAGTCGGCGTTCGCCCACACCTGCAGGCGGCGGAACTCGTCCGCCCACCGCAGGATCGCGCTCGCCGCGGGATGCTGGTTCAGCGACCGAGCCTCGATGGTGGGCACGTTGCCGACATAGACGTCGCCGGTCGTGCCGTCGATCGTGATCTGGTCGCCTTCCTTGATCGTGGTGCCGTTGGCGGAGAACTTTCGCTGGCGGACGTCGACGTCGATCGCGCTCGCGCCGACGACGCACGGCCGGCCCATGCCGCGCGCGACCAGCGCGGCGTGCGAGGCGGTCCCGCCGGTCTGCGTGAGGATGCCCTTCGCCTCGACCATGCCGTGCACGTCATTGGGGTTGGTCTCGACCCGGACGAGGATCACCGCCTTGCCCTGCTTGCCCCACTCCACCGCGGTGTCGGCGTCGAAGACCGCGCCTCCGGACGCGGCGCCGGGTGACGCAGGGACGCCGCGAGCAAGCGGCGACACTTTGGCCGCGGGGTCGACGCGCGGGAACAGCAGCTGCTCCAGCTGGCGCGGCTCGACGCGAGCGACGGCCTCCTTCTTGGTGATGAGGCGCTCTTTGACCATGTCGACGGCGATGTTCACCGCCGCCTCGCCGGTCCGCTTGGCCGAGCGCGTCTGCAGCATGTAGAGCTTGCCGCGCTCGATGGTGAACTCGAGGTCCTGCACGTCCTTGTAGTGCTTCTCGAGCTGCCGCGCGTAGCGCTCGAACTGCGCGTACACCTTCGGCATGTGCTTCTTCAGGGCGCTGATCGGCTCGGTGTCGCGCACGCCGGCGACCACGTCCTCGCCCTGCGCGTTGGCCAGGTAGTCGCCGTACAGCTCCTTGGTCCCGGTGATCGGGTTGCGCGTGAAAGCGACGCCGGTGCCCGACGTCTCGCCCATGTTCCCGAACACCATCATCTGCACGTTGACCGCGGTGCCCAGGTCGTCGGGGATGCGCTCCATGCGGCGGTAAGTCTTCGCGCGGTCGGTGTTCCACGACTTGAACACCGCGTCGATCGCCTCGCGCAGCTGCTCGACCGGGTCGGAAGGGAACTCGCGGCGTGTCTCTTCCTTATATATGGCAAGGAACTGGGCGACCAGCTGGCGCAGGTGCTCGGGCTTCAGCTCGGGGTCGGTCTTGACGCCGGCCTTCTTTTTCGCCTCCTGCAGCGCGTGCTCGAACTTCTCGCCGTCGATGCCCTTGACCGTCTTGCCGAACATCTGGATGAAGCGCCGCCGCGCGTCGAGCGCGAAGCGCTCGTCTTTGGTCAGCGCGGCGAGGCCTTTGCTCGTCTCCTCGTTGAGGCCGAGGTTGAGGACCGTGTCCATCATCCCTGGCATCGAGAACTTCGCACCCGAGCGCACGCTGACGAGCAGCGGGTCCTTCGGATCGCCCAGCTTCTTGCCCGCCTTGCGCTCGAGTACCTTCAGCGCCGGCAGGACCTGCTCCCACAAACCCCTGGGGAACTTGCCGCCGCTCGCGTAATAGGCCCGGCACGCCTCGGTGGTGATGGTGAACCCGGGCGGAACCGGCATCCCCGCCCTCGTCATCTCCGCGGCGCCGGCGCCCTTACCGCCGAGGAGGTCGCGCATTTTGGCCGACCCTTCGGTGAACTGATAGATCCATTTGCGGGCTTGAGGCATGGAGGTGTTATTTTCCCATGCCTGATGGATGACCTCGGGGCGGCGACCGAAGACCAGGTCATCCTCGCCTGGCTGCAGGCCGAGATCGAGTCGCCCGACTTCCAGGCCTACCTCGTCGGCAACCCGCCCAACCCCGCGAATCTGTCCGCCGCACTGAAGGCCGCGCGGTCGCCGGATCTGAGGGATGACGCGCAGAACGGCCTTCGCCGGCAGATCATCACCAACGTCTACGGCTTCGGCCAGGGCGCGGGCAGCTTCCAGGGCCTTGGGCCCGATCTCCAGTGGAGACGCGTCCGTCTCGACACCGACGAGGTCGGCGAGCTGCTTTACGCGCGGATCGGCGCGGCGTGGCCCCTCCTCGCGCCGGCGACTCGCAAAGTGGCCGAAGGCGCGACCAATGTTGGGCACGTCTTCACGGGCGACTCAACCAACATGGTCGTGCTGTCGCTGGCGTCGGGGATCTGTCACTCGGACAAGAAAGTGCCTGAGATCATCGCCTTGCGGGGGCCCGACGGACATCTTGTGATCCTGGAAGGACACGCGCGCGCGACGGCGATCGTGCTGGAGGCGCACCGCTTCCCCAAAGGCGTCGACGTCTTCGTCGGCGCCGGACCGAGCGTCGCGAACTGGCCTTACCTCTAGGAGTTTGATGCCGTGACCAGACCACGCGAGATTCGCCGCTACGGCTGGATTCCCGACGTGCCCGACCAACGCGACCACCTCTACTCCGCCCCGGCGCAGTACCTCACGGCGCTGCCCGCGTCGACCGACCTGCGCAAGAAGTGTCCGCCCGTCTACAACCAGGGCGCGCTGGGCAGCTGCACCGCCAACGCGATCGCGGGCGCGATCGAGTTCGACCGCATGAAGCAGAAGCTGTCCGACTTCGTGCCGTCGCGCCTGTTCATCTACTACAACGAGCGCGCCATCGAGGGCACGGTCCCGGTCGACGCCGGCGCGATGATCCGCGACGGCATCAAGTCGGTGGCGAGCGATGGCGTCTGCCCCGAACCCGAGTGGCCTTACGACATCGCGAAGTTCGCTCGCAAGCCGACGGCGAAGTGCTACGCGGACGCCAAGCTCGACCGCGCCGTCTCCTACCAGAGCCTCATCCAGGACCTGAACCAGATGAAGGGATGCCTCGCCTCGGGCTATCCGTTCGTCTTCGGCTTCACCGTCTACGAGAGCTTCGAGTCGGATGCGGTCAAGACGTCCGGCCACGCGCCGATGCCGAAGTGGAACGAGCGGCCGGTGGGCGGCCACGCGGTGATGGCGGTCGGCTACGACGAGAGCAAGCAGTGGTTCCTGGTCCGCAACTCGTGGGGCGCCGCGTGGGGCATGAAGGGCTACTTCACGATGCCCTACGCATACTTCATCCAGCCGGGCCTGGCCAGCGACTTCTGGACGATCAGGTTGGTCGGCTAGCCTGATCTAACGCCTGCGGTCGCGCTCAGTCCTCGTTGCAACCACCATCAGTCCACTGAGGATGCCGCCCTCGAACAACCCATAGAACACCGAGCGCACGATTGGTTGGCTGAACGGACCGATATTGATGAGAAAGGCGATCACTGCAAACACCGGAAACGAAATCGCCAGCTGTTGCCAGGTCTCGAGCGTCTCCCACCAGAGCACGAGACGAGGCGGCGGCTTGCTCGGGGCCTGTTTCATCGTCGTTTCCCTCCTCTTGCTCGCGGCATGCGATCCGGTCACTGGTACGGGGCCCGGCACCCCACCTGATCCATCCCAGTATCTCCACGTCGACGCGGCCACGCAGTCGGTTGTCGTCACTCTAATCGCGGGCCATCCGGCGACCAACAACCAGTTCAACTACGACGGTTACTCCAACGGCGCGCTGGTCGTGACGGTGCCTGTTGGCTGGAAGGTTACGGTGCAGTGCCAGAACCATGGCACCGTGCCCAACTCGTGTGCGGTCGTCAGCGGGGGTGCAGCGACGAAGCCAATCGAGCCTGGCTGGTCGACGCCCGACCCGCAGCGCGGCCTCGATCCCGGCCAGTCGGCTTCATTCGAGTTCACTCCCTCGCAGCCTGGCAGTTACCGCATCGCGTCGCTGGTCGGAGGCAACGAAGCAAGCGGGATGTGGGCCGATCTCGAGGTGACCGCCTCGGGCAAGCCCTCAATCCGGGCGTCCGGGAGCTGAATCAGTACCTGATGTAAACGATGGGATCCACTCCTCCCCATTTATGGGGAGGTGGCCCGAAGGGCCGGAGGGGCCCAACCGGAGCCCGGCGAGCAAATCAGGGAGGGGGCCCGCCGGGTCGGCTGGAGCACTGGCCTCTGGAGTAGATGGGGAGGTTGAGGAGGAGGCCTTACTCCTCGTCGGGACTGTCCTTCGACGGCGCATAACGAATCACCGGCCCAGAACTTGCGTTTGAATTGACGCCGTGCCCAAGAACCGGCTCGAAGCCTTCGCCGACGGCATCTTCGCGATCGCGGCCACGCTGTTGACCCTGAACCTGGCCGTGACGGAGGGACATCCACTCGGCCATGAGCTGTTGATCATCTGGCCGCAGTACGCCGCCTACGCGATCAGCTTCGTGACCATCGGCATCATCTGGATCAACCACCACACGGTGATGCACCAGGTCGCGCACGTCGACCGGACGTTTCTAACGCTGAGTGTGCTGTTCCTGGCGGTCATCGCGTTCATCCCATTTCCAACCCGGCTCCTTGCGCAGCACATCCAGGACGACGGCGCGGAGGCAGCTGCGCTCTTGTACGGGAGCACGCTGACGCTGACAGCGGTCTTCTTCAACGTGATCTGGCGCTATGCCGCCTGGGGACGGCGGCTGCTGCGCCAGGACGCGGAGGAGAAGGCCGTCCAGGGCATCTCGCGCAGCTACGCGCTGGGCCCGCCGATCTACCTCGCCGCGACGGTGGTCGCGTTCAAGAGTCCCGTCGCCAGCGCGGCCCTCTTCGGGGTGCTCGCAATCTTCTACACACTGGAGAGCTCGATCTTCGCCCGGCGAGAGTGAGGTGGTGAGGACCCGGTGATCGGGCCCTCACTCCATTTGGTCTACGTGTCGAAAGGCGAGTGTGCGTTGAAGACGCTGGAGAGATCGTTGACCGCCGCGTCGCGCGTCCCGAGCGCGGACAGCCCGTAGCGGTGCTCGATCGTCGCGAGGATGGAGGTCGTGTCGTATTGAGTGTGATCGACGACGAACTCTCCACGCAGGCGCGGAGCGATTACCAGCGTGGGGATGCGAGTGCCGGGGCCCCAGTCGTCGTGCGGTCCATTTGCATTGCCCTGCCCCGGAGGCGCGACGTGGTCCCACTGGCCGCCGAACTCGTCGTAGGTGACCACTACCATCGTGTCCTTGCGGCACGCGCTGTTGTTGATCGCCGAGAGCAGGTCGACCAGATGGCTGCTGCCGCGAGTCTCGCTCGTGTAGCCGGGGTGCTCGTTCTCCAGCCCGACCGGCTTGACGAAGCTCACCGAGTTCAGGTTGCAAGTCTTGGACGAGCTGTTCGCGAGCTGCATGAACTCTGCCTCATCGCGGAGGTGAGTGCGGCCCACCGTGTTGGGCCTGTACGCCGCGTAGTAGTTGAACGGCTGGTGGTGGTACTGGAACACCTTGCTCGGGCAGTACGGGTAGGTGGGGTTGGCGACCGAGTTGAGGTCTCCGCAGGTGCCGGGTTTTGCCAGGTCGGTGTTGGTCCAGCCCGGCGCACCGACGTCGCCGTTGGCGTTCGACCATCCGCCCGAGTACCAGCCCCAGCTGACGCCGGCGCCGGTCAGCTCGTCACCGATCGTGGCGCCGTACTGCTTGGGAAGCTGCGGTTGGCCTCGGAAGGGCTGCTGGAAAGGCTGGATGGTGTTGACCGCGAAGTCGCCGCAGGCGCGGTGCGCGACGACCGAAGGACATACCTGAGTCACCGCGCGGTCAAGCACCGGACCGGTCGGGTTGTATAGCGCGTACTTGTTGGGCATGCCGTTCGAGTCGATGATGGAGTGCTGCTCCGCCGGCGCGTCTGTCCAGACCGGGCTCGCGGCCGCGATCAACCACTGGTGGTTGAGGAACGACCCGCCGAAGGCGCTCTGGAAGAAGTCGTCGGCGATCGCGTAGTGCGGGTGACCGTCGCTGTGCAGATACGTGTATATCGGCAGGGCGGTCGTGTCGTAGTAGCCCATCGCGAGGCCGACCGCGTCGCTGCCGGTGACGTACAGGTTCTGCGCCCCGCCGTGGAGCTGGTACTGCTCCTGGTAGAAGCGGTGCACGATGTCGCGGGTGCATCCACCTGTGATGCCGGTCTCTTTCGTCCACCCGGTCGGCTTGGCGAATTCCTGGCCCGGCTGCGGGCAGGTGGTGTCGGTCGGTTGGATGTAGGTGTTGATCAGAAACGGCTCGTTGTGAAAGTTGCTCGTCGTGCTGCAGCCCGCCGGAAGCGGCGGGGTCGTGAGGTTGACGTCGTTCTGCTTCAGGCATGCGTACGGCGTACCGTCCTGCGCAACCTGGGTCGTGCGCGCGGGGTCAGCGTTGGCGAGGCCGTTGACGCCTTCCCAAAGTCCATACAGGTTGTCAAAGCTGTGGTTCTCCTCGTAGATGACGACGATGTGGTTGATCCCAGAGAGACCGCTCTGCTGGTTGCCCGCCTCCACGGAGGCGAGCGCCGGTCCGGCGGCGATCGCGGTGACGAAGCCGATCGCGAATGTCAGGACACGTCGAAACGATCGAGACATAAGCCGCACACCTCCAAAAACCCCGTATCCCTGTGCCTGAAAGCGACTCTGGGAGTGTAATTCGGCCGGGGAAAAAGGCAAGGAAAGGCGCGGTTATGGTTTGGAGCGTGGCCATCGAATCGCTGATCGCTGAGCTTGTCGCCATCGAGTCGGTGAATCCCGACCTGGTCGCGTCGGGCAGCGGCGAGACGGCGATCGCGAAGTTCGTCTCATCGTGGCTTGGCGACGCGGGTCTCGAGGTGGAGATTGTCGAGCCGGTGCCCGGCCGTCCGAGCGTCGTCGGAGTGCTGCACGGGACGGGCGGCGGACGAAGCCTGATGCTCAACGCGCACATGGACACGGTCGGGGCGGGCGGGATGGCGGATCCGTTCTCGCCCGTGGTGCGCGAGGGCCGCGTGTACGGCCGCGGTGCCTGCGACATGAAGGCGAGCCTGGCCGCGATCATGGTCACGGCGCGCGAGGCCGCCACGCTGCGATTGAAAGGCGACCTCATAGTCACGGCCGTCGCCGATGAGGAGGTCGCGAGCCTCGGCACATTCGCAGTCCTGGAGAAGTTTCACGCCGACTTCGGAATCGTCACCGAACCAACCGAGCTCAGCCTCTGCCTGGCGCACAAGGGGTTCGTCTGGCTCGAGGTCGAGACGCAGGGCGTGGCCGCGCATGGCTCGCGCGCCGACCATGGCGTGGATGCGATCGCGCACATGGGCCGGGTGCTGACCGGTGTGCTGGAGCTCGATTCGCGCCTGCGCCACGGCCCGCGGCATGGGCTGCTGGGGACGGGCTCGATCCACGCATCTTTGATCGAGGGCGGACAGGAGATGTCGACGTATCCGGCTCACTGCATCGCGAAGCTGGAGCGGCGGACGGTGCCGGGCGAAAACGGTGCGAGCAGCCTCCGCGAGATCCAGCAGCTCATAGCCGACGAGCCCGCGACCGCACGCGTGATGCTGGAGAGGCCGCCGTCGGAGGTCGCCGCCGACCATCCGTTGGCCCGGGCCGTCGCCCGTGCGGCGGGCGATCCGGTGCTCACCGGCGTCGCGTACTGGATGGACATGGCGCTGCTCAACGCCGCGGGAATCCCGGCGGTGGCTTACGGTCCGGCAGGCGAAGGGGAGCACGCCGACGTGGAGTGGGTCGACGTCGCTTCAGTCGACAAGTGCGTCGAGGTCTATCTACGCGCCGCGGAGCTGCTCTGTACGCGGTGAGCCGTCACCGGCTCATCGAATCCTTTTAGCACCAGCTCTTCGCTCGCAGCCCCAATCGAATGCTCCGCGAGCCATTCACGCGTCCGCCGGAACGCCTCCTCGCTCAACAACATGTCGCCCGCGGCGGCTTGCGATTGAAGACGCGACGCAAGGTTGGTCACCTCGCCGATCGCGCTCATGTTGGCGTCGGCTATGAGCGATCCGACTACCGCAGATCCGACTGCGATCCCGATTCCGACTGGCAGACCGGCCGCATCCGCCTTGTCGCGAATCGCGATCGCGGCCTGCACAGCCTGCACTGCGTGATCGAGCCGCGCGCCGCTCACGTTGAAGGTCGCCATCACCGCGTCGCCAGCGAACTTGTCGACCACGCCGTGGTGGCGCTCGACCTCTTGTCGCGCCCAGCGGTGAAAGCTCGCCACCTTGTCGACCAGGTCGGCCGGCGCTTGATTCGCGACCATCGACGTGTAGCCGCGGACGTCCGCGAACATGACCGTGACGACGCGCTCCTCAGCACGTTGGGGTGATTGCGGTGGAGCGTGTGAGTGCTCCAGGTGGATCCCGAGCTCCGCCAGCTTCTGTCGTGCCAGGTCCCCCTGCAGCGCAGCACCGCGCTCCTCGGCCTTTTTCACTACGGAGCGCAGCTCCGCTTCCCCCGCCACCGCGTCGCCGGCCTTGAGGTGGGCCTCAGCCAGGCTCCGCCGAGTCCGCATCTCCTCAATCCCGTAGTCGATCGCATCGAATCCCGCTGCGGCTTTGGCCAGGCGGCCACGGGCCGTCTCGAAATCGCCTTGAGCAAGGGCAAGCCTGCCCTCCATTCGGTCCTGGAACTCCTGTGCCCACGTATCCTCGGCTCGGGCCCGAGCCACGACCTCTTCCGCCTCCTTCAGGCGGCCCGCCGCAATCAGGACCTCCACGGCAGTGTCGCCGAGCTCCCGGTTCTCGAAGAGCATCCCCCAATCCGGCCGCGCCTGGATTGTCGTCGCGTGGTGCAACGCGCCCGCCATGTCGCCGGCGTCGAACGAAAGCCTGGCGGCCATCTTCAGCTGCAGCACCAGGTCCTGGATCTCGATGTTCGGTTCGACGGGGCCCATCAACTTCAGGCCTTGCCCGGGGTCCCCCAGCTCACCAATCGCAGCGCCAAGCTCGCGACGGATCCATCGCTCAAATGTGTGCGACTGGCTCTCGCGGGCGAGCACCAGCGCTTGCTCCTGCAGCTCTCGCGCGGGCTCCGGATAACCCAGGTAGAACCAGATACCCGCCCGGCAGAACAGTTCGAGCACGGAAGGCCTGCCTCCGACCCGCAGGGGCTCGAACAGCGGCTGCCGGTCGAGCGCCTCCCTGGCCCGGAACATGCGGATCCGAAACGTGGATCCGTTGTACAGGGCGTTGCCGGCGATGGTGTCGAGCCCGCGCTCCATCGCCTCGCGATGGGAAAGGTCCATCCGCCTGAGCCCTTCGTCGACCTGCCCCAGGCTGACCAGCGCCCCGCCGATGAACACGCCGGCCCAGATGCGCGCTGACTCTGCACCCGCCGCCTCCGCGACCTCGGCCGCACGGTTCGCCATTGCCAGGCATTCGTCGAACTCGTAGTTGAACATGTGCAGGCCCGAGAGCCGGATGTAGGCGGTCGCGAGTGCGTCGCTTGGTCCGGCCCGCTCGAGCACGGCGCGCGCTTGCTCATAGTGGGCCCGCGCTACGACGGGCTGCGCCTTCTCCCAGTTCGAGCGCCCGAGGAGGATGCGATACTCGGCCGCTTCGATTTCTTCACCGGCGGCTTCGAGCATCGGGATTCCCTGGTCGAGGAACCGCTGGGCACGGCCCGGATCGCCGGCACGCAGGTGGGCGCGACCCGCCTTGCACAGCAGCCGCGCTCGGGTCAGGTTGTCGCCGACGTGCGCGAGCAGCCTGTCGTACAGGTCGGCCGCCTCGTGATACGCCTGGTTCGCCTCTGCCTGGTCGGCGGCTCGGATGCCGATTGGCACGGCGTCCTGCCACCGGTTGGCGGCCAGCAGGTGGAAGGCGAGGTCGATCGGCGGGGTACCTTCCTGCCTGGTCAACGCATCCGCGGCGAGCCCGTGAAGCTCCTCGCGCTGCGGCGCGATCATGTCTTCATAGATCGCCTCGCGCGTCAGCGCGTGGCGGAACCTGTAACGGCCGTTGTCGTGCGGTTCCTCTTCGATGAGCTGCTGCTGCACGCTCGCGTGAAGAGCGGCCTGCACGCTTCGATCGTCCTTGGCGGAAACGGCCAACAGCAGCGGATAGCTGAACGACCGGCCGAGCACCGCTGCGGTCTGCAGCACGTCCGCTTGCTCGGGCGAAAGCTGCTCCACCCGTAAGAGGATCGTGTCGCGGACCGTCTGCGGAAGGCGCAGGTCGTCGAGGTTCTTCCGCTCCCACCTCGTTTCGGTCCGGTAGATGTCACCGCGATCGACCGCGTCCTTGAGCAGCTCTTCCAGCACGAACGGGTTGCCCTCTGATCTTCGGTGCAGGAAGTCGCGGAACTCGTCGGTGACCTCGTCGGAATCGAAGATCGCGCGGACCATGCCGGCGATCCCGTCGGGCGGCAGCGGCGGGAGATCGATGACCAGGGCGGCCTTGGTGCGCCGCCAGGCCTGGATGTGGTGCGCCAGCGGGTGCTTGCGGTTCAGCTCGTCGGCGCGATAGGTGCCGAGCAGCATGATTCGCGTGCCGCGCAAGCGCCTCGTCAGGTAGTCGAGCAGCTCGCGGGTAGACGCGTCCGACCAATGCAGGTCCTCGAGGATGAGCAGCAATCCCGTCTGCTGCGCCGCGAGGCGCAGCAGGGCCAGGATCGCTTCGAACAGGCGCAGCTTGGCCTGCGTCGGATCACCCGTCTCGCGCGATTCGGCTTCCGGCTCCAATTGCGGAAAGAGGTGGGCGAGCTCTCGCCGAAGCGAACCGAGCCCTTTGCGTACCTGGTCCAGGTCGGCCGCGGTCAGGTAGTTGCCGAGCGCCTCGAGAAACGGTAGGTAGGGCAGCGCCAGGTCCGCCTCGGAGCAGCCACCCGACAGGACGGTGATGCCGATCTTGACGGCTCGGCGCTGGACCTCGGTGGCGAGACGGCTCTTCCCCACGCCGGCCTCGCCGGCGAGAAGGACGATCTGCCCATCGCCCCGGTTGGCGGCGAGCAGGGCGTCCTCGAGCTCGGTGAGCTCGATCTCCCGACCTATCAGTACGGGGCAGACAACCCTTTCCATCGCGCCCGAGAAATGTAGGTTAATGTCGGCCCCATCGACGCGGTAACCCCGTGGACGCGCGACGAGACCAGCGCCTCCGGGCAGGTCTTCGAATTCCGCCTGTGGGCGTTGTTGACGGAGCAGTCCCGCGGCGGGCTGCACGTTTTCCTGCCAATCGCCGACCGCGGCGTGGACGCACTGGTGCATCGAATCAGCGATGGAGTGTATTTCCAGGTTCAGGCCAAGTCTCGGTCCACCCTGCAGGATGGGGAGGTTCACTTCGTCGTCTGGCCAGAGACTCTCGTTCACGACGAAGTCTTGATCGTCGCCGGGTTGGTTGTCGAGGCAGGTCTAGGACCCACGCTCCTCGTCGCGCCGGCGGCCGATTTCAGACGTTTGGCCGATCTGACAAGCGACCAGGGCAAGCCCATCTACTCGGCGGAGTTCGGAATGCGGCCTCGGTCGGATACGCGGTGGTTGCCGTGGCTCGTTCCGCTCGCGTCGACCAGCGCGACGCCGGCGGCGGGAGCCGCCGCAGGGAGCGCCACCAGAAAGGCCAGCGCGGTCAGCAGTCTCGTCACCATGTGCTCCTCCCAGGCGCCGGCGAGGGACGCCGTCCGGGAGGAGCAGAGTCCGTGCCAGCGCCGGGGAGGAGCGAGAAGGCCCGCCGGCGCGTTTCCGGACGCGGAGTTGCGCGCTGCCTACGACCGCATCGCACTCTTGTTGCACGAGCGCGGTTTGGGCTCACCGCTGGCGGCCGATCTCCTCAGCGACGTGCACCGACGGGTCGAGGACGAGTTCATCACGCATCAACGCAGCGGCGCGCTCGAAGAGATCGACTTGGTCGCGGCGGCGCGACGCGCGTATGCGGATTTCGGCTTGACGTTGGAAGATATAGTGCTCGACGAAATTCTCGGTCGCGGCGGCAACTTCAGGATCCTGGAGATCCGGATCGGCCAGGAGCGGACCGATCCGAGCTTTGCCCGCATCGAGGTCTCCGGCCCGTCACCTGAAATCATGGATGACCTCGTCCGCCGGCTGCGTCTGCACGGCGCCGAGCTGGTTTGTGAGGCTGACGTTCAGCTTGCTCCTGCCCCCGCTGAAGGGGTGTTTCCGGAGGACTTCTACGTCACGACCAACCAGCAGACCTTCATCCATTTCAATGGGCGATGGGTCGAGGTCCGGCCCGCGATCATGGACAGTGGAATCGCCGTTGACCGCGGGCCGCAGACTGCCACCGCCCTGAAGTTTTGTGACGTTCGCAAGGGGATGGAATTTGTCGTTGGTCACCGCGGTGTCCGCGTTGTTCCCCATCAGCGTTCCACCGCAAAGACCGATGCGTTCGAATTCATGGCGAGCAGCATCTCGAGCGAGAAGCCCAAGAGCGCAGTCATTCGCGAGATGG
>Ga0209689_1002245_pt1 | contig 14430 bp, 13 predicted proteins | sample GraSoiAngelo_149_FD_187119 | JGI IMG/M metagenome (GOLD analysis project Ga0209689, IMG submission 187119) | Grasslands soil microbial communities from the Angelo Coastal Reserve, California, USA - 14_1009_09_30cm (SPAdes) (version 2) | ecosystem: Environmental > Terrestrial > Soil > Grasslands ...
AAAGGGCATGGTCGATGCCCTGGTCGAGATACACAGGGTTCTCGCACCCGGCGGGATCCTGGTCGACGCCCGGCCTGATTCGCGCGTTCCGGCGTACGCGGAGCGCCGGAAGCCGCGGGGATTCCAGCGCTTCGGAATCGTGAGGACCTCGCGGCTAGAGCTCGCGAACGACCGGGATGCGGATCGGGCGATCGCGCGCGTAGTGCGCCAAAGACTGTTCGAGCGCAGACGCAGCGGCCGTCTGTGGCATCGCATACCGTTCGGCGACCTCGCCCAGCTCCGCCAGTACCTGAGGGAGCACCTGCGCTTCGTGCATCGCGCGGAGTGGGTCGTCGACAGGGCGACGCGTAAGCGCCACTCAAACGACCAGTTCGTCATCCGCCGTGCCGTCCGCTACGAGCTCCTCGCAGCGCTGCGCAGTCCGCGAAACATTTCGCCCGCGTGACCAGACTTAGCATCGCGACCGATCACGCAACGGGGTGGAAATACTCAGCCGTACGTTTCAACGCATAGAGTGGCACTACCAGCCCGTAATCCGGTCCTTCCTACGGTGTCTCTCTATCTCGGCGTTGCGGCAGCCGCACTGATTCCGATCGGCTTCATTGTGGGAACTCTCGGTGTTTTCCTCGGTCTTGCTTGGCGGCCAGCACCACTGATCACAGGTGGCATCGCGGGACTGGCGTTCGTGTCGTCTCCCGGTTTGGCAATCGCGGCAATCGTCAGTGGCCACATGTCGAGGCGGCGCTATCCGAATGAGGCATTCGGTCGCGCAGGCCTGATCACCGGCTATGTGGTCCTCGGCCTGCTCGTGCTGGTGGGCGGCGCGTTCGTCTTGGCCTGGAAGTCGATCCGCTGAAGCGACCTGCGTCCAGCCGACCTTTGCACCCTTGAGGGCGCCGTGCTGGCCTCGAACTACAGCTTCGGGAAGTGATCGGGTACAGCGCGTTGCAGTAGTGCAGCCGGCGCTTTGCGGGGGAGAACGGTTTGGCGGCCAGCCAGGTCGGGCGTAGAACGTTAGGAGACTCCTGGGCAGTTGGACTCGCAACTGCGTGTCTGGCTCTGGGCGCACCAGGTCTCCTCCTGGGCTCATTTCACCTCCTCGAATGGAGCGCGGTCTGTCTGGTGTTGCTGGCATTTGCCGGACGGCGCGCCCGCTGGGCGGCGACTGGAGCAGCGACACTGGCGGGTCTCGGCGGCCTTTACGTGGCCATCGATCATCTGCGGAAGATAGGGGGCCCCGCGGATCTTTCCCACTGGTCTTACGTTGTGGGTGGTCTCCTGGTCGTAGCGCTGACGTTGGTTCAACTCGCCGGACGAGTCCCGCGATCCAGGCGACTTGATCCGGTTGTCTTGGTTGCCATCCAGCTCGCGGTGGGATTGGTCGCCCGTTGGTCGTACGAATTCATCAGTGGCGCTGGGCTAAACCCCAACCTGTACGGACCAGACGGTTGGACCACTCCGTTTGCCGTGGAACTACCTATCCTGGCGCTCGGATTCGCGGGCGTGGGTCTCGGAGTCTCACGAGGTTGGCGGGATTCGCTGAATCGGCTCGGAATTGCTCGCCCCACCTGGTGGCAAGCGTTGGCGGCGGTACTGGCCGCCCTTGCGATGGGTTTGGTGAACGTGCCGGCGAACATGCTCGCCTACTGGTTGACTCCAGATGCCCTCGACGCCATCAGTGCCATACTCGACAAGACTCAACTTGGGCTTGGACTAGCGCTTGTCTTCGCCGTGCTTGCGGGCATTTCGGAGGAGGTGCTTTTCAGAGGTGCTCTTCAGCCTCGAGCTGGGATAGTAATCACGGCTCTCCTCTTCACGGCGATCCACGTGCATTACGGAGCAACGCCAATCGCGGCCTCGGTTTTCGTTGCTGGATTGGCGTACGGATGGCTCAGGCGACATATGAACACGACGACCGCGATCATGGCCCACGCGACGACCGACATTGCAGCGTCGCTCCCCTCAGGATTCGCGCGGTTCGGTTTGTTGTTTGTTGCAGTCGCCATCGCTTTCGCGGCTATCCGTGCAGAGGGCTACAGCTGGTCTAGATACCTGGTTCCGCCGGCGGTCGCCGGAGTGTTCTTGGTGCTTGGCTCTGGCGTTGTAGCTCTGACCGGAAGCGCCATTGCATGGAGAGCTTTCGGCGTGGCGGCGTTCCTGGCCATGGCAGTCGCGGTTGCAGTGGAGGGTCTGCGATCGAGGTCGCGCGTGCTGGTCGGTTGTGGCGTCGCAGCATTCCTCGCGGCAGCCGTCATCCACTGGTCGATTCCCTGGCCAGGTCCGACGAGGTGGATGGCACTGCCGGCGTGGCTGATCTCCCTTGTCGCCGGAGTCGGAGTTTGGTACCGGTTGGCGTCGTCTAGATATGAGGAGGAGGTGAGCGTCGCGGACTAGCCGCGAGGCCACGTCGAGGTGCGCCGGGATTGATGGTGCAGCAGCGGCCGAAACGCTAGCTCTTGGTTGCCTTCCTCATCGCTTCATGGATCACGTGCCCGTCGTGCCACTCCGGCTCACCTTGCAGGTGCTCGAGCATCTTCCTGTACTCGCGGTCCATGTCAGGGCTGTCCGCGTTCTTCCGGTAAGACTCCTCGCTCTCGAAGACCACGCTCAGCCAGATCTCATTGGGATCCTTCGTGCTGCGGAAGGCCGTGTGGTAGACCCAGCCCGCGGGCGGGTCATCCTCGAAGGAGCCCATCTCCTTCATGAACTGCTCGGAGTGCCCGGGCTTGACCCGATACCTAGCGATCGTCCCAAACATCTGACGTCACCTCCTGGGGATCTGCTGTGATCGTAGCGCTCCCGAGGCTGTGTCTCAGGCGTGGCCGGGTTTGCGTCCGAACAGCGCCCGCAGCTCGTCCTTCGCCGCTTCCAACCGCTGGCGCCGCTGCCTCGGCAGGTTCTTCCCGGCGCGGTTGATATAGAAGGTAAGCATCGACATCGCCGACCGATAAGGGTCGCTCTTGCGCCGCTGGCTGTGCTCGGCTGATCGCTTCAACGACTCAGCGATGCTGCGGGGAGTGTCCTTGGTGAAGACATTCGGCTCCAGGTCAAGCGCATCGCTCTTCTCGGTCACGTCGCGCGACCATCGCTTAGAAGTAGCCACATTCCACCTCCACCCCAGGAACGAGGCTGCGGAGCCTGCTACTTGCAACGAATTCGCGACCACTGCAGCAAAAGGGGCCTATTCAGGGTGGCCGAAGGGCCCCAAATCGCGCAGTAGTGCCGCACCGATGCGCCGACCCACGACAACCCCGGTACAACAGCGACTCCGAACGCTTCCTAATGAGGTGCCCGGGCACCCGAACAAATGTGCCCGCTACCGTGGAGGCGGATCGATGCCCAACTTCCGGCTGGCCGTCACCGCCGCGACGTGCCTGACGCTCCCGCTGGCCCTGGCGGCCTGCAGCCTGGTCCCGTCCGGCGCCCATGCCGACCTGGCGCCCACGCTGACCTTCCAGGACGAGCCTGGCGGCCCTGTGGCGTTCCAGTCCGGCCAACCGGTGCCGACGTTCGACCGCCAGCCGAGGCTGCGCCAGGAGCTCGGCGGTGTGTGGCGCTTCCAGCCGCAAGGCCTCGACACCAACCTCAGCCTCACCAACCGAAGCTCGGCCCAGAAGGCCCTGACAGCAGAGCTCTCCGATCGCGCCGGCGTCCTCTATGACACCTCGGGCTGGCAGGCGATCCAGGTACCAGGCAGCTTCAACCCGCCTCCCGACCGCAACACGACCGGCGGCTTCTACCGGACCGATTTCCTGGTCCCGGAGGAGTGGGGCAACACCAATTCGCTGCTCAAGTTCGGTGCGGTGCGCTACATCGCGGACGTGTGGCTCAACGGCCACTACCTCGGCTACCACGAGGGGGGCGACACGCCGTTTGCACTCGACGCCACTGGCGCGTTGGTGCCCGGCGCGTACAACAACCTCGTGGTTCGCGTCGACAATCCGGTGTGGGGGACGCGCGACGACATCGTCCCGTGGGGCCTGGCCGATTGGTGGAACTACGGCGGGATCGTCGGTGACGTGTGGCTCGAAGCCATCCCCGAGACGAGCGCTGTGCGCGCCGACGTCACACCGCACCTCGACGGCGCTGATGTATCGGTCGTCATGCAGCATCGAGGGAAGGACACCGTCAACGCCGGGCTCGAAGTCAGGCTGTGGCCGGCACAGATCACCGCGACCAACCGCCTCAGCCCAGACGCGTCCAATCTCATCCCGACCGACGCGCAGCCACTGCTCGACCACCACGTGAGTCTCGGCGAGATCACGGGAGACTCGGTCTTTCGCGTCGCCGCGCCGTTCGCCATCCGCTCCGCCGACCTCTGGAGTCCCAGCCTTCCGGCGCTCTACGTCCTGCAGGTCACGGTGATCGCGAACAACGAGCCGGTCGACGATCTCTACACGAGCTTCGGCCTGCGCCAGGTCCGAGTCGACTCCACCGCGCCTCGCGTCCTACTAAATGGCGAACCCATCGTCTTCAACGGTGTGGCGCTGCACGAAGAGAGGCAGATGCCGGTTCGCGAGGGAGCGCCTGGCGGCGGACCCTTGACCTCCGTCGACGAGATCGAGTCGGTGCTCGCCCGCGCGCAAGGCGTCCATGCGGACTTGATTCGAGTCGACCACCATCCACCCAACCAGATGCTGCCGGTCCTCGCCGACCGCCTCGGTCTCGCCCTGTGGGAGGAGATACCCCTCTACCACTTCACGCCGCAATCGTTCTCGATCGCCACCGACCGCGGGATTCCGCAGCAGATGCTGGCGGAGATGGACCTTCGCGATTTCAACCGCCCGAGTGTCCTCTTCCACGGCTTCGCCAATGAGTCGTCCGGAACGTCTGAACGCGCCGGCGCCATGAAGATGCTGCACGGCCTTGACCGCCGCATCGACGGAACGCGGCTGACCGGTCAGGCTGCGTACGGCACCGATCCCAACGACCCGACGAGCGCTGCTCTCGACGTCGCCGGCTACACGCTGTACTACGGCGTGCTGTACGGCGGCCGGCTGTCCGGGGTCGCGATCCAATCCGCCCTGATGCAGGCGCACAAAATGTACCCGCGCAAGCCGATCATGGTCATGGAGTACGGACATTGGGCCGACAACCCCGCGGACGAGGCGCAGCAGCTCCGCGTGTTCAACACGTACTACACGCAGCTGTCGCCGGACTTCGACACCGAGGATGGCGGCTTTGTCGGGGCGGCCGTGTGGTGGACGCTCGATGACTATTGGACGCAGCGACCCGGCCTGTCCGTCGAAACCTTCGGTCTTTACCGGCCCGATGGCTCGCTCAGGCCCGCGGGTGTCGCGGCCGGCCGCACCTTCGCGCGCACTGCTCCGTCGGCGCCGCCTTCCAACGTCAGGACGAGCGGCGTTGCGGTGCCCATCGAGGCAGGTCAGCGGCACGCGCTTTTGCTTCCCTACATCGCATACGCATTTGCACTCCCCGCGTTGGTGCTCATCGTCGCGATCTTCGGCCTGTCCAGAGTGAGGCGTCGCGCATGGTGAACGACTTTCTCGTCCGCCTGTCCATCCGCAGCGCGATGTTCGCGGGCGCGATCACCGGATTCGTCTTCGGGCTGTTCGCTGGCGCGACCCTGGGCGCATTGGTCAGCTGGTTTGCCGGATCGATCGTGGACTGGCAGGCCCAGCTCGGTTTCAGCCTCGGTATCGCGCAGCAGCTGCTGCCACTCGGCGACCAGGTCAAGTCTCTCGAATCGGTCTCCGACCGCTGGTTCCTGGTGATTCCGGGCGTCGGACTTTTGGTCGGCTTCCTCGGCGCGTTGATCGGGCTCCTCGCCGGCGGCCTTTGGGCGGCGCTGGTGAACATGGGCGTGCTGCCGATCCAGGTCACCGTCTACCGTTCTGGTGAGCGCGTCGCGCTGCGAAGATCGGCCGGCAGGCAGGTGCGGCGTGATCGCCGCCGGAAGGCGGTCGGCGAGTAGTACGTTAGACGGGTGATCGAGACCCGCATCCACGGCTCGGTGGAGGCTGGTTTCGAGCCCGTCCAGGATGCCTTCGCCGCCAACTTCGAGCGGTTTGGCGAAGTCGGAGCCGCCTGCTGCATCCACCTTCACGGCCGGCGGGTGGTCGACCTCGCGGGCGGCGTCACCACTCTTGGCGGGACAGAGCCGTACACGCCCGAGACGCTGCAGATGGTCTGGTCCAGCACGAAGGGCGTGGTCGCCATCGCCGCCCACATGCTGGCCCAGGAAGGTCGCCTGGACTTCGATGCGCCGGTCATCGAGTACTGGCCGGAATTCGGAGCCGAAGGCAAGCAGGACATCCCGGTGCGGTGGCTCTTCAGCCACAAATCGGGCCTGGCGGCGATCGACCAGGCCCTCGGGCTGGAGGATGTCATCGCCTGGACACCCGTGGTCGACGCGCTCGCGGTCCAGCGGCCGCTGTGGCAACCGGGCACGGCCCATGGCTATCACACGTTCACCTACGGCTGGCTGGCCGGCGAGGTCATGCGACGAGTGTCCGGCGTCAGCGTCGGGCAGCTGGTCGCCGATCGGATCGCCAAGCCGCTTGGGATTGAATTCTGGATCGGGCTGCCCGAGGAGCTGAACGACCGTGTCGCTCCAGTGCTCCCGCCCATTCCCAACGATCCGCCAGACCCGTTCGTTGTGCGCGCGACCGACCCGACCTCCCTGACGTACAGGTCTTTCACCAGCCCGGCCATCCCGCCGGCCGCGTTCAACGAGTACCTGTTCCGGTCGGCCGAGGTTCCCGCCGGCAACGGCATCGGGACCGCGCGCGCCCTGTCGCGCATCTACGCGGCGTGCATTGGGGAGATGGACGGGGTGCGCCTGCTCGATCCGGCCACCCTGGACCAGGCCACCCAAACCCAGGCCCGCGGGGAAGACCTGGTCATGGGGTTTGAGACCCATTACGGCACCGGCTTCCAGCTGCCGTTTCCGTTCCGTCCCATGGCGGGCAAGGGCTCATTCGGCCATCACGGCAGCGGCGGTTCGGTGGGCTTCGCCAACCAGGAGCTCGGTTTTTCGTTCGGATACGTCATGAACCAGATGCGGCCCGTTTACGGTGCCGATCCACGCACGAGCAACCTGATCAACGCCTTCCTGTCCTGCCTCTAGCGCCTTCCCGCGACACTCGTCCTAAGATGCAGTCGCTGGTGCAAGGGATTGTCCACGGCTGACCTCGTATTCGGCGGCTGCCTCCTGCTCGGAGGCGGCCTGCTCCTGCTGACGCTGATCTTCGACGACCTCTTCAGCGGCTTCCTGAACGCGATCCACTTCGGTCCCGATCTCGGCGGCGTCTCGCCGACCCCGGTTCTCCTGGGCTTCGTCGCAATGTTCGGCGTGGGCGGCCTGCTCGGCATCCACGGATTCGGGGTCGGAGTCGGTCTGGCCACGCTGGTCGGGGTCGTAGCAGGCGTGATCGGCGGAGGCGTGGTGTTGGGAGCCTTCACTGCGCTGCGCCGGGCGGAGTCGACCGATACCTTCAGCCTCGAGGACATGGTCGGCTCGACCGGCCGCGTCTCCGTCGCCATCCCGGCCAACCATTTCGGCACGGTTCTCATCAGCTTTGCCGGCGCGTCGCACAACATGACCGCCACCGCGGACGCCGAGATCCCGGCGGGCCGCATGGTGAAGGTCGTCGCGATCGCGGGCACCAACCTTGTGGTCGCACCCACGTCAACAGTAAGCACCGAAGGAGCACGGTCCGATGCCTGAGTTCTTTACGTCAACGCCATTTCTAGTCGTGACAGGGGTGGTCGTACTCCTGCTGCTGATCGCCTTCGTCGCCAGCCGCTACCACGTCGCGGGCGCCAACGAGGCGCTCATCGTCGCCGGGTCGCGCGGCGCGAAAGTGCGTGACGAGCGCGGCCAGGTGGTCGCAAGCCCGGGTGACAAGGGTGTGAAAGTCGTCGTCGGTGGCGGTACGTTCGTCCGGCCTTTGCTCGACCGCGTCGGCAAGCTCAAGCTGACCGCGCGCCAGATCAGCGTCCAGCTGACGGACGCTGTGACCAGCCAGGGCATCAAAGTCCAGGTCCAGGGCGTCGCCACCTTCAAGATCGGACGTGACGTCGAATCGCTGCGCAATGCCGCAGAGCGATTCCTCGACGCCAAGCCAGAACAGGTCGACTCGATCGTCAAGAACGTGCTCGAAGGATCGCTCCGGTCGATCGTCGGCACGCTGACCATCGAGGAGCTCATCCGCGACCGCCAGAAGCTGCTCCAGCAGGTGCAGGACGCGGCCAAGGGCGACCTCGCCACCAGCGGCCTGCAGATCGACGCGTTCACCATCCAGAGCTTCTCCGACGAGTCGAATTACATCGAGCTCCTCGGCCAGCAGAGCGTTTCGACCGTCTCTCGTGACGCGCGTATGGTCAAGGCCTCGACCGACCAGGAGGCCGCGGTTCGGGAGGCCGAGGCGCAGCAGATCAAGATCAACGCGGCTCGAGACGTCTCGCTCCGCGAGGCCGAGACCAGGACCCAGGTCACGGCGGCGCAGGCCCGCGCGGACCAGGCCGGACCACTTGCCCAGGCCGAGGCGACGCAAGAGGTCGTGCGGAAGCAGACTGAGCTCGCGCAGCTGGAAGCGGACCGCAAGGAGAAGGAGCTTCTCTCGACGACCGTGAAACCGGCGGCAGCGGACGCTCAAGCCGTCATCGCTCGGGCCGAAGGCGCCAAGCGCGCTCGCATCGCGTCGGCCGAGGCGGACGCTGAGACCACGCGCCTGGAAGGTGGGGCGGAGGCCCAGATCGTGCTGACCAAAGGCGAGGCCGAGGCGAAGGCGCTGGCCATGCGCGCCGACGCGTACAAACAGTTCAACGAGGCGGCCATCATCCAGACAGTGCTCGCCGCGCTGCCGGACATCGTCCGCGCCGCGGCGGAGCCGATGAGCCACATCGACTCGTTGACCGTGTTGAGCTCGGACGGCGCCTCGGACATCGTGCGCAACGCGACGCGGGCGATGATCGAATCGACCACGGCGATCAAGGGGCTGACCGGACTCGACGTGCCGAACCTGGTCGGGGGCGCCCTCGGCCGTGGGTTTGGCGAAAAGCTGCGCACGGGTGAAGGCAACGGCGATTCGGGCGCGTCGCCTGCGAACCGCATCAGCGAGATCGCGGGCGAAGGGCTGACGACGCTCAAGGCCGCGCAGGAGGCCGCCAAGGCCAAGGCGGCCGCTGACGCCGTCGCGGCCAAAGTCGAGGCTGACGCCGAGGCCCAGAAGGCCAAGGCGGCCGTCGCGAAGGTCGAAGCCGAGGCTCAGCAGGCCAAACCGGCGATCGACAAGGCCGTGGCGGCCGTCGAATCGAAGGCGGCGGCGGTGGTGGCCAAGGTGGCGCCATCCGACGGCAACGTGACGCAGTGGGCGAAGTGGGCGGCCGACTCGTTGCGCCGGGTGCCCAACATCCAGATCTACGACGCGCTCCGGCTCATGGACCTGGAGAGCCGGGGGCCTGAGCCCGCGCGGGGCATCTGGGCCACCGCCAAAGAGGTCCTGGCCAAGGACTACGGCAAGGTCACCATCGGCGACCTGCTCCGCCAATTTGGAGTCTAAAAAACGGGAAGCCCGCTTGCGCGAGCTTCCCAAGGCTGGGGTGGGGGCGTGATGTCGAATTCAATTGGCCGCTTTACCGGCCGATGATATGGTAGCACGCGTCCGCGCTATCCACAACATATAGACACCTGGGGAAAACCGCCTTGAAGCTGCCGCTTCCGCTCGATATGGAGCCGATGCTGTCCGCCATCTCCGAGACAGGAATCCCGAAGGGCGACGGCTGGTCGTACGAGCCCAAATGGGACGGCTTCCGGACGCTCGTCTACCGGGACGGCGACGAGGTCGCCCTGATGAGCCGCGGGGGCAGGCCGATGACCCGCTACTTCCCCGAGCTGCTGCCGGCTTTTCGCGCCCTGGCGGCGCCCAAGCTTGTACTGGACGGCGAGGTGATCGTGGTCGGCGCCAACGGGCTCGACTTCGGCGCCCTGCAGCAGCGCGTCCACCCGGCTGAGTCGCGGGTGCGCATGCTCAGCGAGGCCACGCCGGCGTGGTTTGTCGCTTTCGACCTCCTCGCCGAAGGCACCGCCGACCTTCGCCAAGAGCCCCTCGGCGAGCGGCGAAAGCGGCTCGAGAAGCTACTCAAGGGCGTCAAGAGGCCGATCTTCCTCACGCCGTACACGCGCGACCCGAAAAAGGCGGACGAATGGTTCGAGAAGTTCGAGGGCGCGGGACTGGACGGCGTGATGGCCAAGTCCTGGAACGGCCCGTACGTGCCGGGCAAGCGCTTCTGGGTGAAGATCAAGCACCAGCGGACCGCGGACTGCGTGGTGATCGGATGGCGTAAGTCGAGCGACGGCTCAACCCTGGGCGCGCTTCTGCTGGGCCTCTATGACAAGAAGGGCACGATGCACTACGTCGGTCATACGTCGTCCTTCAACGCGGCGGAGCGCAAGGAGCTCATCGCCAAGCTCAAGCCTTTGCAGACGGAGATCCCCGAGGAGGAGTGGCGCGCCAATCCCGGGCGCATGCCGGGCGGCGTGAGCCGGTGGTCGCGAGGTAAGGGCAAGGACGCGGAGTGGGTGGCGGTCCGGCCGGAGCTGGTCTGCGAGGTGACCTACGACAAGCTCGAAGCCGGCGAGCGCTTCCGCCACGCGACCGGATTTCTTCGCTGGCGGACGGACAAGCCGCCCAAGAAGTGCGGCTTCGACCAGATCGCGTCAGCCGCCCAGTTCGACGTGCGAGGGATCTTCAGGAGCAACTAGCAGCGGGCGCGCGCCGGGCCCACCCGGGCCGTAGTACCTGATCGCAGCGCGGCCGAGCCCCGTCACGGCGAGCCAGTCGAAGCCCGCTCCGGCCGCAATCCCGACCCCGAGGGGAACGACGCGCGCCGCCAGCTTGGCAGTGCCCGTGGTGGCAAAGCGCATCAGGACGCGCGTGACGAACCGGCCCGAGCCATGGACCAGCAGCATGCTTGGGACACGGCGGAACGCGGCCAGCGCCAGGCGCTCGCCACCGGCGACCAGGACGTCCTCCCGCAGCTTCAGCGCGCCGCTGGTGAGGCCGACGACGACAAGCGCTTCGAGCACGCGGTTCTCCGATCCGCTCAGCTCGTGGCCGAAGATCATCGCGATGCCGAGCACGAGCTCGATCTCCTGCTCGAGCGCGTAAAGGGTCTGGCTCGTGACCGTGCCTATGGCGAGCACGGTCCCCAGTCCGGGGGCGATCGCCGCCGCGCCGCTGAGCGCTCCTGTCGCGGCCACGCGTCGCCGCGTGGAACGGATGAGCTCGCGCGCAAGTTGATCACTCGTATAGAGCGGGTGAGCCGCCCGCAGGCGGGTGACCTTGGCTCGGATCGCGGGTTCGCGGCTCTTCATCGCATGGTCGAGGGATTTGAGGACGAGACGGAGCTGAGGCGGGAGCTGGTCGAGGTCCATGGCGCGGAGACTACCGCAGTGCGGTTCATGCGAAGAAGTCGCAGCAGCAGCCGGCTGCTTTGAATACCCAGTTGCGACTGTGTCGCGATAAGGCTTAGGCTCTCCAGGATGGCCTCCATGCGGATGTTGCTCTCGCAGTCATTCGACCGCGGCGAGCGGCGTCGCCTGGCCGGGTTCTTCGGATCGGTGGGGCTGCTGCACATCGCTGGTTGGGGACTCCTGCTCGTGTACGCGGCGTCACATCCAGCGTTCCTCGCGCTCGGCGGCCTGGCGTACACGTTCGGCCTTCGCCACGCGTTCGACGCCGACCACATCTCGGCGATCGACAACACGACGCGCAAGCTGCTGCAGAGCGGGAAGAAGCCGGTCGGTGTCGGGTTCTTCTTCTCGCTGGGTCATTCCACCGTCGTCCTGTTGATCGCGGTTGCCCTTGGGCTTGCGGTCAAGTCGCTCGTCCAGGGTGTGGTGGGAGACAACGGGGAGCTTCGGAACATCGGCGGAGCGGTAGGCACCCTCGTGTCCGGGGGATTCCTCGTCTTGATCGGCGTTCTGAACCTCGTGATCCTCATCGACATCGTCCGCGTGTACCGGAAGTTGCGGCGTGGCGAGTACGACCGGGAGTCGCTGGACAACGAGCTCATGACCGGTGGGGTCATGACAAGGCTGTTCGGCAGGCTGTTTCGCGTGATCGAACACAGCTGGCAGATGTATCCGATCGGCTTTCTCTTCGGTCTTGGTTTCGACACCGCCTCCGAGGTCGCGCTTCTCGCCATTTCCGCCGGCGCGGCCGCGCAGGGCCTGCCCTTCACCGCCGTGATCTCACTTCCATTGATCTTCGCGGCGGGCATGTCGCTCATGGACACGACCGACGGAGCCTTCATGTCCAAGGCTTACTCATGGGCTTTCGCAAGCCCGATCCGGAAGGTGTTTTACAACCTCACGGTGACGTCGCTGTCAGTGTTCGTCGCGTTATTCGTGGGATTGGTCGAGCTCGCCCAGATCCTGATCCGGCTGCTCGGTCTTGGCGGAGGAGTGTTCGACGCGATCGCGGGCTTCGATTTCATCAGCAGCGCCGGATACGTCATCGTGGCCGCCTTCGTGGTCGCGTGGGCGGGCGCGTTTGCGATCTACAAGGTGCGACGCATCGACGAACGCTGGGCCGCCGCGGTCGACAAGGTCGCCTAGCTTAGGGCCCTCACTCCTTGTCGCCGGTCGGGCCGGTGAGCTTCCACCCGCTCTGCCACGGCCAGTTGTTCTGGATCTGAAGCAGGACGTTCAAGAGGCCCATGCCTTCGAGCGATCGTGCCATGGCAAGCGGTCCCGCGTCGATGGGCCGGAAGCCGATCGACTCGACGAACTGAAGCGCCTTCTGCTTGGCCGATTCATCATCGCCGGCGACGAAGCCGTCGAGACGTGTGCCGTTGACTTTCGGCTCCGCCATGCGCGAGGCGAATGCATAGTTGAAGGCCTTTACCACATGCGCCTTCGGAGCCTTCTTCTGAATGTGCTCAGACATGGACGAACCGTCGAGCACCTTGCCGGGATCGTTGGTATCGATGCGGTTGGTGACGTCGATGATCACCTTGCCATCGAGCTCCGGCGACAGCGAGCCGATCACCTCATCCACCTTGTCAGCAGGAACCGCCAGGACCACGAGCTCCGCGTCCTTGACCGCGTCTCTGTTCGATGAGGCGGCGTGCGACTTGGTCGCCTGGGCGGCCTCCCGCGCCTTCTCCGGCGAGCGCGCCGAGAGCGTTACGTGGTGACCCGCCTTGGTGGCAGCCGTCGCCAGAGCCTTACCGACGTTCCCCGAGCCGATGATTGCAATTCTCATGACTCATTGAACAGCCACCGGCTTGGGCCTATTCGATCGATGCACGAAGCGAACCAGGATCGATGAGGCCGCGATGCTCACGACCACCGCGCCCACGAGCCCAGAGCTCACCTGTGGCGTGATGAGCCGCGCGCTCAGGGCGATCGCGCCGAGGACGTAGCTGAACTCACCGACCTGGCCCAGCCCCACAGCCAGCTGCAGCGTTCGGGCGCCCAGCCGGCCTAGCCTCGCCATGATCCAGACCACCAGCACCTTGCCCACGACGACCATCGCCAGGAAGGCAACGAGCCATGGCAAAGCCTGGGGCAGCGTGGTCGGGTCGACCACCGTTCCCAGGGCGACGAAGAACATCACGGCAAAGAGGTCGCGGAAGGGCAGGAGACGCTGACGCGCCTCGGCGGCGATCGGGCTTTCGGTGATCGCGAGCCCCGCGACGAAGGCGGCGAGCGCCAGGGGGATGCCGAAAAAGCGCGAGCCCACCCCGGCCAGCAAGAGACCGCCGGCAACGGAAACGAGCAGGAAGAGGTCGTGCTCGGCCTGAAGTCTTTGCAGCAGCCAGGGCAGCACGAAAGCCGCCCCCGCGGCCAGGACCACGAAGGCGACCACGCCTCCGATCGCGGCGAGGCCGGATCGACCCCCGATACCGAGCACGACCACCAGCACCAGCGCCGCGCTGACTCCGACGAGGTCCTGGATCACGCTCCACCCCAGGAGCTCGTCGTCGGTGATGCGGTCGGTCGTGCGGCGCCGGCTGCGGGTGATGTTGACGACGACCACGCTCGACGACATGGCGATCGAGAGACCGATCATGGCCGCGCCCGCAATCGACATCCCGAGCGCGACGCAGGCCGCGGCGCTCAGGATCCAGGTCACGGCCACCTGGAGCGGGGCGAGCAGGAGAAGCCGCCGGCCCTCGCGCGCCAGTCGTAGTGGATTGATCTCGATCCCCACCTCGAACAGCAGCAGCACGACCCCGACGTCCGCCAGGATCGAGAGCTGGTCGCGGTTCGCGACATAGCCGGGCGTGAAGGGAGACACGAGGACTCCGACGAGGAGGTAGCCGATCACGGCGGGAAGGCCTATGGAGCGCGCGGCCTTGCCCGCCAGCGCGGCCAGCAGCAGCAGAAGGCCGAGCTCCAGGATGGCGGGTGCGGTGTGGTCCACTGCCGGGAGAATAAAGAACGCAATGGGCAAC
>Ga0209689_1002246_pt1 | contig 14428 bp, 7 predicted proteins | sample GraSoiAngelo_149_FD_187119 | JGI IMG/M metagenome (GOLD analysis project Ga0209689, IMG submission 187119) | Grasslands soil microbial communities from the Angelo Coastal Reserve, California, USA - 14_1009_09_30cm (SPAdes) (version 2) | ecosystem: Environmental > Terrestrial > Soil > Grasslands ...
CACGCCATAGCAGTGCAGACGGCGGCCGATATCGTGCGTGGTCATCACGACCACGTCGAATGCCTGGCTCGCTACGCCGTTAGCCCTTGACGGATCCGCTCGTGATGCCGCGCACGAAGTAGCGCTGCAGGAAGATGAACACCGCCAGCGGCAGCGACATCTGAAGCACCGCGGCGGCGGTCAGGAACTGCCAGCCTCCGCCCAGCGACGTGACCAGCTGGGTGATCACGACCGTGAAGGGGCGGTTCGGGCTGCTCCCCAGGAAGGTCAGGGATACCAGCAGGTCGTTCCAGACCCCGAGGAAGACGAAGATCGTCAGCGACGCGATCGCCGGGATCGTCATCGGGACGGCGATCCTCAAGAAGCGAACGGCATGGCCGGCGCCGTCCATCTCAGCCGACTCGAAGATCTCCCGCGGCAGGCCGCCCAGGTAGTTGCGCAGCAGGAAGACCTCGAACGGCAGGCCGTAGCCCGAATGGGCGAGCCAGACGGCGATGAACGTGCCCGCGAGACCAAACGTGTGGAACAGCTGCAGGACCGGGATCAGCGTCATCTGGATCGGGACCACCATCAGCCCGACGATGACGATGAAGAAGATGTCCTTGCCCGGAAACTTCATCCAGGCGAAGGCGTAGGCGCCCATGGTCGCGATGGCGAGCTGGATCACAGTCGCCGGTACGGTGATCAGGACGCTGTTGAAGATCGAGGTGGCTACGTTCTCCGTCTGAAGTACCTGGTTGTAGCTGTCGAGAGAAAAACCATGCGGTGGGAACAGCGCGCTCCACCAGCCGGCGTTGCTCATGTCCTGCACGTTCCGGAACGAGTTCACGATCAGCCCGATCGTGGGCACGATCCAGATCGCGATGAAGATGATGATCACGAGGTGAAGCGGCAATCGCTGCAGCTGGTGGCCCCATCTGTCGAGGACAGACACCGCCGTGCCGGTCCGAGCGGTCTCGCGACGAGTCTCGACCTGGACGCCGCTCATCGCGTTTCCTCCTGTTGCTGGAAGCGACGGATGTTGACCACGAGCAGCGGCACGATGGCCAGGAAGAGGACCACGCCAACCGCGGCTGCGCGCGATAAGTGGTGGGTCGCCAGCTGCCTGAACATCTGAGTCGCGATGACGTCCGTGTCGTAGGCGCCGCTCGTCAGCACGAAGACGATGTCGAACGTCTTGAGCGCGTTGATGATCATCGTGGTGCCGACGACCGTGATCGTCGGCCACAGCAGGGGCGTGACTATCAGCTGCACGATCCGGAGCTCGTTGGCGCCGTCCATTCGGGCCGCCTCCAGGACCTCAGTGCTGATCGACTTCAGGCTGGCGGAGATGATCACCATGCAAAAGCCGGTGATGCTCCAGACGCCGACGAAGATCAACGCCGGGTTGTTGGTGGTCGAGTTGACCAGCCAGGCCACCGGCTGTCCACCGAACGCGCCGAGCGCTGCGTTGAGCGTCCCCGTCTGCACCGACCCGGGAGGCTGGTAGTCGAACATGAACTTCCAGATGATCGACGCGGCGACCGCGCTGATCGGCACCGGCAGGAAGATCGCGATCTTGGCGAGCGACTCATAGCGCACGCGGTCGAGGAGGATGGCGATGATCAAACCCAGACCAACCGCGAACAACGTGTAGAACACGAGCCACAGCAAGCTGTTGCGGAGAGACGTCAGGGTGTCGGGGAACGTGAAGAAGTACACGTAGTTGTTGAATCCGACCCAGTCGGTATCCGCGTTGTTGCGGAAGCTCAGAAAGACAGTCCGAATCAGCGGGTAGACCATGAAGATCGTGGCGAAGCCGATCGCCGGCAGCGCCCAGAAATAGGGTCGGATCCAGGTCTGGAGATGGTCTGGGAGGCGTTCGATGACCCGCTCGCCCAGGATGATGTACCCGAGCAGCACCAGCGGAACGCCGACGACCGCGACCGCCGCCGTGATGATTTGATCCACCCCGCCTACCTCCTTCTGAGGGTGCCTGCGGCCGGGGCGGGATGCGCCCGCCCCGACCTTTCAAAGACGACGGATGGTTGGACTAACTGGTTGTGTACGACGCTTTTTGGACTTGATCCAAACGACTTAACTCCGAGTCGAGGCTGGAGGGGTTCCTGGTCACGTTGAGCAGGGACTTCCAGAACGCGGCCTGCATGTCCGTGGGCATGAAGTCTCCCGCTGTGACCAGCAGGTTCTTGGCGGTGCCTGCGACTTCTGCCGCGCGCTTGTAGACCGGGTCCGTGTAGTTGATGCTCTTGATCGCCGCCAGCGTGCCACCATCGTTCGCCCAGATCTGCTGAGCGTCCTTGGTCGCCATGTACTGCATCAGCTTGCGAGCCGCGGGCGTGTCGTTGTACATCGCGAAGTTGTCGTAGAAGCCGTTGACGTTGCCGTCGTACTGCGGGTTGACGCTGGGGTGTCCGAAAAAGTCGAAGTCGGTCCCCGCCACGAGGTTCGGGTAGTCCTCTTTGAAGAAGCTTGGGATGAACGTGGCCTGCTCGAGGAACAAGCAGCCGGGCGGGGTCGCGAACAGCGGCTTGCCCGCCCTCTGGAATGCGGTCGAAAGCACCGTGTTGGGCCCGCCATACACGTTTTGTGCGGAGACTTCCTTGAGGTAGGTCTGGTAGCCCAGCTTGATCGCCGGGTCGGTGAACTTCACCTTGCCCTGGATCCAGTCGGTGTAGAGCTTGTCGCCTGACTGCCGCATGATGATGTTGTCGATCTGGTCGCTCGCGGGCCAGCCCGACGCGCCACCCGATTCGAGTCCGGCGCAGAACAGCTTCTGCGCTCCGTACTGCGAAGGGTTGATCGCCAGCAGCTCGTCGAAGGTCTTCGGCGCGGTGCCGGTGAAGACTTTCTTGTTGTACCAGAACAATCCTTTGACCTGGGTCTTGACCATCAGCTCGTAGTGCTTGCCGCCCACGATGCCGATGTACAGGTTGTCCGACGATCCTGACGTCGTGGTCAGCGCCGGATAGGTGTTGGCGATGTAGTCGCCGAACTTGTCTCCGAGCGCCGTTTCGACCGACTTCAGGGTGCCCTTCTCGACCCAGGCCTTGACCTTGTCGACGCTCGGGCCGGGGGCGATGTCGGGCAGCGACGTGCCCGCGTCGACGTTGATCGCGAGCTGATTGGCGTCGCGCACCGTGGTCAGGTGGACCTTGATGCCGGTCGAGCTTTCGAACGGCTTCAGGACGTCCTGGTACGCCTTCAGCTCGTTGCCGCCCCATGCGGACCAGACCGTGACGTCGGTCGACGACGCTGTCTGGTTGTTGCCGCCGCCGGATGAACAGGCGATCAGGAGCAATACGCCGAGACCTCCCGCAATCGCCCGCGAACTAAGCCTTGCCAAGACCTCGGTCATCTATTGAGTTCCTCCCCAAATTTCGCCCCCGCGGGGGCGTAGCAGAGCGTCAAGACGAACGTTCGCCTACGCCAACGATTCGGATACTAATTGGAGCCAGGCGGCTTGTCAACTTTGACTTATGAGAGCGAACCAACCCGCCACCAAGGCAATGCCGGCGGAGGGATACACTCGGCCGGATGAGTGACACGCTGCGGTTTCCCGACGGCTTTCTTTTCGGCTCCTCGATCTCTGCCTATCAGACCGAGGGCGGCAACACGAACAGCGATTGGTGGTGGTGGGAGCACATCGAGTCCACGCCGTGCCGGGAGCCCTCGGGCGACGCGTGCGACTTCTATCACCGGTATCGCGAGGACATCGCGATGCTCGCGGGCTTCGGCCTCAACTGCTTTCGATTCGGCATCGAATGGGCGCGCATCGAGCCTGCCGAGGGCGAGTTCTCACGCGCCCAGCTGGCCCACTACCGGCACATGCTCGACGCCTGCCACGAGCACGGCGTGGCCCCGATCGTCACGTTCCATCACTTCACCATCCCGAAGTGGCTGCACGACCAGGGCGGCATCGCCTCGGAGCGTTTTCCGGCCCTTTTCGAGCGCTACTGCGACCGGGCGGCGCAGGCGCTCGGCGACCGGATCGCCTACGCCTGCACGCTCAACGAACCGCAAGGCCTTGGCTCGAGCGGCTGGTTGCTCGGGATCAACCCTCCCGGCCACACCGACGACCGAGAGGGCGCGCAGCGAGCGGTCGACAACCTCCTCGAAGCGCACCGGCTGGGCGCCGCCGCGATCCGCGCCCGGGCCGGCATCCCGACCGGCGTGACGCTCGCCCTGCCCGACATTCAATATGAGGACGGCGCCCAACCTGGCACGAGCTCGTTGGAGCTCGAGTCCCGAATCAATGACTGGTTCCTCGATCTGGCCCGCAAGGACGAGTTCATCGGCGTCCAGACGTACACGCGATTTCGCTACGGGCCCGAGGGACCTCGAAGCCCGGGGAATGACTGGAGCGACATCACGCGCGAGCTGACCGAGACCGACCAGACGACGCAGATGGGCTACGAGTACTACCCCCAGGCGCTCGGCGGCGCCATCCGGCGGGCGCACCGCGCCTGTCCAGGGGTGCCGGTCCTCGTCACCGAGAATGGGATCGCGACCGCCAACGACGAGAAGCGGACCGCCTACATCCACACAGCGATGCGCGAGGTGCTCGCGTGCCTGGCGGAGGGCATCGAGGTGCGCAGCTATCTGTACTGGTCGCTCCTCGACAACTACGAGTGGGCGTTCGGCTACGCGCCGACGTTTGGCCTGGTCGCTGTGGACCGGCAGACCTTTGCGCGCCATCCGAGGCCCAGCGCGTCATGGTTGGGCGCGGTGGCGCGTGCCGGTGCTTTGAGCGGTGCTGCTCAATCCGTCTGATGTTCGGGCTGTCCCGGATAGTCCGGACTATCCGGGCGTTGCTTCGGTCGTCAAGTCGCTTCGTCCGGACTAACCGGGTGTGGACGGGGACGTCGCGCGACGCGCCTGAACCTATGATCGCGTTGAGAAAGTGATCCGCCCGCCGGTCGAGGCCAACTCGGGGCTTGCCGCGGTCCTCCGCGGCGTGATCGCGGACTTCCAGCACGCGTCCGGGGCGGAAATCGTGTCGATCTTCCTTTATGAAGAGTCGACCCACAGCTACTACGCGCCGTTCGCCACCGGCCAGCCCCAGGAGAGCCTCCTCGACTCGCTGACCGACATGCACGAGCAGCTCACCCGGTACTTGAGCGACGAGACGCAAGGCAAGGTGCCCGACGAGCTCGCGGTGCACCAGTACGGTTCGACGGTCTGGCTCACGGTGACGCGCCGGCGGTTGGTGGCGCGCAACGCGCCGGCCGAGATCGACTCGACCTTCATCCGCCGCTACCAGGTCCAGTCGACGATCGGATTGCCATTGCTGTCGGGCGACCGCCTGCTCGGCCTGATCTACCTGAACTACCGGAACAAGGAGCACGCCCCGGACGACAGCCGCCTCAAGGAGCTGGAGCGGCGCGCCGGCACTGCCGCGGGGTTGATCCAGGCCGCACTGGAAGGGGCCGAGCGAGCCGCTCTCGACGGACTCTCCCGGCTGACGTCGCTCCTCACCGCTCCTGTTGGCGACGCCAGGACGAACGCCAAGGAGCTCCGGCGGCTGCTCTCGATCGCGCTCGCGGACCTGCTCATGGCGAGCAACCTGGACGGTGCCGCGATCTACCAGTTCGGCCACCAGCACTCTGACCTCGAGCTCGTCACCGCCCACCTCCGCGTCGCTGCCCCGACGCAGATCCAGCGCGGCGACTCCTCGATGCCTTGGGACGGCGTGCTGCGTAAGACCATCGCCGAGGCGACCGCGGAGGCCGACCTGCATCCCGTCGCCACGTACGCGCTGGGCCAGGCCGACGCCCCCCACGGTTACCTCGTCTTGCTCAGCCGCGACCGGCTCGCGACGGTGCGCCGGGCGCCGTCGACCGACGAGATGTTGAAGGCGGGTGCGCAGCTGATCGGAGGGGCTCTCGCCTCGCAGCGCCTGATCGCCGAGCTCGAGAACAGTAACCGGCTGCTCAGCGCGCTCGGCGACATGACCGCCGAGATGCTGAAGCCGGGGGCCGGCCGGCACCAGGTGATCGACGCGGTCGTAGGCCACCTGACCGATTCCGAGGTGCCCGAGTTCGACTTCAATTTCGCGACGGTCTATCTCCTCGAAGAGCGAGAGGACGAGGCGACGGTCGTCAAGATGGCAGCCGGTGCGGCGACGACCACCGCGATCGACGCCGCCGACACTCGTTCGTCCTCGCATGCCGGGAAGAGAGTCCCGCGATGGGCTATGGACGAGGATCGCGTCCTCTCTCACGAGGACGTGCTCGTATACGTGGCGACGAACTGGCAAACGGTGATCGTGGGGCCGATGCCGTCGACCGATCATGCAGACGTCGTCTCAGGTGGGATCCCTGTGGCGTCGACCTGGACGGAGGTCCCGGTCGTCTACGCCAACGGCATGGTCCTGGGCAACGTGCTCGCGTGCCTGATCGGCGAGAAGGAGCGCGGCCACACCGCCGACGGTCCGCCGTTCACGCTGGCCGGCGAGGTGTTCGAGCGCGGCGGCCACAAGGACCTGGTGCGGATCTTCGTCCCGTTCGGCAGCGACCAGTCGCGCCGCGCCACCGGCGTGCTCGAGGTCGGCTATCACCGCTCCGACCAGCGGCGCCCGGACTGGGGCCAGGTCGAGGCCCTGCGGGCGGCAGCCGGTCAGCTCGCGGTGGCGGTCGAGACAGCGCGTCTGTATGAGGAGGCGCAGCGCCACTCCGAGCAGCTGGAGCTGGTCGCGGACGTCAGCAAGGCGATCGCGAGCTCGATCGACCTCGACCAGACCCTCACCCTCGTGGCGCAGAACCTGGCGCGGCTCGTGGACGCGAGCCTCTGCCAGATCGCGCTCTATGAAGAGGACCGCGAGGGCTGGTACGGGGCCGCGGCGTCCGACATGCAGGACCTCTGGCGACGCCAGCACGGCGAGCGCTCGGGCGCGTCCTTCCTGTTTGACGTGATGAACCGAGAGCAGCCGGTGGTGATCGACGACACCTCCGCCAACTCCCAGGTCGATCCCGCCTATGTCAAAGCGTTTGGCGTCAAGTCGCTGATGGCGCTGCCGCTGATGGTGGACGAGCAGGCCATCGGGGCCGCGATCCTGGCCGAGCGCAACCGCAACCGGCGGTTCACGCCAGAGGAGGTGCAGCGCGCGCAGGCCCTGGCGGTGCAGGCGGCGGTGGCGATCAAGAACGCGCGGCTGCACGCGCTCGCCGAAGAGGAACGTCACCTGCAGAAGGACTTCGTGCTCATCGGCTTCGGCCAGTGGGGGCAGAAGGCCTATCAGCACCTCCTCACCCTCAAGCAGTTCTTCAACTTCCGCACCCACGTGGTCGAGCAGGATTCGCCCGGCGCGCGGGACCGCCTCGGCGTCAAAGAGGAGGAGGTGCGGACGCACGGCGACTCGTTCTACTGGGACAGCCACGGCTCCCCCGCGCGCGACCAGCTCGAGCGGGAGCTGGAATCGAGCTCCTACGTGATCACCTACATCGCCACCCCCGCGGCTACGCATCTGCCTACCCTCGCGCGCTACTACGACCTGAGCGACGTGGTCCTGATCGAGAAGCCGTTGGGCGCACCGCCCGACGACTACCGCAAGTTCCTCGACACTGCCCCCGGCGGTGTGGAGATCGTGGCCGCCGACCACTACTACTTCAAGCTCGAGGTGCGCCTGCTCGGGATGCTGCTGACCGAGGAGCGCACGCTGCGCAACTTCCTCGACAGCGTGGAAGAGATCCGGATCGAGATCCTCGAAGAGCAGCCGCTGACCGGCGCGGCCGCCGATATCGGCGTCATCGCCGACCTCATCCCCCACGCCTTCGCCATCATCTCCCTGCTCACGCCGATCGACAGGATCAAGCTCGACGCCGAATCGCCGCTGCTCATCGGCAAGCACGAAGGTTTGACCGGGCAGCGGGAGAGCTACGCGAGGATGAACGCAAGCTTCGAATACCAGGGCCGCAAGGTGCGCCTCGTGATCGACGTCGGCAAGGGCGCCGAAAACGCGAAGTGGATCAAGCTCAGCGGCGAGAAGCGCGCGGCCGGGCGGAGCCCGAGCTACAAGTTCGACTTCGGCAAGGGCGAGGCGATCGACGGCACGCAGGCGACCGTGCGAGCCGCGGTGCGGCGGATCCGCGAGCCGGGCGTGCCCGACAACGCGCACCTCAACATGCTGCGGCACGTCATCGAGAAGCGCCATCCGGCGGTCGGCATCCTCTCCATCCGAGAGGCGATTCGGGCCAACCAGCGCGTGCGCGACCTGGAGGCGATGGCCGTCGAGCTGCTCGCGCGCAACGAGTGGACCGGCTACTCGCTCGGGACGCGCCCGGCGTTTGAGACAGGCGCGATGTCTTCAGTCATGGGGGGCGCGACCTGACGACTTGATTTCGGCCGGGCACCTCATCTCCGAGCGTGTGATGCTCAAGAACGATCGCTTCTTCGCGGTTTCGGCGCGGGATGGATCGATGAAGCCAGGCGAGTTCGCCGGTGATGGTTTGTGGTCGGGCGACACACGAATCCTCTCCACGTTGCGCGTCCTGGTCGACGGGGTCGAACCGACGGCGGTCGGATTGCAGGCCGACGACGGCTCCGCAACTTTCGAGCTCGAGGGCGCCGGTGTTCACGTGCAACGCGTGCGCTTTGTCGACGAAGGCTTGCACGAGCGGATCACAGTCGCGAATCGAGGATCGACCAATGTCGACGTGACGCTGGACGTCGAGGTCGCGGCCGACTTCGCGGCGATGCTCGGAATCCGAGGGGCCGTGCCTGAGCTTGCGTCTCCGGTGCCTGTCCCTGCTGTCGCGGCCGTCGACGGGATTCGATTCGTCCGCGACGGCCACCTCACGCGGGTCATCACCCAGCCGCACGGCCTGAAGCACCAGCTTCGCCTCGAGCCTGGCGAGGAATTCGTCCTGACGCTCGACGTGGTACCCGGGTCAGCTCAGGTGACCCTCGATTTCGACTCCGGGCTTCGCGCCGCCAGGGACATCTACCCGCGCTGGGCCGCGGAGTGCATGTCGGTGCGCACCGACAACCCCGTGCTCAACGAGCTGCTCGACCAGGCCATCGCCGACATTCGAATGCTGAGCAACAGCTACGACACCGGCATCTATCCCACTGCCGGCCTGCCCTGGTTCGCGGTGCCGTTCGGCCGCGACACACTGATCAGCTCGACCCTTCTCCTTCACGTCAACCCCGAGATTGCGCGCGGCGTCCTGCGCTACCTTGCCAAGCACCAGGGCAAGCGCGTCGACGAGAGCAGCGAGGAGCAGCCCGGCAAGGTCCTCCACGAGGTCCGCACCGGCGAGGTGGTTGAGCGCGGGCTGTGGCCGCACATTCTTTACGGCACCATCGACGCCACCGCGCTGTTCCTTTGCGCGCTGACGGAAACCGAAGACTGGACGCACGACCACCGGTTTGCTGACGAGCTATGGCCGGCCGCCGAGGCGGCGCTTGCGTGGTGCGGCACATACGGCGACCCGGACGGGGACGGCTATCTCGAGGCTGACGGAGGTCGCGCGCGCAACCAGGGATGGAAGGACTCGGATGATTCGCTGACGAACACCGACGGCGGCGAGGTCGCTCGGCCCGCCGCGCTGTGCGAGGTGCAGGCTTATCTGCACCGCGGCCTGGTCGGCATGTCCCGCCGCAAGCCGGCTTTGAAGGAGCGCGCCGCGGGGCTCAAGCGACGTTTCAACCGCGACTTCTGGATCGCGAAGGAGAAGTTCATCGCCCAGGCCCTCGACAGCTCGAAGCATCAGGTGCAGGCGATCACCTCGAATCCCGGGCACTGCCTCTGGATGCGGATCCTCGACCGCCCCAAGGCGGCGCAGGTGGCGAGCCGGCTCTTGTCCCCCGAGCTTTTTTCCGGTTGGGGCATCCGCACGCTGTCCGACCGCGCGGTCAACTACGACCCGTGCGCCTACCACAACGGCTCCGTCTGGCCGTTCGACACTGCGCTCGCCGTCGCAGGGATGCGGCAGTACGGTTTCGCCAAGGAGGCCGAGCGCACCGCGCGGGCGCTGGTCGAAGCTTCGGTCAACTTCCCCCTGCACCGGCCGCCGGAATTGTTCTGTGGTGACGTGCGTACGCCGGGCGAGGCACCCAGGGAGTACTTGACCACGTGCACGCCGCAGCTCTGGTCCGCAGCCGCGATGTTCACGTGCGTGTCATCGATCCTCGGCCTCGAAGCCGACCCTCGACGCAAGACGCTTCGAGTGGCGCCGATTGAAACGGCGCTTTGGCACCGGATCGAGGTGACCGGCCTCCATTTCGCGGGGGAGCGACTCGACTTTGCAGTCGAAGGCACCCAGGTCAAAGCTGGCAGGCTGCCGGCCGGGATGCGAATCAACTCCGCCGTCTGATCGGGTCCCCTCGGCATCCCGATACGGATCAAACTTGACTTTCGCTTCTGGCCGCTGCCAGAGTAGTTGCAACTACGAGGATGGCCGCGGGCACGGCCATCGTTTTTTCAGGCGCGAATCACTGGGGAGTGGTGACGATGGGGAAGCGTGGATTTCGCGCCTTGTGCGCCTTGCTCGTGTCTCTCGTTTTCGCGGTCGCTGGTGTCGGTCCGGGCGTCGCGCAAGCCCCACCACCACCCGGTGACGGTGATACTCCGACGCTCTCTCCCGGCGCCCAGATACCGGAGCCCGACGACGAAACGGAGGCGCGGCTACTGCTGCTCGACCAGCAGTTCATCAGTACTCGTACGGCCGGAGACGTCCCTCTAAGCGTCGAGCAGGCAGGTGCCCTGCGCAAAGCCGCCGCCGACCAGGCCAAAGCGCTGAAGAACGCCCCCGCCGCAAGCCCGACCACCTTCTCAGGAAACTGGGGCGCGCTTGGGCCCAACCCCATCGTCCAGATCGCCCGGAGCAGCAGCCCCGCCCAGTTCTATGCAGTGAGCGGGCGTATCGGCGCCCTGGCCATTCGCCGCAACGGCCAGTTCATCCTCGGCGCAGCCCAGGGCGGCATCTGGCTCTACGACGGCGCCACTGGAACTTGGTCGCCGAAGACCGACATGCTTGCCTCGACGGCGATCGGCGCGTTGGCTGTTGCGCCCCACGATGACAATGTGGTCTACGCCGGGACAGGCGAAGGCGCGCTGTCCGGCGACAGCTACTACGGCAATGGGATCTTGAAATCGACCGACGGCGGCAACACGTGGGCGCACGTCTCGGGCGATTTCTTCGCGGGCGTCTCGACCGCGCGGCTAGCGGTGGACCCGAACAACTCCAACCACCTGTACGCCGCGATCGAGCGCGGCCGCGGCGGAGCCCGCCGTGTCTCGCCGCCGATTCACTCGACTTACGGGATTTGGGAGTCGCACGACGGCGCCGTGACGTGGAACCTGCTGATGGCCGCACCCTCCGTCTCATTGGGCGCCACCGATATTCGGCTGGACCCGCAGAGCCCCACCACGCTGTACGCCTCGTTCTGGAGCGACAAGATCTACAAGAGCACCGACGGCGGCGCGACGTGGAACCCGATCATGAACGGTCTGCCGACCGACGCCAACTTCGCCGCCGGCCTCACGAGGTTCAACCTGGCGCTATCGCACCCCGCCGGACATGAAGCCGTTCTCTACACCGGGTTCGACTGGGTCGACACCGCCAAGCACCACCAGGCCGGACGCCTCTTCAAGTCGACCGACGGCGGCGCGATCTGGGTCGAAACCGGCCACGGCACCGGCATCGACAGCGTGCTCGGCTATTGCGGCACGCAGTGCTTCTACGACAACGTCATCGAGACCGACCCCACGAACCCGGACGTCGTGTTCGCCGCCGGCTCGTTCGGCTACAACCTGCATCCGCCTTCAGGCGGCATCTTCCGCTCTATGGACGGGGGCCAGACGTGGAAGAACCTCGGCTGGAACCAGCACCCCGACTTCCACGCCCTCGCTTTCGACCCCGGCAACCCGGCCAACATCCTGATCGGCTCCGACGGCGGCGTCTGGTACAGCACCGGGCGCGGCGGCCGCAACAGCGACGGCGCCGCCCTGAACGCGGTCGACTGGCAGGATCTGAACGGAACCGTCAACCCCGCCAACGGCGGCGCCCCCGTACACCGGACAAATCTCCAGATCGGCCAGTTCACCTCGATCGCGGTGGTCCCAACCACGCTGGTTGCGCCCGGCGCCCAATCGCAGCGGTTCTGGGGTGGCACCCAGGACAACGGCACGCTGCGCAAGTCGGTCAACTCGCAGAGCTGGTTCGATGTGACGTCGGGCGATGGCGGTCAGGTGGTCGTGGACCAGACCGACCAGAACGACTGCGGATTCGGCGCGTGCTTTGTCTATGGCACCTTCTTCGGCGTCCAGCTCTACCGCATGTCGGACGGCGGGGGCTTCTTCTTCAACAACCCGCCGATCATGAGCGGCATCAACACCAGCGACCGCTCGGAGTTCTACATCCCGGTCGTCCTGAACCAGCTGAACACCAACCAGCTCTTCACGGCCACCTACCGGGTCTACCGCACCGACAACGCCAAGGCGCCCAACTCCTTTGACGTGCACTTCAAAACGATCAGCCCTGACTTGACCAGCGGGTGCACCGGCCCGGCGCCAAACGGCGCCCGCGCGTGCGTCATCTCGGCAATAGGCGTCGGTGGCGGAACCGCCGTCTACACCGGCTCCGACGACGGGCTCGTCTTCTTCAGCCCCGACGCGATGGTCAGCGACAACCCGACGTGGACCCGTCTCGACCACAGCTATGCAGTCGGCAACAAGCACTCGCTGCCGAACCGGCCGGTGGCGTGGATCGCTGTCGACCGCAGCAACTACCGCGTCGCTTACATCGCATACAACGGCTACAACGCGGCGACGCCGCATCAGCCCGGACACGTTTTCAAGACGACCGATGCGGGGAGCTCGTGGACCGACATCAGCGGCAATCTGCCGGACAACCCGGTCAACTCGTTGACCATCGACGCCTCATACCCGAACACCCTGTACGCGGCGACCGACGTCGGCCCGTTCGTCACCTACAACGGCGGTGCCGCGTGGTCAGCCCTCGGTGCCGGCTTCCCGAGCGTGGCCGTGGATCAGATCGACCTTGACACCTATGACCGCGTCATCGGCGCTGGCACCCACGGTCGCGGTGCATGGCAGCTGAAAGATGGCTCGCCCGCGGTGCCGGCACTTGTGATCTCGAAGTCCGACGCTGGCGTCCCTGTTGGGCCAGGGAGCAACGTCGATTACACGATCACCGTTCGCAACATCGGCAACGCCCCCGCGACGGGGGTCACGATCACCGATCCCGTGCCCGCCAACACGAGCTTCGTATCTGCGGACAGTGGTGGCGTCAACAACGCCGGCACCGCCACATGGACCGGCCAATCGATACCGATTGCCGGGAGCGTAACCGTGCATCTGACGGTGAAGATCGACCTTGGACTAGAGTCCAAGGTCACCTCCATCGTCGACGACCGGTTTGCGGCGACGTCCGCACAAGGCCCCTCCACTACGGGTTCACCGACCGTGACCCCAATCGCTCCCCCGTTCAAAGTTGCGGTCAGCAGCGTGGTCGACGGCGTCCGCGTCGGGCACAGCGTCACCGACCAGGTCACCCTCACCAACCTTGGCTACAAGACCGACAGCTACTCGATGTCGACCACGGGTGCAACTTTCCCCACCACCATCCTTGATTCGACCTGCTCTACGCCGCTGTCAACAACGCCAAGCGTCATCGCCGGGGCCTCGACCAATGTATGCGTCAAGGTCGATGTGCCGGCAGGCGCAGCCGATTCGGCCACTAGCACCGCGACGATCAGGGCGACCTCGGTTGGAAGCCCCAAGGTCAGCGGATCCGGAACGGATAAGACGATCGCTGTCGCGGTGGACACGCTCGTTGTGGACGACGATGCGTTTACCGCCTCGCCGGTCGACGTCAACTCGTACTACACGGCCGCGCTCAACGCGAAGGTAATCGCTTTCCAGCTCTGGGATCTCGGCAGCGATAAGAAGCTACCCCTGAACTACCTGCTGTCGTTCAGGCATGTCGTGTGGTTCACCGGCAACAGCTACCCGGCGCCGATCGGCGCCTACGAGAGCGAGCTGAAGACGTTCCTCGACAGCGGCAAAAACCTGTTCCTATCCGGCCAGGACTTGCTCGACCAGACGGCGGGCACATCCAGCTTCGTGCACGACTACCTGCACGTCACATGGGACGGCTCCGAGACTCAGAACGACATCAAGACGGCCAACGTCCACGACATCGCCGGCACGCTTACCGCCGGGGCCGGCACCGTCCCGCTCAACTCGGCGGTGCTCGGCAACACGTTCATGGACGAGATCACACCGAACGGAACCGCGCAGCCCATCTTCAACGACGACGCGAGCAAGCCCGATGCGCTCTCCTTCAGCGGCACCTACAAAGTTGTTTTCCTCGCGTTCCCGATGGAGGAATACGGGACGGCGGACCAGCGAGCCGACCTGATCGGACGGGTGTTCACCTTCTTCCTTTCTTAGGCGCGGCATTTT
>Ga0209689_1002247_pt1 | contig 14426 bp, 14 predicted proteins | sample GraSoiAngelo_149_FD_187119 | JGI IMG/M metagenome (GOLD analysis project Ga0209689, IMG submission 187119) | Grasslands soil microbial communities from the Angelo Coastal Reserve, California, USA - 14_1009_09_30cm (SPAdes) (version 2) | ecosystem: Environmental > Terrestrial > Soil > Grasslands ...
CCGAAGTCGCGGTAGGCGAGCCCTGGCACGCGCAAGTGGCGCAGCAGGTTGCGGACGTCCGGCGTCAAGGTCCCTCCGGGTCACTCAAGGCTAGAGTCGATCGGGCGGGTTCAAAAGGCTCGGGCGGGGTTGCGGGCGCATGCGCGCGCGCAGGGCGTCCGATCGGGCGGCCGCAGGCGCGGAACTCGCCTCGCATTCCGCAGCGGCAGCCCGGCGTGCGTGGCGACCTGTCCGGACGGCAGCAGGATCTCTCCGTCCACCCGAGGAAGCAGTCAGATCACCTGATCCGCCGGCGGGCAGGCGCTGCGCCGCCCGGCACTCGACGACGAGTGTGAAGACTACTGCGCGCGCAGCACCCCGCACGCGATCCGCGCCCCCGAGTTGCCCGCCGGATCGCTCTGCAGGTCGTCCTGCTTCTCGTGAACGACCACCGAGCGCTCGACGACGTTGTCCACCGACAGGTCCGACACCGTCACCACCAGGAGGCCTCCGCCGCTCGAGTTGACATTGATGTTGCCGAGATCTCCGCCATGCCTCACGGGCGTGTTCGGTCCACCGTGGTGCGCGCCGGAGTTAGGGTTGAAATGCGGGCCGGCACTGTTCGCCGCCGGGTCGCTGCAATCTCCCTTCTCGTGGATGTGCACCCCGTGCTCGCCGGGGGCGGCGTCCTGGACGGTGACGAGCACGTCGACGCCGGAAGCCGAAGGGGTGACGCGAGCCGTGCCGGTCACCTTGCTGCCGCTTTTTGGCTCGAGAGTCGCAACCGCGACGGAGACGGGCCCGCCGCCCGCCGCGCCAGGCTCTGAAGCAGGGCTCCTCCATCCTCGTTCTCTCGCGTCCGCCGGCTCGCTGGTGCCGCCGGACGGAGCGCCGGACGAGGAAGCGGTGGCGCATCCGCAGGCGAGGACGAGAAGCGTCGCGAAGCGCATGTGGACCTCCTGGAAACGGCGCCGAGGGTACCAGCTTCGACGCCGCTGTCGACGCTCCAGCTCAGAAACGTGAGCCACCCGGCAGAACGCGCGTTCCGGCCGCCATCAAGCGAAGAAGGAACAGCCTGCTTCCCCGGATGTCGTTCCAGTGGTACGGACGCGTATCCGCTGGAACCGCCCTGATCGAGCGGGAACCCTGTGGCCGCCTTCAGGCCTCACGGTGTCTGGGAGCAAGACGCACCAAGAACGGAGGACCTCATGATCAGGATCGGAATGGTCGCTCTGGCGTTCGGTCTCGCCGCTTGCGGGTCGTCCGGCCCCGCTACGCACTTCACGGCGACGATGAAGGCGTCGAACGAAGTAGGAACAACCGTCAACTCGAGCGGGACTGGCACGGCCGACTACACGGTCGATGGCGGCACCGTCACCTTCACGGTCAACTTCAGCGGCCTCACCTCCAACGCGAACATGGCGCACATCCATGTCGGGCCCCCGGGAGTAAACGGCACCGTAGCCGTATCGTTCACCCAGCTGGTGCCGCACGCCCCCGACGGAGGGTTCAGCGGATCGTTCACCGCGGCGAACGTGTTGACAGCCAGCATTCCCGACGGCGGCATGGGTGTGGACGCCGGAGACTTCAACGGTTTGCTCCAACTGATGCGCGCCGGCAACACGTATACGAACGTCCACACCACCGCGTATACCGGCGGCGAAATCCGCGGGCAGAACCAGCCGCAATAGGTCAGGCTCGCGGGGTCGTGGAAACGGTCACCGTCGTGCCGTCGAATACGACGGCATAAGGCAACAGATTCGTCCCCGCGGGGCCCTGCAGGAACCTGCCGGTCAGGTCGAACCTGGAGTCATGACAGGGGCACTGCAATCCTCCCGCGCCAGGCAGCACGGTGCACCCCAGATGGGTACAGACGGCTGAAACAGCTGCGATCGCATCCGCCGTCGTGCCAGCAGCAAGACGCGCCACCAGCAGGGGACCCGGGAACCCATCGGGACGGCCAAGGACTGCGCCGCCCACGTTCGCGAGAGCCGGGAACTCGTTGATCGGAAAGCTCACCTGGCCGTTCTGCACTCGCTCCTTGAAAGTGCCGTCGCCGGCGAAGAGATGAACGACGACATTGCCCTGTCCGTCCGCTTCGGCGGGAAAAGCGGTCAGGTTGGTGCGCGCGGGCGGGTTCAAAACCGCGCCGTCACCCGCGAACCGCGAGCCATGACAGGGGCACTCGACCTGGCGATCCTCGGGCACCCACGCCACTTCGCAGCCTTCGTGCGGGCATCTGGCGCCCAAGGCGAGATATCCGGCGCCGGTGTTTGCCACCAGGTATCCGCCCGGCGCGCCATCCGGGTGCGCGACGATTGCTCCGCCCGTCCTCGAGAGCTCCGGGGCCTGCGCGAGAGCGATTGCGACATCGCCGTCCACAGCGGCCGGCACGTTCACGGAGCGGTTCGTCGGGATGAACCGGACGCACCCCGCCTGCGTGGCGACGGGGACGAGAGCGGCGGCCTTCACCACCGATCGGCGCGAGAACCATGCCATCTCAGTCATCCAGGGCCCCGCTTTGGATCCACTGCTCGATGGTGCTGAGCGTCTCCGCACAGGTCGAACCCGGTGCGGACGCGGGCTGGCCAGGTCCGAAGGCCGGATCGGACGTCGATGTCAGACGCAGCTTGGTCAGCAAGAACGAGCCGGCGGCATCGCCGGGCTTCACCAGCACGAGTCCGGTGACGCTGCCGAGGCGGTTCGCAGCGGGCGCATTCACGAGCGTCGCATACGGATGGCCGACGAAGCTGGGACCGCTCTGCACTGCGGGCGAATCCTGCGCGTGGCAGTTCAGCTGGCCTACGCCGCACCCGACCTGGAGGAACCGCGAGTTGATGCTGGAAAACGTCGGCTGCAGGCGCGGGCAGCTGCGGGTCCCGTCGATGCAGGCTCCTTGCGCACAGAAAGCCGATGCGCCGCAGTCGGCGTCGATGGCGCACTGCACAGGGTTGACGCCCCCGATGCAACCCAGTGCGCCTGCCGCGACGATGAGCGCGCGTCCGACCATCGCTCCGAACGTAGCAGGTCCGGTGCGGTAGTCGACGGGCGTCAGCTGACGAACGTGAGCCACCCCGCAGACCGCGCGTGCTCGCCACGGACCGCCGCATGGTAGGCGTCCTGCAGCGCCCGCGTCACCGGAGTGCCGCGCCCGGAGCCGATGGGACGGAAGTCGACCTCGCGCAGCCCGATCACCTCGGCCGCCGTCCCGGTCACGAACACCTCGTCCGCGATGTAGAGCTGATCGCGGGAGAGGGGCTGCTCCACGACTTCGTGGCCGAGATCGCGAGCCAGCGTCATCACCGAGTCGCGGGTGATGCCCTCCAGGATGGCACCCGGCGGCGGGGTGATCACCCGCCCGCGGCGGACGACGAAGATGTTCTCGCCGGTGCACTCCGCCACCATGCCCTGCGGATCGAGGAGGATCGCTTCGTCGAAGCCCAGGCGGAGCGACTCGGTCTTCGCCAGCACCGAGTTGGGATAGTTCCCGCTGATCTTCGCCTTCGTCATCATCACGTTCGGGTGATGGCGGGTGAACGTGGACACGTTCGCCCGCACTCCCTGCTCGAGGGCGGCGGCACCCAGGTACGCCTTCCACTCCCAGACGGCGATCCCGGCGTGCGCCTTGCCCCCGTCGACCGTGAGGTTCCAGCCACCCTCCGCCAGCCAGATCAGCGGGCGGATGTAGCACTCCCGGAACCCGCTCGCGCGCACCACGTTCTTGCACCCTTCCGCGAGATCCTCGATCCCGAAGGGAAGCTCGCGCCAGCCGAGCACCCTCGCCGAATGGAGCAGCCGCTCGAGGTGCTCTTGCAGGCGGAAGATCGCAGGCCCGCGCGGCGTGCGATAGCAGCGGATCCCCTCGAACGCGGCCACTCCGTAGTGCAGCGCGGGGGTGAGGAAGTCCAGCCGCGCCTCCGAAGGCGGGACCAGCTTCCCGTTCAACCACATGTGCGGTGGCGTCGTGCTCCCGGTCGTCATCGTGTCCCCTCTTGTGGGAGGCTGTTTCCGCCTTCGCGGAAACAGCCTGAACCTACCTGGCGCCAAGGCTTTGGCGACCGGCTACGCCTGCGCCGCCGGCCGCGGCTTGCGCCCCGCCTCCCCGGCTTCCTTCTTCGCGTCCCGCAGCCAGCTCATCAACTCGCGGATCTTCTTCCCCACCTCCTCGATCGGATGCGCCTTCCCCTCCGCGCGCAGCTTCTCGAATGCGGGACGGCCCGCCTGGTTCTCCAGGATCCACTCGCGCGCGAACCGCCCGGTCTGGATCTCGCGCAGGATGTTCTTCATCTCCGCGCGGACCGCCTCGTTCACGATGCGCGGGCCGCGGGTGTAGTCGCCGTACTCGGCGGTGTCGCTGATCGAGTACCGCATCCAGCCGAGGCCGCCCTCGTACATCATGTCGACGATCAGCTTCAGCTCGTGCAGGCACTCGAAGTACGCGCTCTCCGGCTGGTATCCGGCCTCGACGAGCGTCTCGTATCCCGCCAGCACGAGCGAGGTGATCCCGCCGCAGAGCACTGTCTGCTCGCCGAAGAGATCGGTCTCCGTCTCCTCGCGGAAGGTGGTCTCCAGCACCGCGGCCCGCGTCGCGCCGATCCCGCGCGCGTAGGAGAGCCCCAGCGCCTTGGCCTGGCCGCTCGCGTCCTGCTGTACGGCGATCAGCGCCGGCGTGCCCTGCCCGCCCTCGAAGAGCCTGCGGACCATGTGTCCCGGCGCCTTCGGCGCGATCAGCACGACGTCCACTTCGGGCGGCGGCTTGATCTGCCCGTAATGGATGTTGAAGCCGTGGGCGAAGAAGAGCGCCTTGCCCGGCGTCAGGTGGGGGGCGATCTCATCCTCGTAGATCTTCTTCTGCTTCTCGTCCGGCGCGAGAACCATGATCAGGTCCGCCTCGCGGGCAGCCTCGGCCACCGCGAGGACGGACAGACCGGCGGCCTGCGCCTTCTGCCGCGACTTGCTCGCCTCGGGCAGGCCGACGCGGACGTCCACGCCGGAGTCCTTGAGGTTGAGGGCGTGGGCGTGCCCCTGGCTGCCGTAGCCCACGATCGCGACCTTGCGGCCGCGGACGAGGTCGAGCGTTGCGTCCTTGTCGGTGTAGATGATGGCCATCGTTTCACTTCCTTCGTTCTGCCTGGTGGGACTACCTGCTTGCGGGAACCTGCATGACCGCGCCTTCGGCGGCCGAAGAGACGAGTGCGGCATACCTGGCGAACACGCCGGAGGCGTAGCGAGGCGGCTTCGGCGTCCAGCCGCGCAGCCGCGTCGCGATCTCGCCGGCGGAGAGATCGAGCGAGAGGGTGCGCCGCTCGACGTCGAACACGACGATGTCTCCTTCGCGGAGCGCGGCGATGGGGCCACCTACCGCCGCCTCCGGCGCGACGTGCCCGACCATCAGGCCGCGGGTGGCGCCGCTGAAGCGGCCATCGGTGAGCAGCGCGACGGATTCGCCGAGGCCCTCGCCGACGAGGGCGGCGGTGACGCCGAGCATCTCGCGCATCCCCGGACCGCCGCGCGGACCCTCGTAGCGGATGACCACCACGTCGCCGGCGCGGATGCGGCGATCGCGCACCGCCGCGAAGGCGTCTTCCTCCCGGTCGAAGACGCGCGCCGGACCTCGGTGGTAGGTCCGCTCGTGACCGGCCATCTTCAGCACGCAACCGTCCGGGGCGAGATTGCCGCGCAGGATCACCAGCCCTCCGGTCGCGCGGAGCGGCTCGCCTTGCGGGCGGACGACGCTCTGCCCCGGCGATTCCTTCGCTCCCTTCGCGTGCTCGGTCCAGGGCTTCCCGTCTGCGGTCCGGGCGCTGCCGTCGAAGCGGTCCTGCAGCAGCAGCCGCTGCACGACCAGCGGGACTCCTCCGGCGCGATCGAGATCCACCGCCGTGAACCGCCCGCCGGGCTTGAGGTCGGCGATCAAGGGCGTACGCCGGCTCACCGCATCGAAATCGTCGAGCGCGAGGGGGATGCCGGCCTCGCGCGCGAGCGCCAGCAGGTGGAGGACGGCGTTCGTCGATCCGCCGGTGGCCGCCACCGCCGCGATCGCGTTCTCGAACGACGCCCGGGTGACGACTGCGCTCGGCCGCTGGTTCTCCCGCAGCAAGTGGACGAGCGCGGCACCGGCGACGCGCGTCGCCTCGTCCTTGCGCGGGTCTTCGGCGGGGATCGTCGCGTACCCCGGCGGCGACAGCCCGAGCACCTCCATCGCCAGCGCCATCGTGTTCGCGGTGTACTGCCCGCCGCAGGCGCCGCTGCCGGGACAGGCGACGTCCTCCAGCTCCTTCAATTTCGCCAGCGGAAGCTTGCCGGCCGCGTGCGCGCCCACCGCCTCGAAGACGTCCTGGATGGTCACGTCGCGCCCGTCGAATCGGCCCGGCGCGATCGAGCCGCCATAGAGGAGAAGCGAGGGGAGATCGAGGCGCAAGAGCGCCATCGCGCCGCCGGGGATCGTCTTGTCGCAGGCGACCAGCGTGACCATCGCGTCGAAGAGATGGCCGCGCCCGACCAGCTCGATGGAGTCCGCGATCACCTCGCGGCTCACCAGCGAGGCCTTCATCCCCTCGGTGCCCATGGTGACGCCGTCGCTGATGGCGATGGTGTTGAACTCCATCGGCGTCGCGCCCGCCGAGCGGATGCCCTCCTTCACCCGCTCCGCCAGGCGGCGCAGGTGGAAGTTGCAGGGCATGGTCTCCGTCCAGGTGGTGGCGACCCCGACGATGGGCCGCGAGAGGTCCGCGTCGGTGAAACCGATCCCCTTCAACATCGCGCGCGCCGGCGCCCGGTCGGGGCCGTCGGTGATGGCGCGGCTGCGGGAACGCGGATCTTCGGCCATCAGCGTGTCTCCTTGTGCAGGGAAAGGGCGCGAACGACTGCGTCCCCGATCTCCCCGGTGCTGCAGGCCCGGTCGTCGCGATCCGCCACGTCCGAGGTGAGCGCGCCCGATTCCAGCGCGGCGGCGATGGCGGCTTCGACGGCGGCCGCCTCCACCTCCAGATGCAGCGAGTGGCGCAGCAGCAGCGCGACGCTCCCGATCGCTCCGTACGGATTCGCGAGCCCCCTGCCGGCGATGTCCGGCGCGGAGCCGTGCACGGGCTCGTACAGGCCCGGCCCCCCCTCTTCGCCGAGCGAGGCGGAGGGCAGCATGCCGATCGAGCCGCCCAGCACCGCGGTCAGGTCGGTGAGGATGTCGCCGAAGAGGTTCTCGGTGACGATCACGTCGAAGGCGGCCGGCTGCTGCACGAGGCGCAGCGCGCAGGAATCGACCAGCTGGTGCTCGAGCTCGATGCCCTTGAATTCCTCGCGCACCACGCGGGTCGTCACCTCACGCCACAGCCTCGACGTCTCGAGGACGTTGGCCTTGTCCACCGAGGTGAGCCGGCCGCGGCGCGACTGCGCCAGGCGCGCGGCGACGCGCACCACGCGCGCGATCTCCTCCTCCGTGTACAGGCAGAGGTCCTCGGCCCAGTCGGCTTCGCGGCGCTTCTCGCCGAAGTAGATGCCTCCGGTCAGCTCGCGCACGATCAGCACGTCCACGCCGCGTAGCACGGCGGGCTTGAGCGGCGAGGCAGCGGCCACCCGCGGGTGCGGCACCGCCGGGCGGAGGTTCGCGAACACGGCGAGGGCCCGCCGCAGACCGAGCAGACCCTGCTCCGGCCGGACCGGCGACGACGGTCCCCAGCGCGGGCCACCGACGGCGCCGAGGAGCACGGCGTCCGCCGCCTGGCAGAGCGCGACCGTTTCCGCCGGCAGAGGATCGCCGGTCTGATCGATGGCGATCCCCCCCACCGGCGCCTCGCGCTGGGCGAAGGAATGGCCGTACAGCTCGCCGACGGCGGTCAGCACGCGCGCGGCCTGCGCCGTGACCTCGGGGCCGATCCCGTCGCCGGGCAGGAGCGCGATCAGCGCGCGCATCCGTCCTCCTCCTCGTACGCGGCGATCGCGTCGTCCTGCGCCAGCAGGAAGCCGAGCTCGTCCACTCCCTCGAGCAGGCAACGCCGGGCGAAGGGGTCGATGGAGAACGATACCCGGGCGTCGCCGAAGGCGAGCGAGCACGACTCCAGGTCGATGCTGACGCGCATGCCCGGAGAGGCGAGCAGCACCTCGTGCGTGGCGGCATCGACGATCACCGGGAGCAGCCCGTTCTTCAGCGCGTTGGCGCGGAAGATGTCCGCGATCGACGAGCTGACCACCGCGCGGAAGCCATAATCGAGCAGGGCCCAGGGGGCATGCTCGCGCGAAGAGCCGCAGCCGAAATTCGGCCCCGCCACCAGGACCTGCGCGCCGCGCGCCTCCGGCCGGGCGAGCGCGAAGTCCGTCCGCGGGTGCCCGTTCTCGTCGTAGCGCCAGCCCGCGAACAGCCAGCGCCCCAACCCGGTCCGCGTGGTCCCCTTGAGGTAGCGCGCCGGGATGATCTGATCGGTATCGATGTCCGGCCGCGCGAGAACGGCGATGCGCGAGTCGAGCCGGCGGAAGGGCTGCAGGGTCATCGGAGGTACTCCCGCGGATCGGCGATCGCGCCTGCCACCGCGGCGGCCGCGGCGCTCAGCGGGCTCGCCAGGAACGTCCGCCCTCCCGCTCCCTGCCGTCCTTCGAAGTTGCGGTTGCTGGTGCTGACCGCCGACTGTCCGGGACGGAGCTGGTCGCCGTTCATCGCGATGCACATCGAGCAACCCGGCTCGCGCCACTCTGCCCCGGCATCGCGGAACACGCGGTCCAGGCCCTCGGCCTCGGCTGCCTTCTTCACCTGTCGCGAGCCGGGGACCACCAGCGCGCGCACCCTGGAAGAGACCCTGCGTCCCCGCAGGACCGAGGCGGCGGCGCGAAGGTCTTCGATGCGGGCGTTGGTGCAACTGCCGATGAAGACGACGTCGATGGGATGCCCGAGCAGCTGCTGCCCGGGCCGCAAGCCCATGTACCGCAGCGCGCGATCCAACGCCGCCCGATCCGCGGCGTTGGTGACGGACCCCGGATCCGGCACCGCGCCGCGGATCGCAGCGGACATCCCTGGATTGGTTCCGAAGGTGATGGTCGGCTCGAGCGCGCTCCCGTCGATCTCGACCGTCCGATCGTACCGTGCGGCCGGATCCGAGGGCAGCGCCCGCCAGCGCGCGAGCGCGCGGTCCCAGTCGGCGTCCTGCGGCGCCTTGGGGCGGCCCGCCAGGTACTGGAAGGTCACGTCGTCGGGCGCGATGCACCCGGCCCTCGCGCCCGCTTCGATCGACATGTTGCAGACCGTCATCCGCTCTTCCATCGAGAGCGCCCGCACGGCGCTGCCGGTGTACTCGATGACGTGCCCGCTCCCGCCGGCGACGCCGATCCGGGCGATCACCGCCAGGGTCAAGTCCTTCGCCGTCACCCCGGGCCGAAGCTTTCCCTCCACGCGCACTTGCAGCGTGCGCGGCCGCCGCTGCAGCAGGGACTGCGTCGCCAGCACGTGGGCGACCTCGCTGGTGCCGATGCCGAAAGCAAAGGCGCCGAAGGCGCCGTGCGTGCTGGTGTGGCTGTCGCCGCAGACGATGGTCATGCCGGGCTGGGAAAGTCCCAGCTCGGGGCCGATCACGTGGACGATCCCCTGCTGCTCGCTGGCGAGCGAGTGCAGCTCGATTCCGAACTGGGCGCAGTTCGCCTCCAGGGCCGCGAGCTGGGCGGCGCACTCCCGGTCCTCGATCACCAGCTTCGTGCCAGGCTGCCGCGGCGTGGTCGGCGTGGAGTGATCCATCGTCGCCACGGTCCGCTGCGGCCGCCTCACGCCGAGCCCGCGATCGCGCAGCACCGAGAAGGCCTGCGGAGAGGTGACCTCGTGCACCAGGTGCAGATCGACGTACAACACCGCGGGCGTCTCGTCCGTCTCGGCGCGGACGAGGTGCGCGTCCCAGATCTTCGCGAACAGCGTGCGTGGCTCAGACTGCGCCACACACCACCTCCGGCTCCGGCGGCGTCTTGCGCTGCAGGCGCCCGGCCGCGATGCGGTTCACCACTTCCAGGTAGGCCTCCGCGCTGGCCAGCACGATGTCCGTGCTCAGCCCGCGGCCGCGGTAGGAGCGACCTTCGTGCTCGACCACCACCACCACTTCGCCCTGCGCGTCCTCGCCCGCCGTCACGTTCTCCACGGTGAAGTCGCGCAGGCGCGCCTTGACGCCGGTGATCCGCTCGATGCACTTGAACACCGCGTCCACCGGACCATCCCCCGTCGCCGCCTCGTCGAGCTTGCGCCCGTCGCGCGTGAGCAGCGAGACGGCGGCGCTGGGCGGCGTCCCGGTCCCGCTGACGGCGTTCAGGCTCGCGAGCTGCCAGCGGTGCGAGGTGCCGTTCTGGAAGAGGTGGACCAGCAGGGCGTCGAGGTCGCCGTCGTAGATCTCCTTCTTCTTGTCCGCCAGGCGCTTGAGCTCTTCGAACACCTTGTCGACCTGCTCCTGCTCGAGCTGGTAGCCGAGATCGCGCAGGCGCGCGGTGAGCGCATGGCGGCCGCTGTGCTTGCCGAGGACCAGGTTCGTGCTCTTGAAGCCCACATCCTCGGGGCGCATCACCTCGTACGTCTGCGCGTGCGAGATCATCCCGTGCTGGTGGATGCCGGACTCGTGGGCGAAGGCGTTCTGCCCCACCACTGCCTTGTTGCGCGCCAAGTGGAACCCGGTCGCCCCCGAGACCACCCGGCTGACGGAACAGAGCTGCTGGGTGCGGATCCCGGTCCGCAACCCGAAGAGATCATGGCGCGTGCGCAGGGCCATCACCACTTCCTCGAGCGAGCAGTTCCCCGCCCGCTCGCCGATGCCGTTGATGGTGCACTCCACCTGACGCGCGCCCGCCTCCAGCGCAGAGAGGCTGTTCGCCACCGCCATCCCCAGGTCGTCGTGGCAGTGCACGCTCAGCACCACGCCGTCGATGCCGCGGACGTGCTCGCGCAAATGACGGATGATTCCGGCGAACTGCGCCGGCATCGCGTACCCGACGGTATCGGGGATGTTGATGGTGGTCGCGCCCGCCTCGATGGCGCGCTCCACCACTTCGGTGAGGAAGTCGAGCTCGGTCCGGGCCGCGTCCTCGGCCGAGAACTCGACGTCCTGGCAGCGCTCGCGCGCGTACTCGATAGAGCCCGTGGCCACGCGGACCACTTCCGCCGGCGTCATCCGCAGCTTGTGCTCGCGGTGGATGGGGCTGGTGGCGAGGAAGACGTGAACGCGGTGCCGCGGGGCCGGCGCCAGCGCCTTGAGCGCCGCGTCGATGTCGGGGCGGAGAGCGCGCGCGAGAGCGCAGATCACCGGGCCGTCAACCTGCCGGGCGATGGTCTCGACCGCCTGGAAGTCGCCCGGCGAGGCGACCGGAAACCCCACCTCCATCACGTCGACTCCGAGCGAGGCGAGCGCGCGGGCCACCTGCAGCTTCTGGGCGAAGTTCATGCTCGCGCCGGGCGCCTGCTCTCCGTCGCGCAGCGTGGTGTCGAAGACCAGCACCCGGTCCGCCGTTTCATTCGCATCCATCCGCGTCGCTCCTGGCTGTGGATTGAGATTCATGCCGCCACTCCGTCGTCTGATTCAGTCTGCTCCTGCTGCGCGCCGGTCCCCGGGCCGCGCAGCATCGCCACCGCGCCCGTGCGCACCAGCTCGAGGATTCCGAAGGGCCGCAGCACGTCGATGAGGCCGTCGAGCTTCTCCTGCGTGCCGGTGCTCTCGACGATGATCGATTCCTGGCCGAGATCCACGACGCGCGCCCGGAACGTCTGCACCAGCTGGAGCAGCTCGGAGCGTCGGTCCTGGGCGGCGCGCACCTTCACGAACGCCAGCTCCCGCGTGACCGACGAGGAGTGGGTCACGTCCTCGACGGAGATGACGTTGACGAGCTTGTAGAGATTCGCTTCCAGGCGCCGCACCGTGACGTCGTCGGAGCGCACCACCACGGTGATGCGCGACACCCCGGGCCGCTCGCAGCGGCCGACGGTCAAGGAGTCGATGTTGAAGCCGCGGCGGCGGAAGAGCGAGACGATGCGGTTCAGCGTGCCGGGCCGGTCCTCGACGTAGACGATCAGCGTCTGCGCGATGCTGCGGCCCTTGGGGATGGCGAATGCCGAGTCGTGGCTCATGTGTCCTCCCCGTCGAATTGCGGCCGGCGGATCATGTCGCGCAGGTCCGTGTTCGCCGGCACCATTGGATAGACGGAGTCTTCCTGCTCGACGCGGAACTCGACGACCACGGTGCCCGGCTCGGCGCGGGCGCGCTCCAACGCTTCCGGGATCTCCTCGCGGCGCGTGACCCGCAGACCGGTGAGCCCGTGCGCCTGCGCCAGCGCGACGAAGTCGGGGCTGCGCAGCGGGGTGGCGACGTACCGGCGGTTGTAGAAGAACTCCTGCCACTGCCGGACCATCCCCAGGTACCCGTTGTTGATGATGGCGATGTTCAGCTTGATCCCTTCCTGCGCGCAGGTCGTCAGCTCGCAGGCGGTCATCTGGAATCCGCCGTCGCCGGCGACCACCCAGATCTCGTCGTCCGGCCGGGCGAACCGGGCGCCCATCGCGGCGGGGAGCGCGAAACCCATGGTGCCCAGGCCACCCGAGGTGATGAGCGAACGGGGACGATCGTGCTTGTAGTACTGCGCCTCCCACATCTGGTGCTGCCCGACGTCGGTCACGACCAGCGCATTGCCGTCGGTCAGCCGCCAGAGGTCGTGCAGCACGTGAGGCGCGAAGAGCTTTCCGCCCGAGGGGAGCGACTGCACGTCCCGGCGCGCCGCTTCCGCCCGCCGGGCCGCGATCCGCTCGATCCAAGGCTTGCGCGTACGCGGCTGGACGGCGGGGAGCAGCGCCTCCAGCGTGCGGCGCAGATCGCCGGGGAGGGCGACGTCCACCCGGACGTTCTTGTTGATCTCGCTGGGATCGATCTCTGCGTGGATCTTCTTCGCGTGCACCGCGTAGGTCTGCAGCTTGCCGGTGACGCGGTCGTCGAACCGCATCCCCAGCGCGATCAACAGATCTGCTTCCTGGATCGAGGCGTTCACCCACGCTTCTCCGTGCATCCCCATCATTCCCAGGCTCAGGGGATGGGAGGCGGGGAAGCCTCCGAGGCCGAGCAGCGTGGAGGACACCGGGACCCCTGTCTTCTCGACGAACTCGCGCAAGAGCGCGCTCGATCCGGAGGCGAGCACGCCCTGGCCGGCGAGGATCAGCGGCCGTTCGGCCGCGTCGATCATCGAGGCCGCCCTGGCGATGGCGTCGGATGTCGGCTCGGGCATCGGGCGGCGCCGCAGCGAGCGCGGCGGCGGTCGCGCTTCGAGGCGGGCGAAACCCTGCTGGGCGTCCTTGGTGATGTCGACCAGCACCGGGCCGGGGCGGCCCGAGCGGGCGATGAAGAATGCCTCGTGAAGCGCGGCCGCGACGTCCTCGGCGCGCGTGACCAGATAGTTGTGCTTGGTGATCGGCAGCGTGATGCCGGTGATGTCCGTTTCCTGGAACGCGTCGCTGCCCAGCGCGCTGGACGGCACCTGGCCGGTGATGCAGACGATGGGCGACGAATCCATCATCGCCGTGGCGATGCCGGTGACGAGGTTCGTCGCACCCGGGCCGGAGGTCGCGATCGCGACGCCCACCTTTCCCGACGCGCGCGCGTAACCGTCGGCCATGTGCGCCGCGCCCTGCTCGTGGCGGACGAGCACGTGACGGATGGGATAGGCGGGCATCGCGTCGTAGGCCGGCATGATCGCGCCGCCCGGGTACCCGAAAACCACCTCCACGCCCTCTCGCGTGAGGACCTCCCAGACGATCTGCGCGCCGGTCCTCTGCGCCGGTTCGGCGTGCGGGCTGAGCCTCTGCTGGACGGCGGCTGCGGGTGGCGACGACATGCGGACCTCGGGAGCAAAAAAAAGCCCCACACCGTTTCGGGTGCGGGGGCCAGGTTCCTTCCGGAGACTCTTCTTCGGTCAGGACGGCGGCCCGCACCCGCTGCAAATGAGCGGAAGCAGTCCGATGACGCCAAGAAGGAGCGAGGAGCGAAGCTCCAGCGCGGAGGCGGACAGGACGTCGGCGCGCGGGGGCTGGGGGTTCATCGCCTGCATGCGTAACCCTGGACGCGGTGCGTTGTCAAACTGAATCGAACAGTCACCCGATCTTGCGGGGCTGCGGCGTCCGACGGATTTGTCGGTCGCTTTGGCGGAAATAACGAAAATGTCTGTCAAACGGGCCTGGAGCCACCGCTTCCGACTTGCCCGCGGGACGGCGGGGACCGGCGCTTTCCCGCTTTTTCGTCGCCTTTGTCGGACGTTCCGACGTTCTTGTCGGAAGTGTCCCGTGTGGCAGCGATCCGCACACGCGAGGGAAAAGCGCCGGTTCCCGCGGCGCTAGCGCTGGTCCCACCCTTGCAGGTAGCGGCGCAGGTCCTGCCGGGCCGAGGAGAACCCACCCCATGAAGAGCTGGAAGCTCGCCTCCATCCTGTCGTCCGTCCTCTGCGCCGCCCTGCTCGGCGCG
>Ga0209689_1002248_pt1 | contig 14423 bp, 12 predicted proteins | sample GraSoiAngelo_149_FD_187119 | JGI IMG/M metagenome (GOLD analysis project Ga0209689, IMG submission 187119) | Grasslands soil microbial communities from the Angelo Coastal Reserve, California, USA - 14_1009_09_30cm (SPAdes) (version 2) | ecosystem: Environmental > Terrestrial > Soil > Grasslands ...
GCCGGCTGTGGCAGAATCTGTAGTTCGACGCGGCTGTGGTGAAATCGGTAAACACGCCAGGTTCAGGGCCTGGTGGGCGCAAGCCCTTGAAGGTTCAAGTCCTTTCAGCCGCATTCCTCCCCACCTTTCACGCCCGCCTTTCCACGCCGGGGCGGGCTTATACGGGCTTATCGGCCGACCTCGCGGTACCAATCGCTGATGTATGCGTACCGCTCCTCCGGTTCGATGGCCGAGTCGAGGCGCGTCCCGTGGATGCGATGGTTGACGGCCACCACGTAGCGCGGACTGTAGAGAAAGACCGCCGGAATCTCCTTGGCGAAATCCTCCTGGAAGGTGGCGTATGCCTTGGCCCGGGCCGTCAGGTCGAGGGTGTTGCGGCCGTCCTCCAGGTCGCCGTCGATGAAGACGTTCTTCTTCATGCCGGCGAAGTTGAAGCCGCCCGGATGCGCCTGCGAGGAATGCCAGAAGGAGTAGACATCGGGATCCGGTCCGTTGTCGAAGGCGGTCAAGGTCATATCGAACGTGCGCGCGTTGAGGTAGTCGTGAATCAACGAGGCGGTCGTGACCGGTCGGACCTCGGCGACGATGCCGACCTGCGAGAGCTGGCTCGCCACCTTCTCGGCCACCCGCTCGTATGGCGGGACGTCGCTGGAGACCGTCAGGCCGAAGCTGAGACTGGTCGTGCCCTTGGTCCGGATGCCGTTGACCATCGTCCAGCCCGCGTCGTCGAGCAGCTTGGCGGCGGCCGTCGGATCATAGGGTGGCTGCTGAGCCGCGCTGTCATAGGCCCACGCGATCGACCGCGGGATCGGTGAGTCGGCCGGAACGGCCTGCCCTCCCAAGACGTCGCGGATGATCGCCGTTCGGTCGATCGCCTTCGCGATTGCCTGCCGCACCCTGACGTCCTGGAAGTACGGTTCGTCGGACTTGAGGTTGAAGAGCAGCTCCGCGTATTGATAGGTCGAGCTGGTCAGCACGGTCACCTGCGTGTTGTTCCGCTCCTGGGCGGCGCCCGAGGGCGTGAGATTGGCGAGGCCATCGATCTGGCCCCGATCGAGCGCATCCAGTGCGGCGGCCTGGGACGGGAAGCTGCGGATCGTGACCGACTCCAGCCAGGGTCGGCGCCAGGAGAACGGGTTGCGCTCCAGCTGGATCCGGTCGCCCAGTTGGGCAACCATTCGAAAAGGCCCGGTGCCGACCGGGTTCAGGTTGGGCGAGGCGGAGGCGAGCTCGGCCATCGTTTTGCCGGCGAGCAGGTGCGCGGGGACGATGTCGAGCAGCTCGAGGTTTGCGATGAAGCCCGCGTTGTGGCCGGGAAGGGCAAAGCGAACGTGGCCGGCGTCGACCGCCGTGGCGATGATGTCCTTCCAGCTCTGGTTGAGGAGGGCGCCGGGGAACTGCGGATCCTGGACCGTCCGAACCGTGAAGACGACATCGTCCGCCGTCACCGGGGTGCCGTCGGACCATCGCGCATTGGGTCGCAGCGTGAAGCTGTAGCTGCGGCCGTCCGGGCTGACCTCCCAGTGCGAAGCGAGGCGTCCCTGGACGGCGCCCGTCGGCAACACTCGCACGAGCGGCTCGAAGAGCAGTGCATCGAGGTCATTCGAGCCGGCGGTGGCCTCACCGAAGAGCGGGTTCAGTGAGCCAAGCTGGCCCACCACGCCCTCGACGTACGTACCGCCGGGGCGGGGCGCCTCCGGCGACAGGATGACCCCGCGGAACACGAGCGCGAGAACCGTCAGCAGCGCGATCAGCGGCACGCCCACCCCGAGGGCGAGCAGTCCGCGGCGGATCAACCGACTCGGATGTAGACGACAGAGACCACCACGAACAGGACGACCAGTCCGATCGTGGCGTAGAACAGGTTCTTTTCCAGTCCGCGCTTCGTGCGGTAGCCACCGCCCGAGTCTCCGCCGCCACCGATAGTGCCACCGAGTCCACTCGCCTTGGGCGTCTGGAGCAGCACGCCCAGCATGACGAGCAAGGCCAGCACGAGCTCGACGATCCCGAGAAAGGCTTTCATTGAGGCTGAAGCCGCTGAATTATAACGCCAATTCCGCACCGGGCCGGTCGGCGCTCTTGGCATTGACAGATATACAAATATGTAGTAGCATGCCACCGTGTACGGCCCGTCCCGCTGCCTCCGGTTGCCCCTCCTCCTCCTGGCGCTGCTGGCCGCCTCCTGTGCGCCGGGCCGTACCGCTCCCACCATGGGCGCCGCCCTCCCCCTCCCGCCGGTCGTGCCGGGCCCGATCATCAGCGGGCGCGACCAGCTGGTTCCACTACCCGACGGCGCAAGCGCCTTTGCCGCGATCGTTAAGGAGCTGCGCCAGGCACGACGCTCGATCGACATCGAGCTCTACGAATTCCAGCGGCGGGATCTCGCCATCTTGTTACTCGACGCCCGTGACCGCGGCGTGGCGATCACCGCTATCAAGGATCCCTCCGAGCGGAGCAGCCGAAGCGTCTGGGCCCAGCTGGAACAGGGCGGCGTCCGCGTCGTGGCGTTTCCGCTGGAACGCCTGACGATCGACCATGTGAAGCTGCTGATCGTCGACGGCGTACGCGCCATCGTCGGGGGCATCAACTGGGGGACCCACTCACCGGGTAATCACGACTTCGACGTGCTGGCGACCGGCGCCGTCGTTGACAACCTCGAACGCGTGTTCAAACAGGACCTGGCGCTGTCTGGCGAAGCGTCGGAGATCCCGTCGCCCGCAACCGATCGCGTCGTCCAGGTGTTGACGACGCACCCCAGTGAGGGCATTCGCGCCGCCGCGCTCGCGGCGATTGCCGCCGCCAAGGACTCGATCGACATCGAGATGTTCGTCCTGAGCGATCGCCTGGTCCTCGAGGCGCTCGTCTCGGCCGCGCGTCGGCGCATCCATCTTCGCGTCCTGCTGGACCCGACCCAACCGCAGAATGCCGCCGCCTTCGGGCTCCTGGAAGCGGCAGGGGCCGCCGTCCGCTTCTATCGGCCGGTCGGCGACGAGCTGCTGCACGCCAAGCTCGGGATCTTCGACGCTGGGATCACGCTCTTCGGCAGCTGCAACTGGTCGCGCTCAGGCTTCTCGCGCAACCACGAGCTCGACCTCCTGGTGCGCGAGCCCACGCTGGCCCGAACCTTCCTCAGCCGGATGGATCAGGACTGGGCGGCGTCGGCGCCCTGAGGTCGTCACCGGACATCTCCTCAGGTACCTCAAGGCCGACGAGCGGCAACAGCGTGGGCGCGATGTCGCCCAGCTTGCCGTCCGCACGAAGCCCGCGGACCTCATCTGCGCCAGCCAGGATCAGCGGCACGGGACTCGTGGTATGCGCGGTCAGCGGCGCGCCCGTCGCGCGATCGACCTTCAATTCAGCGTTCCCATGGTCCGCGGTGATCGCCAGGATGCCGTGGCGGCCGAGCACCGGACCCGCGATCCGCCCGAGCATGGCGTCGACCACCTCGACCGCCCTCACCGTCGCGGGAAAAACGCCGGTGTGGCCGACCATGTCCGGGTTGGCGAAGTTGACCACGAGGAAGCGGTCGTCGCTCCGCTCGAGCCGGTCCAGCAGGACATCGGTAACCGGCTGCGCGCTCATCTGTGGCTTCAGGTCGTAGGTCGCCACCCGGGGTGAGGGCACGAGGAGCCGGTCTTCGCCGGGAAACGGCGCCTCGCGGCCGCCGTTCAGAAAGTAGGTGACGTGGGCGTACTTCTCGGTCTCGGCGGTGTGGAACTGCCGCCAGCCCGCGTTGGAGACGACCTCGGCGAGGACCTGGTTGAGCGGCTCGTCGCGAAAGGCGACCTCCGCCGGGAGGCCATTTTCGTACTCGGTGAAGGTCACGAAATGGGCGAGCCTCGGCCGGCGGTTGCGCGCGAAGTGATCCCAGCTCTCATCGAGGATGGCGTGCGTCAACTGGCGGGCACGGTCCGGACGGAAGTTGAAGAAGATCACGCTGTCGCCGTCGCCGATCGGTGGTGGCGGGCCCTCGCCGGGCGGCACGATGCGCGTCGGTACGATGAATTCGTCGGTGGTGCCGCCGCTGTAACTCTGCTTGATCAAGGCTATCGGGTCAGGCGCTGTCGGTCCGGTCGCCTCCACCACCGTCCGGTAAGCACGCTCGGTCCGCTCCCATCGCTTGTCGCGGTCCATCGCGTAGTAGCGGCCGCTGACCGACGCAATGGCGCCCGTGCCGATCGCGCGCGCGCGCTCCGCCAGTTCCGCAATGTAGCCGGCCGCACTGTTTGGCGGCTCGTCCCGACCGTCGGTGAAGGCATGAACGAACACGCGGGGCACCCGCAGCGCCTTTGCCATCTCGAGCAGTGTGTACAGGTGCTGGCTCGAGCTGTGCACGCCGCCGGGAGAAACAAGCCCGATCAGGTGCAACGCCTGGCCGCTTGCGACTGACTGCATCGCGGCGCGCAACACCGGATTGGTCAGAAAGCTCCCGTCGCCGATGGCCCGGTTGATCAGGGTGAGGTCCTGATAGACGACACGGCCGGCGCCCAGGTTCAGGTGACCAACCTCCGAGTTGCCCTGCTGGCCCTGGGGAAGCCCAACGGGTTCGCCGGCGGCGGCCAGGATCGTGTGGGGCCATTGCTGCCAGAGCGCATCCCAGTTGGGCTTTTTCGCCGCGGCGATCGCATTCCCGAAGGGATCGGTGCGGTATCCCCATCCATCGATGATGACGAGCACCAGGGGGCGTCCCGGCGCCGCGGTCACGCCGACCTGACCGCCTCGGCCGCGGCGCGCACGATCTCGGTGAAGTCGGCCTGCTTCAGGCTGGCACCGCCGACCAACGCGCCGTCGATCTCCGGCTTTTCCATCAGTGTCGCGGCGTTCGCCGGAGTGACACTGCCTCCATAGAGGATGCGGATCTCGCCGGCGAGCGGCCCAAACTTTTGCTGCAGCAGGCCGCGAATCGAGCTCATCGTCTCGTTCGCGTACTCGGGCGTCGCAGCCCTGCCGGTACCGATCGCCCAAACCGGCTCATAGGCGATGGTCAAGTCCGCGGCACGCCGGGCCTCGATGCCGTAGAGCGCGGCGCTGAGCTGGCGCGTGATGACCTCCTGGGTTCGGCCCAGGTCGTGTTCTTCCAGCGTCTCACCGATGGCCAGGATGACCTTCAGGTTGTTGCGAAAGGCCGCCTGCAGCTTCCGGTTGAGCATTTCGTCCGTCTCGTTGAAGAGCTGGCGGCGCTCCGAATGTCCGATCAGCAGGTAGTGGCACCACCCAGCCAGCATCTTCGGCGAGATCTCTCCCGTGAACGGCCCCTGATCCTCCCACGAGGCGTTCTGCGCGCCGACCTCGATCGGGCATCCCCGAAGGACGTTTGCGATTTCCCAGAGCATGAGCGACGGCGGGAGGACCACGATGTCCTCGCGGTCGGCGAATGGCTCCAGGACATGCCGCAGGTGCAGGGCATACTCGAGCCCTTCAGGAACGGTGAAATGCATCTTCCAGTTGCCGGCGATCAGCGGCCTACGCATGGGCCTTGTCGCGGAGTACCGCGATCCCCGGCAGGACTTTGCCTTCGAGGAACTCGAGGGTGGCACCGCCCCCTGTCGACACGAACGACATGCGCTCGGCGAGATGCTGCTTCTGCAGGGCGGCCACGAGGTCGCCGCCGCCGATGATGGTTTGCGCATCGCTGCCGGCCAGGCCCTGCGCCAGCGCGTCAGTCCCGTGATCGAATGGTGGGACCTCATAGACGCCCAGCGGGCCGTTCCAGACGACGGCCGCCGCCCCGTCGCAGGTCTGCAGGAATCGTTCGACCGTCATCGGGCCGACGTCGAGGACTTTCATCTCGGGCGGCACGGCATCGACCGCGACGGTGTCGACGGGCACGCCCGGCCTGGCGTCGGCGGCCACTACGGCGTCGAGCGGCAGCACGAGCGTCCCAGCCGATGCCAGCAGCGACCGCGCCACCTCGAGCTGGTCGTCCTCGACCAGCGAGCGGCCCATGCTCAGCCCCTTGGCTTTCAAGAAGGTGCAGGCCATCGCGCCGCCGATGCAGAGGCGGTCGACGCGCTTCAGCAGGCTGCGGATGACGCCGATCTTGGTCGAGATCTTCGAGCCGCCGATGATGGCGACCAGCGGATGCGGTGGGTCGGTCATGATCCGGCCCAGCGTCTTGATCTCGCGCTCCATGAGGAGCCCGGCGACCGCCGGCAGGTACTGCGCGACACCGACGGTCGAAGCGTGGGCCCGGTGCGCGGTGCCGAAGGCATCGTTGACATAGATCTCGCCCAGGGCTGCCAGCTGGCGCGCGAAGTCTGGGTCGTTCTTCGTTTCTCCGGGATGGAAGCGGACGTTTTCCAGCATCACGATCTCGCCGTCGCGCATCGTTTTGACGGCGTTCTCGACCGATGGTCCGACACAGTCGTCCACATGGCGAACGGGGCGGGCTATGAGCTCGCCGAGCCGCGACGCCAGGGGCGCGGTCCGGTACGCGTCGTCGACCTGGCCGTCCGGGCGGCCAAGATGCGTGATGAGGATGAGGCGGGCGCGCCGTTCGACCAGGTTCTGAATCGTCGGGATCGCCTCGCGGATGCGGGTGTCGTCGACGATGCGGCGGTTCTCCAGGGGGACATTGAAATCGACGCGCACCAGCACCCGCTTGCCGGCGACGTCGACGTCGCGAATGGTGGCTTTGTGGAGCGTCCCGCCGATCGTGGCGTCCGTGGTCAGTTCAGCCGGTCGCCCATGTATACGGTGAGATCAACGACACGGCACGAGTAGCCCCACTCGTTGTCGTACCAGCTGAAGACCTTGCCGTGGCGGTCGCCGACGACCATGGTCAACGGCGCGTCCACGATCGACGAGTAGGGGTTGCCCTTGAAGTCGCTCGAGACGAGCTCCTCTTCGGTGACGGCGAGGATCCCCTTGAGGTCGCTGGCGGCCGCCTCGCGGAGCGCCTCGTTGATGGTGCCGGCCGAGACAGGGTCGCGGGTCATGACGGCGAGGTCGACGAGCGAGACGTTCGGCGTGGGCACCCGGAGGGAGATCCCGTGGAATTTTCCCTTGAGCTCGGGCATCACGAGGGCCATCGCCGTGGCCGCGCCGGTGCTGGTTGGGATCACTGAGAGCGTGGCGGCGCGCGCTCGCCGGAGGTCCTTGTGGGGCGCATCGAGCAGCCGCTGGTCGCTCGTGTAGGAGTGCACCGTGGTCATCAGTCCGGCTTCGATGCCGAAACTATCGTGCAGCACTTTCGCCACCGGCGCCAGACAGTTCGTCGTGCACGAGGCATTGCTGACGACGTGGTGCTGGCGAGGGTCATAGCGATCGCCGTTGACGCCGAGGACGATCGTGATGTCCTCGTTCTTGGCCGGCGCGGAGATGATCACCTTCTTCGCGCCCCCTTTGTCCATGTGGACTTTTGCCTTGGTCGCGTCGGTGAACAAACCCGTCGACTCGATGACGATGTCGACTCCCAGGTCCTTCCAGGGAAGGTTGCCGGGATCCTTCTCGGCGAAGACCTTCACCCGCGTACCGTCGACCTTCAGGTGATCACCGTCGACGGCGACGTCACCGTCAAAGTTGCCGAGGATCGAGTCGTACTTCAGAAGGTGGGCCAGCGTCGCCGGATCCGTGATGTCGTTGACGGCGACGATTTCGAGATCGCGCCGGCCGAGGGCGGCGCGGTAGACATTGCGCCCAATGCGGCCAAACCCATTGATGCCAACCTTCACCGGCATGACGCCTCTCCTCGCTACTGGCGGATGGTCGCGGGTGTTCCCGCGCTCAATCTATTAGACCATTTCGATTCGCCAGCCCGACCAGCCGGCGAAGGCGATTCGCCACCGCCGACTTGCTGATCTGGGCGACTTGGGCCAGCTCGCGAAGGCCGGCGCGCGGGTGCGCCAGGCGCAGCTCGGCGACCTCGCGCAGCGCGGCCGGCAGCGACTGCAGCCGGTTGTCGCGCGCCTTGAGCCGCCGGATCGCCTCGCGCTGCTGGAGCGCCGCGCGCAGCCGCTTGTCCATGTTCGCCGTCTCGCTGTTGGCGCGCCGGTTGGCCTGGCTGCGCATGTCGCGCAGGATGCGGTCGTTCTCGAAGCGCATCACGGCGCGATTCGCGCCCATCAAGCCGAGCAGCTGCGAGATGGGCTCCGCGCCTTTCAGGTAATAGACAGTCCGGCCCCGGCGCGTGGTGCGCTTGAGCGCGATGCCCGCGCGTGCGGCCCCGCTACTGACCAGGGTGGTGGCGCCGCTGGGCACCACCATCTCCAGGTGGTAGGCGTCCGCGGGGTTCCCCAGGACACCGCGCGCCAGGAAGGTCCCGCGCAGAATGGCCCGGGCGCAGCAACCGTCGGCCGAGCCACGACCCGCCGGCAGGGTGAGCCGTAGCCGGTAGCTGGGCCGTTTTTCCGTCGCCCCTTTACGAACGGTCTCCACCCGACCGCCGGCGACCTTGGCCAGGTGCACCACCTTGCGCGCCACCGCGTTGCGTGGGATGCGCAGCGTCAGCGGCGCGCCGTCGCCGGCACCGACGAGCGCCTCAACCATCGCCGTCAACTCCGCTTCCTGGCAGCACGGTCGCGCCGGCTGCACGTTGGCGAGCTCCGCCTTCACCTCATCGGTGAAGGACGCCTTGACTGTCATTGCCACACATTAAACTTGGTCAGTGCTGGTTAAGATCCCGATCGATCCGGTGCTCGTGTCGATCGGCGGCCTCAAGATCCACTGGTACGGGATCATGATCGCGATCGGGCTCTACGCCGGGATCCAGGTCGCCCTCCGTGACGCGCCACGCCGCGGCATCGACCGGGACCAGCTGATGAACGTCGCCCTGCTGGCGGCCGTGCTCGGCATCGCCGGCGGCCGCCTCTACTACGTAGTCCAGAACGACCCCAACTTCTTCCTGCACCACCCGGCCCAGATCATCGCGGTCTGGCAGGGTGGGATGGCGTTCTTCGGCGCGATGTTCGGCGGCGCGCTGGCGGTCGCCATTTCGTCCTGGCGTTGGAAGATCCCGTTCTGGAGCTTGCTCGACGTCGGCGCGCTCGGCATGACGATCGGCCAGGCGATCGGCCGCATCGGCAACATCATCAACGGCGACATCGTCGGCTACAAGACCAACGGCTGGGGGTTCGAGTACACGAATCCCAACACGTTCGGGCCGCTCAACGTGCCCGTCCAGCCGGCCAGCCTCTACGAGCTGCTGATCAGCCTCACGCTCTTCCTGGTGCTATGGAATCTCCGCACACGCATTCATCCCGAGGGGATGCTGGCGATGCTCTACGTCGTGCTCTACGCGGTGAGCCAGTTCTTTATTTTCTTCCTGCGGGACAACATCGTGATCCTTGGCGGCTTGAAGCAAGCCCAGGTCACGTCACTGGTCGTGATCGCCCTGGCGCTGCCGGTGATCGCCTACCTGCTGCGCAGAGAACGCCTGGCGCGCCCGCCAGAGACGCAGCCGGCCGAAACGCCTTCGGCCGCGGGAGAAGCCGCGGGCTAAGCGGCGCGTTTGCGGCGTTCGCCGCGCTTCAGCAGTAACTCGAGGAATCGCTCAGGCTGGAATTCCGCCTTCTCGACGATTGACTCGACCTTGCCATCCAGCTTCTGCCGGTCCTCCGCCGTCAGCACTTTCGCGGTGTGGACGAGGATGGGAATCCGACCGATGTCTTTGTCGCGGCGCAGCGCCGCGATGACCTCGAAGCCGTCGACCCCGGGCATCACGAGATCGAGAATGACGAGGTCGGGTTTGTTGCGCAGGGCTTGCTCGATGCCGGTGCGAGCGCTGTCGACGGCGCTGACGCGCACGTTGAAGGGCTTGAGGACGGCCTTGACCAGGCTGATCGCCTGCAGGTCGTCATCGATGACGAGCACGTTTGCCGGCATTTTCTTGGCGCGCTTGCCGTCCGCCATCAGATCGAAGCGAACCATCAGCTGGACGAGCTGCTGGCGGTCGATTGGCTTGGTCAGGACCTCGCCGTCCACGACCGCGACCGGCGGTGCGTCGGCGGCCGCCATGACGACCAGCGGGATGTCGCGGGTGCGGGGGTCCTTGCGGAGCTCCTTGATCAGCGCGGGCGCGCCACTGACCGGCAGCTCGGCGTCAATCAGTATGGCGAGTGGCTGCAGCTGCGACGCCTTCTCTAATGCCCGGGGACCGTTGTCGACGTAGACGACCTCGTAGCCGGCGCGTTTGAGGAATGGCTCGATCCGTTGGCGCGAGACCATGTCGTTGTCCGCCACGAGGATGTCCGGCGGTCGGCCTTCCCGCTCGACCACTGGTGGGGCATCAGGGTTCATGCCGCGGCTGCCGGTCAGCGAGCGCACGGCCTCGCCGAGCGACACCGCACTGTCGTGCAGGTACTTCAAGTATTCGCGGTGCTCCTCGACCGTGAGCGTGCGCGTACGCTCCTCGAGCAGGACGCTGGAAAACCCGATCAGTGAGTTGAGCCGCGAATTGATCAGGTGGCTTTGCTCCGGGCTCATACTGGCTGCCGGTGTCAGCGGGCCCGCGGCGATGTGTCGCTCCTGTGCCCGTGCCTCTTCCAGCGCTTTTCGGACCTGCTGCATTTCCTCGTTCTGCGCCTGGATCTCGGCGGTCAACGCCTGCCGGCGCGACACCCAGTCCGACGCGAGCCGGTTGGCCTGCTCGGTGAGCTCCGCGTGGCGGGCTTGCAGCGCAAGGTGCTGCTCGCGCTCACTGCCGAGGTCCCGCTCGAGCCCGGTGGCACGCTCCGTGAGCTGGTTGACTTCGCCGAGCATTCGCTCGTGGTCGAGTCCCCACTGAATCTGGTCGGTCTGGAGTGCATCGCGGTCGCGGGTGACCAGCTCGAGCTGATCGCGCGCCCGGTCGCGGTCCGCCGCGGCCGCGTCACGATCCGCGGTCGCCTGATCGCGCTCCTGCCGGGCCGCATCCAGCTCCCGCTCGAGCTGCGCCAGGCGCTTGCGCTCTGCGGCGATCGTTTCGTTGATGGTCCGGAGGGTCGCCCGGAGACGGTCCTCCTCGTCCTTGATCGCCTGCCGCTCGGCCGACCACTCCCGGGCGGCCTCCTCGTGGCGGGCAAGCTGGGAGCCGAGCGTCTGGCTCATCGACTCGAGGCGCGCGAGGAACTGCCGCCCCTCGGTAACGGCATCGCCGAGCGCGCTGGAGAGGTTAGCCGGGTCCGGCACGCCCCTATAACGGTTTGGTCCGCCCTTTCCCTCCCCTCTCCGGGCGACTGCCGTCCGCCGGACTAGGTCGAGAGGACCTCGGCCGTCGTTTCGTGGGCGAGGATCTCGTTGCAGAGCGCCACGCAGAGGTGGCAGATATAGACATCCGACGGACCGGCCACGAGGCGGACGTCCCCCTGCTTTTTGCCGCAAAACGAGCACCGGCGCACCGGGCGGTCCACGTTTTCGATTATCTCAGAGCATTTCCTTGATCGCGACGGCGACCGGCCGGGTGATCCCCTTGACCGCCATCAACTCGTCCACAGCGGCGCTGCGGATGTTGTCCACGCTGCCGAACTGACGAACCAGCGCCCGGCGGCGGACTGGGCCGAGCCCGCTGATGCCGTCCAGGGCCGAGGCGAACGCGTCTTTCTTGCGGACCACCCGGTGGAAGGTGATCGCAAATCGATGCGCCTCGTCCCGGACGCGCTGGACGAGGAAGAGCGCCTCCGAGTCGAGGGGCAACCGGATGGGCTCGCTGTCGCCAGGCCGGAAGAGCTCCTCCTGCTCCTTCGCCAGCCCGAACGTCGCGACCGAGGCCAGACCCATCGCCTCCATCACCTCCCGTGCCGCCGACAGCTGGCCCTTGCCGCCGTCGATCAGGACCAGGTCCGGGAGCCGGCTGAAGCTGGGCTCCTCGGGGGTGCCTTCTTCTGATCGGGCATGCCGGCTGAACCGGCGGCGCAGCACCTCCTGCAGCATGGCGAAATCGTTCGCGCCCTGCACCGTCTTGATCCGGAAATGCCGGTAGTGCGCCGGCTTGGGCCGGCCTTCTTCGAAGACGACCATCGAACCGACGGGGTACTTGCCCTGAATGTTCGAGATGTCGTAGCACTCGATCCGAACCGGCAGGGCCGGCAGTTGAAGCCGCGACTGGAGGTCGTTTAGTAGCGAGGCGGTTCGCTCGGCGTCGTAGTCGAGCTTGATCCGCATCTGGCGCATCGTCTCGGCGGCATTCGCGGCCGCCTGCTCGAGCAGCTCGCGCTGCTTGCCGCGCTGCGGGACCCGCACCGCGACCGTGCTGCCGCGCCGCTCCGTCAGCCATTGCTCGATCAGCTCGCGGTCGGGCAGCAGCTCGGGAACGAAGACTTCTTTGGGAATATGCGTCGCATTCGCGTAGTACTGGCTGACGAAGGCATTGAGAACGTCGGCGTTGGATTGATCTTTGTCTAGGCCCACCAGGTCGAAGTTCTCCGAGCCCGAAAGGCGGCCCTCGCGCACACTGAAGACGCGCACCGAGCCCTGGCCATTTGCGCGCGCCAGGCCGAACAGGTCCTGGTCGTAGCGACCCATCGCCAGGACTTTCTGGCGTTCTGCCATGCGCTCCATGGCGTCGAGCCGGTCACGGTAGCGGGCCGCGGCTTCGTACTCGAGCTTGTCGGCGGCTTCCTGCATTTGTTGCTTCAGCCGCCGTGCCACGTGGTCCGAGCGGCCATCGAGGAAGCTCGCGACCTGGTTGAGCTGCTCATGGTAGTCCTCGCGGTTGATGAACCCGGCACAGGGTGCCGAACAAAGATTCAAGTGGTAGTAAAAGCACGGACGGCCGAGGGCGAACTCGGAGTCCTTACAACTGCGGTACGGGATCACCCGCCGGACAGTCTTCAGCGTCGTTCGCAACGCGATCGCGTGCGTGTAGGGTCCCCAGTACCGGGCGCCGTCGCTGGCCGGCCGGCGGACGAGCGTGATGCGCGGGAAATCTTCGTTCAGCGGCAATTTGATGTAGAGATAATTCTTGTCGTCGCGCAGCCGGATGTTGAACCGGGGTCGATGCCGCTTGATCATCGTCTGCTCGAGGACCAGCGCCTCTTTCTCGGTCGCCGTGGTGATGACTTCGAACTCGTAGACACGCGCGACCATCGCGGCGATGTGCTCCGGCAGCACGCTGGAGGCCTGGAAGTAGTTCGGCACCCGGTTGCGCAGGCTCAACGCCTTACCCACGTAGATGACACTCGCCCGAACATCGCGCATCAGGTAGACGCCCGGGGTGTCCGGCAGCGCCTTCAGACGTTCTTTTAGATACTCGGGCCGCTCCGCGAGAACAGCCGCCTTCTTGGTCGCCGTGGCCACGGTCTTAGGCTATCGCGAGTTCCGGGTCGAGCACCCGACGAAGATATTGGCCGGTATAGGAACGGGGATTCCGGACGATCTCCTCGGGGGTGCCGGCGGCGACCACCTGGCCGCCCTTGTCGCCGCCTTCCGGGCCCAGATCGATGATGTGATCGGCGGTCTTCAAAACGTCCAGATTGTGCTCGATGACGACCACGGTGTTGCCGGCATCGACGAGCCGGTGCAGCACGTTGAGCAGCCGTTCGATGTCGGCGAAATGGAGGCCGGTGGTCGGCTCGTCCAGGATATAAAACGTCTTGCCGGTATCGCGCCGGCTGAGTTCTTCCGTCAGCTTGACGCGCTGGGCCTCGCCGCCGGACAGCTGCGTGGCCGGCTGACCCAGGCGAATATATCCAAGGCCGACCTCGCAGAGCGTCTGCAGCTTGCGCCTGATCCGCGGGATCCGGTCAAAGAATTCCGTGGCCTCCTCGACGCTCATGTCGAGCACGTCGGCGATCGTCTTGCCCCGGTAGGTGACTTCGAGGGCTTCCTTGTTGTAGCGCTTGCCCTTGCAGACCTCGCACGGGACATACACATCGGGCAAGAAGTGCATCTCGATCTTGATGATGCCGTCGCCCTCGCAGTTCTCACAGCGGCCGCCCTTGACGTTGAAGCTGAAGCGGCCCGGCTTGTAGCCGCGCACTCGCGCTTCCGGCATCTCGGCGAAGAGCTCGCGAATGTAGGTGAAGACGCCGGTGTAGGTCGCCGGATTGGAGCGGGGTGTGCGACCGATCGGCGACTGGTCGACGTTAATGACTTTGTCGATGAAGTTCAAACCGGAGACCTCGCGCGCGGCGCCTGCCCGATCCTTAGCGCGGTAGAAGTGCTGCGCCATGCGCCGATACAGGATGTCACTGACAAGCGTGCTCTTCCCGGACCCGCTGACGCCGGAAATGCAGATCAGCTTGCCCAGCGGGAAGTAGACATCGATGTTCTTGAGGTTGTTTTCGGTGGCGCCGCGGACAACGATCATCTGCCCATTGCCCTTGCGCCGCCGCGTCGGCAACGGGATGGATCGCTCGCCACGCAGGAACGCCCCTGTGATCGACTCCGGCGACTTCAAGATGTCGTCGAAGCTGCCCGTGGCGACGATCTTGCCGCCGTGCTCGCCGGCCCCAGGTCCGATGTCGACGATGAAGTCCGCCGTCCGCATGGTTTCTTCGTCATGCTCG
>Ga0209689_1002250_pt1 | contig 14412 bp, 10 predicted proteins | sample GraSoiAngelo_149_FD_187119 | JGI IMG/M metagenome (GOLD analysis project Ga0209689, IMG submission 187119) | Grasslands soil microbial communities from the Angelo Coastal Reserve, California, USA - 14_1009_09_30cm (SPAdes) (version 2) | ecosystem: Environmental > Terrestrial > Soil > Grasslands ...
GTGCACAACCAAATCAGCATTTCGCTGGTGGCAGAATGTTCGCGAATGCTGCGCTCCAGCATTTCCCGTAACTGAGCGTGCTGTCCCGCGTCCCGAAAGACATGCGGAATTTGAGCAACCATTCGGCCATGAGTTGCCTGCATCAATTGGAGAGCGCGCGCGCTCCAGCGATCGCCGAGCGCAGCCGGAAGCGCTTGCAGAATTCGCTTTTCTTTCGCCGCCGGCAGCTTCGGCAAGATCAACGTTAACCGCCGTTCCTCATCGGCGATCAATTTGCCGAGCGTCAGGCCTATGTGGGTCGTCTTCAATTGCGGAAAGCTCTCCAGTAAATCATCGCGGCCGAGCACGAGCTCGAAGGCAAGCTCGGGATGCAATTTCTGATTGCGGCTGGCCACGTTTTCGATCGTTGCAATTACCGGCTGCAATTGCTTCTCCGGCTCTTTGAATTGTGGATGAAATTTTACGATCTGTTCGAGCGCGGCGACTTGTTGCTTCGGTTGACGCGCGTGGTTGAACGCTTCGGTTAACTCGTCGGTATGCGAGATGCCTTCGGCACGGGCTTGAATCGGCTCCGTCTTTTTTGCGGGAATCGAGAATGCGCCGCTGCCTTTCAACTGTTTGCGAGCCGATTCCCACCAGCGTTTCCATTCGGTTTCATTAAAAAGATCGGGAACCATCCATTCGCTGATCTGTTGCGCGGTTGCCTGCCCATCGAGGCTTTCCAGAATGTTCCGGACAAGCGCGACCGGGTCATCTTTGGCCAGCTTTTTGGTTGCGGCGAGGTCGCCTGCCTTGCGCGCGAGAAAATGTTCCGCCGGAATAACGGTCAGATTCTCGGCGGCGTATTGGAGTTGCATCGGGTGGGCTTTTTTGCCGGCAAAATCGATCAGGATTTGATTGAGAAGAAGATTCCACTCTGCGATCCGGCCAAACCCCCAGCTCTTGTGCAGACAAAACGTGCCCGGCTTGAGCGCGTCCAGTTTCTCGGCCGCTTTGGAAGTCAATTTGCCGGCTTCGACGAGTTTCTCGAGCTCCGGGTCCATGAGAGTCGAACAAACTACGATGAAGGTTCGCCCTGGCAAGCAATGCGGGACAATGTTTTGCGATTGCCGTCGCGCGGGTAGCGTGAAAGTCTACGCGCGGTGGCGACGACAAGTATTTGGTTTTGGATCGCGTTTAATGCCGGCGTTTTTGTCGCGCTGACTCTCGATCTTGTTCAATTCAAACATCGCGGCCGCGAACTCAGTATACGCGCGGCCGCTCATCGCACAGCGATTTGGATCATTCTCTCCCTCTTGTTCAATTTAGTGGTCTGGAAAATCCGCGGCCCAGACAAGGCGCTCGAATTTCTGACCGGCTACGTGATCGAGTACTCGCTCAGCGTTGACAACATTTTCGTTTTCGTTCTGATCTTCGCCTACTTCCGCGTCCCGCCGATGGCACAGCATCGCGCTTTGGTGTGGGGAATCGTCGGTGCGCTGGTGATGCGCGGCCTGACGATTTGGCTCGGGATCGAGCTCGTCAATAGATTCGATTTCATTCTCTACATTTTCGGCGCGTTTCTGCTGGTCAGCGCATGGCGAATGTTTTTTGTGAAACAGCAGCCGAAGGACTTCGGCCAAAGCTGGGTCATGCGTTGCTGCAATTGGGCATTTCCCGTCACGCCTGTATTCCATGACGAACATTTCAAAGTTCGCGTGAACAATCGCTGGATGCTTACGCCGCTGGCCCTGGCACTGATCGTCATCGACGTAATGGACCTCGTGTTCGCGGTCGATTCCATTCCTGCGGTCTTCGCGATCACCCGTGATACCTTCATCGTTTACACTTCGAACATCTGCGCCATTCTCGGCCTGCGTTCGCTTTATTTTCTGTTGGTGAAGCTGATCGACCGTTTCATTTACCTAAAAACGGGACTCGCCATTGTCCTCGCCTTTGTCGGGATAAAGATGATAGCCCGCGATCTTTTGACGATCCCCACGCCGATTTCTCTAGCAGTCGTGGTCGCCGTGCTCACCACGACGATCGCCGTCTCAATGATCGCCACTCGTCGAGACAACGCCAATCAGAACGAAGCAGCGCCGGAAAAGTAGTGACCAGGCTCACATCTGCGGAAGCGCACCTGGCCCGGCGCCTGGGGTTGTTCGACATCACCATGATCGTGATGGGCGGGATCATCGGCGCCGGGATTTTCATCACGCCCTACATTGTGGCGCAGCAGGTGCCGTCGACCATTTTGATTCTGGGCGCATGGGCGTTTGGCGGACTGGTCGCGCTCGCAGGCGCTTTCATTTACGCGGAACTTTCGTCGCAAAGTTCAGTTAGTGGCGGCCAATACGTTTATTTACGGGACGCGTTCCATCCCGCGCTCGCCTTTGTTTATGGCTGGGCATTGCTGCTCGTCACTCAAAGCGGCGGAATGGCCGCCGTCGCGGTTACATTTGCAAAATACGTTTGCGCGCTCGGACACACGCAAGCGAGCGATAACTTCGCGGCGTTCCTGGCTGCAATCGCGCTCGCAGTCTTAACCATAATCAATTGCTTTGGCGTGCGCGCCGGCAGCACGACCCAGAATCTGTTCATGATTTTGAAACTGATCGCGATCGCGGCGCTGGTCTTGTTTGGATTGAGTGTTACTAGCGCGCCACCAAGCGCAGTCGCAAGATCGACGTCTTCCGCCCCAACGCTTTGGAATTCGTTAACGGCGTTCGGCGCGGCGCTGATTCCGGTGCAGTTCGCTTATGGCGGCTGGCAGACGTCGTGTTTCGTGGCAGGCGAAGTGCGCGAACCGCAAAAAAATCTTCCGCGCGGCTTGTTGCTAGGTGTTCTTGGAGTGATTGCAGTTTACCTTTCGGTAAGTTTCGTCTGCGTTCACGCACTGGGACCTGTCGGTCTTTCCCAAACCAGGACCCCGGCGTCGTCGGTGATGCAATTGGCGCTTGGTGAAAATGGTGCGCGCATCATTGCCGCGGGGATCGCGGTTTCGACCATCGGATTTCTTAGCCAAAGCATGCTCACCACTCCGCGGGTCTACTTCGCGATGGCTGAAGACGGTTTGTTTTTTGCAAGCCTGGCAAAGCTAAATCGCGCAAGAGTTCCGGCCTTCGCAATCGCTTTGCAGGGCGCCGTCGCGATCTTGATCACATTCTCCGGTCGCTACGAGCAAATCCTGAACTACGTCGTGTCGGTGGACGTCATCTTTTTCGCCCTGACAGCCGGATGCGTTTTCGTTTTTCGACATCGCCGCAAGACCGACTCGCCTCCGCCAGCTGCCAGTCCAATGCCTGTGCAGCTGGCACCTCCTTTCCGCGTGCCCGGTCATCCAGTCACGACGCTTTTCTTTATCGTGGCATGTTGCGCAATGCTGTTCAGCACCGTCTATCGCTACCCGCATAACAGTTTGATCGGCCTTGGAATCATGCTGACCGGATTGCCAGCATATCTTTTCTGGAAAACGCGAAGAGTACCGATTCAATGAACCACAAGGGATCACCGTTCATGCATTGGGCGAAAACGCGCCCGAAAGTGAAATACGATCTCGCCTTGAGCGGGATTCTCAATCTGCCGTTCGCGGAATTGGATCCGCAACTGAGCGATTTAGAGTTGCACGGCGACAATGCCTACGGCTATCGGCCACTGGTCGATGCGCTCGCAGTGCATTGTCGCGTCGGGCGAGAAAATGTCGTCACTGTTTCGGGCGGCACCTCGATGGCGAATCATCTCGCGATGGCAGCGCTGTTGGAACATGGCGACGAAGTTTTGATCGAGCAGCCAACCTACGATCCCCTGCTCGCGGTTGCCGAATATCTCAGCGCGACGATCAAACGTTTTCCCAGAAAGTTCGAAGACGGCTTCAAGATCGACATCGTCGACCTGGAGAAACGAACCACGTCGCGCACGCGCTTGATCGTGCTGACGAATCTGCATAATCCGAGCAGCGCGCTGGTTGACGAGGCGACGCTGCGGAAAATTGGGGAACTAGCGCGCAGCGTGGGAGCGCGCGTGCTGGTGGATGAAGTTTATCTGGAAGCGATGTTTGAAAATGCGCCGAAGTCGGCACTTTCGCTTGGCCGCGAATTTGTGGCGGCGAGCAGTCTTACCAAAGGCTACGGCTTAAGCGGGCTTCGTTGCGGCTGGATTCTGGCTGAAGCGGAGCTTGCCGAAAAAATCAGACGACTCGACGATATTTTTGCGGCGAGCGCGCCGAACGTGATGGAACGCTTGAGCGTTCTGGCGATAAAGAAACTGTCGACGATTGGCGCACGCGCCAAAGCAATGCTGGAGACAAATCGCCGAACGCTGCAGGGATTTTTTAGCAAACGCGCCGATATCGATGTTGTCCCGACGAAATTCGGCACAACTTCGTTTCCGCGGCTACGAAATGTGGATGTCGAAAAATTTTGCGGCTGGTTGCTCGAGAAATATGAAACCGCTGTCGTGCCCGGCCGATTGTTTGAATCGCCGCAACACATTCGGATCGGAATGTGCTGCGAACCGAAATCGTTCAATGCCGGAGTCGAGCGTCTCGGCAAAGGCCTCGACGAACTACGGACCTAAACGCCAAGTTGGTTTCATTTCGCTTCCGAGATCACTAGGTACCCTTCGTTACTGCCTCCAGTAGGGACGGTCTCATTTATCCCAAACAAACCTTAGAAGCGCCTTTTCTGTTGCGCCGCTGCTACCGGACTACCAGTCACCAAACACAAAAAGGAAACAGCGAGTAACCAATCCTCGGCGATGTCTGAGGTATTTGCGCATGCTATCTATTTCTTGTGCCAAATATACAATCCAAGGTACTCCAATTCAGCCAATCTTCTCGCGGTGATGCGGCCGGGTAAGATCGACAATTGGCCCGAGCGGCACGATCCGAGTGGGATTAATTTCCTCGTGGGTCATGTAGTAGTGACGCTTGATGTGATCGACGCTGACCGTCTCGGAGATTCGGGGCTGCTGGTAAAGGTCGAGTAAGTAACCTTGTAGATTCGGGTAATCGATGATCCGCCGAAGATTGCATTTGAAGTGGCCGTGATAGACGACGTCGAAGCGAATCAGCGTGCAGAAAAACCGCCAATCGGCTTCGACGATGCCTTTGCCAAATAAGTAGCGGCTTTTCGACAACCGCTTTTCCATTTCATCGAGCGCGTCGAAAAGTTTTTGGCACGAGATTTCGTAAGGCCGCTGGTGGGTAGCGAAACCGGCTTTGTAAACGCCGTTGTTGATGTTGTCGTAAAGAAAATCGCAGAGCTTCGAGTGCTCGGCTTCGATGTCTTTCGGGAAGAGATCGGCCTCTTTGTTTTTCGCGAAGTCGTTGAAGACGTTGTTGAACATGGGGCAAATATCGTCTTCGCAATTGTTCACGATCTTTTTTGTTTGTTTGTCCCAAAGCACCGGGACGGTGACTCGGCCATCGAAGCTGGGATCGGTCGCGGCGTAAGCTTCGCTCAAATAGTGGAAGCCATTGATCGGATCGGTTGGTTCGAACGACTCATCCGGCGGCCATTTGTTCGAAGGATTGCGAAGGGCCCAACCTTTTTCATCTCGAATAGGATCGACAATCGTCATACCGACCGCGTCCTCGAGGCCCTTTAGTTTTCGAAAAATAATCGTGCGACTCGCCCACGGGCACGCGAGCGAGACATAAAGATGATAGCGACCAGCGGCAGCGGGATACGATGTCGATCCATCATTCGAGATCCATTCCCGAAATGCGTCTTCCTGTCGCTGAAATTCACCGGCGTCCGTTTGCTCAGACGGAAGATGTGATGAAGCCATCACATTATCTAGCCCACGCCTGAAAGAACGCGAGCTCCGCTGCGTGTCGAAGGTCGAAAATAAAGCCGTCTGTATTCGACGCTATGGCGGGCACGGCGTTTCGGAAAAAAACGCCTTACAATTAATTCTCGTTGATCGCCAAAACGGCGGCGCTGTGCTTTTGCCGCGCACCCGTTGTTCCGCCAGTGGCCGTTGTTTGATCTACGACGCGGAAGAACTCGACGACATCCAATGGTTTCGTCAGATAAGCCATAGCGCCGGCCTTCATTAGCCGATCGATCTGAGACGCAGTGGCATCGGCGCTGATAACAACCACCGGAACGTCACGAGTTGTATCGAGCGACTTTAATTGACGAAGCACTTCGTGCCCATCTAAATCTGGAAGATGCAGATCGAGCAAGATGAGATCCGGTGAATGCTGACGAGCCAGGTCGAGGCCCACCTTACCCTGCATTGCCGTTAGCAGCTCGAACTGCGGTCGCTCTGCAAACATTTCCTCTATCAACGTCAGATTTGAAAAGTTGTCTTCGATGTAGAGGACCTTGCGCGTCACAGCCTTGGAATTCTCGCGGCGGCCGGAGCCATTTCTCTTATGCGGCACGGCTTTTGGCAAAGGCGACTTCGCGCGCGGAAGTTCGACCCAGAACTTACTCCCTCTCGGAGCACTAAACTCGACGCCTATCGCACCACCCATTGCGTGCATTAGACGTTGCGAAAGAGCCAAGCCAAGACCGGTACCTTCCACATTTGATTGCTCGGCGCCAAGTCTCTCAAATGGCATGAACAAACGCCCCAGTTTCTCGGCGGGAATCCCAGGTCCCGTGTCGCTGACAGTTATTCTGATGTTGTCATCTCCATTTGAGTAGTAGGAAACGGCTACATGTCCTGACTTGGGCGTGTATTTTACAGCATTCGTAAGCAGGTTGAGCAACACCTGTTTGAAACGCTGTCGGTCCGCCATTACATAAACAGCCGCATCCATCTCTACCTCGGCGCACAATTCGATTTTGCGTTCCGCGGCAAGTGGGCGCATCAAATCCAGCGCTTCTTCAAGCATGTCCGCGACAGCTACTGGTTCGACCGAAAGGTGCAGCTTGCCCGCTTCGATGCGGCTGATATCAAGAACTTCGTTGATGAGCCCGAGTAGATGTTGGCCGGCGCTCAAGATGTGGCGAATGCGTGGGCGCTGTGTTTCGGTCGGACTTTGCCTGTCCAGCAATTGTCCGAATCCAATAATCGCGTTAAGCGGTGTGCGAAGTTCGTGACTGACACGCGAAAGGAATTCGGTTTTGGCTTTGCTCGCCCGCTCGACTTCTTCGACGCGCTTTCTCTCAGTGACGTCCTGCACAGTGCCCTCGTAATAGAGGATCGCCCCGGTCACATCGCGGACCGCACGTGCGTTTTCGCACAACCACATTTTGGTTCCGTCTTTGCGGTAGGCCTCGTACTCAAACAGTTCCACCACACCGTGCGTCTCGATAAGACGTTTGAACTCTTCCCGGCGCGCAGGATCGACGTAGGTGGTTTGAGCAATGTCGCTGACCTGGGTGATGATTTCCTCGGGTGAGTCGCAACCGTACATGCGAGCAAATGCCGCGTTCACGTTGAGATATTTCCCATCAGGAGTACTCTGGAACATTCCCTCGATCGCGTTTTCGAAGATGAGCCGGTATTTTTCCTCCGCTTTGCGGACTGCGCTGTCTTGCGCCTGGATTTGCGCCAACATCTGATTGAAGGCGTCCGTCAGCAGACCCACCTCATCGTTACATACCTTGCGCGCGCGAACGGAGTAGTCACTATGATCTGCCACAGTACGTGCGGTATCGGCGAGCCGCAGAATCGGATCGGTCACGAAACGTAGGAACTGGCCAGAAAGGGCAAAAGCGAGAAGGAGGCAGGCTAGGAGGACCAGACCAAAGATGCCGCCGTAAAGTTTTAGCAACTGCGATCTCGTAGCGTGCAAATCCGCCAATAAGAATAGAGTTCCTTCACGGACCCCACTGAGCGTCACTGGCTGGGCCAATAGGATGCGGTCGCCATTAAATTTGACGCCGGAGGTCAACCGCGCTCCTTGGATTTCGCCTTCTTCCCTTGCGCTTCCAAAAAAGGCCAGGCGCTGTTTATCCAAGAGCTCAAGGCGTGCACTAACGATCTGTGGCATTGTTCTAAGGCCGGTCAGGATTTGCGTGGCGGCATCCTCATCTTTAAACCTGACCGCGGCGGCGCATTCATGTGCGGTAAGCTCGCCAATGACGGCGAGTTCGTGGGCCGAGTGCCGTTTCAAGGTGTAGGCCTGGAAGTAGAACAGCGCCGCAAATGCCAGAAGCAGCACGGCGGCTGTGATCGTCATGATCAGGAAGGTGATTTTTTGCCGAATTGGGCGATCGCGCAGGTTTTGCATGCGTTTGGAAATTCCAGGGTCGACCACTCCAGAAGCTAGTTTCGAGCCGATCGCACCGATTCCACTGCTTCCGTGCAAGGGTTGATTTAGATGGCGCCGCTACGACATGTTCGAAGTCCGGTCATGCAGTCGCCTTGGAACGTATTCTGCTTTTCCAGACCAGATGCAATACTCCTGCCCGCATCGATGGCCGTAAAGGGCAGCTCCCACAGCCAGGAATTAAATCTATGAATCCCAACACCCCCACTGTTGTTCCTGAGCGGGGCGCGGCAGTGCTCAACCGACAACGACCTCAAGACAGCAAATCCGCCAGCGATGGCTCGACTCCTGCACGCAAGAGCCGGCGCTTGGTTACTACTGTCTTAGTGGTCGCGATCGCGACCGGTCTTGGACTAGGCTTTTGGGGCTTGTCCCGCCAATTAGCACCTGAGCTGACCAGTTTGCCAATGTCAACGAGCGAGAACGATTCGCCGTTGGTGCAGCAAAAAAGTATCGCGGTGTTGCCTTTCGCAGACCTGAACGACAACACGGGTCACGGATTCTTGGCCGACGGCGTGCAAGGCGACGTTCTGCGCGCGCTCTCAATGATTGCAGATCTGAAAGTTATTAGCGGCACTTCGGTCAACGGTTACGCTCCTGCTAAGCCGCGCAACTTGCCTGAGATTGCCGAAGCCCTGGGCGTTGCCTATGTGCTGGAGGGAAGCCTGCGTGAAATGAGGGATAAGCTTCGCATTACCGCCCGACTTAGCGATGCCCGCAAAAATAGTAGCATCTGGGAAGAGACCTATGAACTCCACGCGGCCGACGTATTCTCGATCCAGAGTGAGATCGTGCAGCAAATTATCGCGCACCTACAGGTCGCGATCACGCCAAAAGAGCAGGCCGCGATTAGCGAGCGCCCGACGAAAGATGTTGCCGCCTACGGCCTCTACGTTCGCGCAAAGGCACTCATCGAGACCGTTGCTCTCAACGGTCAAATCCAGGAACGATTAAGCGAAGCAATTAATTTGCTCGAACAGGCCGTCGTTCGCGATCCGAGTTTTTACCTCGCTTACTGTCAGCTCGCCGCCGCGCACGACTATATGTACTTCTTCGGTCTGGATCACACACCAAGTCGGCTGGCAGCGGCAGACGGTGCGCTACAGAGCGTGGTGCGCCTTCGACCTGATGCTGGGGAGACACACCTAGCCAGAGCGAATTTCTTCTACCGTTGCTATCTCGATTACAATCGCGCGCGGGCCGAACTTGCACTTGCTCAGCACGGTTTGCCCAACAACTCGCAGATTTTTGAGTTAGCTGGCTACATGGATCGGCGGCAAGGATTGTGGAACGAATCAGCACGTAGCTTGGAAAGAGCCCTCGAACTCGACCCGCGCAACTTTTTTATGCTCCAGCAGATCGCGCTGAGCTACCAGGAATTTCGGCAGTTTGGGGCAATGGCCGCTGCCTTGGATCGCGCGCTTGCATTAACGCCGGGCGATACTGATACGCGCGTGACCCGTGCTCTCGTCGATCTTGAGTGGAAGGCCGACCCGCGCCCATTGCGCGAGACGATCGGAAAAATTTTGGTCGAGGATCCGGCCAGCGCGCCAAATCTGGCGGCTCAATGGTTCTATGTCGGCGTTTGCGAACGCGATGAAGCCGCAGTCGCGCAGGCGCTGGCGGCGATGCCACCAACCGGCATATCGATTGACTTGAACTTTCCTCGCTCGCTCTGCAAAGCCTTGGCCGCTCGCTTCAGAGGCGATGCTGCCGCAGCTCGGGCCGAGCTTCTACAAGCTCGCGCTGAAATCGAAAAGACGATGAGGGAACAACCGAATTATGCTCCCGGTTTTTCGGTGCTCGGATTAGTTGATGCTGCACTCGGTCGCAAGGAAGACGCGCTACGCGAGGGGCGGCACGCTGTCGAGCTGCTGCCAGTTACTAAGGACTCGATCGACGGCGCCGAGCTGGTCAAGTACCTAGGCGTTATCTACGCGTGGTGCGGCGAGAAAGACCTTGCCGTCAAACAAGTAGGAGCAACTCTGCGAATCCCCAGTACCTTGAGCTATGGCAACCTGAAACTCCATCCTTACTGGGACCCGCTCCGGGGCGACCCAACTTTCGAACATATTGTGGCTGATCTCGCTCCCCAAAATCGCTCGGCCTCAGACCTAATTTCGAATCGGAACGCAACACTCTCAATTGAGCGCTAGGAAATTAAGATCGCCCTCGGAATGGTAAAATCAGGGTTAGATCTAAAATGAGAGCGTTCACACAGTTAATCTTTATTGACGACCAAGACGGCCGTGCCGGCAAACTTGCTGTCGCGAAATTCTTCCAGTGCCGGGTTCGCTTCTTCCAGCGGGAAAGTTCGCTGCAAAAGTTCAAGAGTGCGACGCCGCCGTCGCCCAATTAAAAATGTAGGTCAGCTCGGGCCCAATCCTGTTTTCTACCAGGACGGCTCCTGGACGAAAAATGGGCGCTTATATATGAGTGCCATCTAATTCTAGTAGATTTTCATTCAAAGGCGGCGGCAGGCGCGGATTCTCCAGTCGAGAAGCGTAAAGCGCACTTTTCAGGGGGAGGCACTGGCGACGGAAAAGATTAAAAAAGGTTGCACGTGAGATGGTGTTATAGTTAACTATATCACTAGATGAGAGCCAGCGACCAAATTAAAACCGCAAATCTGAGCTCGCTCTCGAGAGCCCGCGGAGGATCGGATGAGCCGTGAATGGAATGATGGTCAGCCGATTTATCGCCAGCTTCGCGATCGCGTCGTTCACATGATTCTCGACGGCGTGCTCAAGGAAGGCGATCCGTTGCCGTCGGTGCGCAATGTCGCGGCCGAGTATCGGGTCAATCCGCTGACGGTCCTGAAGGCTTATCAACAATTGGTCAGCGAAGAATTGGTCGAAACTCGGCGTGGACTGGGAATGTTCGTGAAATCGGGCGCGCGCAATTTGTTGGTCAAAGGCGAACGCCAAAAATTTCTGAACGAACATTGGCCACGTGTTCACGCAACGATTAAGCGGCTTGGTCTGGATCCAAAAGAATTGCTCGAAGCCGCAGCCCGTCATTCATCCAAGACTGGAAAGGAGAAGCACTGAGCCATGGCAACGATTGAAGCTCGCGGTCTGCGCAAGGTTTTTGGAACAACGGTCGCGTTGGACGATGTCGATCTTCGCGTGGAAGAAGGCCGCATTCTTGGAATCATCGGGCCGAACGGCGCGGGCAAAACCACTTTGCTGAATGCGATTCTCGGACTGACCGCATACCAGGGAGAACTGAGAGTGCTCGGGCGCGACCCGTGGGCCGCGCGCGAGCAACTCATGCGCGATGTTTCGTTCATCGCCGACGTCGCCGTGCTGCCGCGCTGGATTCGCGTTACGCAGTTGCTCGATTACGTCGCCGGCGTGCATCCGAAGTTCGATCGCGCGAAAGCGGAAAGTTTTCTGGCGAAGACGACGATCAAGCGAACGAGCAAGGTTCGCGAATTATCCAAAGGCATGGTCGCGCAACTCCATCTCGCGCTGGTCATGGCGATCGATGCGAAGCTGCTTGTGCTGGACGAACCGACGCTCGGACTCGACATTCTTTATCGAAAACAATTCTACGATTCGCTGCTCAACGATTACTTCGACGGCAGTCGCACCATCATTGTCACGACGCATCAGGTCGAAGAAGTCCAGGATGTCCTGACCGATCTCATCTTCATCGATCGCGGCCGGCTTGTTTTGGAATGCAGCATGGAAGATTTCGAGTCCCGCTATGTCGAAGTGATGGTTCATCCGGATCATCTCGACGGCGCGCGTTCGCTCAAACCATTGCATGAGCGTCAGGTCTTCGGCCGCAGCGTGTTCCTTTTCGATCATGTCGATCGCAACCAGCTTGGCGCGCTGGGCGACATTCGGACGCCGAGCATCGCCGACTTGTTCGTTGCGGTGATGAGCAAGAACGAAGGCCAGCCGCCTTCGCACGAGGCTACGGCGCGCCAAGGAAGTCAGAGCTCGGAGGTCAGAGGTGAGGGAAATAAATGAATAGTCCATCCAACACACCAGGAGAATCGCAGGCTAACTTCGAGCTCCTAGCTCCTAGCTCCAGCGCTACCGCGACGCGGCCATTTTACTGGTCAGTTCTGCGCGAAGTGTGGGAGAACCAATCGATTTACTTCGCGCCGGCGATCGTCGCTGTTGTGGCACTGATCGGTTTCCTGTTTAGCACAGCCGGTTTACCGGAACGCAGGCAGGCAGTGTTGCTACTCGGCCCGGAAAAAGCGCGCGCCGGGATCGAAGCGCCCTATGACGTCGTGGCCATGATCCTAATCTTCACCGCTTTTATCGTGGGCCTGTTTTATTGTCTCGATGCGCTGCACGGCGAACGGCGCGATCGCAGCATTTTGTTTTGGAAATCGCTGCCGGTTTCCGATCTCGCGACCGTGCTGTCGAAGGCGATCATTCCCCTTGCCGTGCTGCCGTTAATCATCGTCGCGATCGTCATTGCTACGCAATTGGTGATGCTGTTGTGGACGACCGGCCTGCTCATCGCGCACGGAATGAGTCCGGCATCAACATGGACATCCATTCCGTGGATTCAAAACTGGCTGGTGCTCGTTTACGGGCTGGTCGCGATCGCGCTCTGGCACGCGCCGATTTATGGCTGGGCGTTGCTCGTCTCGGGTTGGGTCCGGCGCGCGACATTTCTTTGGGCTGCGTTGCCGCCGGTGGCCATCGCCATATTTGAAAAGATCACGTTCAATACTTCGTACGTTAGCAATCTGCTCAAAGAACGCGTGTTCGGGTTCGCGCCGAATGCTTTCGACCTTGGGGGGCACCGTGGCATGGCGGTCGATTCGTTTATTCAACTCACCCCCGCGAGATATCTGAGCACGCCGGGTCTCTGGCTCGGACTAATTTTCGCGGCGGCATTTGTGATCGCGGCAATTCGACTCCGCCGATATCGCGGTCCGCTCTGATTTCGGAAGATCGACAATCGCCCAACGAAAGAAAAAGACGCATGCATCCAACAAAGAAAACCGCGCGTATCGCCGGCGCAGTCTATCTCTCAACCTTGCCGATCGCTCTCTACTTCTGGTCTTACATTCCGGACAAACTGATTGTCCGCGGAAATGCGTCCGCGACCGCGCAAAACATATTGGATCACGAAACGCTCTTTCGCTTTTCAATCCTGGGAGACCTTTTTGCCTATGTGATCGTCATTGGCATGGGGTTTCTTCTCTACCACCTACTTCGCGAAGTTGGGAAAACCTGGGCTTTCCTGATGGTCGGCTTTGTTTTGCTTTCTGCCGCAGTCGGATTTTTCGGTGCCTTGCCCAACATCGCGGCGGTGATTTTGTTTCGTGGCAATGATTTCCTCGCTGTTCTCGATAAGCCGCAACGCGATGCACTCGCGATGTTCTTTCTGCGGTTACATGGTCAGGCAGCATTGATTAATGAAATTTTTTCCGGTCTATGGCTGTTTCCTTTAGGTCTGCTCGTCTTCCGCTCCGGATTTCTGCCGCGGATCCTCGGCGTCTGGCTAATCATCGCCGGCTTCGGTTGGTTGGTCCTCAGTGTGATCGCGTTGGTGTTTCCAGCTTACTACGATACTGCCTTCGGCATCATTCAACCGGTCGTGCTCGGTGAAATGGCGTTCGCGCTCTACCTGCTGATCAGAGGCGTAAACGTGAAAGCCCTCCCGGCCCGAGCGGTCTGATTCGTTAGGCTTATGACGATCAAACGTTTCTTGAAATGGAGCATGTCGCCTCGCTTTCTGGCGAGAATGGCCGCTGTCCTCGGCGTGCTCGAAGGCGTGGCCTCGGTGAACGGCCAGGTGCGGATACCTGACCGGCTCGTCGTCACCACGGACGCCGCGGCCACGGCGGCCAACATTCTGGGAAACGAGTCATTGTTCCGTTTGGGGCTCGCCCTCTGCGTCCTCGCGGTCGCGTTCAATATCGCCCGGACAGTTCTCCTCTATGTCTTGTTCAGACCCGTGGGCAAGATCGCAGCTTTGCTCGTGGCGTTCTTCGGCCTCGTGGCGATTGCTCTTCAGGCTGGCGGGAGTCTCGTTCAACTCCCGGTCTTGGTCCTCTTGAAGAGCGGGAAGGATTTTGGCGCATTTAACGTCGAACAACTACAGTCCATGGCACTCCTTTTCCTCCGATGGAGCGGGCACGCCTTCAACCTCTACCTCGCGTTCTTCGGGTTCTGCTGCATGCTCGTCGGCTACGTCGTTTACAAGTCGACCTTCCTGCCTCG
>Ga0209689_1002254_pt1 | contig 14405 bp, 13 predicted proteins | sample GraSoiAngelo_149_FD_187119 | JGI IMG/M metagenome (GOLD analysis project Ga0209689, IMG submission 187119) | Grasslands soil microbial communities from the Angelo Coastal Reserve, California, USA - 14_1009_09_30cm (SPAdes) (version 2) | ecosystem: Environmental > Terrestrial > Soil > Grasslands ...
GTGGCTACAATTACAGACGTCAAGACTCATCAAGCTGGTGGTGGCGGCTCGGATGTCGTCAGCTATGAAGTTTCCGTTAAGGTGGCCGACACCATTTATGTGACCCTGTACGCGCCACCGTCGGGCGAGAACACGGTGAAATATGCTGCAGGACGTGAGCTGCTGGTGCTGGTCGGGGAAAAGACAATTCGGTACAACGATATATTAGGTCAATCATTCGAGGTGCCGATCGTCAGCCGGAAACCGGCCACAAATGCCAAGCAGTCCAAGTAAGTGCCCAGCGTCGCCTGGGTGGACTCAGTGCCGGGATGCCCGTCACATGCCAAATGCCCGCCACTTACTACATCGAAGCCAGGAACGCGGATGGCGCCTCGGTGACCATCGACGCTATGCCACTCGCATTGGTCCGCGTTTGCCCGCTTGGCCCGGGTCTGGAACCGTGAATGCTTGAGCCACCGGGTAAGAATTTAGTAGAGCCCTGCCGACGATGAAGTAATCCAGGTGGTCGGGTTTGGAGAGAACATGAATCGTACAGCTAGTCCGTGGTACTACACGCCGAATGCTTACTTTCCGATACGTCGTTCGGCTGTGGCGTTCCTGATCCTGCTGACTTGGTGCAGCGCAACGGCCCTTGCCCAGAATGCCAGCCAACCAACGAAGTCGGCCACACCGTTCAGCACTCGCGCAACCCATCTCCTGGGCTTCGAAGGTGCCCCCAGCAACGCCAACGGGACTCTTTCGATTCAAGACGATGTGTTGCAGTTTCAAAAGAGTGGAAAGCCCGCCGTTCAAGTCAAGATAGCTTCTGTCCAGGACGTCTTTCTGGGCGAGGAAAGCAAACAGGTCGGCGGCTTGCCAATGACTATGGGCAAGGCTGCGGTTCCGTTCGGCGGTGGCCGAGCCGTTAGCCTCTTCTCTCACAAGAAGTACGACACTCTTACCTTGGAATATATCGACGCCAGTGGTGGGATTCACGGAGCCATTTTCCAGCTAAGCAGTGGGCAAGGGGAGGCTCTCAAGAATGAACTCGTGGCCAAGGGTGCACATGTCAGCCATGGCGATGACGAACCCACAAAACAAAGCAATGCGGAGGTCCCGAGTGGAAGCAAATAAACGAGTCTCATTGTTAGTGCTAGCGGTGACAGGTGTGATCATAACCGTTGCACAGCCGCCTTTGCCTGCTCAAACTGCCGCGGCGAAATCCTCCCCCGGACACAACAGTCCCAGCGTTCCGCAATGGAGTGTGCAAGTGGACAAGGTTGGCCCCGGTGACGTAAACCTCGCACCTTCCTTCCAAATTGCTATCTACGAGAGTCTTCTTGATGAGTTAAACAAGACGAAGAGATTTAAGCAGGTGCTTCGCGACGGTGACCGTCACGCCAACGACGTTTCTGATTTGCTGATTCTGAAAACAACCGTGCAGAAGTACACGGCTGGGAACGAGACTCAACGTGCGGTGACCACCGTAAGCGGGGCAACAAAGCTGACTGTCCGGAGCCAGCTGTGTACCCGAGACGGCCGGGTCATTCTAGAGCGCACCGTTAATGGCAACGTCCGTTTTTTGGGAAGCAACCTGCGAGCTACGCACAACCTAGCTCGTAACGTGGCCAAGACCATCAAACAATCATCTTTACCGGGATATTCCCAATCGGCTCCGGTACAGAGCAGCCAAGAATCTACTTTTTCCGCGAAGGACACCCGATTTGACAGCAAGATTGGCGTGGACCGGCCTGACAAGAGCGTGTCGTGACGATCACTCACCGCCAGTCTGCGTCAAATCGTTGCCACCAGACAAATCTTGGGCCGGTGACGCCGGCAGCGAATCCCGCGAGCCTTCATAAATACCCCTCACTGCGAAGCGTACGCGCTGTTTCAAGACTCCAGGTTTGGCATTCTGTTTGCCCTTAACTACAAAGGCGAGCGAGGGATGGAAGCGAAACTCGCAAGAGTAAAGGCCTACCCCCATTCGGCGTCAAACAGGAGAACCAAACATGTGGAGAAGAGACATGGCAACACCGAGCGCGAAACTAACACTCTCTCTGGTGGCTGCCACATTTGTTGCAATAACAATGTTCGCGGTGGCGGCGACAGCGCAGTCTAATCAGGAGAGTCAACCGGAGCTTACCGCCCCGCTCGAGCCCTTGCGTCCGGGTGTCGCTGAGGACCAGCTTTTCGCCGAATTAGACGCCCATAACGAGCTTCGAAAGTCGGCGCTGCACGACTACACAGTCGTCAGGACGTATCAGGTGATCGATCTAAAGGGGAAGGTGCATGCGGAAGAAATCGGGCGGATGGAGTTTCGCGCACCGGACAAGAAAACATTTATCGTTACATCCGAAGCGGGGTCGAGACTTATTCGTCATAAGGCGCTGAATCCGCTAATCTCCAGCGAGATCGAAGCAGCAGCCGGCAAGGAGCATCACGATAGCGCCATCTCATCTGCGAACTATTCCTTGGATCTGCTCGGTGAACAGCAGGTCGGACCTTATCATTGTTTCGTTGCGCTGGCGGTGCCCAAGCGGAAAGACAAGTATTTGTTTGAAGGCAAACTGTGGATTGATGTTGACGACTACGCCGTGGTCCGCATCGAAGGCCACCCCGCTAGGAAGCTTTCCTTCTGGATCCAGCGCGCTGACTTCGTGCGGCAGTACCAGAAGATCGATGGGTTCTGGCTTCCCGAAAAAGATCAGACCTTCGTCCAAGTCCGACTCTATGGTAAGAAGGTTCTGAGTATCGAACACCAGAATTATGTCGTGAATGGAGCTCAGAACAAAGAGGCGCTGACGCCCACTCAGGAGGCTCGTGTACGGGCCGTCGTTGGCGCCAATTAGCGTGGTTCGGCGACTCGGTTATGGGGACAAATATGCAGGAAGCCGGTTTGCTCTTAGGAGTGCTGCAACCGTCATCCGTTACCGCCGATCAGATGACCGTGCGTAATGTCCTGATGGCTACAGACTTCTCTGAATGTTCGGAACGAGCCCTCAGCTATGCGTTAGGAATCGCCAGCCGCTACGAATCGCGGTTACATTTGTTTCATTGCATTGACCCGACACCTTACAACCTGGTTGAGCCTAATGCAGTTCAAACGGCCCGCGACGATGCCGGGCGTGAGCTGGAACGGTTGGCGTCGAACCTTCGAAGTCAGGTCCGGGCAAAAAATGTCGAAGTCAAGGTGGTGGCCGAGGCGGGAGACTTGGCCGTGATTCTGCCGCAAGCTGTTAAGGACCTCGATCTTGGTCTGATCGTTGTAGGTACCCACGGACGAACTGGCTGGAGGAAGCTGGTCCTGGGATCGGTTGCCGAGATCGTTGTGGACCAAGTTTCTTGTCCGGTTCTCAGCGTGGGGCCTTCTGCTAATCGGACACGGATACAAGAATTCGGGCCCGAAAACATTCTGTTGGCCCGTGAGGCCTCCTCCCGTTCCCAACTTGCGGAATCGTATGCTTCTTCGCTCGCCTGCAAATATGGGTCTCGGCTCACCGTAGTCGATGTGCTCGAAAACCGATCAGGGCGCGTTGTTGCACAGGTATCCCAGCTTGAATGGTGCGAAGCTGAGCGAGGGAATACTATTCTCGACAGGACCCTGACGAGCCCTTCGCAATTGCCAACCGAGATCGGCACGCAGAGCGATCTTATTTTGCAGATCGCTGATCAGACTGCCGCTGACTTAATGGTGCTTGCCGTGCCCGCACACAGATTTGCCGATCGCTTTCTGTCCACGAACTTATATCGAGTGGTCTGCGGTGCTCCCTGTCCAGTGCTGACCGTGCATGCTCGACCTGAACGAGGTTTCGATCAATGAAAATTCTCGTACTCAACTCCGGTTCGAGCAGCCAAAAAGCCTGCCTGTACGAAATTGGATCGACTCTCCCGGATCATCCGCCAACTTGCCTGTGGGAGGGCAAGGTCGAGTTTGGCGGCGGGACGGCCGCCATTGCGGTCAAGAACTCGCGGGGAGTCACCCAAAAAGAACAAATCCAAATCTCCTCGCGTGAGCAAGCCGTCAGGCGCTTGCTGAACACGTTGAGTGACGGGAGAGTGCGTGCCCTGGCTTCTGTTTCGGAGATCGATGTTGTAGGACATCGCGTCGTTCACGGCGGACCGGATTTCGAGGAGCCTGTCACCGTTACGCCCGAGGTACGCTCGGCCATTGCCAGCGTGTCTACGCTTGCACCGCTGCATATTCGTGCAGAAGTGGAGGGTATGGAGATTGTCGAGAGCATCCTGGGACCTGTTCCGCAGATCGCCGTTTTCGATACCGGCTTTCATCGCCAAATGCCACTGGCGGCGGCAATTTATCCCGGTCCTTATGAGTGGTTCGAGAACGACATTCGCCGCTACGGATTTCACGGCATCAATCATCAGTACTGCGCCGGACGCGCCGCTCAGTTGCTCAACAAGGATCCAGCGTCTTTGAAATTGGTTACCTGCCATCTGGGGAACGGATGCTCGCTGGCTGCAATTCACGAAGGCCGCAGTGTTGATACCACGATGGGATTCACTCCACTGGATGGATTGATGATGGGAACGCGCTCGGGCTCCGTGGATCCTGGAATTCTGATCTACCTGATGCGCCAGGGTCAGCTTGATGCCGAGCAGCTCGACCAGGTGCTGAATCAAGAGTCGGGTCTGCTTGGAATCTCCGGACTTTCAAGCGACATGCGCGAAATCCTGGCTGCGATTCAACAAGGTCACGAGAGAGCGAAGTTGGCATTCGAAATCTTTGTGCATCGTTTGCGAACCGCCATAGGTGGCATGGCTGCCGTGTTGGGTGGAATGGATGCGCTTGTGTTCACTGCAGGGGTCGGTGAGAACTCCCCCGACGTGCGAGCTGCCGCTTGCAGCACCTTGGGATTTCTCGGTATCAAGCTCGATCGCGAACTGAATGCCCGGCCTTCACTAGACGCGGATATCTCCAGCGCAGATTCTCGGGTCCGCGTCCTGGTGATTCGGGCGGAGGAAGACTGGGCCATTGCGACGGAATGCTGGAAGCTAACCCACGTCGCCTCTCCCGTGGGTGCAGCCGGCTGAAATACCACTGAAAAGTGTTGCGGATTGCGGCGATGTCGTGCGCGCATTTGTCACTTGCCAAGCTCTCGTCACCAACTGCTCGACAGGTTGTGTGCGAGGAAGGTGGTTGTCGCCCTTCGCTGGCTGTAAGTTGGCCTACCTGACGAGACAGCTCGCCTCTCACACGAGCGGGTCTCGCTGGAACTTTGAGTGCTCAGAGAACACGCAGGTACTAGCAATGGCCTTGCGGAACGCTTGGTCAAGGGTTCGACTGTGGTCAGCAGTTTCGTACGATCCGTCGCAAGGAGTTGCGGTGCTTCACAAATGTGCAAACCCTGTCTGCTGCGCCCAGTTCCGCTACCTTCATCAAGGAAAGTTATTTGAACTTGAAATCCAATACGTCGAAAGTACTTTGGGCGATGCTCAAGGCAAGCTAGGCAATGGCAAAGGACATATCGAGCGGTGCTGGCTATGCGATCAGTGCGCTGCACACATTGCGCTGCGATTTGACCGACGGCGGGGTTTGGTTATGGTCTCTTCCCTGGGAGGCTCCGAAGAGGCACTGACAACGGCGATTCCGCAATCGAGTCCAAAGGCCGCGGCCGGAATAGCACGGGTTCTGATCCGACCGTTAGAGCTAGACTTGACAATTTCGCCTAGGCGTAAAGCAGCAAGCGAATTAAACATACGCAGGAGAGAGATAGCATGAGCAAAGCACTTCCAGCGGTGTATATGGCGCGGCACGGCAACACAGCATGGACTCTCTCGGGCCAGCATACCGGTCTTACCGACCTGCCTCTAACGGCGGATGGCGAGCGCAACGCCCGGCGGCTGGGAGAACGGCTGAAGGGCATGACGTTCGCTAAGGTGTTTACCAGCCCGTTGCAGCGCGCGTCCCGAACCTGCGAACTGTCTGGGTTTGGAGCCGGCGCAGAAACCGATCCCGATCTGGTGGAATGGGACTATGGCAAATATGAAGGACTAACCTCAGCTGAAATCCTTCGAAAACGTCCAGACTGGCAGCTGTTCCGCGACGGCGCTCCGGGAGGCGAATCGCCAGAACAAGTCGGCGCGCGGGCGGACCGCGTGGTCGAGCGTGTCCGCAGTGTCGCTGGAGACGTACTGCTGTTTTCCAGCGGACACTTTATTCGGGTCTTGACCGCCCGATGGCTGGCACTTGGTCCGGGAACTGGGGGCAGATATTTTCTGCTCAGCCCGGCAAGCCTGAGCGCGCTCAGTTATGAGCACAACCTATCCCGGCCCGTGATCCGGCTCTGGAATGATGATCACCACGCGGCGGCGTGAGTCAACGAAACGATTCGCTTTGGACCTACAGCTTCTCAATGTTGAACACTACTAATTTTCCGATAGCTCGGATTACGAGGATCCCCGAATGAGCACAAAAAGTGTGGCGCGCCCAGATTCCGCGAAAGTCGTTCCAATGGCGACCAAGACAGCCAGCATTTCCGAACTTCTCAAACCCTACGGATCCGGCGCCATTCCGTTTGTCGGAACCGAAGACGCGCTCTACGAACGGCACCTGGTCTTTGACCGCGCGATCGACCCGAAGGTGGCGAGCGCCCGGGAACGCTTTGAGGCGTTCTCCCATTCTGTGCGTGACATCCTGGCGCAGCGCTGGGTGCAAACGAAGAACACCTATGAGCAACAGAATGCTAAACGCATTTACTACCTTTCTATGGAGTTTCTGATTGGGCGCTCGCTGGCGAACAACATCACGAACCTGTTGCTTGATCCCGTGGCACAGCATGCGATCCAGGAGAAAGGCATCGATTGGCTTGAATTGATCGAGCAGGAACCGGATGCGGGCCTGGGAAACGGAGGCTTGGGCCGCCTCGCGGCGTGCTTCCTCGACTCGATGGCCACCATGCAACTCCCCGCCACCGGCTATGGTCTTCGCTACGAATACGGCATGTTTCGACAGTCGTTTGCGAATGGCTGGCAGCAGGAGAATCCCGACAACTGGCTGCGCGACGGCGATCCATGGGAGATCCCTCGCGCGCACGAAAAAGTGGAAATCAAGCTGAACTGCACCTTCAAGCTTCGAGGCGGACGTTTTGAGGTCATTCCGAATCGACCATCAAGCCTGTTCGGAATACCTTTCGATCGCCCTGTGGTGGGCTATGGAGGAAAGACAATCAACACTCTCCGCCTTTGGGCTGCAGCTGCTCCCGATTACTTCGATTTTCAGGAATTCGGTACGGGCGACTTCGTCGGTGCGCTGGGCGAGAGGCTCGAAGCCGAATCACTGACTCGTGTGTTGTATCCCGATGACTCCACTACTGCCGGACAAGAGTTGCGATTTCTGCAGGAATATTTCCTGGTCGCTTGCTCACTGGCTGACCTGGTGCGACGTTTTCTGCGTCACAACACGGATTGGGAAAAGCTGCCCGACAAGGCCGCCATCCAGCTCAATGACACCCATCCTTCCATGGCCGTCGCGGAATTGATGCGCATACTACTGGACGATGCGCACCTGGGATGGGACCAGGCTTGGGACCTGACAAGGAAGACGCTGGCATACACCAATCACACGCTACTGCCCGAGGCCCTCGAGAAATGGCCGGCTGCATGGTTTGAAGTTCTTCTTCCCCGGCAGCTGGAAATCATTTACAAAATCAACCGCCGGCTCCTCGACGAGGTTCGCGTCCGCTTCCCGGGAGACGAGAGCCGCATCGAACGCGTCAGTCTTGTGGAAGAAGGAAGCTCACGCAAGATTCGCATGGCCAACCTGGCCATAGTCGGCTCGCACAGCACCAATGGAGTGGCCGCAGTCCACTCGAAGCTGTTGCGGACGACCACAGTTAAAGATCTCGCCGAAATGTTTCCCGAGCGTTTCAGCAACAAAACCAACGGAGTTACGCCACGACGCTGGCTGCTGGAAGCGAATCCCGGCCTGGCGCGTGCGATTACACAAGCCATCGGCGATAAGTGGATCACTGACCTGAGCCAGCTCACCAATCTCAAATCATTGGCCGCAGATTCCGGTCTTCAAGAAGCATTCCACGCATCGAAGCGCGAAGCCAAAGTAGGATTTGCCAATTGGCTCAAAACGACGTCTGGACAGATCGTCGATCCTGACACAATTTTCGACTGCCAGATCAAGCGCATCCACGAATACAAACGGCAACTGCTGAATGCGCTGCGGATCATTGTTTGTTACAACCGTCTGCGCCAAAATCCCAACCTGGTAGTGGCGCCACGCACCTTTTTCTTTGCCGGCAAAGCCGCGCCCGCTTATCAGCTAGCCAAACTAATTATCAAGTTCATCAACAATCTGGCAGGCACGATTGATGGCGATCCTATTGTGCGCGGCCGGATGAAAGTAGTTTTTCTGCCTGAATACAACGTTTCTTTGGCAGAACGGCTGATTCCGGCCAGCGATGTTTCGAACCAGATTTCGACCGCGGGCTATGAAGCCAGCGGAACGAGTAACATGAAGTTCATGATGAACGGAGCCTTGACCGTCGGCACACTTGACGGCGCGACCATCGAGATGGCTGAAGAAGCAGGGGAGGAGAACCTCTTTCTGTTCGGCCTGACGGTCGAACAAGTGCAAAACAGCCAAGCCTGGTATAACCCGCACTGGCACTATGAACACGAGCCAGAGACGCGGGCTGCTCTGGACCTGATCTTCTCTGACTACTTTAGCCGCAACGAACCGGGAGCGTTCGCTCTGTTGCGCGATACGTTGCTGACTCACGGCGATCACTACATGCACTTGGCGGACCTCACCTCTTATTGTCAAGCTCAAGACCGGCTGGGAGAGCTGTACGCCAATCCCGATGAATGGGCGCGGAAAGCCATCCTGAACGTGGCGAGTTCAGGAAAGTTCTCAAGCGACCGCACCATTCACGAATATGCAACCGAAATCTGGAAGGTGGAACCATGCCCCATACCTTAGAAGCACAGCCCACGACAGGTGAACCGTCCGTCTCCCCGCTCGCCGGCAAACCTGCCCCGAAGGAAATGTTGATTGACGTTGCTCGCTTAGAAAGAGACTACTTCGAGCGCAAACCCGACGTGAGCGACCGCAACCAACTTGTTGCCTTCGGCACCAGTGGACACCGGGGATCTTCCCTTCATGGCGCTTTCAACGAAGCGCACATTCTGGCCATCACCCAAGCCATCTGTGATTACCGCCGGGGGCAAAAAACTGATGGTCCTTTATATATGGGAAAAGACACCCATTCGCTCTCCGTTCCTGCGCAGCGTACTGCTCTCGAAGTACTCGCGGCGAATGGCGTCGAGACCATAATTCAGGAGAACGACGGCGTCACCCCAACACCCGTAATTTCACGTGCCATCCTCGTCTATAACCGCGGACGCAAGGAACACTTCGCAGATGGCATCGTCATCACGCCGTCTCACAATCCGCCCGAGGATGGAGGCTTCAAGTACAACCCACCGAACGGCGGCCCCGCCGATACCGATGTCACGCACTGGGTCCAGGACCGCGCCAACGACTTATTGCGCGCAGGGAATGCAGAGGTAAAACGCGTTCCGTTCAACAAGGCGATCCGAGCCGCGACCACACACCAGGAAGACTTTGTCCTGCCCTACGTTCGCGATCTCAAAAATGTCGTGGACATCGATGCCATTCGCGGTGCCAGGCTCAAGCTTGGCGTGGATCCGCTGGGTGGGGCCGCGCGGCCATATTGGGAGCCGATCAATTCGATTTACGGACTGGAAGTCACTGTCGTCAATCCAACCATTGACCCAACCTTCTCATTCATGACGGTGGACCACGACGGTAAGATCCGCATGGACTGTTCTAGCCCGTATGCCATGGCCAGGCTCGTAAAGCTCAAAGACCAGTACGACGTAGCTTTCGCCAATGATCCCGACTCCGACCGGCACGGAATTGTCACCCCCGTTGCCGGGTTGATGAATCCCAACCACTACCTCGCCGTGGCGATCCAATACTTGCTCACCCATCGCCCGCAATGGCGTCACGATTCAGCGGTTGGAAAGACGCTGGTGAGCAGCAGCATGATTGACCAGGTCGTCCAGAAGCTCGGCCGTCAGCTGCGCGAAGTACCGGTCGGCTTTAAGTGGTTTGTGGCCGGTCTTGTGGACGGCTCGTTTTGTTTCGGAGGAGAAGAGAGCGCGGGAGCAAGTTTCCTCCGCCTAGATGGAACGGTGTGGACCACCGACAAGGATGGGCCGATCATGGATTTGCTCGCCGCCGAGATCACAGCCGTTACTGGAAAAGACCCCGGAGAGCACTACCGCGAACTCACGGCAGAATTCGGCACACCTTATTACACGCGGATTGACGCGTCCGCTACACCCGAACAAAAAGTAAAATTGCAAAAGCTCTCACCCGACGCGGTCAAGGAGTCGGATCTGGCGGGCGAGCCAATCACCGCCAAGCTGACGCGGGCCCCGGGTAATCAGGCTCCGGTTGGCGGATTGAAAGTCGTGGCGGAAAGCGGCTGGTTTGCGGCCCGGCCATCCGGCACGGAGAACATCTACAAGATCTACGCGGAGAGCTTTAAGAGCGAGTCACATCTGCATGCCATCTTGAGCGAAGCGGAGGAGATGGTGAACAGCGCGCTGGATTCCGAGGTCCGGCAATGAGCAGTAACGGCGGGCGTGCGAATGTTCCCCTGTTTGCGCCCGAGTACCGTGCTTCCGGTCTGTTGTTGCACGTCACTTCCCTGCCGTCGCCCTATGGCATCGGTGATTTGGGCTCGTCCGCGTTCTCCTGGGTGGATCGTCTCCATGATGCTGACCAGGGATGGTGGCAGGCGCTGCCGCTCGGTCCAACTGGCTATGGGAATTCTCCGTATCAGTCGATGTCGTCGTTTGCAGGGAACGCCATGCTGATCAGTCCCGCCTGCCTGATCTCAGACGGGCTGCTTGCCGCAAAGGATTGTGAATCCAATTTTGCTTCAGATGTGGTTGACTACGACGCAGTGATCCCCTTCAAGGTCCGCCTCCTTGAAACGGCATGGACAAACTTCAAAGGGGGAGAGCGCAAGGATCTGCGGCCCGCATACGACGAGTTCTGCGCTCGGCAGGAACATTGGCTGGAAGATTATGCGCTGTTCCGGGTGCTGAAAACCAAGTATCACGGCGCGTACTACCTCGAATGGCCGACAGAGTTGGTTCAGCGCAGCCCGGAGGCTCTAGCCAGTGCGCGTCGAGAGTTGGCGAATGAAATCGACCAAGTCCGCTTTGCGCAATTTCTGCTCTTCCGCCAGGGTGACCAGCTCAAGGAGCACGCGCATTCCAGAGGCGTGAGACTGATTGGCGATCTGCCTTTCTTTGTTTCTCCTGATTCTAGCGATGTCTGGGCGAACCCCGAGTTATTCTTGCTTGACGAGCATCGCCGGCCACGCTTCGTCGCCGGTGTTCCTCCCGACTATTTCAGCGCGCAGGGACAGTTGTGGGGCAATCCCGTTTACAACTGGGATGCGCTTCGCGCAACCGGCTATCGATGGTCGATCGACCGGCTGCGTGCCCTGCTGGCTCACGTGGATGCGATTCGCCTGGATCACTTCCGCGGATTCGCCGCAGCATGGCACGTTCCAGTGGGCGCACCAACGGCTCAGTCCGGACAATGGGTGCAGGGGCCGGGTGCTGGCCTTTTCGAAGCGGTGCACCAAGAACTGGGCCACCTGCCGTTCATCGTCGAAGATCTCGGTATTATCACTCCGGACGTGCAGGCACTGCGTGATCAATTTCAACTGCCGGGGACTCGAGTCCTCCAGTTTGCCTTCGACGGTCATTCGGACAACCCATATCTGCCGCACAACTTTGTCAACAACACGGTCGCGTATACCGGCACCCACGACAATGCGCCGACTCGACAATGGTACGAAGAATTGCCCGAGTGCCAGCGGCAAAACTTGTGGAGTTACATCAAACGCGCGCCGGGCGGGAGTGCTGAAGCTGCTCCGGCACTGATGCATCTGGCGTGGTCGTCGATGGCGGCGCTGACGATTGCTCCGTTGCAGGATCTCCTCAACCTCGGGGCGGAGGCTCGGATGAACGTACCCGGTCGCGCCAGCGGAAATTGGCGTTGGCGCTGCCCGGAAGACATGCTGTCGCTCCCCGCTTTTCAATGGTTGAAGCAACTGACAGAAACCTCAAAGCGCACGGGTCCTGGAATAACCAGTCAGCAGATGAAGCAGGAATATGCAAGTCCTGCGCGAGCGGTGCCCTCTCAGGTCTAAAATCAGGACTCCCGAAGTCGGGAGATAAAAATCGTCATCGTCACGGTACTTTCGCTGGAGGATGGGCCGTGTTCCTTGAAGCTGCCAAGAGCATTCTCCTGGTTGTAAGCGCTCTGTTTCCGATTGTGGACCCGATCGGCGGTGCTCCGGTTTTCCTCTCCCTCACGCTCAACTACGACAGGGACACTCGACGGTTGCTCGCCCGCCGCATCGCGATGAATAGTTTTATATTGATGTTGGCATCTTTCGCCATCGGATCGCACGTCCTCTCGTTTTTCGGGATCTCGCTCCCGGTAGTACAGGTGGGGGGCGGGATGATCGTGGTCTCGGCGGGCTGGGCGTTGCTGAAGCAGAAGGACCAGAATGATCGTAACGCCGTCGGGCGGACGGTCAGCGGTACGGACGTTCTACGTGATGCGTTTTACCCGCTGACGCTGCCCCTAACCGTCGGTCCCGGCTCCATCTCGGTTGCCATTACTTTGGGCGCAAATGAGCCGCACAGCCTCGGGGCAAGCGTGTTATCGATTCTGGCTGCAGGAATTGGTTCCGCTATCGTGGCGGCGACGATCTATCTCTGCTATGCCTTTGCGGACCGTCTGGCAACTGTACTCGGACCGACCGGTACCAACGTGATCGTTAAACTCACCTCGTTCCTGCTGGTTTGCATCGGGGTACAGATCGTGTGGAACGGCGTGAGCCAGTTGCTTCGTTCCCTCCCGCACTTCGGCTGACCTTCCCACAGCTTGGCCCCCAGCCACGGAAAAAGGAATTCTTCGGCGGGTAGTGTGTCGGTCATGGGAGGAAATCGAAATCGGGATGTCGCCGAACGCCTCATTTCGCTACTGTCAAATTAACAGGACTTCTACAAAGCGGGAGCTAAATACACTACTTCCAAGCTGTTCATATAAGCCATGATCAAGATCTCCTGCAATGTCAAGCCTTCGTACTCAATGCGCCACATATAAACCTCTCTGAGTCACTAACACTTTTGCCCACGAATTATTCCACCATCACTGTGGCCGGACAGGAATACCCAACTTGCGGATCCGATACGCTAGCGTCGTCCGTTTCATTCCAAGCCGGACGGCCGCACCCCTAGGTCCTCCAGTCACCCAATTTGATTCTCAGAGGGCACGCAGCACGTGTTCACGTTCCATTTCTTCGACTGTGCTTAGGTTCGTCTGTGAGCTCTTCCGGGAGACAGAATCACCGCTCGCTCAATGAAGTTTTGCAACTCCTGCACATTTCCTGGCCAGGCATAGCTTCCGAACACTTCCATACTCCGGGCGGGAATCGTTTCGATGTGCCGATTCATGCGCCGAGCATATTCGTCCACGAAATGGCGACCAAAAGAGGAATGTCTTCGCGGCGCTCTCGCAACGGCGGAACGGACAATGGGAAAATGTGCAGGCGATAATACAGGTCGCTTCTGAATTCCCCGTCTTGCACCATCTGTTTCAGATCCCGATGAGTAGCCGCAACCACACGAACATCCACCTGCTGTGTACGGGTGCTGCCTAATCTTTCAAATTCATGTTCCTGCAGCACCCGCAGCAGTTTAGGCTGAAGCTCGAGTGGAATGTCACGTACTTCATCGAGGAACAGAGTGCCCTTGTCTGCAACCTCGAAGCGGCCCGCCTTGCGCGTGATGGCGTCGGTAAATGCGCCATGGCCAAGAAGTTCGCTTTCCAGTAAACCGGAAGGAATGGCGGCGCAGTTCAGTTTGATAAAGGGTCGATCCCGTTGGACGCTCAGGTTGTGGATCGCTCGGGCGATCAACTCCTTTCCCGTACCCGTCTCTCCCAGAATCAGTACGCCGGAATCGGTCGGCGCCACAACCTCGACCTCCCGGAGCGCACTTTGCAGACCGCTATGAAATTCTGCGGGCAATCGCCCGTCGTGACGAAGCCCTATGCATCGACTCCAGGTTGCACAAAGAATTCGGCTCTCCGCGACCAACGGGAACCAGCTAGTGAACTATGGTTGAACTGAAATTTGGGACACGTTTTGGGACACGTTGTGTGCCGGAGGTGCTCCAAATACGACTCTTTGCTCCGTGTAAGTCATTGAAAAGGTGTGAACTCCAAGTCCTATCATCCGGCTGTTAACCGGAGGGTTGTAGGTTCGAGTCCTACCTGAGGAGCCAATTTTTTTGGATTTCGAGAGAATCAGCGAAGAGCGCGGCTGTGGGGC
>Ga0209689_1002257_pt1 | contig 14391 bp, 12 predicted proteins | sample GraSoiAngelo_149_FD_187119 | JGI IMG/M metagenome (GOLD analysis project Ga0209689, IMG submission 187119) | Grasslands soil microbial communities from the Angelo Coastal Reserve, California, USA - 14_1009_09_30cm (SPAdes) (version 2) | ecosystem: Environmental > Terrestrial > Soil > Grasslands ...
GGGCCGGGGGCTGAACCCGCTGCTCGAGGACACCGGGATGATCACCCACCCGGTGGCGCTCTACCTCGGCTTCACCGGCTTCACCGTCCCGTTCGCCTTCGCGATGGCGGCGCTGGTGACCGGGCGCGTGGGGGACGCCTGGATCACGACGACGCGCCGGTGGACCATCGTCGCGTGGTACTTCCTCTCGCTCGGGCTCCTGATCGGCGGGTGGTGGAGCTATCACGTCCTCGGGTGGGGCGGCTACTGGGCGTGGGATCCGGTCGAGAATGCGGCGTTCATGCCCTGGCTCACCGGCACCGCCCTCTTGCACTCGGCGATGATCCAGGAGCGCCGGCGCATGCTCAAGCTCTGGAACATCTCGCTCGTGATCCTGACCTTCGGTCTCACGATCTTTGGCACGTTCCTCACGCGGTCGGGCGTGATCGCGTCGGTGCACGCCTTCTCGCAGGGCTCGATCGGCGCCTTCTTCCTCGCCTTCCTCGGTCTGGTGCTGCTCGTCGCCTTCGGCGGGCTCGCCTGGCGCTGGGACCGGCTCACGGCCCAGGGGGAGCTCGACAGCATCCTCTCCCGCGAGTCCGCCTTCCTCCTGAACAACGTCTTCCTGGTGGCGGCCGCGTTCACGGTCTTCTTCGGCACCGTCTTTCCGCTCCTGAGCGAGGCGATCCGCGGCGTCAAGGTCAGCGTCGGCGCGCCGTTCTTCAACCAGGTGAACGTGCCGCTCTTTCTCTCGCTGATCTTCCTGATGGGCGTCGGCCCGCTCATCGCCTGGCGGCGGGCCTCGATCGACAACCTGAAGCGCAACTTCCTCGGCCCGGTCGCGATCGGCCTCGTCGCCGCCGCCGTGCTCCATCTGGTCGGCGTGCGGTCCACGCTGGCGGTGCTCACGCTCGCCCTCGCGCTCTTCGCCGCCGCGACCATCGCGCTCGACGTCCTCCGCGGCACGCGCGCTCGCCTGCGGACCGGCGCCGGCCTCGCGCGCGCGGTCACGGGCCTCCTTCTGCGTCACAACCGCCGCTATGGCGGCTTCGTGATCCACCTCGGGATCCTCCTGGTCGCCCTCGGCGTCACCGGCTCCCAGGCCTGGTCGGTGCAGACCGAGGCGACGCTCAAGCGCGGCCAGGCGGTGGAGGTGGCCGGCTACCGCTTCCGCTTCGAGGGCCTCTCGGCGACGCAGGAGTCGACCCATGCCCGCGTGGTCGGGACCTTCGCGGTCTCGCGCGGCGGGGGCGCGCCGATCGTGATGCGCCCGAGCAAGAAGTTCTACCGGCAGGAGCAGGCCCCGATCGCGGGCGTCGATTACCGGATGGGCCTGACCGAGGACCTGTACCTCGTGCTCGGCGACTTCGCGCGCGACGGCTCCGCGGCCACGGTGAAGGTGCTCGTGAACCGGCTCGTGAGCTGGATCTGGATTGGTGGCCTCGTGCTCACGCTCGGCGCCCTGCTCGCGATCGTCCCCGACGACCGCGCCGCCTAGCATGTGGCGCTGGCTCATCCCGCTGTCGGTGGTGCCGGTTCTCGGGCTGCTCGCGTACGGGTTCCGGGTGAACCCGCGCGACATTCCCTCGCCCCTGGTCGGACGCCCCGCCGCGCCCTTCGTGCTCCGCACCTTCGACGGCAGGGACGTCTCGCTCGAGAGCCTGCGCGGCCGCGTGGTCGTGCTGAACTTCTGGGCCTCGTGGTGCTACCCCGCGTGCTACGAGGAGGCGCCGGCCCTCGAGCGGTCGTGGCGCGCCTACCGCGGCCGCGAGGTCTCGGTCGTCGGCGTCGCGATCCAGGACCAGCCCGACGCGGCGCGCAAGTTCATCGCGGACTTCAGCCTCTCCTTCCCGAACGCCCCCGACCCGGACGGAAAGGTCTCGGTCGACTACGGCGTGTACGGAGTGCCCGAGACGTTCTTCATCGACCGCGCCGGGCGGATCCGTCGCAAGCAGACCGGCGCCGTGAGCGACGACCTCTTCCGTCGCGAAGTGGAGAAGCTCTTGGGCGAGCCGGCGTGAGGCGGGCCGGCCTCCTCGCGCTCGCCCTGGCCGTGCTCGTCGGCGGGCGCTCGGTCGAGGCACGCGCGCCCGAGGCGCCGCGGCTCGCCACGGGGGTCGCGGCGGCGGCGACCGGTCCGGCGAACGCGGCCCCGACGGTCGACGAGGAGACGGTGCGCCGCGTGGCGGCCCAGCTCCGCTGCGTGGTCTGCCAGAACCTGTCCGTCCTCGACTCACCCTCCGAGATGGCGGCGCAGATGCGCGCCATCATCCGGGAGCGGCTGGCCGCCGGCGAGGCGCCGGAGCAGGTCGTGCAATACTTCGTCGCCAAATATGGCGAGTGGATCCTCCTGTCGCCACGGGAGCACGGGTTCAACCTGCTCGTGTGGGCGGCCCCGGTGGTGTCCGTGCTGGTCGGGCTCGCCGTCGTCGCCGTCCTGCTCCGGCGGTGGACGCGGCCGCGCGCCCGGCCGGCCACCCCGATCGACCCGGCGCTCCGCGAGCGGATCCGCCGAGAGCTCGACTCCCTGCCGTGACCAGAATCCTGCTCGTCGCCGCGACCATCGGGATCCCCGCGCTCGCGTTCGCCCTGTGGCCGCTCCTCCGCCGCGGCGGCGCCCCCCGGTTCCTCCCCCTGCCCCGGGATCCCCGCGAGCAGCTGCTCGAGGAGAAGCGGGCGGCGTACCGCGCGCTGCGCGAGCTCGAGTTCGAGCACGACGCCGGCCATCTCTCCGACGACGATTACGCCGCACTCCGGGAGCGATACGAGACGCGCGCGGCCGAGATCCTCGCCGCCCTCGACGCCCTCGGCGCGCCGCCGGAGCCGCCCGCCCCCCGCCGCCAGGTGGCCGGCGCGCGGGTGCCGTGGACCCGCCGACCCGTCACGATCGCCATCGGCGCCGTCGCCCTGCTCGGGTTCGGCGTCGCGCTCGGCCTGGGCACCGCCTGGTACGCCGCCCCGGACGGGAGCGCCGGCATGCCGGCGTCGGGCGCGCGCCCGCTGGAGCGGCCGGCGAACACCCCGCCGGGAGCCGCCCCGAGCCTCGCCAACGCCCCCCGCGGACCCGTGACGCCGGAGATGGTCGCCGGCATGCTCCAGGCCGCGCGGGCGAGCCTCGAGGCGGGGCGTTACGGTGAGGCGATCGCCGCCTACCAGGCCGTGCTCAAGCGCGACCACCGGAACGTCGACGCCCTCACCCACCTCGGCCTCATCCTCGGCCTCGGCGGCCACGCCGACGTGGCGCTCGAAACCTTCAACCGCGTCCTCCAGATCGATCCGAATTACCCGCCGGCGCTGCTCTACCGGGGCCAGGTGCTCTACGAGCTCAAGCGCGACTACGTCGGGGCGGCGCGGGCCTGGGACAAGTTCCTGGCTGTCGTCCCCGCGGGCGAGGACCACGATCGCGTCGCCGCGCTCGCCCGGGAGGCGCACGCCCGCGCCCGCGCTCCGGCCTCGAACTAGCCCCGGGTGACGCCATGAGCGCGAACGCCGACCCGGCCCAGCGGATCGCCGCGCTGCGCGAGCAGATCCGCCGCCACGACCACTTGTACTATGTCGAGGCGCGGCCCGAGGTCTCCGATGCGGAGTACGACGCCCTCATGCACGAGCTCCGCGAGCTCGAGGCCCGGCACCCGGAGCTGGTCACCCCCGACAGCCCCACCCGGCGCGTGGCCGGTCAGGTCGCCGAGGCGTTCGTCCCCGTCCAGCACAAGGTCGCGATGCTCTCCCTCGACAACGCGACCACCGACGATCAGCTCCGCGAGTTCGAGGCCCGCCTCCGGCGCGCGCTCCCGGGCGCCGCGTTCGACTACGTCTGCGAGCCGAAGATCGACGGCCTCGGGGTCGCGCTCCTCTACCAGGAGGGCCGCTTCGTGCGCGGCGCCACCCGCGGCGACGGGCGCGTCGGCGAGGACATCACCCGGAACCTGCTTACGATCCGGAGCATCCCCCGCACGCTGGGAGCCCCGCTCGCCGCCGTGCGCGAGCTCGAGGTCCGCGGGGAGGTGTTCATGCCGCGCCAAAAGTTCCACGAGCTGAACCGGCAGCTCGAGGAGGCCGGCGAGCCCACCTTCGCCAACCCGCGCAACGCCGCCGCCGGCGCCGTCCGGCAGAAGGACCCCCAGGTGACCGCGCGCCGGCCGCTCGACATCCTGCTCTACCACGTGAGCGCGGGCGACGAGGCGCTCGTCTCCACGCACTGGGAGACGCTCGAAGCGCTCCGAGCAAGCGGGCTCCCGACGAGCCCGCGCGCCGCGCGCGCGCCCGACATCGAGGCGGTGATCGCGTACTGCGCGCGGCTCGAGGCCGAGCGCGACGCGCTCCCGTACGAGGCCGACGGCGCCGTCGTCAAGGTGAACTCGCTCGAGCAGCAGCGCCGGCTCGGCGCGACGGCGCACCACCCGCGGTGGGCGATCGCGTTCAAGTTCGCCGCCCGCCAGGCCACCACGGTCGTGCGCGCGATCACGGTCAACGTCGGCAAGACCGGCGTGCTCACGCCCGGCGCGCAGCTCGAGCCGGTGGAGCTCGCGGGTGTCGTCATCCGCAACGTCAGCCTCCACAACGAGGACGAGGTCCGCCGCAAAGACATCCGGGTCGGCGACACGGTCCTGATCGAGCGCGCCGGCGACGTCATCCCGTACGTCGTGAAGGTGATCGAGTCCCGCCGCCCGCCCGACGCGGTGCCCTGGGAGTTCCCGACGAGGTGCCCGGCCTGCCAGAGCGTCGCCTTCCGCCCCCAGGGGGAGGCGTACTGGCGCTGCACGAACAGCGCGTGCCCCGCCCAGCTGAAGGAGCGGCTGCTCCACTGGGGCTCGCGCCGGGCGATGGACATCGAGCACCTGGGGGAGAGCGTGGTCAACCAGCTCGTCGATCGCGGGCTCGTGCACGACTTCGCCGACCTCTACGCGCTCGACGTGGCCCAGCTCGTCGACCTCGAGCGACTCGGGCCGAAGTCGGCCCGGAACCTGGCCGACGCCATCGCCGGGTCGCGCACGCGCGGGCTGAGCCGGCTCCTGAACGCGCTCGGCATCCGCCTCGTGGGCGAGCGCGCGGCCCAGCTCCTCGCCCTCCGTTTCGGCACGATCGACGCACTCGCCGCCGCGACCGAGGAGGAGATCGGCGAGATCCACGGCATCGGCCCGCAGATCGCCCAGTCGGTCGCCCGGTTCTTCGCCGAGCCGGAGAATCGGAAGATCATCGAGCGGCTCCGCGACGCCGGCGTGGTCATGGTCGAGGCGACGGTGCCGTCGGGCCCGCGGCCCCTCGCGGGCAAGACCTTCGTGCTCACTGGTACGCTCGTCACGCTGTCGCGTGACGCCGCCGCGGAGCTGATCCACCGCCGGGGCGGACAGGTCGTCGGCTCGGTATCGAAGAAGACGAGCTACGTCGTGGTCGGCGACAATCCCGGGTCTAAAGCAGAGGACGCCACGCGCCTCGGGGTCGCCACCCTCGACGAGGCGGCATTCCTGAAACTGCTCGGCCAAACCGAGTGACGCCTTCGCCCGGTGCCGGCCGGGGCGAGGGTCGGGCAACGGACTCCGGCCCCGGGCCGCGTCACGCCCCGACACCCGAAGGGTTGTCGACGTGCAGCACGGCTCGGTGGCCTCGGTGCCTGGATCGTGGCCCTCGCGAAGGCGGCCTCGGCAATCGGGTCGGGGCCGCTCCGCCCGCGGGCATCGTCCGGGCAGGGTCCGCACGGCACCGCTCTCCGGGGTCCGATTGTGTCAGACGGGGTGGAGTAGGTACCATACGCGCGTCAGATGGGCGTCCTCGGTACGGTCTCCACCGTGAGCGTCCGCCCTCGGCCCGCTCGGCGCGCCGCCGGCGTCGGGCCCGTCGCTCACGAACGAGCCGCGGAGTTGGCCACGCTCGCCGGCGACGGCATGATCGACATCCAACTCGACCGGCCGCTCAACCGGCGGGAGCGCCGGCACGGGGCGCTCGCGATCACCCCCCCTCCCGGCCAGACCCGGCCGACCGCCGGGCGCCGCCGGCGTGCGCTGCGCGAGCGCGAGCTCACCTAGCGGTGGGGACGGTCGCCCGAATCCGCTGCCCGCGCTGCGACGAGAGCGTCGATCGCGCGGCCCCGCCGGTCGGCTGCCCGCGTTGTCGGGGTGTCCTCGACGCCGAGGTCGATCTGAGCCAGATCGCGCGGGGCCTCGCCCCCGAGATCCGACGCCGTCCACGCGGGCTCTGGCGGTGGCGGGAGTTCCTGCCGATCGCCGACCCGGGCGCCGTCGTCACGCTCGGCGAGGGCGACACTCCGCTCGTGCCGGCACGGCGGCTCGGCGCAGAGATCGGACTCGAGCGTCTCTACATCAAGAACGACACGGTGCTCCCGACGGGCTCGCTCAAGGATCGCTCGGTCACGGTCGCTCTGTCCCACGCCCGTGAGGTGAAGGCCACGACCGTCGCCGTCTCCTCGACCGGCAACCACGCTGCGTCCGTCGCCGCCTATGCCGCCGCGGCCGGCCTCAAGGCGATCGTCATGGTGCCGGCCTCCACGGCGGCCGCCAAGGTCGTCCAGGCGCGGGCCCACGGTGCCTGCGTCGTCGCCGTCCGAGGGCCGTTCGACCGCACGGCGGCGCTGTGCCGAGAGGCGCTGGCGGCGTTCGGCTGGTACTCCTGCCTGTCGACGAATCCGTGGCGCAACGAGGGCAAGAAGAGTTACGCATTCGAGACGTGGGAGCAGCTCGACGGCGAGGTGCCGGCCTGGATGATCCACCCGATCGCCGGCGGACTCGGCGTGGCCGCGACCTGGAAGGGCTGGCGGGAGTTGAACGCACTCGGCTGGGCCCGCGGAATGCCTCGCCTGGTCGTCGCCCAGGCGGCGGCCGCGGCGCCGATCGTCCGCGCGTGGGAGGCCGGGGTGCCCGACCCGGTCCCCGTCACGCCGGCGGAGACCGTGGCCGAGTCGATCGCCGTCGGCTCGCCGTCCCTCGGCGGGCGGGCTCTCGACGCACTCCGGGCCACCGGCGGTGCCGCCGTGGCGTGCGCCGACGCCGAGATCCTGGTGGCGCAGGCACGGCTCGCCCGCTTCGCGGGGATCTTCTGCGAGCCCGCCGCGGCCACGTCCTTGGCCGCCGCCGCCGCCCTGGCCGGCCAAGGCCGCATCCGACCGCAGGATCTCGTCGTCTGCACCGTGACCGGGCACGGCCTGAAGCAGCCCGCAGACGCCGCGGCACGCGCTGAACCGCTCCTGACGATCGATCCCTCACTGTCGGAACTGGAAGGACACCTACGGAGGAACCCCCTGTGATTGAGGCGCTCCGAAAGATCACGAGCCCGAGCGTGGCGAACGCCATCGAGACCTTTAACGTCCGGCCGCGGAACCAGGGGTACATGTCGGGCGACCTGCGGGCGCTCTTCCCCGAGCTCGGTCCACTCGTGGGCCACGCGGTGACGGCGCTGATCCGGGCGGAGCCGGCGCCCGTCGATGGCCATCGCGCGAGCACCTTCGGCTACTGGGACTTCATCCAGACGATTCCCGAGCCGCGCGTCGTCGTCGTCCACGACCTCGACGAGCCGCGGGGACAGGGGTCCCAGTGGGGGGAGGTGCAGGCCAACATCCACAAGGCGCTCGGCTGCGCCGGCGTCATCACCGACGGTGCGGTGCGGGACCTCGACGAGGTGCGGACGCTCGGGTTCCAGTTCGTCGCCGCCCACATCTCGGTGTCCCACGCCTACGTGCACCTGGTAGACTTCGGGCTGCCCATCAAGGTAGGTGGTCTCTGGGTCAACCCGGGCGATCTGGTCCACGCCGACCAGCACGGCGTCGTGACGATTCCGCCCGACTTGGCGCCAAGGATCCCCGACGCGGTGGCCAAGATCGAAACGACCGAGCGTCGGATCATCAGCCTCTGCCAGTCGCGCGAGTTCTCGGCCGAGCGGCTCAAGGCCCTCTACCGCGAGATCCGGCCCGGCACCTATTGAGATGGCGCGCGTCGCGGTAAATGGCGTCACCCTGGCCGTCCGGGAGTGGCCGGGGCGGGGTCCGGCGCTCGTCCTGATCCACGGGCTCACCGCGAACCACACCTGCTGGGAGAGCCTGGCCGCGGTGCTGTCCCCGGACTACCGGGTCCTCGCCTGGGATCTCCGCGGGCGCGGCGACAGCGACAAGCCCGCGCGCGGCTATAGCCTCGCCCGTCACTCGGACGACCTCGCGGGGCTCCTCGGACACTACGGGCTCGACCACGCCGTGCTCGTGGGGCACTCGCTCGGCGCCGCGATCGCCCTTCACTTCGCCGTGCACTACCCGGAGCGCGTGACGCAACTCGTCCTGGTCGACGGGGGCTTTGACGTCCGTGCGGAGGTCCTCGACTCGCTCGGCCCCGCCATCGCCCGGGTCGGGCTCGAGTTTCCCTCGCTCGACCTGTACCTGCAGATGCTGCAGGGGCTTCCCTTCCTGGCAGGGCGGTGGAACGAACACCTGACGCGGTACTTCACCTACGACGTCGAGCCCGGCCCAGGCGGCGGCGTCCGCTCGAAGGTGGCCCGGCACGCGATCGAGGAGGAGCTGGCGAACCTCGGCCGCGAGCGCCTGTGGGTCTGGCACCGGCAGGTGAAGGCCCCCACCCTCCTGCTGCGCGCCCCGGACGGCCTCCTCGGCGAGACGGACTGTCTCATGACGCAGGACGAGGCCGAGGCGGTGCGCCACGCCATCCCGCGCTGTGCACTCGTCGTCGTCCCGGGGACCAATCACTATACGATCCTCCTCGGCGACAACCCGCTCGTCCAGCGCGCGCTGCGCTCGTTCCTCGACCCGCCGTGAGCCTGGTCCGGCCTCCCGGCGGCGCCGAGTTTGCCGCGCTGACTGAGTTGGCGGCCGAAGTCACGGGGCCCGACCGCGCTGGCGCCTTCGTCCGCTCCTATCTCGAACGACACCACCTGCTCGTGGCCGACCGGGCCGGCGCCGTCGTCGGGCTGCTCGCCTACCGGACCGACTGGTTTCAGTGCACCTTCGTGTCACTCGTCAGCGTGCGCTCGGACTTCCGCCGCCAGGGCGTCGCCCGCGAGCTGTTCCGTTGGGTGGAGGAGATGTCGCCGAGCCCGCGCCTCTTCTCGTCCACGGTGGAGACGAACGCGATCTCGATCCAGATGCACGGCGCGCTCGGCTTCACGCCCTCCGGCCACATCGACAACCTGCCGCAGGGCTACCGAGAGCTGCTCTTCTACAAGGCGCTCCTGCCCGGGCGGCGCCGCTGACAGAGGGCCGCCAGAAGCGCGTCGGTGCACGGCCGCAGGCGCCCCGGTCAGGCAGGACCCGGAGCGGACGGGACCTGGTCCCCCTCGGCGCGACGCGGGAACGGTGCACGGGTGGACGGCCCGGGCTCGCCTACGAGCCCGGCCTCGGAGATGGCCGTCGCCTGGTGGACTCAGCCGGGAGGACGCCTGCCGCCCCCCGGCGTCGAGGGCCGGGAACGATGCCAGCCGCTCGGCCAGGAGGGATCGCCCTGGCGCGGCGTCACGCCCTGGGGTCAGCGGCGGTCGGGGGACCTCTTCTTGTTCTTGGGCAGGGGCAGCAGGACGGTGAACCGGCTGCCCTTGCCGGGCTCGCTCGCGACCTCGATCGTCCCGCCGTGCGCCTGGACGATCCCGAGGCTCACCGAGAGGCCGAGCCCCGTCCCCTTCACCGCCGGCTTCGTCGTGAAGAACGGCTCGAAGATCCGGGCGAGGTTGGCGTCGGGAATGCCGGTGCCCGTGTCCGCAAATTCGATCCTGATCGCTTCGTCGTGCGGCGCCGCCGTCACCGTCACCGTCAGGGTCCCGCCGTGCGGCATCGCGTCGAGCGCGTTCGTCACGAGGTTCAGGAAGACCTGTTTGCACTGCGGGACGTCGAGCTCGACCAGCGGTAGCTTGTCGCCGTACTGCTCGACGATCTTGCAGTTCGACAGGACCGCGTGCCGCTGGATCAGGGCGAGCGTGTCCTTGACCGCCTGTCGGATGTCCACGAGCTCCTTGGCGAAGTCGCGCTGCCGAGAGAAGTCGAGCAGCGCCCGCACGATCTCGCGGATGCGGAGCGACTCGTTCTGGATGAGCTTGAGCGTCTCCTTCCGCGGGGAGGTCTCCGGCGTCTCCTCGTGGAGGAGCGTCGCGTAGCCGAGGATGCTCGTCATCGGGTTGTTGATCTCGTGCGCCACGTTCGCCGCCAGCTCGCCGATGGCCGCCAGCTTCGCCGACTGCACGAGCTGGGCCTCGGTATTCCTGAGTTCCTCCATCTGGCGCTGGAGCCCCTCGTAGAGCCGGGCGTTCTCGGCGGCCACCGCCACCTGGCTGGCCACGATCCGCAGCACCTGCTCGGCGTCCTCCGGCGGGAGCCCGGGGATCGACGTCCGCGCCCGCATGCGCCCAGTGACCCGTCCCTGGATCGCCATCGGCACCTCGATCGTGATGCCGTCGTCGCCTGCCGGCTCGGTGCGGGACGACCGGGCCCGCGTCGGCGGCTCGGGCACCCCGGGGCTCAGCAGCGACACCTCGATCTCCGAAAAGCCGAGGGACTTCGCCAGCCCCGGCAACACCTCGCCGGCCAAGGCGTGCAGGTTCAGCTGGGAGGTGATCATCTCCCCGATGTGATGAAGGCTCTCGAGCTGCGAGGTGCGCGCCGTGAGCCCCCGGTTGACGTGCTCCAGCTCCTGGATCTTCTTCAGCAGGTTTTGGACGAGGCCGCGATTCAGCTCCCGCAGGTACTGCGTCTGCTGGGCCGGCGCCACGTACTCGCGCTTGCCCCGCAGGAACTCCTCAACCTGCTCGGGAAATCGGTCGACGTCGATCGGCTTGGCAATGTACCCGTTGCAGCCGGCGGTGAGGATGCGTTCGCGGTCCCCGCTGTTGGTGTACGCGGTGAGCGCGACGATCAGCGAGGACTGGAGGGCCGGGAACGCCCGCATCGCCGCCGCCGCCTCGTAGCCGTCGAAGCGCGGCATGTTGATGTCCAGGAGGATCAGGTCCGGCTGCTCGCGCACAGCCAGTTCGATGCCCTCGAGCCCGTCTGCGGCGTCGATGACCTGGTAGCCCGCCCCGACGAGCACCCGGCGCACGAGGCGCCGGTTGTCGGGGTTATCCTCCACGTGGAGGATCTTGACCGGATCAGCCATGCTGGCTCCTCACCGAACCTCGACGGGTTCCAGGGGCACCGTAAACGAAAAGGTCGAGCCCCGCCCCGGCCGGCTCTCCACCCAGATCTTACCGCCGTGCAGCTCGACGAACGTCTTTGAAATCGCGAGCCCGAGCCCGGTGCCCCCGAGCGGGAGGTGCATCTGGCCGTTGAGCTGCTGGAACGCCTTGAAGAGCTTGGGCTGGTCCTCCTCCCGGATCCCGATCCCCGTGTCGCTGACGCTGACCAGGAGCGCGTGGTCGTGCGCCTCGACGGACACCGTCACGTCGCCCTCCGGGGTGAACTTGACGGCGTTCGAGAGCAGGTTGAGCAGCACCTGGCGGAACTTCGTGCGGTCGGCCTGCAGGGGGAGCAGCCCCGGCTGGATCGACCGGTGGAGTTTCACCTTGCGACCCCGGATCAGCGACTCCGTCGAGCGGAGGCACTCCGCGACCAGCGGTTCCACGGCCACGGTCTCCAGGACCAGCTCGACCTTCTCAGACTCGATCTTCGAAAAGTCGAGCACGTCGTTGATGAGGTTCAGCAGGTGCACGCCGTTCGAGTGGATCGTCCCGATGTCGTTGCGGTCGTCCGACGTGAGGTCGCTCGTGGGGCTCTTGAGGAGGATCTTCGAGAAGCCGATGATCGAGTTGAGCGGGGTCCGCAGCTCGTGCGAGAACTGAGCCAGGAACTTCGACCGCTGGCGGTCGGCCTCGATCAGTTGCTCGTTGGAGTGCTTCACCTCTTCGTAGAGCCGGCTCGTCTGCAGGGCGATCGTCGCCTGGCCGACCAGGACCTCAAGCAGCTCGAGCTCCTGGGCGTCGAAGACGTCGCTCGACAGCTTCTCGCCGAGGGCCAGGATCCCCAACAGCTCCCCTTCACTCTCCATCGGGATCAGCAGCGCGACCTTCATGTCGGCCAGATCCGGCTCCGCCTCGGCGAGGGCCTCGGCCATGCCACGCCGGATCTGGATTTCCTCGGTGACGAGGACCTCCTTATGATCTCGCAGCCAGCGCACCAGCGGGTGGGTCACGGGGAGCGCGTTCCACTCCCGCTCGACGGCCCCCGAGGACGCCACGCGCTGGACGCGGTACTCCGCGTGCTCGGGGGCGTAGAGATAGAGGACGCCATGCGTCAGCGGGATCCGGCTCACGAGCGTTTGCACGAGCGTGTCGGCCAGCCGGCTCACGTCGAGGAAGGAACCCATCCGGCCCCGGAGGTCCGAGAGGATCTCCTGGAAGCCGTAGCGCTTCCGGAACATGACCCGGTCCAGCCAGGCTTCGATCGAGCGGCTGAGCGGCGTGAACGCGACCGCGAGCAGGAACGCGATCACCACGTCCTCTCGGAGCGAGAACGCGTTCGTCGTATTCCAGCGGTTCTCGACGTAAACGCCGAAGCCCCAGACGAGCGGGAGTATCCCCGCTACCAGGCCGCCGTAAATGGCCACCCGCTTGGCGATGACGCCCACGTCGACGAGCCGGTAGCGAACCACCGCCACCCCGAGCATCAGCGAGAAGAAGGCGTTGGCGGGGATCCCGATCGGGTAGAGCCGTTCGAACCGCGGCACGATGGCGCGCGCGAAGTCCACATAGCCGCCGAGGAGGCTGACGACGGTCCCCCAGAGGATCAGCTTCGCGCGGTTGCGACGGAAGCTTGACTGGATCCCCCAGTAGGCCAGCGCCAGGTGGGTCAAGCCCGCCAGCATGAAGACCTGCATGTAGACGAGGAAGGCCGGGTACAGGACGCCGCCGACGGGGGCGTAGCCCCATGGGGTCAGCTTCACGCCCTTGATGAACAGCGCGGTCGGGTTCACCGCCATGAACAGGGCCGCGAACGCGTACGCGATCAGCAGCATGCGGCGCCAGACCTGGGTACGGTTCAGGAAGAGCAGGACGAAGTGGTAGTAGAGGGGAATCACCGGGATGATCCCCACGAACACGGCCCGCTCCCAGAAGAGCGCCCACGAGGGCGCCGCCGCGGGCAAGCGGAGCATGAACACGCCGAAGTTCCACACCGCGAGCCCGGCCAGGAAGTACGCGAACGTGCGGTTGATCCGGCTTTGGAAGTCCCGGTAGAGGACGAGCGCGATCAGCGTCAGGTTGAGCGCGAGCGCGACCAGGGGAAAGAGGTTGTGAATCGTCACAGCTCGGCTCCGTCCACGCTGAACAGGGAGACGTGGTGCTTCTTGCGCTGCTCCTCCATCTCGTCCTTGAGGAGCCCGTAGACCAGTATGTCCCAGTACTGGTGGTTGTAGAAGCACGCCTGTCGGAGGGCGCCCTCCAGCTTGAAGCCGTTGCGAAGGAGGGCGTTCTGGCTCAGACGGTTGTATGCGTAGGCTTTCGCCTCGATCCGGCGGATCCCGAGGCTCTCCAGTGCGTAGAGGACCATCAGACGCCCCGCCTCGACGCCCCAGCCGTGGCGCAGCGAGTGGGGATCGGCGATCACGATCTCGAGGAAGGCGTAGCCGTGGAGCAGATTGATGTTGAACAGCCGGACGAAGCCGACGGGCGCTCCGCTCCCTCTGACGGGAATGATAAGGGCGTTGAGCTGGCTACCGTCCCGGAGCAGGAGGTCGAGGAAGAGATCATTGCGACGATGATACAGGTGCTTATATTGATAGAGGAAGTCGCTGCCCACCATCGCGTCGACGAACGCGCTATCGGCCCACTCGGCAAGGCACGCCATGTCCGCGCGGGTGAACGTGCGGAGGCGCACCCGCTTGCCGTGGGCAAGGACCCGGGACACCGCGGCCGACCCCACGAACGCGCCGACACTCACTGCGGACCCACCTCCCCCGTCAGCCGCCCACATCCGAGCCTACCATAGCCGCATCGATATCGGCTCACGATATTGGACACTTAGAGCGAGAGGCCCGAGGGGAAGCGACACACGGCGGGCGCCAAGCCCCCCGCGTGGTGGACCGCCGCGAACGGTGCTGCCCTGCCTTCGGACTGAACGCTTCGGAGCCGAGCCGCGCATGACCTCGATCGCCGGTCTCCCGCCACGCGACGGCCTGCTCGGCGCGGCGGAGGATCCCGGCTCTAGCGGACGTTCACTGCACTCGTCACCGGTCGATCTCCGCGGCGCATTCCACGCGACGCACCCAGGCCAGACAGCTGATCTCGCCGAGGAACGTCCGTTTCGCGTCCAGGATTTCGAAGCCCGCCTGCGTCAGGGCGTCGTGAAGCTCCTCGGCCGCCATGTAATGAGGCTCGAAATCGCGGCAGCCCTCGAAGAGGGCGGTCGGCAGGAGCCAGCGGAGCGCGCCGAGTGCCGGGCCCCACCCCTCGGACGCCAGGATCGTCTTGAAGGTCGGGAGC
>Ga0209689_1002259_pt1 | contig 14378 bp, 14 predicted proteins | sample GraSoiAngelo_149_FD_187119 | JGI IMG/M metagenome (GOLD analysis project Ga0209689, IMG submission 187119) | Grasslands soil microbial communities from the Angelo Coastal Reserve, California, USA - 14_1009_09_30cm (SPAdes) (version 2) | ecosystem: Environmental > Terrestrial > Soil > Grasslands ...
CGTTCAGTGCGTCAGTCGGGTTCACGGCCATCGGCGACTCATTCTGCTTGTTCCGGGGATACAGCGTCCCGGCTGGCGTCGGACTGACGAGCTGCTCCGTCACCGTGGCGGCATGGGCATTCGACGCGCCGGTCAGCACAACGGCAAGTCCCACGGCCGTTGCTCCGGCGCGTAGGCTCGTTTGCCGAAGCGCCCTGATCACGAGCGAATTCGCGAACGGGACCATCTTTGCCATGGGTTCTCCTCGGCTACGATTCTTCTATTCCGATCCGGGAGAAAGACACCGGAACATATGTCACATGCGTATCGTGCGATGCGTATCGTACGCGGTCATCCGAGCTCCCGTGTTTCTACTTCTGCCTTTTCCAGCCAGTACGTCATCCCCATCTCGCGGTACATCGTCGTCGCAGTGGTGAGGTGCTCCTGCGCCTGCTCGCGCTCGCCCGTGCGCCGATAGAGCTTGCCGAGGCCAAGGTGACAGTGGGCGACGAGCGGGCGCATGCCGAGCTCACGTCGACCCAGCAGATAAGTTGTCTAGCAGCGTCTTTGCTGTCCGGAGGTCCGCGGTGTCGAATCCCTCGTCGAACCAGCCGTAAATTTCCGCCAGCATCGCGCGAGTTTCGTCACGACGGCCTTGCTTCGCGCGCAGCCGCGCGAGACTGGTCGTCGAGCGCAGTTCCCAGGACCTCGCTTTCTGCCGGCGGGCGATGTCAATGGCTTCTCGAAACGAGTCTTCTGCCTTGGACTCTGCGGGTGGATCTCCTAGGAGCAAAAGTTCACCCCTAAGCCGGCACAGTTCCGATTCATACGTGCGATGGCCCATCTTCAACGAAGCGGCGAGCGCTTCCGATACGGCCTCCATGCCCTCTTCGATCCTGCGCAGTCGCTGACAGGCGTCGGCAAGGAGGAGCAAGCACAGGGGCCGTTCCAGAGCTGCGCCAAGGCGCGCGTAATCCGACACACCTTGGCGGATCTGATCGATTCCCGCGGGCTCGCCGAGCCCGACAATTCCCCATCCACGAAATGCGGTGCAGAGGCCCCTGTAAAAAGGGAAGCCGCCTTCGCTACAAAGAGTGACCGCAGCATTGCCGGTATCTCGGGCGTCACGTTGTTCGCAACGGAGATAGGAAAGCTTCGCGCCGAAGTAGAGTACAAACAACTCGCTGAAAGGCTGTGACAACTGTCGAGCAAGAACGAGAGCGTCGTGTTCCTTCTTACGCGACTGGTCGGGAAACCCCAGCATCCAGAGCACACAAGCCGCGTGGCACAGGCAGGCGACAGCCGGATCGTATCCACCATGGGAAAACGCGAGTGACTGATGCCGGGTTGGCTCGTAGAGAGCGTAACCCCGACTGGAATGCTCGAGGCTGCGAAGCAGATCGCCGACCCAATACCACGTATCCGCCAGCACGTCGTGGGCAACGACCAGAAGACCGCTGTCTCCTGCACTCTCGGCCAGACTGTACAGATCGCCACTAATCTCAATCGCCCGTTGTAGCTCTCCGCGGGCTTCGTTCGATTCCCACACACCGCGTAGGGTCGAAAAAAGCTGCCCCTTATCGCCAATCCGCCTACAGATGTCGAGAGCGCGCGAGTAAGTCGACTCCACGTCGGATGCCGACCAGCCCTTGGCTGCCATCAGCACCGGACCAAGCGTGACCTGCAGTTCGAACTCGCGCCGGTCGCGGTCGTCACACTCCGGCAGCTTCTCGAGCATCGCCAGAGCCGAGGTGAGGCGAACGATCGCCTCTGCGTGCGCGGAAAGTTTCGCGGCTCGCTGTCCCACCCGGAAGAGATACTCGACTGCCATGTCGAGATTGCCGGCGCAGGTGTAGTGATGCGCGAGTTCTCCCAGGTGCTCATCTGGGCGATCATACTTCAGCGCCTCAGCGACCCGCGCATGCAGGACCCTGCGCCGCTCGGAGAGCAGACTCCCGTACGTGACATCATGGGTCAGCGCGTGCTTGAACGTGTATTCCAGGTCAGGGAACAGATTCGTCTCGAAGACAAACTCGGCGGCCTGAAGATGTGTGAGACCACGGCGAAGTGTTTCCTCGTTCTGATCGACGATCGCCAGAAGCAGTGCGAACGGAACATCCTTTCCGATTACGGCCGCGGTTTGGAGCAGTTGCTTCTCTTCAGCTGGCAGCCGGTCGATGCGGGAGGCCAGGATCGCCTGGACTGTGGCTGGGACTTGCATTGTGTCGAGGGCCTGGGCGAGGCGATAGCTGCCGCGCTCGCCCACGAGGGCCTGGGTCTCCACGAGGGTTCGGACGCTCTCTTCTAGAAAGAGAGGATTGCCGCCGGTCCTGGCGACGAGGACCGATTTGAGCGGACCAATTGTCCCATCCGTTCCTAGAAGGGTGTCGAGCAACGCATCTGCACTCTCGGGAAGTAGAGCGTCCAGACGGAGTTGCGTGTAGTAGGTCTTGCTCCCCCAGGCGTGCTGGTACTCGGGCCGGTAATTGATGAGGAGCAGGAGCCGGGCCGCAGGCAGACTATCGGTCAGGCCGTCCAGTAGCGCCTGGGTCTCCGAATCCGCCCAGTGCAAATCCTCGAACACGAGAATCAGTGGCTGCGCCTCGCTCTCGCGCAGCAGCAGGCGGCTGACGGCGTCCAGCGTTCGCTGGCGCCGTTGCCGTGGATCGAGGGCCTGCCACTGATCATCCTCGACAGGCACATCAAGGAGGGCCAGCAACGCGGGCAAAGTCGGCTCGAGCGTCCTGTCCAGCGTGAGGAGCTTGCCGGTCACCTTCTCTCGGACCTCACGATGGGTCTCGCGATCGCTCACCTTGAAGTAGCTCTTGAGGAGACCGATGACGGGCAGATAGCTGGTTGCCCTGCCGTAAGATACCGAGCCCGACTCTAGAATGAGCCAGTTCTGAATCCGGCGAGCGTGCATGAACTCGTGGAAGAGGCGCGATTTGCCTACCCCGGGCTCACCCACGACCGCCACCAGCTGACCGTGCCCGTCGGCTGCGAGTTGCTGGGCGAGGCCGAGCTGCGCCAGCTCGGCATCCCGGCCGACGAAGCGCGTGAACCCGCGCCGGGCGCCTGCCTGGAGACGGGTCCGCGCCTGGCCTGTACCCGTCACCTCGTGGATCTCGACCGCGTCGGGCAGCCCCTTCACCGGCACGGGGCCCAGCGACTTCGCCTCGACGTAGCCCTCGACCAGCGCCAGCGTATTGGGCGTGATCACGATCGCGCCGGGATCGGCGATCTGCTCCATCCTCGCGGCTAGGTGCGTCGTCTGGCCGACGGCCGTGTAGTCCATGCGCAGATCGCTGCCGATGGCGCGCACGACGACCTCCCCGGAGTTCAGCCCGACGCGGATCTTGACCACGACTCCGTGAGAGCGTCGCACCTCTTCCGCGTACTTCTTGACGTTCTCCTGCATCCTGAGCGCTGCGTAGCACGCGCGCACCGCGTGATCCTCGTGGGCCAGCGGGGCGCCGAAGAGCGCCATGATCCCGTCGCCCATGACCTGGTTGACCGTACCCTCGTAGCGGTGGACCGCTTCCATCATCCGTTCGAGCACGGGATCGAGAACCTTCCGCCCCTCCTCGGGATCGCGGTCGGCCAGTAGCTCCATGGAGCCTTTGAGGTCAGCAAAGAGGACCGTGACCTGCTTGCGCTCGCCCTCGAGCGCGGCCTTGGACGTGAGGATCTTTTCGGCGAGGTGCTTTGGGGTGTAGGTCTCGGGCGAGGCGAAGCGCCGTTGTGTTCGCGCTTCCGTCGCCACCGGCGTCCCGCACTTATTGCAGAACTTGGAACCGGCCGGGAGTTCGGCCTCACAGGAAGCGCAGGCCGCGGCCAGACGCCTTCCGCATTCCAGGCAGAAGACTGATTCTGGTGGGTTCTCGTGCTGGCACTGGGAACACTTCACGACGAGTCTCCCGCAAACATCGCCGGTCGAAACGGCTCGAGGAACAGTAGCGCCTAGCCGCGTATATGCCACCCCCGCCTCATACGTGCTTAGGTGGCACCGAGACCGTACGCCGCGACTCCGCCAAGCGCAAGCCCGGGAAGCAGCTTCGAGAAAATTGGATCTCGCCAGGCAGATTTGGATTGACCCAGATTCCTGTATCACGTTGGTGTCGTCTTTGATAGCGATCAAGAGGCGCTGAGGTTCTGGTGAGAAGGCGTGCGCGCCTAGTGAGATGTGGTAGAGTGCGCGACCGTGCTACCGAAAGTGATCTGCGCCGTCTGCCGACGACTCTTTCACGAAGAAGGGGCGAGCGTGCAATGGCACGCGAACGCGCACGGCCGCGCCGTGTGCCCACACTGCAGGAACTGAGCTACTTCGCTTCCGGAAACAGATCAATCGCCAGACAAATTTGATTGACGTAGATTCCCTCGCCGCATAGTCTGGTTCTGACATAGCGATCAAGAGCGGCGCCGAGGGCTCTGGCCCGATGACGCGCCCGGCAACCTGCTGAACGCCAGTAAGGTGCCAACGCCAGCCCGAAGACGGGGACGATCAGGCCCACGGTCGGCAAGCAGTACGGCGTTGCACCCCTCCCCTTTGGAGGGGCGTTTTGTTTTCAGCCTGCCGGGTGGTCTCGTTCCCAAACCCAATGCCTCGCTCACTCGCGGGGATAGGGTTCGCGACCCGACAAAGCCGCAATCCCTGACGGCCTTCCCCGCGAGCAACCTTCAGGGCGCTCGACAGGGAGAGGACCGTGGAAGACGGAGATGTACGAGATTCGAAGTGGCGACAAAAGCTGAACGAGCAGTCGAATCAGATCGCGTTTGCCCTACTTGGCAAGCAGCTCGCCGAGCCGGACCGCTACTCGCGATCGTTTCAGATGCCGATCACGACGCGGCGGTGGGGCTGGTTAGAGTCGCGGTCGGTCGGTCATGGCGGCAACCCAAAGCAGTTTGGTCCTGGGCACGTCCCACGCACGGCAGAATGGAACTCCTCGACGTACCCCAACTCGAATCTGCGACCACGCCGACACACGCGGCTGGCTCGCCCAGCACGGGATGAAGTTCGACAACAGCAAGCGCAAGGGGAATCACGATGATCTCAACTCGGTCGGCTAGGGTAGCTCCCGAAGAGGCGCGCTCCCGTCGCGCTCTGTCAACCGTCTCGCTCTACGAGCACTACGAGAGTGCGAACGTGTCGCAGGATCCAGCCGGCAAAGCCCTCGTGTGGTCGCGTCTCGGCTGGGTCGCCGAGGACGCTGTCGTACCGCCGCCAGTACCGTGGCGTCCCGTCGAGGACACCAAGTGCGATGAGGAGGACCAGGAGACCCGTGGCGAGATCCCGCGACGGCGGCGCGGGAAGAAGACCCCGGCGGATCTCGATGACGCGTTCGACAGCGTCCAAGACGACGGAGCCCTTGCCCGCCTCGTTCATCCCAAGTGGCAGTCGCGCCTCGAACTCCCCGATCCTCGCGAGCACCTCTTCCAGCGAGCGCGAGCACGGCGGATCAGGCACGAGTTCCGATTGGCGCTGGCAGGAGCGCGGGCGCGACAGACGAATCCGCTGACGGCGAAGCCACGGGTCAGGAGCTTGCCCGCCTTCAATCCGCAGACGATGCTCGCTCCGGCGGCTCTGGAGCGGTGGACGAAAGAGCGCGAGCAGGACGAGATCATCGCGAGCGCTCTCCGCTGCTGGTATCGGGTGCAGGAGCCCGACGACTTCCACGCCGACGCGAACAAGTCCTACGACACCGGCCACGCACGACACGTAGGCGTCTGCAGGGCCGACCGGCTCCTCGCACGCAGGCTAGCGCGTCAGCGTGTCGAGGCGATAGTCGAACAACGAGCTGACGCCGTGTACGCGATGATCAAGGGCTACCGCCTGGGGTTCGCCTACCTTCGGTCACTGCCAGGCGACGGCGATCCGCCGCAACGCGTGGCGGTCACGCTGATCGAAGCCGTCGGACCTCAGGCGCGTGCCGCGAGGCGGAAGACACGAGACTGGATCGGTAAGCGAAGAATACCCGGCGATCAGGTAGCGACCTTCGAGCAGGACTTCCGGGTCGGCTGGGTCCCGGAGACCAGGGCCGCACGCGACCAGAATACCGCCGAGATGCACCGCTTCAACGTTGCACGCGTCCTTCACGACGCGACAGCGACGCTCGGCAACTCGCCCTACTCCTGGGACGAGATCTCCTCCTGTCCCGCCTGGGAGGAGTCAGTCCCCGCGTTGCCGAGCCGGATCGACGCCGAGCGGTTCAACAGAATCTGCCGGAAGCCCCGCCAAGACGACGAGTCCCGTCAGGGCGTCTACTCCCCGCAAATCCCAGATCGGTCTTTACGCCATGAGAATCGGGCAGATCCAGAACACCCAGAATGAGCGGCCTAATCAGTGAGAGGGCCGCTCGGATGAGCGTCTTCATCATTTACCAGGAAGGAGGTTGATCGTCATGGACCCACTGCAACACCTCTCGATCCTCGACGCCTCTCGGATCACCGGCATCTCGACCGACGGGCTTCGTGCCCGCGTCAAGAAGGGCCAGATCCCGGTCGTCCACCTCGGCACGCGGGTCTTCATCGTGCGCCGAGACCTCGACGAGTTCGTCCGCAGCAACTACATCCCGACCACGAAGTAGCGCCCCAGGCGTAGCTCGATTCTAACAACCCGCAGGCCAGCGCCACCGGTCTGCCCAGAGCAGCTCATACACCATCCACCAGGAGGAACGAGCCGTGAAGAAGCCACTACCGGACGGGACCATCGTCGCTCGCATGAAGCAGGAGATGCTCAAGGCCACCGAGCACGGGAGCCACATCCGCGAGCAGCTCATCGACGCGGTGATCGAGTGGGACGAAGACGGCACGACCTGTCGCACCTGCCGCCACTGCTGCGAGCTGGCCGAGCGGGCCTTCGAGCAGCTCGTGAAGTACGGCCAGATCACCCGCGAGCGCGGCAGCGATCAGTACAGGTAACAACACAACATCAACCAGGAGGAACTGACATGAAGGTGCTCAATCGCTACGAGGTGGCCGAAATGGTGACGAAGAAGCTCGGTGCGGATCTGCGGGGCCTGTCCCAAATCCCTGATCCGGAGAAGCGACGGCAGGAGCTGATCGAGCTGCTCAACAGCGCTCTCGACTCAGTGCTGACCATCCGGGAGTACACCATCGACTTCCTGTCCACGGTCGAAGATGGGCTGACCGACTTCGCGAAGGAAGGCGAGACCTGCGCAGAGTTCCTGGAGCGGACCAAGAAGACCATCGCGGAGTGGGAGGCGTCGGCGTGACGAGGGCAGAAGCGAAATCGAAGGCAGCACGACTGACGGCGGCGGGAGTCCCGACCGAGGTGAAGAAGGAAGGTTCCCGCTACGGAACCCGGACCATCGCGACCCAGAGGAAACACCTTTCGCGTAGTAATGCGGAGCGTGCGGCGAATGGGAAAACGCTGAAGTATCGGAGGGCGCACCTCGCGCGGTATGCCGCTCGCGCGAGTGACACACGAGCCGCCCGCAGATCCTACGAGACGGACCTCTTCGCGGAGTCGCTCGAGAAGCGGATCGCGGTTCCCGACGCTCACCGTGTGGTGATTCTCTCGGACCTGCAGATCCCCTTCGAGGACTGCCCCGCGCTCGATCAGGCGCTCGAAGTCCTGCACCGCATCAATCCCGACACGGTCGTCCTGAACGGCGACATCGCAGACTGCTATGCCGAGTCGGCGTTCCTCAAGGACTCGGTGAAGGCGCAGGAGTCGATCCCCGAGACGCACGATCGGGTCCGGAGCCTGCTCGACATCCTCCAGGGCGTGCCGCGCAAGGTCTGGATGGGCGGCAACCACGAGGATCGCTGGCGCCGTCTGCTCTGGGGCGAGAGCCCGACGGCGGTGGCAATGCTCCGCGCGCATCAGCGCGCTGCGGGGCTTGACGGGATCGACCTGAATGACCCCATCGCGAGCTTCGAGAAGCTCTTCGAGATGGGGAAGTACGGCTTCAAGTACTACCCGTACTCGCACCGGCTGTACTTCGCCGACAACAACCTCATCGTCACTCACGGGAAGTACGTCAGCCGCCACTCGGGGTACAGCGCGAAGCGGACCTGGGAGTGGCTGGGCAAAAGCTGCATCGTGGGCCACACGCACAGGCTCGGCAGCTACCTCGTTACGCAGGACGGTCACGAGGCGGGCGCCTGGGAGAACGGCTGCCTCTGCCAGCTCGAACCTGAGTACGACGACGCTCCGAACTGGCAGCAGGGGTTCAGCCTCGTCCATGTCGATGGCCCAGAGTTTCATGTCGTGCAGGTGCCGATCGTGCGGAGGCGTGGCAAGCCGGTCGCGGTCTACCAGCCAGCGTAGTTCAACCACCACCATCACCATCAACCGCACGGCGTCACCACAGCCACGCCCTGCACGGAGTCCACCATGCTCTACGAGGTCCGCTCCTACGCGCTCGCGCTCTGGATGTACAGCAAGGGCCATCAGCCCGTCGATGCCGGGTTCACGCTCGGTGGCACGCTCGTCTTCACGTTCAAGCCCGAGGCCGAGGCGGAGATCCGCAACTACAACGAGGCGAAGCTCGTCTTCAACAACCTCGAAGCGAAGGCCCGCGCTGGTCGTCTCCAGGGAAGTGCGTGATGAGCCAACTCGCCCTGCGCGACTATCAGCTCGACGCTCTGGACGCTCTCGAGGCATCACTCGCACGCGGCAGGAGGCCGATCCTGGCGCTGCCGACGGGCGCTGGCAAGACGCCTCCGGCCATCGTGAAGATCAGCAACGTCGTTCGTGCCGGCGGACGAGCGCTGTTCCTCGTTCACCGTGACGAGCTGAAAAACCAGGCCAGGGATACGTTCGCTCGGTGGGCTCCTGACATCCGCGTCGGCATCCTGAAGGCCGATCAGCGCGAGTACGACGCGCCCGTGGTGATCGCCAGCATCCAGACCGCGTGGCGTCCACAGCATCTGGCGAAGCTCGGAACCGACTTCCAGATCGCCGTCGTAGACGAGGCCCACCACGCGACAGCGAGCACGTGGCGCACGATCATCGACGCGCTGAAGAACGTCCCGCTCTTCGGGCTCACGGCAACGCCATTCCGAGCCGATGGCTCCGCGCTGAAGGACATCTTCGATGAGGTCGCCTACCAGAAGACGATCATTGAGATGATCCCGAAGTGGCTCTGCGACATCCGCTGCGAACGGATCAAGATCCAGGCCGACTTCAGCAAGCTCCGCACCGTGGGCGATGACGTCAACCTCGGGCAGGCCGGGCAGATGCTGCTCGATGCTGATGCGCCAGCGGAGATCGTCAGCAGCTACAAGCAGCACGCGATGGGACGCAAGACCCTCGTCTTCACGCCGACCATCGCGGTCGCTGAAGTCATCGCGGAGACCTTCCGCAAGGCGGGCATCACGAGCGAGGCGATCAGCGACGGGTGCTCGTCCGAGGAGCGCGAGGGCATCATCACTCGGCTTCGATCTGGCAAGACCTCGGTCGTCACGAACTGCGCGATCCTGACCGAGGGCTTCGACTGCCCCGACGTGAGCTGCATCGTCATCGCTCGACCCACCAGGTCGAAGGTGCTGTACGTCCAGATGATCGGACGTGGCACCAGGAAGGCCGCAGGCAAAGAGAACCTCCTGGTGCTCGACACGACCGGAGCCAGCGAGCGTCACGATCTCCACACGCTGGGCTCGCTCTTCGGCGTCGGCACCATGAAGCCTGACGAGTCGCTCCTCGAAGCCACCGAGCGTGCGAGGGTCGAGCGCGAAGCGGCAGCGCTGGCCGAGGAAGAGCGCGGCAAGCTCATCTCGCAACGGATCGAACTGGCGCGTCGGCAGATCGAACTGATGCGGCAGCAGACGCTGCACTGGGCGAAGGCACCAGCAGGCGACCTCTTCGTGCTGGCGCTCGGCAGCGATCACGGGAACATCCGCATCGTGCGGGAAGACGAGAGCTGGCTCGTCATCCGCAAGCTGGGCGCAGACGACGGCTACCAGGAAGAGATCATCGCCACCAGCAACGACCTCGCGGATGCGACCGCGCAGGCCGAAGCCAGTCTCGATGCCAGCGTGAAGGACAGCGCCCTGACCGATCCCAACCACGCTTGGCGCAATCGCCTGGTGAGGACCGATCAAGTCAGGCTGCTCAAGGCGGCCGACAAGAACAAGATCCGGTACGTCATCGGTCGCACCACGATGCGCGAGGTCTGCGATCCGCTCTCCATCGCGTTCGCGAGGATCAGCGAGGACTTCAGGACCGGGAGACGGCAGCAACGCCAGGTCCCGAGCTGGGTGCGGCGATGAGCCTCTACGCGCCTGAGCCAGCACCGAAGAAGCGGAGATCACTGCCACCCTTCTGGTGGCTCACCAACGGTCATCGCAGCGTCCCAGAAGAGATCCTGTACCTGATCTTCTTCGGTCCCATCGATCTCACCGGCGATGAGCGACGGCTACTCGCAGAACTCTGGGCCAAGCACCAGCGTGTTCCACACGCCTACTGGCCCACGATGCACCAGCTCGCGGAGCGCTTCGAGGTCAGCGACGAGAGCATCGAGCGGTGGGTGCTCCATCTGTCTGAGAAGCACACCCTGACCTACACTCGCCCGTACAACATTCCGGACGGCAAGGGTGGATGGAAGGGCAACCGCAAGGAGCCGAACTACGACCTCCACGGTCCCATGGCGTGGCTCTGGAAGAACGACTGGCGCTACCTCGGGGCTCGACACGGGTGGATCACGCCGGATGGTGTGATCGTTCCGTTCCCGCCGGATCTCTTCAGCCTCCCGAAGTCGTCGCCGAGAAGATCACGATCTGCCGCCAGCAGCCCTCAACATGCAGCAGCTCGGGTCTGAGCGATTCTCCATCGGGGGCCGCGGCTGCCGACCAGGATCCGGCATTTGTGACCGGTCAGGATCCGGCATCCACGCCGGGTGCATCTACCAGGATCCGGCATCCATGCCGGGTATGAGGGTCGGGGACTAAACCCTCTGGCCACCTGATCACTGGCCTATCGTCCTGGTCCATGCACCGCTCTTCTTCGTGATCACACCCGTGCCGAGTAAGGGCAAGGGATGCTTCTTCGGCATTTGTCTACGGTGTATGCCCTCGGTGTTTATTCAAGATGGTTCGAGTGAGCTCGGCCTCACCACTAGAAAGTCACGCCTTCACGGCTCGTCGCGCTATGAAATTTCGCAGCACAATGTGCCCGCAGAACGCGCCGCAGCGCGTGACCCGCGGTAAACCGAATCGTACTGACTCCCAAGCACAAGAAAGGAAGGGTATGACCGATCAGACTGCTGCGCTCAGCCTCACGGCTGACGCGCCCAATCATGTCATCAACCGCCGGGTACCGCTATGAGAGCGCCGAATGTGCCGGTCGAGTCGGCTTCGACGCTTCCACTCGCTGCCGCCAGTGTTCGCCTACGAGGTCGTCCTGGCCGCCCTCGCACCAGGCCTGAGCCAGCTCCGCGTCACGTCTCTAGTCACGTCGACGCGGAACAGCGCGAAAGTGCAGCCGTCCCTTTGGTTCAGAGAACCAGTGGGCCCATCGACGCCCCGCGCCTGCTGGACGTCGAGGCGGCAGCCGGCTACCTCGGTGTCAGCGCCTGGACCGTCCGCGACCTGGTCGAGCGCGGGACGCTGTCGCGAGTCGCTCTGCCCGGCGTTCGTAGACTGCTGTTCGATCGCTGCGAACTCGATCATCTCGTCGAGACGAGCCGCCTCACCGCACAGTAGTTCGCTTAGGCACCGCCAAAGGAAGTCCTCTTTTCAGTTCGAGGGGGACCCACCCCCCAAAATTTTCGCGCCGCGTCGGGCGGCGTCTGTTCGCCTGGTATGTCCAAGGAAACGGCAGCACAATCGCGCATTTTGGCCGTACCGGCGGTATGCGCGGTTCAGGCAACCCAATGATTCGAGTTAGCCACACCTAACACCAACAACTAACCGGCAGGAGGAGTGATGAGCACCGAAGAGTTCTTCACCGAGAGCGGCAGCAGCCCGACGAGGCGTAGGAGCCCCGCTCTAGCCCGCACCCTGGCCCTCACCGCACGCGAGACCCTAGCGATCCACCGCGCACGCAACCCGGAGAGCCTGATCTGCGTCGAGTGCGGTCGGGTACTGGCGATTCGACCCGAGAGCTTCAGCCTCCCCGAGGACGAGCGCCTGAACTACCGCTGCGCTGAGTGCCGCCAGGAGGAGAGCAACCGCGAGCAGCGTGCGATGGCGACTACGGCCCGATTCGCCCAGTCAAGGACGCTAGCCCAGGCGCGCCGCCTCCGCCCGCCGCTGATCGTCTCAGCCGAGTCCGAGACCCATGATCCCGACTCCCACGCCTTCGCCGAGGCTGTCGCCGCAGCCGAGGTCGGAGGCTGGCTTCCCTGCGAGCGCTGCGCCGGGTCACATGTCACTGCCGACTGCGGCTATTCCGACGAAGAAGTAGAGGCGGTCCAGGCCGTCCGGAGGCCGCGCATCGGCGGTCTCCCGATGGTAGCGGTCTCTCGAAGCGTAAGCCCGCATGACGCAAGGAGCGGATCGGCACCCCCTAAGACCCGCCGGTCAACTCTCCTGGGCGGGACGATCCGCCCGATCCGGCGACAGACCGGGGCTCAGATCGCTGCGACCCGAGCCAACCTCGAACGGGCGAATGCGGCCCGCCGCCAGAACGGGCTGGTGCTCCGATGAGCGCCGTCAGGGTCGGCCATACCTCAAGAATCTCGCGCCGCGTCGGGCGGCGCGTGAGCTCTCGGAGCAGCGCCGGAAAGCCCGGGAGCGTGTCCGCGCGTATCGCGACCGGCAGAAGCAAGCGGTGGCCTGATGGCAACCTCTGAAGGACTCTGCCCCGCGTGCGGCTACCATGTGACTGTGCCACTTCCAGTCGAACCGCTCTTCAACCGCGAAGAAGTCTGCGCGTTGGTCCCGGTCAAAGCCTCGACGCTTGCTCACTGGATGACCCGTCACCGGCGTGATCCGATGCTGAGCCCGCCGAAGTACATCGGTCGAGCCCGTCGTGGCCGTCGCCTTTGGACAGCGGCTGACGTGCGCTACATCCGCGCTTCAATGGTTCGAACCCGCCAGTAGGGGTGCCTGAGCTCGAGCCGAGCCTCTGACCCGGCTATTAGAGGCCGGCTCAATCTTGCTGAAATGGGATCGATCGCGACGGATCTTAACTCGAGGGAGTTTCACTTTCGTTGCCGTCTCTCCTTTCGTTGCGAAACTGCATACTTCTCTGGCTGCTTCTCCACATAGTTCCTAAGCGCCTCCACCGCGGCCTCAAACTGCTCCCGTATCTCCTTCGGCACTGCGGCGTAGTCAGAGTTCGTAAGATCCAGCTTTACCTCAGGCGTCGGGGCGCACGAGGAATGGAAAAACTGTTCGAGGTCTTCAGGAAAGCGAAACTTGCGCTTCTTCCGGACGACTCCGCCGAAGTGCGCGAGGATAGTTTGCTTCTCGGGGTCAAAGGTGAAGAACCCGTAGTCGACGCGATCTGTCGCGCGGCGCATCGGATGACCGCACTCTGCGCAGCGATCTAACGGGCCTGGACCCGTCTGGCTCTCAACCTTTTCGCTCGCCAAAGTCATCACCTCCGTTGCGTTACCCATAAGGTCTATCACGAGATCCGACTATCACACGCCGAATCGGCCCTTGAGATGAATCGGGTATCGAGCAGTGGCGTAGTGATGGATTCGATGCGCAGTGAACACGAAGACTCGGACGCGCCCGCGAGTGGGGAACTGCCCGAGAGCGCAGCGCTCAGGAGCGACAACCTTGGCGTGCGCGCACGGCCGATGGGCCGAAAACTGCTTCAGATGCGCAATGAGCCGTCCGAGACCTGGTTCACGTAAATCGGCCTCGTCTAGAATCCTGCGGCGCCTCCCTGACGGCGGACGCGAGCCTCGCCACGCGCTTCACGTCTCCCGAAAGCTACACCCCCAAGCACCTGGCCGAGCAGATCCTCACCTCCAAGAGCGCCCTTGAGGGCGAGCGCAAGCAGGTGACGGTGCTTTTCGCGGATCTCAAGGGCTCGATGGAATTGCTTGCCAACCGCGATCCCGAGGAGGCGCGAAAAATCCTGGATCCAGTGCTCGAGCGGATGATGGAGGCGGTTCACCGCTACGAGGGCATGGTGAATCAGGTCATGGGCGACGGAATCATGGCCCTCTTCGGGGCGCCGCTCGCCCGCGAAGACCACGCGGTGAGGGCGTGTTATGCGGCGCTCAGAATGCAGGAGGCGGTCAAGACGTACGCCGACGAGATGCGGCGCGCGGAAGGCGTCCCGATCCGCATCAGGATCGGGTTGAACTCGGGAGAGGTAGTCGTCCGCTCGATCGGCTCCGACCTCCACATGGACTACACGGCGGTCGGGCAGATGACGAACCTGGCGGCGCGGATGGAACAGATGGCCGATCCGGGCACGATTCTGATGACCTCGAGCACGCTTCGTCTGGCCGAGGGCTACGTCCAGGTCCAGC
>Ga0209689_1002261_pt1 | contig 14374 bp, 11 predicted proteins | sample GraSoiAngelo_149_FD_187119 | JGI IMG/M metagenome (GOLD analysis project Ga0209689, IMG submission 187119) | Grasslands soil microbial communities from the Angelo Coastal Reserve, California, USA - 14_1009_09_30cm (SPAdes) (version 2) | ecosystem: Environmental > Terrestrial > Soil > Grasslands ...
CCGCTGCATAGCGCACGCGCTTGGCCAGGATCCGGATGCGATGCAGCTCCGGATCGGCGGGTTGGTCGGCAAGGGCCGCGACACCCTTTCGCAACTGCTTCCAATCGCGGCGCGCAAGGCGGGGTAAGACGAGCTCGGCGCGCTGTTGCGCGTCGGCCGTCAGCGCGGGCGCACGGGAAGCCTCGACCAGCCGCTCGACCAGATCGATATAGCGGTCCGACCGCATATCGAGCACCAGCCGGCCGCGGGCCTCCTCGCTCTCCGCCTGAAGCTCGGTTGACAGGTCCGCCAGCGTCAGGGCGTCGTCGTCGGCCAGGGCCTTGCTCCGGGAGCGGATGCGTTGCGCCATGACCTGGCGGTCGCGCACGCTGCCGAGCCCGGACCCGAGCCAGCGAAGATCATCGCGCAGAGCGTTAGCCCATTCGGTATCGAGCAACGTTCGGAAGGTGCGGAGTTGCGAGCGCAGCCGCCGGGTCGCGACGCGGGCACGATGCACGTCCTCGGGGTCATCGCCCAGCCGCACGCCCGGGTCATGGCGCATCAGGCTCGCGACCGACACCGCGATGGCGCGGCGCACCACCTCACCCGCGGTCGACGACGGCGTCAGCGCCACGGGGTCGACTTCCGGCACGGCGGTCGCGCGCGCTCCGAGCGCCCGCACCAGCTTCGACGTCGGATCTTCGTCCGCCGCCCCGGCGCCCCGGAGGCGGGCGAGGATCGGGTCAAGTAACCGGTCGGCCGACTGGTCTTTCAGCTCCACCTCCACCTCGCGGAAGCGGTTCTGCACGCGAAGGCCCTGGATCACCGAGACATCGTCATCGACCACCTCGGCCAGCACGGTCCCGTCGCGGTTCTTGAGCTGCACGCGTCGGCGCAGCGTCGAGAGGCTGGCCACGGGCACGAGACTCGCGCGTCGGAGGTAGGCGATGACCAGCGCCACGGCGGCGTCCGGCGGCCGCGAGGCGTCGCCCTGGAACTCGAGCTCTCGGCGAGTCAAGGCCGGTCCCTCGCTTGTCGATGGCAACTTCAGCGTCCAACCCTCGCCCTGCCGGATCCGAAGATTGGCGCCCCAGCGGGCGAGCCTCAGGTCGGGTGTGTCGTAGTAGACGGTTTCGAGGCGCCGCTCGTCGACCGGACTGGTTTCAACGGCGGCCGCGATGTCCTCGAGGTCCGGAAGTGAAAAGGCCGGAGGGACGCCGAGCTTGACCTCGCGCTCAAGCATCCGGCGCGGATCCGTTGGACGAAGCCGCGCGGGCTTCGGCCATCTGCTCGAAGACCTGCTGAGCGTTGACGCCCTTGTCGGCCGGGTGCTTCGACCACGAACCGTCGGCGTGCAGGTCCCAGGCGAGGACGTCGTCCTCGAGCTCAACATCGAGGATCTGGGCGAGGCCCTCCTGCAACGCCGGATCCACGACGGGCACCATGGCCTCCACTCGGCGATCGAGGTTGCGAGGCATGAGGTCAGAGGACCCGAGGTAGAACTCGGCGGCGTCGCCGTCCGGGCCGAAGCGAAAGATTCGCGAGTGCTCGAGGAAACGTCCCACCAGCGAGCGGACTCGGATTCGGTCCGAAAGACCGGGCACGCCGGGGCGCAGGCTGCAGAGCCCACGGACGATCAGGTCGATCTCTGTTCCCGCTTGTGACGCGGCGTAGAGCGCCTCGACGATCTCGGGATCGACCAGGCTGTTGACCTTGAGAACGATGCGACCCCCGCCGGGCCGAGCCGCCTCGCGGCGGATCAGCCGGATGATGTTCGAGCGCAATCCGACGGGGGCGACCAGCAACCGTCCGAAGCGCCGCTGCCGGCTGTAGCCGGTGAGGAAGTTGAAGAGCTCCGACACGTCGGCCCCGAGCTCAGGATCGGCGGAGAGCAGCCCGACGTCTTCGTAGATCTGCGCCGTCTTGGGGTTGTAGTTGCCGGTACCGACGTGTACGTAGCGCCGGATCTGATCCCCCTCTCGACGCACGACGAGAGCCACTTTGGCGTGGGTCTTGAGCCCGACAACGCCATAGACGACGTGAACCCCCACCTGTTCGAGCGCCTGCGCCCAGGCGATGTTCGCCTGTTCGTCGCCTCGGGCTTTGAGCTCGACCAGTGCGACGACCTGCTTGCCGCTCTCGGCCGCCCGGATCAGTGCTCGGACGATGGGGCTCACCGGACCGGAGGTCCGATAGAGCGTCTGCTTGATCGCGAGGACGTCTGGATCCCTGGCCGCCTGGTCGATGAACGCCTCAGCGGAGGTGGCAAAAGAGTCGTAGGGGTGATGCACGAGAATGTCGCCGCCCTTGAGCGCCTCGAAGATGTCTGCCTGCTCCACGCCTGCACCCTGCAAGCGACGCTGCGTGACCGGTGTCCACGGCTCGTCCTTGAGGTCGGGACGGTCGAGGGCGTAGATCGCCCACAGGCTGCTCAGGTCCAGCAGGCCGTCGACGCGGTAGACATCGCTCGGCTCCAGCTGGAGCTCGCGCATGAGCAGGTCGAGTACTTCGCCGGACATCGCGGCATCGACCTCGAGTCGTACCACCTGCGCCCGGCGTTGCTGCCGGCGCAACTCGCTCTGGATCGCGGCGAGGAGGTCGGCCGCCTCTTCATCGACGAGGTCGAGGTCGGCGTCGCGGGTCACGCGGAAGGGATGCTGGCTGACGATCTCCATTCCGGGGAAGAGCATGTCGAGGTGCGCGGCGATCACCTGCTCGAGCGGGACAAAATGCCGGCCGTCGGGTAGGGGGATAAAGCGAGGCAGCAATGGCGGGACCTTGACGCGGGCAAAGCGCATCTGATGGCGCACCGGGTCGCGGACCATGACGGCCAGGTTGAGCGAGAGGTGAGAAATGTAGGGGAATGGATGCGCAGGGTCGACGGCGAGCGGTGTCAGAACGGGGAAGATGCGGGCGCGAAACTCGGCGGCGAGGAACTCACGGTCGGCGTCGTCGAGCTCGGCTACCCTCGCGATCGAGACTCCGTGCTGCTCCAGGGCGGGCGCCACCCGGTGAGCGAAGAGATCGGTGCTGCGCTTGAGCAAGCTCCCCGCTCGCTCGTGGATCGCTCGCAGCTGCTCACCGGTGGTCATGCCGTCGGGCGAGGTCTGCGGCAGGGCGGCGTGCGCCTGCTCCTTCAGCCCGGCGACCCGGACCTGGAAGAACTGGTCGACGTTCTCGCCCAGGATGGCGAGGAAGCGCACCCGCTCCAGCAGCGGCAGCGACTTGTCCTGCGCGATCGCCAGCACCCGCTCGTCGAAGTCGAGCTGGGAAAGTTCGCGGTTGATGTAATGCGACTGCGCGGGAGCCTGCGCTGTTGCCGGCTGGGCCAGCGCGTCCGGTAGGTTGGCCGGCTCCTGGACGGTGGGCGCAGAAACCGGCGACAACTGGCCGGACAGTGATGTTGGCGCTGTCTGGGCAGCCGAGGACGCCAAAGATTGGAGTGGTGCTTCCCCCACGCAACCAGTATAGATAGGGCAACCTTAAGGTTCGCCTAGCGGGCTCTGCGGCCGCCGCCGAAGCTGTACTATCCGGAGCGGGCCGGCTTGGCCCATACGGACTCACGGAGGTAGCTTTGCCGCTGTTCCTGGACCGCCACGATATCCCCGGCGTCACGGCCGTGGACCTCGCCATCGCGCACGCCCGCGATGTGCAGATCGAAAAGCAGTACGGCGTGCGCTACATCACCTATTGGTTCGATCCTGATCGCGGGACGGCCTTTTGCCTGGCGGACGGCCCCGACGCGCTGGCGGTGGAGGCGGTCCACCGGGACTCGCATGGGCTGACGGCCTCCCGGATCATCCTCGTCGACCCGCGCTCGGTGGGATCGTTCATGGGCGCGATCCTGGAGCCGGAGGTGGGCGAGCCCTTCGCGCACACCGCCTTCCGGGCGATCCTGTTCACCGACATCGAGGGCTCCACCGCGAGAACCATGCGGGTGGGCGACGCCGGCGCAATGCGCCTTCTCCGGGCGCACGACACCATCGTGCGGGCGGCGCTGGCGACCCATGCCGGACTCGAGGTCAAACACACCGGGGATGGGATCATGGCCTCCTTCACCTCCGTCACGGACGCGCTGCGGTGCGCGATCGAAATTCAGAGCAAGATCGCCGAGCGCAACCTTGGGGCCGCCGACCCGCTGCGGCTCCGGGTCGGGGTCAGCTGCGGAGAGCCGGTGACGGAGGAGGGTGATCTCTTCGGCACCGCGGTCGAGCTGGCGGCCCGCTTATGCGCGCATGGTTACGCCGGTGGCATCCTGGTGTCGAGCGCGGTACGCGAGGTCTGCCTCGGCAAGGGGTTTGCTTTCGAGGACCATGGCGTAGCGGAGATGAAGGGCTTTGACGAACCGGTGCGCCTCTACGGGGTCCGCGGCCATGGGGACCGGGTTGCCAGCGATCAGGAGGCCGCTTCTCCGAAGGCCTGATCCGCGCTCGGCGACGAACCGCCGCCGTTACCAAACGCCCCAAGCGCACCTTCTAGCAGGCGAGATGGGCCCACGCCGTAGCCTCGGGAGGTTGTTCATGAGCGCCACCGAGGCCGTCGACAAGGCTTGGGGGTGGCACCGGTTGCCGCTGCCACTCGCGCTTGCTGTCCTTGAAGGCATCCGGATGCGGATGCGCCAGCAGAACCTCTACGATCCGACGACCGCTGCCTACGAGACCCAGATGAAGCCGGCAGTGCCGGGCGACGACCGGTACCGAAGCGCGCGGACCGCGGATGGCACCTACAACGATCTGCGCGATCCGGCGATGGGAAGCGTCGAGATGCGCTTTGGACGCAACGTGCCGTTGGGCCAAAGCTATCCCCAGCCTGCGGCCGGTTTGCTGGAACCGAATCCTCGCACGATCAGCAACGAACTCCTGGCCCGGGGCGCGTTCATTCCGGCGACGACCCTCAACCTGACCGCTGCCGCCTGGCTCCAGTTCATGGTCCACGACTGGCTGAGCCATGGGCAGAACTCGAAAGAGCGCCCTTGGGAGATTCCGGTTGCGGCCAATGATCCGTGGCCCGAACGCCCGATGACGATCCTTCGCACCCGCACCGATCCCTTTTCCCCCGACCCCGAGCGGCCACCGACCTATTCAAATGTCGTCACCCACTGGTGGGACGCCTCCCAGCTCTACGGGAGCGACCTCAACAGTCAGACGCGCGTCCGCTCCGGCGTCGATGGAAAGCTGAAAATCGGGTCGGACCGCCTCTTGCCGATCGATCCCAACTCGGGCACCGATACCACCGGTGTCCAGGGCAACTGGTGGCTCGGGCTAAGCCTCCTGCACACGCTGTTCACCCTCGAGCACAACGCGGTTTGCGACCGCCTGCGGGCGCACCACCCGCGGTGGTCAGACGACGATCTTTTCGATCACGCCCGGCTCGTCATCGCGGCATTGCTGGCCAAGATCCATACCGTCGAATGGACGCCCGCTATCCTCGGCCACCCGGCGCTCCACGTCGCCATGCGGGCGAACTGGTGGGGGCTTCAAGGCGAACACCTAACGCGCTTGTTCGGACGGCTGAGCGACAGCGAGGTCCTGAGCGGGATCCCTGGTGGCAAGACGAAGCACTTTGGCGTGCCCTATTCGATCACCGAGGAGTTCGTTGCCGTTTACCGCATGCACCCCTTGATCCCGGATGAGTACAGCTTCAGGTCTGGCATCGACAACAGCGTGCTCGCCGCATTGAGCTTTCCGGAGGTCGCGGACCGGCACGCTCGTGAGGTTTTCACGAAGGTGCCGATGGCCGACGCGCTGTATTCGTTTGGCACGATGCATCCCGGCGCGATCACGTTGCACAACTTTCCGCGCTTCCTACGTCAACGCGCTGAGCCAGACGGCACGCTCATCGACCTGGCGGCGATCGACATCATGCGCGTCCGCGAGCGAGGCGTCCCTCGCTACAACACGTTCCGCACGCTGATGCACCGGCGCCCGGTTCGAGACTTCGACGAGCTCACCGATAACCCGGACTGGGCGGAGCAAATCCGGCGCGTCTACGACAACGATATCGAGCGCGTCGACCTCATGGTCGGCCTCTACGCCGAGCCGCTGCCGAGAGGGTTTGGCTTCAGCGATACGGCCTTCCGCATCTTTGCGCTGATGGCATCACGCCGCCTGAACAGCGATCGCTTCTTTACCACCGACTTCAACGCAGCCACTTACACGAAGGAAGGGATGGACTGGATTGCCGATAACGGCATGGCCAGCGTGCTGCTCCGCCACTTTCCAGCGCTCGCCCCCACGCTGTTCAACGTGAAGAACCCCTTCGCTCCATGGAACCTCGCGGTCCCGCCGCTAGCCGATGAGCCCAGGCCGCAGCACGCGAGAGTCGCTCCGGTGGCCGACGCGTACCCGCCTACAGCTTCGTTCCCAGAGACGGCTGGCTCCCGCTAGTGACCTGAAACGTCGCCCACATTCCCGCTGCCTCGTGGCCGATCAGCAGGCACGCGAACCGGCCGACAAACGGTGAATCGGGCGTGAATGTAAAAGCCTTACTTTCCCCGGCGGCCACGAATCCGCTTCCAGTCGGATCGGGAAGGCTGGCCCCGGGAAAAGCAGGGGTCTTTGACTCCAGGCCGCTCACCACAGTGCAGGAGTGTGCATAAGCGGCGGCCGGATCGTCGCTACAATGCACCGTCACGTTCCACCCCTTTGGCACGGTGATGACGAGGGCGCCATGTGTGTAGCCATTGAAATTGAAGCTGTTGTCGTTTCCCTGGGCATTGGCCACGATGGTGAAGGCCGCGGTCTTACTGGCTGCATCGAACGACAACCACTGGCTCATCTGGGCGGATGGCAGGGGGCGGGCCGCGACCGTCGTGAGAGGGTTCGGAGATGCCTGGGTCGTACCGCCGCCGCAGCCAGCCACCACGGCGGCCCCGAGAAACATCAGAAACCAGCCGCGATGGCTCATCACCAGAGGATCTTAAGCACACTTGAGGAGCCAGTCCAGGACCGCCTCTCCTGAGCGCAGGACCGAGATATGCCCATCGTCCGGGCGCAGCCACAGTTCTGCCAAGGGAATCTCACGCGCGAGCCACGCGCCGTGCGAGCTCGGTGCGATCCGATCCTGGCCACCTTGCACGATCAGGACCCGCGAGCGTACGTGACCCGGGGAGAAGCCCCACGGCGCGACGTACGCCAGGTCGTCGTCGACCATCCCGCTCACGCCGCCGTCTAACGCTCGCCCAGCGATCTTTCCCAGCCATGACCACGCGCCGGCGAGGGCGGCGTGATCTGCGGGCGTGAACATTTCCGGGTCGAACGCCGTGGCCGCCAGGTACTCCTCGAGCGCGGTGCGTCCCCTAGCAGCCGTGCGCAGTTCCCCAGCGCCGGCGGCCCCCATGCCCGCAAACCAGTCCAGCTCAACGGCATCGTACGGCGCCAGCCCTGAGACGGACACGACGCCGACGAGGCGGTCCGACAGAAGCGCCCCGCACGCGAGGGCATGCGAGCCGCCACCGGAATGTCCCATGACCGCGAATCGCCCGACGCCCAATGCATCGGCGATGGAAGCGACGTCAGTCCCTGCGGAAGCCAGGTTCCGCCCGTCACGTCGGCTCGATCCGCCATAACCGGGCCGGTCATAGGAGATCCAGCGAATGCCGCGTTGGGCGGCCGCCGGGAGCAGCGGCTCCGGTGGCTCGCCGAGATTCGGTGTGCCGTGATGCCAGACGATCACCAGTCTGGCATTGGAATCGTCCGGGCGGGTGTCGTAAACATGCAGCCGCCGACCGTCGCTCAGCTGGAGGTCCTGCTGTTTCACCCGTTTCAGGAACGCTTGTACTCCTGCACGGCCCACAAGTTGCCGTCCGGATCCTCAAAGAAGACGTAGCGGGAGCCTGGAGAGCCTTCCGGTCCGAGCTGTTGGACGGCGCCGACCGGGACGCCGCGGCTGGCGAGCGCCTCGCGGGCGGCATCGATGTCCTGGACGACGAGCTGCACGCCCTTGACCGAGCCGGGCTTGCCGAGCGGCAGGCCCTCGCCGATCACAACCGAGCAGGCCGAGCCCGGGGGCGTCATCTGCACGACGCGCATTCCCGGGTTGGGGCGCACGTCATTATCGAGATTGAAGCCGACCTTCTCCGTGTAGAAGGCTTTCGCGGCATCGACGTCAGAGACCGGGATGGGAACGACCTCGAGCTTCATATCCATGCTTGTGGCCGTTTCGGTTTGAGATGCCATGTTCTCCTCCTTTGCATGCTCAGCCATCATCGACGTCCGCACGTGAGGACGGCGGTTGGAAGCCTGGAGCGGGAGACGAGACGCGAACTCGCGAAGGACGCAATCTGGAAAGGAAAGCGGACGCTGCCCTTAGCAGCTTAAGGCAAGACCAACCGATAGCCGGCTCCCAATGCAGGCCTTCTGCCGCGACGATCCTCCTAACTCACCTGCGTGAGGCTATCTGCCCCAAGACACGTCGACCTCGTCCGTGTCGTATTTCAGCCGGAGCTCGCGGAGCGCCGCTTCGCTGAACTTCCCTTCCGAGTACAAGGCGCCCATCTCATCGAAGTAGCGGTCGAGCCCGGCCGGGGAAGTAACGAGCATAAAGCGAGCCCGAACGGAACCGGAGTTCCGAAAGTCGTGGACGACGCCTGAGGGGATGTGCACGAGCGATCCGGGCCCGACCTGCATGAACTGCTGGTCGCCGACCAAGAACCCGAACTGCCCTTCAGTCACGTAGAAGAGCTCCTCGCGATTTCTATGCACATGTGGGCGCGGGGTGCCTGCCGAACCAGGCTCGAGGGTCATTTCGACGAGGTCGTGGTCGCCAGGCGACTTCTTACCCCAGGCCTTGAACACGACGCTGACTCCCGGGATCGGGAGCGGAATCCGTTTCCCTTCCTCAGGCCCGAGCACACGACCCTCAGCCGCCACAGACTTAGCCACGTTGATCACCCTCCCGTTTGGACCCTATCCCTATTCACTAGATTCAGTATCGTATGAATAGGCTGCTACTCTAGTATCGATGGTCACTGGTGTCAAGGGAAAGCGCACATACAGCACCAGCCTCCGCCGGGAGCAGGCGCAGATGACCCGACAGCGCATCCTCGAGGTCGCGCGCCGGCTGCTGGTGAGCGGCAGCTACAGCCGCGTCACCATGGAGGAGATCGCCCGCGAGGCGGGGGTTGCGTACCAGACCTTGTTTTCGATCTTTGGCACTAAGCTCCGGCTGGCCCAGACCATGGTGGAGGCCGGTTGGCCCCACATCCCAAAGGCGCTCACGTTGGTCGAGGGAGCCCGGGCCTCGGGCGATCCGGAGGTCTGGCTCCGGACCATGGCCACCGTGTCGCGGCGGATCTTCGAGCCGTGCGCTGACCTCGACCGCTTTATGCGCGAGTCTGGCGACCCCGACCTCCTTGCCCGCTACCGGGAGATTCAGCGCGGCCGGTACTCACGGCTGGCGGAGCTAGGGCCGCTGCTCGAGCGAAGCGGCCGACTGCGCTCCACGTTATCGCCCGCGGAGGCCGTCAGCATCGTCTGGGCGATGACCGGCCCCGACTATTACATCCAGTACGTCTTCGAGCGAGGTTGGAGTCCGGACCGCTTCGAGGCGTGGCTGAGCGATGCCCTCGTGGACCTTGTGCTAGTCCGCTCTTGAGCCCGTTGGTAGGACAGCGGGAGACGAGTGTTGGGCTCACGCAAGACCACGAATGGTCTGGCATCGGACTTGTTCTGACGGCGTAGGTGTTGCTACGACTTGGGTTCCTTTTGCCCCACGTCTAACTACCTGCAATGCACTCGCTGGCTAGTGCCATCCCTATGCCAAGGGCAGTCTTGAGTCGACCCGGGTCCAGAATCCCGTGGTCTTCCCGCCCGTCGTGACCCCGTCCACGTCTGGGCATGTAAAGAGAGCGGCAGACGGGACTCGAACCCGTGGCGGAACCAAGGAGGCTTACTCGGTTCATCGTGCCCATTTCAGCCGTCTCGGCGCTTGGGAACCGTAGCCCCCGGGGCGGAAGCAAGCGGCTACCCCGTTCGTTTCACGGGTGGCATGACTCGTCGAGTCTTCCGTGTCGTAAGGCTGTTCACTGGACCCCTTCTGTTGATCTGCCTGGGTCTCTTCGCTGCTTACGGCTGGCTCCAGGCGATGCAGACCGCACGCGCTTATCGTGTTGCGCCGATGTGCACTACGCAATCGGATCCACTCAAGGACAACTGCATCACTGTCCTACCCGCGACGCTTGCCACCGTCCATTTTTCCACGTCAACTGGTTCGACCCGCGCCTACCTCCGGGTAAGAGTGGGTGCAGTTGAGCTCGCCGCCGACCTCGACTCCGTGTCATCGGGCGACAAGAATCTGCTTCAACCGGGCTCCGCGCTGAGCGCTTCCGTCTATCAACAGCAAATCACAGCGATCGACGTCTACGGCCATCGCTGGCTTTCCTCGGCCAACCCAACCGTCGAAGAGTCCCGCGACGGCATGGTCGCCCTGCTAATGCTGGGTCTCGGCACGCTTGGACTGGTGCTGGCGCTGTTTGGTGGAGGGTGGTTGGCGGCGGTAGGGATGCATTTCGCAACCGCTCAACCTGCAGTCGCGTCGCCCGAACTGAGCCCGGTAAGGGTCGGCACGATCTATCCGTTAACGGTTCGACCACGATCGGCCTTTCGGCCAAAGCTTCTATTTATCGTTCCGGCCCTTGCCGTTGGTGCTGTACAGTTGTACCTCCACACTCGCTTCCAGGGTGTCGGTCTCGTAATCGCCGCCAGCGTCATGCTGCTTCTGGCCTGCAGCTTTGGGCTGCGGTGGCGTTATTTGCGGACCGCCAGGATGTTCGTGGACGACTTTAACGTGGGCCAATCGGGACTGTTTGTGTCGAGGCGCACCGTCCCCAGGAGTGAGGTGGCCCGAATTTTCATTTGTGCCGTGACCCAGCCGCGGGGGCCCGTGTCCCATCGGGTCCTGGCTCTGGACCGGAATGGCGACGCGTTGGTCAGGGTTACCGGTGAAGACTTCTTAATGGACGAGGTCACAGCAGTGGCCCACGACCTCTCCGTCCCGATTGAGGGCTCTTGGGACCAAGCCTTCACCCCGAGTCAGCTTAGGTCTCGGTTTCCGGCGGCAGCTGGATGGTTTGAAGCCCACGCGCAGCCCATTGGAGTTGGACTCGGAATCGCGCTCTGCCTGATCGTGACCATTTGGCTCCTGACGACCCACTAATAGCTGGGAGAACCCCTAACTTTCGAGGAGCTGTTGAAAACGACTGGTTCCAGGGAGCGGGAGGCCGACGTCCTGAGGCTTAGTCGAGTTCAATCATTCCTCTTCTTAGTGGCGTCGTTTCATTGCAGGATGCACAGTTGTCCGCCTCAACCTGATTAACCTCGCCGCATTCGCGGCAGGTCCAGCGCACCGCCGGTTGCTCATGGCACGATTTATCAATTCCACAAGGCCAGCTGGCACTTTTTTCCGTTCTAGCCTCGACTCGGCCTCTCGACGGACCCACAGATCGGGATCACTCAGGGACAGCTCCGCTTCGAATGGCGGGAACATTCCGCGAGCGACCGTGTGGCCAAAGACTGCTGCGGCCACCGCGTGCAGAACCGTATCCTCTGATAGCGCCCAGCTCCGTGCTCGGTTCAGTCCCTCAGGTAACGACCAAGCTCTGTGATCCAACCTTGGATTACCGAGCGACCGACCTGTCCCCAAACCCCTTGGAGCTGCCGACTCATGGGACGCTGACCGTCAGGCATTCGGCTGACTGCCGATGCCAAGCGTGCGATCGCCGTCCTCGATGGTTGAGCCGGCACGTCGATCAGACCCCGGTACTCGAATTTGACCAGATTGTCTGCGTGATCTCTATCAACAGGTTCTCCGCTAAAGCTGTGTCGGGTTCGGCGGGCAATGGCGAGCGGTCGCGAGCTGCACCAATCCTGTCCGAGAGCCGATCGACCTCGTTCTTAACCTGGTCGAGAGTCCACAGGCCCCGCTTGATTGCGCGTATCTCGTCAGCATCCGCTGTGCGGTAGACGTTCAGCTCTCCGGTTTCCAGAAACTCGATTCCCATCCGCAGCAGCCGCACCGAGTGAGCCGCGTTCTTGCAGTCATAGCCGTATCGCTCCACAAGTTCCTTCCGCTTTGCCCCCATGTACGCACGGTGACCAGGAAGACCCATCTTGTTGAGCTGTGACTCCGCATATCCCACAAACGATTCGTACGCGCGCTTGCTGCTGAAGGCCTGCCGGTTCTTGACTATCCCGTCGAAGGCCGGGTGTTGGGCTAAGACGAACTCCGGACGCAGCCATAGAAGGCCGACGACGTTTGGATTGGCTTTGAGAAGCAGCCCGACGAACTTGCGCAGCGAGTAGACAACGACATCGAGTTCGTCGCGCTGTTTGACCCAGTGCTCCCATTGATGCAACCCCAGAAGCCACTTTGGCGACGGCACGACGATAGCCATGATGTCCACGTCGTCGATGCTGTAGGGATCCTGCTTCGGAACGTAGGTGCCATGAGAGATGCTGCCCATCAAGCCGGCGTAGACGGTGTGGGTCGCAAGGTCGAAATCGTACGGGAACGATTCAACGATCCGCGGGTCGGGCCAATTTGTCGCAGGAATCACTGCGGCTCCATATCCTTGGAGATCCATGATGTCGCAGGCCCGAGAAAAGAGCCGATTCGATCTAGCACATTTGCCCGAAGCTCTTCATCGAAGCCGATGATCGCTGATCTGATCCCTGAAGGTCCTGCGTCGTGGGCTCGCCGAATGATCGGTTCCATTTGAGCTTCCAAAGGTTGTAAGGCATCAGCCGAAACTGTGTAAAGCATCAGCTGGACACGATTTGTCGTGCCTCAGCCGACTTCGCACAGGTCTAGAGAGCGGGAGACGAGACTCGAACTCGCGACATCGACCTTGGGAAGGTCGCGCTCTACCAGCTGAGCTACTCCCGCACGGCAAGCCGGATTTTAGCATCGCCCTTGCGCAGCTCCTGGCACATCGGCCAGATGACCACGATCAATTCCGCCATCCGCGCGGCGGTCCGCTTGATCTCGGCGGCGTTGAACACCTCGACCGGGTACGTTTCGTACAGGCGAACCCAGCCCCGATCCCACGGCTCAAGGTCGAACTGCTGGCCGAGGCGCGCCTTGATCAGCAACAGCTGCCGGGCCAGACCGTTCGCGATGCGGTCGTTCATCGCGGGCTCCGCCTCCAGATGAAGTCCAAGCTCGAGGCGGCCGGTGTTCGGGTGCCACCAGGCCTCGAAATGCAAGCGGGGGTCGCCGTAAAACCACTGCGCCTGGCTCGAGCGAGCCCGGTGGCTGACGCCTTTCATGCCGGCCGGGAGCGCCGCCACGACCTGCGGGGGGAGCGCCCGAAAGAATCCCGCGGTGCGAACGAAGCGCCGCTCGCGGTGCGTGGACGAGCCACGCACCGGGGAACGTGCCGGCACGGTGGCTAGCGAGCCGCCGCCGGAGTGCCCGACTCGTCGCCGCTGACGGCGGTCTTCACCATGGCGCTGTAGCGGTCGGCGAGCGCCCGCGCCTTCTCGGAGTCCTCCATGCTGACGATGATGTGGTAGCGCGGCATGTCGGGATCCGGCAGCACCAGCACCCATCCGCCGTCGACGAAGACCTTGATGCCATCGGCCAGGTCGACCGGTTCGTCACGATGCAGCTCCACCATGGTTCGCATCACGCGTCCCTTCGCATCCCACGGCACCGCTTGCTCTCGATGCTCGTAGGCGGCCCGGGGGACCTCCTTGCGGATGACCGAAACGGCACGCCCATCGCTGGCGAGTAGCTCCAGCAGCTTGATCAGCGTGAAGATCGCATCGAACCCCAGCAGGTGATCGGGAAACACGTACCCACCGCTGCCGTCCGACGCCAGCCTGGCCTGGTGTTGCTGGGCGGCCCGCAGCAGGGCCGACGGCTCGCCCTTGCCCGGTACGAAGGTCGACGCCGGGAGCTGACGCACGAGCGCGCCGATTGTCTGCGGGACGGTGGCGGGAGCCAGAAGAACCCCCGGCTTTGCCTTGAGCACCAGCATCGAGATGACACCGAGCGCTTCATGATGGTCGAGCACCTCGCCCTGCTCGTCGATCAGAAAGATCCGTTCCGACCCATAGTCGATGTAAGCGCCCAGCTGGCAGCCGAGCGTCCGGGTGATCAAAGCCGACTGGCGGCGAGCCTCGTCGAAGGCCTCCTTCGTCTTCGACTGGTAGGTTTCGTCGAAACCGGCGTTCAGGGGGATGGCCTCGATGTTCAGCTCTTTGAACAGGCGGGGCAAAACGAGCGAGGCGCTGCCGTGGTCGAAGTCGATCAACACCTTCAGGTGGCCCCGGCGCACGGTCTCGACATCGATCAAGGCGATCAGGCCGTCGATATAGGAGTCGATAGCGTCCTGGGTATAGGTGATATCGCCCATCTCGTAGAAGTGAACCCGCCGGATGTCTTCGCGGAAGAA
>Ga0209689_1002262_pt1 | contig 14374 bp, 12 predicted proteins | sample GraSoiAngelo_149_FD_187119 | JGI IMG/M metagenome (GOLD analysis project Ga0209689, IMG submission 187119) | Grasslands soil microbial communities from the Angelo Coastal Reserve, California, USA - 14_1009_09_30cm (SPAdes) (version 2) | ecosystem: Environmental > Terrestrial > Soil > Grasslands ...
CAATCGATGATTGAGTTTGCCCTGATTCTCGTCCTGGTCGCCTGCGTGGCGATTGTGACCATCACCATGACCGGCAATCAGCTACTGGCGACGTTGCAGGACATCGAGGAGGCGGTGGCCAACCCCGGCGATCCGGGGGCGGCGAGCGCGTACACCTGTCCGGACGGAACCACTGCCGTCGTGCACGGGCACAAGTACCACTGCCACTAGGACGGCTTCGGGCGGAGTGGTGGAGCGAAAGAGACTCGAACTCTCGACCTCCGCAATGCGAGTGCGGCGCTCTGCCAGCTGAGCTATCGCCCCGGGACGGGATTATAGAGCGGCTCGACTTTTGAGCTGCCCGGGGCCGTCCAGGCGAAGGCTTTGGCTGATCGATCTTGTTTGATTGTCATGGGGCGCGCATAGACTAAGCGTATGGCGCAATTCCGGCCCGACCAGCCTCCCTCCCCGCAGCCCCCTCGAAATCCCCGACAAACGGGTTCCTGGCTGCGGCTGGCCCTCCTCGCCGGACTGGCGCTCTATCTCACGGTCCTGTTCTTTCCCTTCCTGGCCCGGCTGGGTGGCCCGGCCCGGGTCGACCTGACCTATTCGCAGCTCGTCACCCAGGTGGAGAACGGCAACGTCAGCGACATCACCATCCAGGGCCAGGCCGCGCAGGGTGACTTGAAGAATGCGTTCACCAGCAACGGGGTCACCAACACCCAGTTCTCGGCCATGGTTCCCGACAACGTCGGGCTCACCGATCCGACCTTCTTCCCCTTGCTCAAGAGCAACAAGGTCGACACCACCGTCAAGCAGGACACCGGCGGCATCGGCAGCCTGCTGTTCACCGTCCTGCCTTTCGTGGTATTGATCGCCATCTGGATCTGGTTCGTCCGGCGCAGCGGCCAGGCCGCCCAGGGCATTTTTTCCTTCGGCCGCAGCCGGGCGCGAATGCAGGAGCCCGGCACCCCGAAGACAACCTTTAATGATGTCGCCGGCGTGGAGCAGGCGCAGTTCGAGCTCCAGGAGATGGTCGACTTCCTGCGGGATCCGCAGAAATTCCAGAAACTGGGTGGCCGCATGCCCAAGGGCGTATTGCTGATCGGGCCGCCCGGCACCGGCAAGACCCTGCTGGCCCGCGCCATCGCCGGCGAAGCCTCCGTGCCCTTCTTCAGCATCTCGGCATCGGAGTTCGTCGAGATGTTCGTCGGCGTCGGCGCCTCACGGGTGCGCAGCCTGTTCGAAGATGCCAAGAAGCACGCGCCGTCGGTAATCTTCGTCGACGAGCTGGACGCGGTCGGCCGCCAGCGCGGCGCCGGCCTGGGCGGTGGCAACGATGAGCGGGAACAGACCCTGAATCAATTACTCGTCGAGATGGACGGCTTCGATCAGCGCGAGGCGGTAGTGGTGGTGGCGGCCTCCAACCGCGCCGATGTGCTCGACCCGGCGTTGCTTCGTCCCGGCCGGTTCGATCGGCGCGTGGTCGTCGACCGCCCGGACCGGCGTGGCCGGGCGGCCATCCTCAAAGTCCATACTCGCAGCGTGCCCCTGGCGTCGGACGTCGACCTCGAGATCATCGCCCGCTCCACCCCCGGTCTGGTTGGCGCGGATCTTTCGAACCTCGTCAACGAGGCGGCACTGCACGCCTCGCGCACCAACCGCACCCAGGTCACGATGGCGGACTTCGAGGAGTCGTTCGACCGGGTCGTGCTGGGCTCGGAGCGAAAGATTTACCTCAGCGAATCCGAGCGGCGGGTGATCGCCTACCACGAGTCGGGACACGCGCTGGTCGCCTGGTACCAGCCGCAGTCCGACCCGGTGCACAAGATCACCATCGTTCCCCGCGGACAGGCGCTCGGCGTGACCCAGTCGATTCCCACCGACGACCGGCACAACCTGTCGGAGGAGTATCTGCAGGCCCGGATCGCCATGGCGCTGGGCGGACGTGCCGCCGAGCAGATTGCGCTGGGCAGCATCACCACCGGGGCGCAGAACGACCTCGAGACCGCGACCGAGCTGGCGCGCCGGATGGTGGTCAGCTGGGGGATGAGCCAGAAGATGGGGCTGTTCTCCTTCGACGACTCGCCGCAGGCGGTCTTCCTCGGCCGAGAGCTGGCCGGCAATCCGCACATCAGCCAGCGGACGGCGGCCATCATCGACGAAGAAGTCACCCGGATGCTCACCGAGGGATTTCAGACGGCGGAGTCGATCCTGAGCGCCAACCGCGCCAAGCTGGACACCCTCGCCGCCGCGTTGCTGCAGGAAGAGGTGCTCGAAGAAGACCAGATCATGCGGCTGATCGGGCCGCGGGCCCTGGAAGGCGGCGCCGCGATCCCCAAGCCGTTCCGGCCCGCCGTCACGGACGCGGAGGCGCAGCTCTAAACATGGCGGACGAGAAGACCCCCCACCCCGACCCTCCCCCACAAGGGGGGAGGGAGAATACCGCCGACGCTGCCCCACCAGGGGGGAGGGAGAAGACCCGTCGGCTCCCGCTGGTGCCACTGCGCGACGACGTCGTCTTCCCCAAGCTGATCGTCCCCCTCTCGGTTGGCCGGCGGACATCGATCGCCGCCATCACCGCGGCGATGGATCGCGAGAAGCAGGTCTTCCTGGTAGCGCAGAAGGACCCGCAGGTGGACGACACGGCGGACTCCGACCTGTTCGTGGTCGGCACCATTGCGGAGATCAACGGGATGCGGCAGACGCCGGCCGGCGTGCAGATGCTGGTGGCGGGTTCCCAGCGGGCGCGGATCTCGCGCTTCAGCCAGTTCAAGCCATTCATCGAGGTCGACGTGGAACCGATCGTCGACCAGGTGGGTGAGGGCCTCGAGCTGGAGGCGCACATGCGCTCGGTCAAGAGCCTCTACGAAAAGTACGTCGAGTCCGGCGCGGCGGTCGCCCCCGAAGTCGCGGCGACGGTCGCCAAGACCGACGACCCGGTGTACCTGGCCGACCTCGTCTCGGCCGCTCCGGATCAAACCCTGGAGCAGAAACAGCACATGCTGGAGACACCGAATGTGCTCGAGCGGCTGCGACTGCTGGCGCTCTTCCTGAGCAAGCAGGTCGAAATCCTGGAGCTCAAGGCGAAGATCCAGAACGAAGTTCAGAGCACGATCGGCAAGTTGCAGCGCGACCAGATCCTGCGCGAGCAGCTGAAAGCGATCCGCAAGGAGCTGGGTGAGGACGAGGAAGGCCAGGACCTACACAATCTGCGGGAAAAGATCGAGGCCGCCGGTATGCCGGACGCGGTCAAGGAACGCGCCCTGAAAGAGGTTGACCGGATGCAGAGCATCCCGGCGATCTCGCCCGAAGTCGGCATCATTCGGACCTACGTCGACTGGCTGGTCGCGCTGCCCTGGGGCATGCCCCCAGCCGAGGCCTGGGACATCAAGCTGGCGGCGAAGGTGCTCGACGAGGACCACTACGGCGTCGAGAAGATCAAGGAACGCATCCTCGAGTACATGGCGGTGCGGCAGCGCTCCCAGAGCCTGCGCTCGCCGATCCTGTGCTTCGTCGGACCACCAGGGGTGGGGAAGACCAGCCTGGGAAAGTCGATCGCCCGGGCGCTGGGACGCAAGTTCATCCGGCTGTCACTGGGTGGCATCCACGACGAGGCAGAGATTCGCGGCCACCGGCGAACCTACATCGGCGCCATGCCGGGGCGGATTCTGCAACAGATGAAAGTCGCCGGGGCGAAAAACCCGGTCTTCATGCTCGACGAGATCGACAAGGTGGGCGCCGACTGGCGTGGCGATCCATCGTCCGCGCTGCTGGAGGTTCTCGACCCCGAGCAGAACAAGGATTTCTCGGACCACTACCTCGAAGTCCCGTATGACCTCTCGCAGGTGCTGTTCATCACCACGGCGAACGTGGTCGACACCATCATTCCGCCGCTGCGCGACCGGATGGAGGTCATCCGGCTTCCCGGCTACACCGAAGACGAGAAGATGCACATCGCCCAGCAGTTCCTGGTGCCGCGCCAGCTGCGCGAGCACGGCCTCACCGGCGAGCACCTGGAGGTTCCGGAGGCGACCCTGCGGATGCTGATTCGCGAATACACCCACGAGGCCGGGGTGCGAAACCTCGAACGCGAGATTGCCAACATCGCGCGCAAGATCCCACGCCGGATCGCCGAAGGCGAGACTGAGAAGGTGGTGGTCGAGCCCAGCGACCTGATGGGCTACCTGGGCCCGCCCCGCTTCGAGTTCGGCGTCGCCGAGCTCGAGGACCAGGTGGGCGCCGTCACCGGCGTGGCCGTGAACGAGTACGGCGGCGACGTGATGACGGTTGAGGCGATCTTGATGCAAGGCCGCGGCGAGTTCTCGCTGACCGGACAGATCGGCAAGGTCATGGAAGAGTCGGCGCGCGCCGCGGTCAGCTACGCGCGCTCTCACGCCCTGGAGCTGGGCCTCAAGCCGGGCTTCTTCGAGGACCATTTCTTCCACATCCACGTCCCCGCGGGGGCGATTCCCAAGGATGGCCCGTCAGCCGGGATCACCATGGCCACGGCCGTGGTGTCAGTGCTGACCGACCGGCCGGTGCGCCGCGACGTGGCGATGACCGGAGAGATCACGCTGCGGGGGAAGGTCCTTCCGATCGGCGGCCTCAAGGAGAAATTGCTGGCGGCCCATCGGGCCGGCATCAAGACCTTCATCCTGCCGGACAAGAACCGCAAAGACCTGCACGAGGTCCCGGATGAGGTCAAGCAATCGATGGAGCTGGTGCTGGTCAAGCACGTCGACGAAGTCCTCGAAAAGGCTCTTTTGCCGGCGACGCCTCGGGCAGCCGGCCCAGGACTTGGGTTCCGCCGGCCACTCGGCGACACGCAGCCCGGCACCGTCAATTAGGTTGTCCGGGCGGACTCCGAGCTTCGTGCTGGCCGGCGCGCTGCTGCTCCTCGCCGGCTGCACCCTGCAACCGGACGTCTCGCAGGCGGCGCCGAACGGCCGGGTCGGGGCGGCGGCGCCGCAACTCTCCGGACAGACCGTGGAGGGGGCGGCGCTGAAGGTCGATTTTCGTACGTCCCGGACCGTGCTCGTATTCTGGGCTGCCTGGTGCGGACCCTGCCGCAACGAGCAGCCCTGGCTGAACACGCTGGCGACCCGCTACGCCAGCCAGGGAGTCCGCTTTTACGGCATCGACATGCTCGACCGCGATCGGGCGCTGGCCCGCGCCTTTCGCGCGGAGTTCAAGGTCAGCTACCCCAGCCTCTACGACGACAATGGACTGGCCGCGGCCGCCTACGAAGTCGACGCGCCGCCCTCATTCGTGCTGGTCGATCAGCGGGGCATCGTGGCAGCTCGCTATCCGGGGGAGGCGTCGCAGGCGCAGCTCGAGAAATTAATCGATCAGAAGCTGCTTACTTCGTCCGTCGCTGCCAACGGGTCGCCTTGAGCATTTTCTTGTGTTTGTGTTTGCGCATTTTTTTCCTGCGCTTCTTTATTACCGAGCCCAATCGTGAGCCTTGGTCGTCACTACGCCGCCGTGCATATCGCGGAACATTCTAGCCGATGCCCGAGTTTAGAATTGTGAAGGAGCGCTACTAACGCTCACAAGAGGAGCATGTCCATGAGTGATGCCGTCATCGTCGAAGCCGTCCGCACCGCGATCGGCCGGCGCAACGGCAAGCTGAGCCCGGTTCGGCCGGACGACCTGCTGGCGTTGACCCTGCGCGAAGTCGTGAAGCGGGCCGGCGTCGATGCCGCCCAGGTCGACGACGTGGTCGTCGGCTGTGTGACCCAGACCGGAGAGCAGGGGCTGAACATCGGCCGCGCCGCCGTCTTGATCGCAGGCTTCCCGGTAGAAGTGCCGGGCACCACCATCAATCGATTCTGTGGTTCCGGACAGCAGGCGGTGAACTTCGCCGCCCAGGGCGTGCTGTCGGGCGCCCAGGACATCGTGATCGGCGCCGGCGTAGAGAGCATGTCCCGGGTGCCGATGGGATCGGACGCCTTCGGGCCCGGCGAGGGACCGGTGAGCCCGAAACTGACCGACCTGTTCGAGATCATCCCGCAGGGAAACTCGGCCGAGATGATCGCGAAGAAATGGGGGTTCTCGCGCGAGCAGCTGGACGAATTCGCCTACCAGAGCCACGTCAAGGCCGGGCAGGCGATCCAGGAGGGGCGCTTCAGCCGCGAGATCTTCCCGGTCGACGTCAGGCAGAACGGCAGCAGCTACCTGGTCGACACCGACGAGGGCGTGCGGATTCCGCCATCACGCGAAAAGATGGCGCAGCTGAAGCCATCCTTCCAGGAGGATGGGGTGGTGACGGCGGGCAATTCCAGCCAGATCAGTGACGGCGCCGCGGCGGTGCTGGTCATGACGGCGGAGAAGGCGAAGTCGCTGGGGCTGAAGCCGCGGGCGCGCATCGTCGCGCAGGCGATCGTCGGCTCGGAGCCGACCATCATGCTGACCGGTCCGATCCCGGCCACGGCCAAGGTCCTGAAGAAGGCCGGCCTGCAGCTGAAAGACATCGATCTCTTCGAAGTCAACGAGGCCTTCGCTCCCGTCGTCCTCGCCTGGCAGCACGAAACCGGCGCCGATATGGAGAAGGTCAATTACAACGGCGGGGCGATCGCGCTCGGCCACCCGCTGGGCGCCAGTGGGGCGCGGCTGATCACCACGCTGCTCCACGAGCTAGAGCGCCAGGATGCCCGCTACGGCCTGAGCACCATGTGCATCGGCTACGGCATGGGCATTGCGACGATTATCGAGCGGCTGAAAGTCTAGCTGGTCCTTCCCCGGCGATCCGGGAAGGTGATCTGCTGGTTCTGGCGCCGGCGCTCGACGACGCCGGAGAGCACGAACAGGAAAATCACCTGGACCAGGAAGTAGAGGGCGACGATCAGGTCGATCACGGCCGCCATGCTGCCGCCGGTATCCCGGACATCCGCCAGGGCCAGGCCAAAGAAGAGGAACGAGCACAGGTAGGTGATGAAGGCCAGCGAATAGATGGTGTTCTTCCAGAGCTGGCGGTTGGCGAGCAGCCGGTTCAGCCCGCGCAGTGGCGGCTCATCGCGTAACAGGATCGGCTCTGGCTTTAGTGGCATTTCCATTTGTGCCCTCTCAGTACCGGCTGCGTTCCGGGCGTGCACGAGATCGTGGTGCCCGGCGGGACGACCGAGCCGTCCGGTGCGTAGCTATTGCTATCGGTGAGGTGGTTGAACTCGAAACTGATGTCGTTGTAGGCCGTCTTGAGCTGATTGCCGGCGAGGAGGATGACGGCGATGGAAATGGTCGCCAGCAACACCATGAGAAATGCATACTCGATCAGAGCCTGACCTTGCTTGGCGCGCTGTCTCCTCATGGCTAAAACGACGGTAGCACCGGTTTACGTGCGGTTCATCCGCCGTTCGGACTAATTGAGGCGCGTGCGACTAACGACTCGCGTTACGTCAGTCGGTCGAAGCCTGCGCGCAGCTCCTGGTAGCTCTTCGTAAGGTGTTCGTTAAGGACTTTGGTTTCGGCGACCACCGGCATGAAGTTGGTGTCGGCGTCCCAGCGTGGCACCACGTGCTGGTGCACATGATCGGCGACACCGGCTCCCGCGATCTTTCCGGCATTGATGCCGAGGTTGAACCCCTGCGGTGACAAGACCCGGCGAAGCACGCGCAGCGAGCGTTGGGTCAGCGTCGTCAGATCGCCGGCCGCGGCGGGCGGCAGGTCCTCCAGGTTGGCGAGATGCGCCGTCGGCGCCACCATCAAATGGCCGTTGTTGTAGGGGTACCGATTCAGGATCGCCAGCGACAGGTTGGTCCGTGCCAGGACGAGGTGGGCCGGGTCGTCGGCGGGATCGGCCGCCGCGGCCTCGCAGAAGAAGCAGCCGGCAGGTTTGGGCCCCTTGATGAACTCCATGCGCCAGGGCGCCCAGAGGTGCTCCATCGGCTGAATCATAGGGATTCAGTCGCAACAGTTACACAAAACCGTGTATACTGCCGACGGTGCCGGCTCGCTGGGTCGCCCTCCCGGGCAGTTGCTAAACTTGACGCTCGATCTACGCGCGTGGGGCCGTGGCGCAGCTGGGAGCGCGACTGCATGGCATGCAGTAGGTCACGAGTTCGAATCTCGTCGGCTCCACCAACCCCTTACGGACATGGCCAGGACTATCGCTCCCGTCTACGATCCGCAGGCAATCGAGCCGAAGTGGCGTGACGCCTGGAAGAAGGCCGGGCTCTTTCGCGTCACCGAAGACCGGAGCAAGCCCAAGTTCTACATCCTCGTGATGTTCCCCTACCCGTCGGGCCCGTTGCACATGGGGCACTTCCGCAATTACGTCATGGGCGATGCCTTCGCCCGCTACAAGCTGATGCGTGGCTTCAATGTGCTCAATCCCTTTGGCTGGGACGCGTTCGGCTTACCGGCCGAAAATGCGGCGATCCAGAGCGGCATTCCGCCCCGAGTCTCGATCGAACAGAACATCGCCATCTCCAAGCACGAGCTGGACATCATGGGGGTGCTCTACGCCTGGGACCGCGAGGTCTCGACCTGCAATGACGATTACTACCGCTGGACCCAGTGGCTGTTTCTCAAGTTCCTGGAGATGGGCCTCGCCTACAAGCAGAAGGCGGCCGTCAACTGGTGTCCCAAAGACAATACGGTGCTCGCCAACGAGCAGATCGTCAATGGGGTGTGCTGGCGGTGCGGAACCAAGCCGACCAAGAAAGAGCTGGAGCAGTGGTTCTTTCGGATCACGGCCTATGCCCAGCGACTGCTCGATGACTTGCAGCAGCTCGACCGCTGGCCGGAGCGGGTTCGGGTGATGCAGGCCAACTGGATCGGACGCAGTGAGGGTGCCGAGCTGGAATTTCCGGTGGAGGGCGACGGCTCCCTGCGGGTCTTCACCACCCGGCCGGACACCGTCTTTGGCGCCACCTTCATGGTGATCGCCCCTGAGCATCCGCTGGTGGCGACCATCGTCACCCCGCACCAGCGGCGCAACGTCGACGACTACATCGAGAAGACGAAGTCCGAGACCGAGATCGAGCGGCTCTCGACCGAGCACAAGAAAACCGGCGTCTTTACCGGCGCCTACGCCCTCAACCCGTTCAGCAACGAGCGGATCCCGATCTGGATCGCCGACTACGTGCTGGCGACCTACGGCACCGGGGCCATCATGGGCGTGCCGGCGCACGACGCGCGCGACTTCGAGTTCGCCACCAACCATGCGTTGCCGATCCGCGAGGTGATCAGTCCGACGCCGCGCCCGGGTGGGGAACCGCTGGCGGCCGCCTTCGAGGCGCACGAGGGCTTCCTGGTCAACTCGGGCGCCTACGACGGCCTCAGCGTCAGGGATGGGATCGCCAGGATCACTGCCGACGCTGAGCGGCGCGGCATCGGCAAGCCGACGGTGACCTTCCGGCTCCGAGACTGGCTGATCTCGCGTCAGCGCTACTGGGGGGCTCCCATCCCGATCGTCTACTGCCCGGATCACGGGATCGTCCCGGTGCCGGAAGACCAGCTGCCGGTGCGCCTGCCCGAGCCGGTCGAGTTTCGCTCGGACGGGCAGAACCCGCTGCTGCACACGCCGGCGTTCGTCAACACCAGCTGTCCGAAGTGCGGCAAGCCGGCCCGGCGCGAGACCGACACTATCGACACCTTCGTCGACTCGTCCTGGTACTTCTTGCGATACACCAGCCCGAAGGATGACCGTGAGCCCTTCGACAAGACGCGCGCCGACTTCTGGATGCCGGTGGATCAGTACATCGGCGGTATCGAGCATGCCATCCTTCATCTGCTCTACTCGCGGTTCTTCATGAAAGCCCTGTTCGACGCCAAGATGGTTTCCGTCGACGAGCCATTCGCCGCCCTCTTTTCCCAGGGAATGATCCAGCGGAATGGGGCTGTCATGTCCAAGTCCAAGGGCAACGGCGTGGTGCCCGATGACATCGTGGAGCGCTACGGTGCCGACACGGGCCGGGTCTACGAGATGTTTCTCGGGCCGCCGGATCAGGACGCCGAGTGGAACGACCGCGGGGTGGATGGCGTCGCCCGTTTCCTGCATCGGGTGTGGCGCCTGGTCGTCGGCGAGGAAGACGAGGTCGTCGCCGGCATCAGCCCGGTCTCCATGGAGGATCTCAGCCGAAAGCGGCATGAGACGATTGAAAAGGTCACCCGCGACGTGGAGGCTTTCCATTTCAACACCGCGATGTCGGCGTTGATGGAGCTGGCCAACGCGATGCAGGACTACCTGCAGGGGGGCGGCCGGCGGACGCAGAGTTGGGAGGCTGTCTGCCGGGACCTGACGCTGTTGCTCGGGCCGTTCGCGCCGCACCTGGCCGAGGAGCTCTGGCAGCGGCAGGGCGGAGATGGGCTGCTGGTCTTCCAGCCCTGGCCCGCGGTCGACCCGGCGCAGCTCCGCCGCTCCCAGGTGACGGTGGTGGTCCAGGTCGACGGCCGTCTTCGAGACCGGATCGAGATGCCCTCCGGCACCGATGCGGCGGCGGCCCAGACGCTGGCGCTTACCCGCACGAACGTGCAGCGGGCCATCGCTGGACGGCGCGTCCAGCGAGCCGTCCACGTCCCCGACCGGCTGATCAACCTGGTCACGGGCTAGCCCGAGCGTGATGCTGTTTTGGGTTCCTTCGCGCCCTCCGGATTGAGCGTGCGCAAGCACACAGAATTGTTGAGTAGGTGGCGACGCACGGCGGCGGGCTGGTTCTACCGCCACGACTGGCAGCTGGGCCTTGCGCTGGCACTGGCGGTGATCGCCATGGCCGGCTACGTGCTCTGGCCGCGCCCCCCATCCTCGCCGGCGGTGGCGCCCGGCGTCATCTCCGCCAACGATGCCGAGGCAGCGCAGGAGCGGACCGTGATCGTCTACGTCAGCGGTGCGGTCAGGAATCCGGGCCTGTACCCCCTCGGCTCCACACTGCGGGTGAGCGACGCCATTGTCGCGGCCGGTGGGTTGACCGAGGACGCCGATCCAGGCTGCCTGCCGAACCTGGCGGCGCACGTCAAGGACGCCAAGCAGGTGGCCGTCCCCCTGATCGGTCACTGCGCCAAGGGCAAGAAGGCGAAGCTCGACATCAATCTCGCCACGCGCGACCAGCTGCTCCTCGTTCCCGGCATGGACGCCGCGCTGGCGGACGCCATCATCAAATACCGGGAAGATTTCGGCGGCTTCATCGCGCTGACCGAGCTCAAGTCGGCGATGGGCCTCGATGCCAACAGCTACAAGGAGCTCGCGAAGTCGCTAGCAGTCAACTGATTCCCTCCCCCCTTGTGGGGGAGGGTCGGGGTGGCGGGTTGCCCTGGTGGACGCTGGCCGCGCTCCTCACCGCCTGGAGCCTCGGCATGATGGCCGCTGTACTGCTGAGCCCGCTGGTGCTGTGGCTGGTGCTGGCCGCCGGCGCGGCGGGCGCGATCGCGATGGCGAGCCGGCGTCTCGCGCTGCTCGCCGGGCTGGCGCTGGCCGTGTTCCTGATCGGCGCTGCCCGTGCATCCCTGGCGTCGACTCCCGAGCTGCCGGCCGGGCTCGCCGGCCAGACCGTCACCGTTTCGGGTGCCGTCGACGACGACCCGGTTGAGCGGAAAGCGAACCGGCGACTGACCGTACGGGTCGACCGGGTCGCGACCGCGGATGCCCGGATGACACGCGGCCTGCGGGTCCAGGCCACGGTGTACGGCGCGACGCCGGTCCACTACGGCGACCTGGTGTTGCTGGCCGGCGAGATTCAGCCACCACCTCGATTCGACCAGTTCGACTATCGCGCCTATCTCGCGGAACAGGGGATCGCCGCCGTGATGCCCTCGGCGCGGCTGGTCCGGGTCGCGGCGCATCCCGGCGAGCCATTGCACGCCGCGTTGTTCGCATTTCGGCACGCCGTGATCGATGCCATCGATCGCGCCTTGCCCGAACCGCAGGCCGCCCTGGTCCTGGGTGTCGTCTTCGGCTACCGGGCCGCGTTACCGGCCTCGCTGCAGCAGCACATGATCGCCAGCGGGCTGATCCATATCGTCGTGATCTCCGGTTTGAAGGTCAGCCTGCTGGCCCGCATCATCCACGACGCGCTCGGTCGATGGCTGCCGCGCGCATCGCCCCTGCTCGCGGTCGGTGTGATGGCCGGCTACGCCCTGCTCGCCGGCGCGTCGGCGGCCGCCCTTCGGGCCGCCGCGATGGGCGGGCTGGTCGTCATCGCCGGGCGGTTGCGCCGCGACAGTCATATCGTGGTGTCGCTGGCGCTCACCGCGGCGGTGATGCTCGGGTTGAAGCCGGACCTGGCGCGCGACGTCAGCTTCCAGCTCTCCTTCGCCGGAACGATCGGCATCGCGACCCTGACCGACGGCATCGCCGCACGTCTTCGCCTGCTGCCGGGCGTGCTGCGCGATCCCTTCGCCGCGACGCTCGCCGCCGAGGCCGCTACCTGGCCGCTGATGCTGGCGAACTTCCATCAACTGTCGCTGGTCGCCCCGGCTGCGAATGCGCTGGTGCTGCCGCTGCTGCCCGCGGTGATGATCACCGGCGGCGGCGGCGCGTTGCTCGGCATTCCGGCAGTCCTGATTGGCTGGCCGGTGATGCAGGTGGCGGGCCTGATCGCGAGCTGGTTCCGGATCGTGATCGACGGCCTCGGGAGTTCGCCGGTGGCCGCCATGGTCATGCCCTATTTCCCACCGCGATGGCTCGCCGCCGCCGTGATCCTGAATGGTGGCGCCCTGGCCGGCATCAAGCTGCGACAGTTCTTCTGGCAACGCAAGGTCTGGGCCGCTCTGGGTGTGGCGGGCCTGATCGCCGTCGCTCTGCTGTTGGTGCAGCCCGACGGGAAGGTCCACGTCTACGCGCTCGACATCGGCACCGGCTCGGCGGTCCTGGTTCGAACCCCAAACGGCCATCAGATCCTGGTCGATGCCGGGCCGGACGCCGACCGGTTCGCCCAGGCGATGGGGCGCGCCTTGCCGCCGACGGCCCGCACGATCGACGTGTGGTTGATCACCGGCGGCCGGCGCGAGAACATCGGCGCGGCGGGTGCGGTGCTGAACCGATTCGGCATCGGGGCGATGGTGATCGCCGACCCGGACCCCTGGAGTGTGACGCTGCGCATGCTGGTTCAGCAGGCGCAGGCCGCTGGTGTGCAGGTGCAGCCGGCGAACGGGCGGATCGAGCTGGATGGGGTCGCGCTGGAACCCGGGCTCGACGGGCGCAGCTGGCTGATCCGGTCGGGAGGGGCCCGGATGGCGGTCATTCCCCCCGAAACCAGCTGGCTCTCGGTGCCGGCCGATATCGAGGCGGCCGTTTTCACCAACGGTGGTCCGCTCGAGTGGCAAGGTCCGGGCCGGGGGATCAGCGTGATTCAGGTGGCCGCCAACAGCCGGGCCGGCCTTCCGGTGCGAGCGGTGCTGCAAGCGCTCGCGGGCGCGGCCGTTGATCGAACCGATCGGCTCGGGACCGTCGAGCTCGTCGCTACCGGGTCAGGCTTCGAGCTCGCACCCTGAGGCGCGGGCATCGAAACCTTGCCAGAACCGCTCCAGGTTCAGCGAAAGCAGCTCGTAACGGATGGCGCTCCGCTGCTTGAGAACAATGGCCACCCGATGAAGCCGCTCGGCGTCGCGAAGAGCATCGTTGACGTCCAAATTGGTCAGCAGTTCGGGTCGGCTCATTGCTGCAGGATATGGCGGCCCGGCCCATGCGGGAGATGTCGCGCGACACTCCCCGCCTATGCCGTTCGACACGCATCGATCCAACCGGCTTGATGATTCTTAACCGGGCGTAAGCGAGCTGTGCCTCCGGCGTTTTAGAAGACGACTATCCCGCAAGGAGGATCAATCGTGCGAAGAATTGCGTTGATCACGGGAGCGCTGGCCGTGTTGGTGCTCGCCGCCGTGACGTTGAATACCGCGAACGCCGCGCCTCGAAGCGCGCAGGGGAGCGTCGTCAGCCTGGTCGCGGCGACCAAAGCGATCGCGACCGCAGATCGTGAGCAGATCTCCCTCGCCGTTCGGGCGACCACGGCGCCGAAAACGAGCGAGCCGGCTGAGAAGCCGGACGTTGCGGCCAGGCCGGTCGCACCAAAAGTCGTGTTGACAGCCGGGTGCCAGCAGGCGATCACCAATCTCAAAGGGCTGCATCAGGCCGACGTGGCCGAAGATGCATCGGAGCGGACCGGCCAGCCGCAGACGGCGGCAACCGCCCTGGTGGACCGGGCGGAGGACGCCACCGAGGCGCAGAACTGGCGCACGGCGCTGACGGCCGCTCGGACGACATGCGTCGCCCAACCCACCGCTGCCTGCGCCTCCGAGATCGCCAGCCTGCAAACCGTCTTGCAGACGACTCGCGCCGAAGAGCTGGCCGAGCTGCAGGCCGCGGCTCGCGATCAGTCGGACTGGGTCAACGACTGGATGAGCGTGCGCACCGCCTTCTCCGCCGTGGCGACGGCGTGCGCGAGTCGCGAGTAGGACC
>Ga0209689_1002264_pt1 | contig 14370 bp, 12 predicted proteins | sample GraSoiAngelo_149_FD_187119 | JGI IMG/M metagenome (GOLD analysis project Ga0209689, IMG submission 187119) | Grasslands soil microbial communities from the Angelo Coastal Reserve, California, USA - 14_1009_09_30cm (SPAdes) (version 2) | ecosystem: Environmental > Terrestrial > Soil > Grasslands ...
TGGAAGTTATGGCGCGTTTGCTGTGCTCGCGGAATCGGCGAGAAAATTGTTCGCAGGTATGGAACTGGCGGATTCGATCGCGCTCGATCCGCACAAGTGGCTTTATCTGCCAGTGGACGTTGGCTGCGTGATTTACCGGAACCCAGAGATCGCCCGGGCCGTGTTTGCTCATGAGGCTGAATACACTCGCATGTTTGGTGAGGAGGCAGACGAGGCTTTTGTATGCTGGGACTACGGGCCCGAACTGTCGCGGCGTTTCCGGGCGCTCAAGGTGTGGATGTTGTTAAAAGGCGTGGGCCTCGATGCGTTGGCCGAGGCGATTGAAAGTAATCTTGCGTGTGCGCGCTATCTGGAATCGATGGTGCAAGCCAGCGATGACTTCGAGATGGTCGCACCCGTCGAGCTATCGATCTTTTGTTTTCGTCATGTGCCGGTGCAGCTCAGGAATCAATCGCCCAAAGCAATCGATGTTTTCAATGAACGCCTGCTAGTCGCTCTGCAGCGAGATGGCAGTTCGTATCTTTCCAATGCGACGCTCGGTGGCCGCTTCGCGCTGCGTGGTTGCGTTCTGAACTATCGGACGACTCTGCGCGATATGGAGATCCTGCTCGATGATTTGCGACGAGTAGCAAAGTCGTTACTGACTTCTGCCTAGGGCGCGTGCGCAAGCTACCGCTCTCGCCAATGGCGAAGAACTCGGTGGCGCGGAGTAGCAGTGACGTGATCAGCGGTTGTCGCGATTAGTTGTCGGCGCCGCAAATGCGTGAGCGCCGCGTAGACGGCGCTTTTCGACAGACCCGTTGCGTCAGCGATCGTGCGCACACTGGCGTTGATGTGGCGCCATTGGCCTCGCGCTGCCTGGCCGTAAAGGTGCAGGTAAACTAAATACGCGGCCGGTTTTTGGTCGTGCCCGATCAAATCGCGCATCAACACGTCGAGAACATAATCGTCGATGGGAACGGTGCGTTTAAAGCGAGGATTTCGAGGTGACAAGTGACGAGTGACCAGTGGCGAGAGCAGATTAAACGCTGTTCCTTTAAACGGACAGCGGTTTCTGCGACGGCAATGCGATCGCTTGTGGACGACTAGAGGCGAATCCAATTAGTTTCAGCGCATTATGATTAACCAAATCAAGTTCGTTAGCATTCCCGTAGCCGACCAAAACCGCGCGCTCGACTTTTACACCGACAAACTCGGGTTCACGATTATTACAGATCAACCGTTCGACGAAAAGCAGCGCTGGATCGAGTTGCGGATCCCGAAAGCAGAAACACGCGTGGTGCTGTTTACGCCGGAGGGAGATGAAAAACGGATCGGGTCGTTCATGAACATGTCGTACACGTGCGACGACATCGAGAAGACGTATGCCGAACTGAAGAAGCGCGGCGTAGAATTCGAAGGTCCGCCACAAAAACAGCCGTGGGGCACTTACGCCATGTTCAAAGACAGCGAAGGAAATAGTTTCGTTCTTTCGTCTGACTGACGGAGCGCTCGTCAGTGATGAGTGACATTTCATGAGTGGCAGTTAATCGCCTTCGCTTCAATCCTCTGGAACGGAGCGCGACCTGTCACAAACAGTTGACCACCGGGTTTGCAGCCGATCGTAACCGCCGCTAAAAATGCGCCGTGCGCGCGACCAGGTTCGAGTTCGAAAAACGGTTCTGGATCATATGCGCGATTTACTTCGCAGGATTTTTCCTGTCCGTTTTTGATCACACACCGTTTATCGCCGCACTGAGGCATTTGATTGCGCCATCGATCATGGCAGGAGGCATAGATGCCGAAGGGTTTGCGCGAATCATAATTCTACTTGGTTCCCTGCTTGTTTTTCTCGCAGCGGGGTTGCGGACGTGGGCAGCGGCTTATTTGCGAACTGAAGTCGTGCACGATACTGCGCAACATGCGCAAGCCCTCGTAGCCGACGGGCCTTTTCGTTGTGCACGCAATCCGCTTTATCTGGCAAACATCCCGATGGCGGCTGGAATCGGTGTCCTGGCCAGCCGTTCCGGATTTATCTTTCTGGTGCTGGCGAACTGGATTTTTGTTTATCGGCTGATTTTTCGTGAGGAAGAATCCCTGCTGAAAAATCAAGGGACATCGTATCAGGCGTATTGTCGAGCGGTGCCGCGTTTCTGGCCGGCACTAAAGCCGCGCATTCCGTCCGGGAATCTCCGCCCCGAATGGGGCCAGGCCTTCGCAGGAGAGAGCTTTATCTGGATATTTGGGCTGGCGGTACTACTAGTCGCGATTACGCTGCGGCCATTGGCGGCACTGATTGCATTTCCACTCGGTTTTCCAGCGCATTTTCTAATCACGCGACGGATCCAGAAGCAGTGAAGGGCGTAGCGGAGGACGCAAGTCGTTTCGCGTCCCGCGTCACAGCTTGCCGAGCTTCAGAGATGCAAACAGTCACGACATTGCCTGCCGTGACTCTCGTGTGAATAGCCCGCGAGCTTCGCTACTTCTTACCCGCGCGCGCGTAGGCGATTTCCATGGTTTTCTTTTCCTGGCCGCCGCGGTTCTCGTACCACTCCAGCATCATGTGATCTTTGTCGGTGATCTTCAGGACTTCGCGAACTGGCGTTTTCATTCCGGGCATCATTTCCATTTCCATGTTGAACGTGAATGTTTTGGTCGCCGGATCGTACGTGCCTTCGGAGAACTGGATGCCGGTGCCCATGTTGTCGATCCACGAACCCACGAACTTTTGCTTCAAGTTATCGTAGCCTTCGGTGCCCATCCCTTTAAATTGCATGTCTTTCATTTTGCCGGTTTCATCAGGCATTTGCATTTTGCCCGTGACATCCATAACAACGTAGCGGCCGCCCATGACGGTTTTGCGCGTGGCGGTGCCTTTAGATTGCTGCGGCGGCGCATTGGGGTCTGGGTTCATCCAGAATTTGATGGTGTAAGCCCAGTTGCCGTCCATGCTGGAGAGAAGTTTGTGGTTCTCGTTGAGCTTCGACATCTCCATCATCTGTTTCATCATCTCCTGCGGATTCGGCTGACCGGCTGGAGCGCTCACGGCTGCCGCCGGCGAGGTACCGACACCTGGTGACGTCGCGGGGCTTTGCGCAAATGATGGACTCGCGATCACTGTCGCGAAAACGATGGTGGCTAATAATGTAAATGTTTTCATGGCGCGCATTATGCCAGTAACGAGTCGCGGGTGACAAGTGTGATTAGAATTATTTGGTAACGGATTTGAAACTCGCTGGCACACGCGATCCTTCGCAGAGACTCGCGCGAGAACCACACTCGCGTAAGATTCTGGAATGAAACCAGAGAATCCGACGATTGAAATTTGTCCGGGAATCACGCGCCGGACGGTCGCGCACGGCAAGACGATGTATCAGATGCTCGCCACGCTCGCCGCCGGGAGTCAGATGCCGGCGCACTCACACGGACAGGAGCAGATCGTTTACATTCTCGAAGGCAAAATGCGACTTATCGTCGAAGGCGTGCCGCACGAGCTTGCAACGGGCGATTCGTTTTATCTCGCGAGCAATGTCCCGCATGGCGTGGAAACGCTTTCGACCACGCGCGTGCTCGATACGTTTAGTCCGCCGCGAGCGGACTACCTGGCTGTCGACCAAAAAGTTCTCCACGGCGCGTTGTAGCTGCCTCTGGCTAGAACAAAGTAGCTGGTCATCCTCTCGGCTCGTCGGCAACCCTGAGCACAACTTTGCCGCGCGTGTGATGAGTCGCGGCTTGTTGTTGCGCCTTTACCGCATCAGTCAGCGGAAGAACTTCCGTCACGATTGATTTGCTTTTCCCTGCATCGATTAGTTGCGCGATCTCAGTGAGATCGTCGGCATCGGCATGAACCGAGATTCCCGCGCCGCGAATTCCATGTTTCTCAAGCTCGGCCGGATCCGGTCGCGCGACCAGTGACATGACAATGCCGCCTTTCTTCACCACGCCGTACGAACGCGCCAGCGTGTCCTTGCCCACTGGATCGAGCACGGCGTCCACATCTTTGGCGACATCTTCAAATTTCGTTTTGGTGTAATCCACTGCCACGTCCGCGCCGAGCTGCTTGAGAAGCTCCTGGTTTGCTGTGGAGGCGGTCGCAATGACGCGGGCACCGCGCGCTTTCCCGATCTGAACCGCAAAACCGCCGACACCTCCTGAGCCGCCGTGAATGAGAATTGTTTGTCCGGGCTGCAATTTCGCCACGTCGACCAACGCCTGCCATGCAGTCAAGGCGCCCATCGGCACCGCCGCCGCTTCCACAAAGTTGAGAGACTGAGGTTTCTTGGCGGCTTCCCACTCTTTGACTGTGACGTAATCCGCCCAGCCGCCGCCGAAAGTTGGGTAACCATAAACCGCGTCGCCTACCTTGAGCCTGGTGAGATTCGTACCCGTTTTTTCTACGACGCCCGCGATGTCATAGCCCGGGATCAGCGGCAGATGGGTGCCGAATTCCTTCGCGTATTTCCCGCTGAGCGTGAGCGGATCGGCTGGATTGACGCTGCTGGCGATCACGCGCACGAGCGCTTCATCGTCGTTCGGTTCTGGTCGCGGCACTTGTTCAAGCTTCAGCACTTCGGGTGCGCCGTAATCGTGCGCGACCACGGCCCGCATCTTTGGCCTTTCGTCAGCGCGCATTATGCAGACAGACACGACTCCGAGAGCGGTTAAGCTCAGAAAACGGAGAACCCAACGACGAGGTTGCATCACATTGATGTTCGCCTGCGATTACCTGTAGTGCGAACTCGCAGATTGCCAGGAGCAGCCGCGAGGCCGTGGTGCTCGAGATCTATTTTTTTGCATCGATAAAGATCTCCCAGCGTTTAACGCTCTCGAGTTTGAGAATGCCGCGCATGAACCACGGGTCGTTCTTTAGTTTTTCTCTCACTTCGTTTTCGTCTTCGGCTTTCACAATCAGGAGAGCGCCATGCGGCATTCCAGCCTCACCCACCAAAGGACCGCCCATCAGAATGAAACCTTCGTCAACAAGCCGATCGATAAACGCCGCGTGTTCATCCCAAAACGGCTGCTCTCGCGCGCCCTTCGAAGAATCACGATTCAGGCTGGCGGAAGAAATTGCGACAAACGTACTTTTCATCCCAGGATACAACCAGATTTATTGTCCACACATTACCGCAGATTTGCACAGATTTTTTAGGTAGGGCGCGTCACTCCCGTGCGCGCTGCTCGTTGCCGGCTTGGCGTGCAGAGGACTGCCCGCCCTACCTCTTCCTATTTTCCCGATTCCCAATTGCAGCCGCGCAGACTCGGCGGAGAGTTATACTGACCAATGAGCGGACATACCGCAGATCAAAATTCGAGTCTGAGAAGAATCATTTTGCTGCTTCTCGCGCTAGGCGTGGTTTCCATATTGTCGCTGATCGTCGCCGGTGCGACGAGTTTGATCTCGTTAGCCGACAGGATTCACCCGATCGCTGGGACGGTCGTCTTCTGGGGACTTTGTCTGGCGGCGGGATTTTTTGCGCTCTATTGCGTGATCGCTTACGCGCAGTTGCCGCCTGCACTCGTGCCGCCGAAGGAAACGTCCGGGCCAAAGCACGAAGCTTATTTGCAGACGTTGCGCTCGCGGCTGGCGAATAATCCGCGAACTCGCGAATTGCCACTGGCTACAACGGCTGAGGTTGAGGCCGCCATCGCGCACCTGTCCAAGGAAGCGGATGTGGTGGTGCGCACAACAGCGAGCACCGTTTTTCTCAGCACCGCGTTGATGCAAAATGGCCGACTCGACGGGCTTATCGTGCTGTTCACACAGATTCAAATGGTTGGCCGTATTGCGCGCATCTACGTCCAGCGGCCTTCGCCGCGCGAATTGGTGCGGCTATATGCGAATGTTGGCGGCACAGCATTTGTTGCCAGCGGGCTCGAATCGCTTGACCTCGGAGAAATGGTCGCGCCGCTTGCAGTGTCGGTGGTGCCCGCGCTGAAAAGCGGAATTCCAGGCTTGAGCGGGATCTCAGCGCTCCTGGTGAAATGCGTTTCGAACGGCGCTGCGAACGCGTTCCTCACATTGCGCGTGGGTGAAGTCGCGCGGCGCTATTGCGAATTGACTTCGCGCCATTCGCCGGAAGCCATCCGAAGATCCGCTACCGCTGCGGCCGTCCAGCATCTCGGGCGAATCGTTCGCGAAAATGGCGCACTGGTTGCGAGGAAGATTTGGGCAAGTACTGGACGCGCGCTGATCGACAGCGGCGTCTCTAAAGCCGAAGACATCGCAGGCGCGACGCGCGATCTTTTTGGCAAAATTTCGCCGTGGCGCCTGAAAGAAGAAGACCCCGTCACGCATCCGTAATTCGACGGTGCCCTCTACCTTTCAGTCACACATTCCCGGCACCTTTTTAAATCGAGTTTACCGGACGCGAGGACCGGTATTGCTTCGACACGCTGGACGTGCTTCGGAATCCAGAGGTTCGGGACACCTGCTTCCTGCAGTTTTTTGCGCAAGTCAGCAACATCGATATCAACAGCGCTGAGTAGCACGAGCGCTTCGCCCTTGGCCTCGTCCTGCACGCCAACAATGGCGATGGGGCGTTCGTCTCTTCCGGATAGTCCCATGAGCTCGATAATTTTGTGTTCGATGGCTTCATGCGGGACCATTTCGCCGCCGATCTTTGAAAAGCGCGAGAGCCTGCCTTCGATATAAAGGAAACCGTCTTCGTCGAACCGGCCGACGTCGCCGGTCTTGAACCAGCCGTCGCGCAGAACTTCGGCACTTCGCTTTGGGTCGTGTAGATAGCCTTCGAAAATGTTGACGCCGCGCAGCCAAAGCATCCCGCTGTCGTAAAGCGAGAGTTTCTGATCAGTTTCCGGTTCACGGATTTCGGCGGCGATGCCTGGCGCCAATCTGCCAACTGATCCAGAACGGCTCGACGGTTGAACGTGGTCGCCTGGCTTGGGCGGTTCGGGATCGGGCAAATTGACGCTTACCACCGGCGCAGTCTCGGTAAGCCCGTAGCCTTCGAAGACCTTTTTGTGGAAACGCTCCTCAAAGTGGCTCGCAAGATCGAGAGGCAATTTTTCGGCGCCGGTGATGATAAGGCGCAAAGTCTTAAGCTGCTTTGGTTCGGCTTTACGCAAATAGAGACGCAGAAAGGTGGGCGTCAGCAACAGGAACGTCAGTTTGTATCGATCGATCAGCGCCGCGCATTTGGCCGCGTCCAATGGATTCGGGTAGGTCACGATGCAGACGCCTTCGATGAGCGGATACCAAAGTGTGACTGTCGATCCGAACGTGTGGAAAAATGGCAGCGACGCGAGGATGGCATCGCTTTTTTTTGCATCGAGCAGTTCCCGGAACTGCGAGACATTTCCGAGGACGTTGCGGTGGCTCATCACCGCTCCTTTCGGTTCGCCAGTGGTTCCGCTTGTAAAAAGCAACACTGCTTCGGCGTCCCCGCCCTTTTTCGGGATGTTCAGTAACCACAAAAGGGCACGCGCGGGAAAGATCATCGACATGATCCACCAAAGAACAATTTGACGTTTCATACGCGGGAGTAACTCATCCAGCTTCAAAACGCGTTCCGGCCACGGAAAATCTTTCACGCGTTCGATGAATGGCGTCGCTGAGATTGCTACCCGCAGATTGGCTCGCCTGCAGCAGGATTCATTAGCCGCGCGTCCCACTGTGAAATTGAGGTCCACCGGAGTCTTGTTCGCCAGCATCACGGCCAAATTGGCAACGACCGATCCTTTGCTCGCAGGCAAAACGATCGCGATTCGTTCGTCAGGAAATTCTTTTCGCAAATAACGGCTGAATGCTGCCGCTGCGCCGAGCAATTTTCCGCGGCTCAGCTGCGTGTGATCGATTCCATCGACGACTGCCGTCGCGAATGGACTCCGCTTCAGCCCGCGCACGCCGTCTTCGGCAAGATGTCGATCCAAAGACGGCCGGCGGCTGAAACAGAATTCGCCCAGCTTTAGCAACTCCTCGCGCACGGTCGCGACGTCGGCTGATTTTGCCTCGAGTGGTTCTCCAAAGGCCACCGTAATAGGGTACCGGATTCGCTTCGGGAATTTCCTGAAAAATTTCCCGCCCTGGAATGAAAAGATTGAACCCCATAGTTGATCGAGCCACACCGGAACGACCTCGGCCTTCGCGTGCCGCGCAATGACTTCATAACCGCGCTGCAAACGCAACAGCGTCCCCCTTCGCTCCAATTCGCCTTCCGGAAACACACACACGATTTCGCCTTCGTTGATTTTTTCCGCAGCGGCGCGAACTGCAGCATGCGACTGGCGCTTGCTAATGGGGATACAGCCAATCGTGTGGAGAATCGGATGCAAGATGCGCTTGTGATAATATTCCTGGTCGATGACGTAGCGGATCGGACGCGGACAGGCGAGCTGCAGGATGAGGGCGTCCACCCAAGTGATATGGTTGGGCACCAAAAGAAAGCCGCCGACCGGCAAGTTCTCCAGACCGACCGGAGTGACACGGTAAAAGCAGCGCACGAGCGGCCGTCCAAAGAAATAGAGCACGTGTTCGGCAGTGGATTGGGGCGACATCGTTTATGATTTACAATCGGCGAGCGCCAAACTGCAATCGGCAATTGTTCATGCAAGCTTCGGGACCAAAACCGATGAGCTCCGCGCCCAGCGCACTCTTTCTGCTCCTAGCCATTAATCTTTTCAATTACATCGACCGGCAAATTCTGGCCGCGCTCGAGCCTGATATTCGCGCAACTTTTTTTGCGGCAGGTGACGTAAACGCAATGTGGAAGACCGGTCTGATTGGCGACGCGTTTTTCGTAACATACATGATCAGCGCACCAATTCTCGGTTTGCTCGCCGATAGATTCTCGCGCTGGATCATCGTCGGCTCTGCCGTGATTTTATGGAGTCTGGCCAGCGGCTGGTCCGGCCTGGCTGCCACGTTCGCCATTCTTTTTGCAACTCGAATTTGCGTCGGGATCGGCGAAGGCGGCTATGGACCGGCTGCCCCGACCATCCTGGCTGATCTCTTCCCGATAGAAACACGTGGTCGGGTCATGGCGATTTTTTACGCGGCGATTCCCGTTGGGAGCGCGCTCGGCTATGTAATCGGCGGACTTGTCGGCGCTCGCTTCGGCTGGCGCTGGGCATTCTATCTCGTTACACCGCCAGGTTTGTTGCTCGGCCTTTTGTGTTTCTGGCAACGAGATCCGCGAGTTAGCGCACATCAACTGGCGCAAGAATCGCTGCGGCGCAAGCTGCGAGATTACGTGGCACTTTTCCGCACACGCTCGTATCTCATCAACTGCGTCGCGCAAACATTGATGACATTTGTAACAGGAGGTCTGGGTTTTTGGGCGTCAGCATATCTCCGTTATCGGAATCAAAGTCCCGATGTCGGCATGACGATATTTGGCCTGATCACCGTTGTAGCCGGCTTGGTGTCGACGTTGCTGGGAGGCGTGATTGCCGACAGATTGCGCTCACGTTTCGCTGGTTCCTACTTCTGGGTTTCCGGTATCGGCATGCTGATCGCGTGTCCTTTTTTTATCGCAACGCTTTACACTCCGTTTCCCGCAGCGTGGGTTCCGATGTTCTTCGCAATCTTTTTCTTATTCGTGAACACAGGTCCTTCCAATACGGCTCTTGCCAACGTTTCATTACCAGCCGTGCGCGCGACGGCGTTCGCCGTCAACATTCTGGTGATCCACGCGCTGGGCGATGTGCAGGCGTTTTGGCTGCTGGGGTACATTGGCGGCCATACCAATATGCACGTGGCGTTTCTGTTTGTTTCGGGAATCATTTTCTTTTCCGGGGTCGCTTGGCTCATCGGTGTGAAATATCTTCCCGCAGACACGGCGGCTGTGGAAACTGCCCGCGCTGCTTGAACCCTGGTCGAGAATAGAATGCCTAACAAGCGATCTCAGGATTGTCATTCTCGAGCGAAGTGAAGAATCTCTGATCCTAGCGAGAGATATTTCGCTTCGCTCAAAATGACAGCTTCATTTGGGAAATGAGTTCCACGTACTTCCGAGGCCGTTTCTTAATCTGTTTGCTGATTTTTCTGGACACCCGCGCATTTGCCGAGGGCGTTCCAGAGGCTTGCACACAGCTCATCCTCGGGATCGCGCCAACGTGGAATTCAATGCGGGGCGAGTTGCGATTATTCGAGCGCCCACGCGGCGGCGACTGGACCGTTGTGGCCGGACCGTTTCCCGTGTTGTTCGGCAAGAATGGTCTCGCGTGGGGAACAGGAATCTCAGGTCAAAACGAGCCAGGCCTTCGCAAAAAAGAGCGGGACGGCCGCGCGCCCGCGGGAATTTTCGCGATCGGACAGGTCTTTGGATACGACGCACACCTGCCGGCCGGCGCCGACTATCCGTATCATCAAGTCACCGAGGCAGACATTTGGAGCGATGATCCGCGTTCGCCGAACTACAATCGCCATATCGTAATTGATCCGAAGAATCCGCCGGACGATTACACTCACGAAAAAATGCGCTCGGGCGATTTTGCCTATCACTGGCTGATCGAGATTCGACACAATTCCGATCCGCCTGTACCCGGAGCCGGTAGCGCCATCTTTTTTCACATCCGGCGCGGCATCAATCGGCCTACGACCGGTTGCACGACGATGGCGCAAGACAATCTTTTAAAAGTGATCACCTGGTTACGAGCGAAACGAAATCCGTGCTACGCCTTGCTGCCAGCGCCGGAGTACGAAAACAAATGGCGCGCCTGGAATCTCCCATCGCCGGACACGTCGCGCGGCGCCGTTTCATTGGCACGTTGAAATCTTGGGCGGCCTGCTTAGCTTGTCGTTAGTCAATTATGTCACGACGAAAACGTCCCAATCCTCAATCGGAAGAAAACATCCGCCGTATCGACACGAAACCGCGCGCAAAGAAGCAGACACATGGCTTTCAGGTCCACTTCCTCCGCGGCGATCGTGTGGTAACGAGGATGTTCAGCGACAACGTATATGGCGGAAAACAAGCCGCTCGACGCGCCGCTCGAAAGTTCAAGAACTCGATGCTGCGCCGTTTGCCGCGGAGAAAGTTTCTGGGCGGATAGTTTGTTCGCGCTCAGAATGCGTTTTCCGCCGGTACGCTTTCCAGCATTCTAAAAATCCCGGCGCGAAATCGTCCGGTCTGGCTGACGTCCAGCCATCAATCACGGTCGGGGCAAAAAAGACGCCTCTCTCAATCTCGTACTTGTTAGGGGCAAGCCCTCCTGAAACTACGCCGCGGTAGCCCCAGATAAACTCGTAGTCAGTGCTCGATGACGCGGTGAGCCTGAAAATTCTTTCAAGCGGAACATCAACGTCTAACTCCTCCTTCAGCTCGCGCCGTGCTGTTTCGTCGTAATTTTCTCCGGCAGTCACGTGGCCGGCAGCGCTGGAGTCCCACTTCAACGGGTGCCGATCTTTCCAACGAGAGCGTTGCTGCAAGTAGACGTCCCCGGCTTGATTAAAAATGAGGATATGAACGGCGCGATGCCGCAAGTTATTCCCATGCACTTCAGAGCGGCTCGCGTAGTTGCGGATTCGGTCATTCTTATCGACCACCGGGAACTGCTCATTGGCCGTCGAGCACATTTCCTGGCACGGAGGCGGCGCAATGCAATTCGTGAGAGCGATCCATTGGAGCAATGATAATTCTTCCGCTCGTGCGTTCGGATCGATCTCAAGACAGCTCGCAAGCCTGTTCCAGTCGCTAATGTATTCGCGCAGTAATTTCCTGAGCTGTTTTCTTCTCTGCGAAAATCCGATCCGGATTAATTTCAAAAGCAACTCATCGTCATGCTCGGGCAATTCAATCGGATCGCGTGGCACGAGTCGCACTACTGCGGAATCGACATCAGGCCGCGGGAAGAAAACGGTCGCAGCGACGCTGCGCAGGTATTTCACGCGATGATGCAACTGAACGCGCAACGTCAACGCTCCGTAATCATGCGTGCAGGGTGATGCGGAAAGTCGCATTGCCATTTCCTTCTGTAATGTCAACAGATACAACGAGATAGGACTTGGATGCTGGAGGAATTTCAAGAGCAACGGACTGGAAATGTTGTACGGCAAATTGCCAACCAACTTCACGCGGCGATGCGCGAAAAGAACGCGGGGATCGAACTTCAGCGCGTCAGTGTTGACGATTTCGAGTCGCTCCTCCCCGAAGCGCGAATGCAAAAACTCTGCAAGTCGCGCATCCCTTTCGATCGCGAGAACGTGCGCGCCTTTTTCAAGAATAAACTCGGTCAACGCGCCCAAGCCGGGCCCGATCTCGAGGACATAATCCTCCGAAGTGATTTGCGTCTGATCGACAATCCAGCGCGCCAGGTTTTGGTCGTGCAGAAAGTTTTGACCGAGCGCTTTGGCCGGCGAGACGCCGATCTCTTTGAGCGTCGCGCGTATTTCTGAAAGCTTCATAGGCGCGGTGGGTGGCGCACGAGACAGCAAGGGAAACTCGCACGGCTATTCACAAAATTGTGTGAACAAAATGCGCCGAAACCGCACACTTGTTCACAAGTTATTCACCCACGTATCTTCCGGTTTCCGAACGTCACGAATCCGACGCATGTGACTGCCGAGCACGCGTTCCCTATTCATGCGCTGGCAGCGCGTGACGCGACCGCTTTCTTCGGCTCTTTAGGTACGTCTGTTTCGCCTCTTTTAGGGAAGCGCCTTCGAGAAAGTACGTCGTCGCCGCGCGACCAATCGCATACGTGCCCGCGCCAGCGACCATGCCGCAAACCACGTTACCCCACCCCGGGAAAAACTTCAGCATCGCGCGCGTACCCTCGCGAAGGAGCATGCCTACGCCGACGTTTGCTCCCAGTGCGGCGATGAACTCAGTCGCAGCCCGCAGACTTCGTTCCCTGCCGCTGATGTACATAATTCCGGAGACCATCAACACCTGCAGCGTCGTGAGAACCGGCAAGTCTGCCAACGGAATCGGTTGCGCGCCGATTGCGGCGCAAATCGCGGTCGTAGATTTTATCAACATTTGCGCGACATGAAGCTGGGCGTGGCGATCGCGCGAGATGCGAATCATCTCGATCTTCGCCTGGTTCGGCAACTCCGCCGCAAGTAGCGACATCAGCCGCCGCGTTTCTGCAGATTGCTTTTCCGTGATGCGAACCACGGTGAGCAAACGATCGCGGACATTCGGCTGCGCATCGAGCGCCTGCTCCAATTCGGTCACTCGTCTCGCAGACCCCAGCGAAAGACCAATGATTTTCGTCTCACCCTGCGGGACGCCGATGGGTTCATTCAAATTCGATTCGCCGTCGTCGAAAAAGAAAACGACATCGGCAGGTTCGCGCCTGAGGTCGTCTTGGATTTGGGTTTCGGCAGAATCGCCGGCGTCGCGCGCGTCCAGAATCGAGACAGTTCCGTGACCGGGAATTGTCCACTCGGTCCAACGATGCACCGGCGTAAGGGTCACATTCATGCCCTCGTGCGAGTCCGGAGCAAAAAGCACATCGATGATTTCTGGCATCGGCCTTTTGCTCGACCCGATGAAGAGAAATCGCGGCCGCCGCTGCTGGAGGAATAATTGCTTTAGCGGTATCAATTCACGCAGCACTGGCCTCCGAATTTTTTCGGGAAGTTTGCCTGCCAAACCTTCTAGGCGCTCCGCAATTTGAACGAGAGTGGTTTGATTCATTGAAATCCGAATGACGAACGTCTGCGCTGCGATTATAAGCCTAGCATGAATTTGAACATCGAAATACTTTCGAAAGCAGCGGATCAGGCGCGCGGTTTGTGCATGGACGCTGTGCAAGCCTCGCAATCAGGGCATCTCGGGCTTCCACTTGGTTGCGCTGAAATCGGCGCGGTGCTTTTTGGTCATGCGCTGAGATATAATCCGGACCAGCCTCGCTGGATCAATCGCGATATCTTCGTACTCTCCGCCGGGCACGGAAGCATGTTCCTTTACGCGTGGCTGCACATGAGCGGCTACGATTTGCCGATGTCGGAAATCAAACGTTTCCGGCAACTGCATTCGAAAACGCCGGGACACCCCGAATTTGGCGAGACGCCCGGAGTGGAATGCACAACCGGACCGCTTGGTCAGGGCGTGGGCAACGCGGTTGGCATGTCCGTGGCAACGAACATGGCTGCGGCGCGGTTCAACACCGATGAGCACAGAATTTTCGACCAGCACGTGGTCTGTTTGTGCGGTGACGGCGACATGCAGGAGGGCGTCGCATCCGAGGCGTGCGCGCTCGCCGGCGTTTGGGGCCTCGACAATCTGATTTTCATTTACGATTCCAATGCCGTTACGCTGGATGCCCCGGCAAAGCTTACGCAGTGCGAGGACACGGGCCAGCGGATGAAGGCGTACGGCTTTGATGTCCAGGAAATCGAGGGCCAGGACATGCGCCAGTTTCTCGATGCGTTCGACGTCGCGAAACGCCGCGACAATGGCAAACCGCAGTTCATCATCG
>Ga0209689_1002268_pt1 | contig 14361 bp, 10 predicted proteins | sample GraSoiAngelo_149_FD_187119 | JGI IMG/M metagenome (GOLD analysis project Ga0209689, IMG submission 187119) | Grasslands soil microbial communities from the Angelo Coastal Reserve, California, USA - 14_1009_09_30cm (SPAdes) (version 2) | ecosystem: Environmental > Terrestrial > Soil > Grasslands ...
GTCGAATCTCAATCCCGCCGACTTCGGCATCGCGTCTAACACGTGCGGACCGTTGCCCTTCACCGAAGCGCCAGGTGCAACCTGTAGCGTCGGCGTCGCCTTCAAGCCAACGGCCGACGGCGCGCGCAGCGCTGCGCTCGTCTTCCAGGACGATTCGCCGGGCAGCGTCCAGACCGTGCCGCTGAGCGGCAACGGCACGCCAGCGCCGCAAGGCGCATGCCCCGGCAACATCATACCGGTCGGTATCACCGGCACGCCTGTCGTCGATCTCGGCTCGCGGTCACTCTTCTTCGATGCCGTGATCAATGGAAATCCTGTTAAGCATTTTATTTTTTCGCTGAACGTGGACACTGGTGTGACCCATGCCGGCTGGCCGGTGGATGTGGATGCCACCGCCCATTACAACGGCATAACTTTCGATTCCTTTGTGCAGGAAGAACGAGGCGCGCTGGCTCTTGTGAATGGGATTGTGTATGTGTCGTACTCCGGGTATGTGGGCGATTGCGACAACTACCATGGCTGGGTTGTAGGAGTGGAGATCAACAATCCCTCCAACGTGATGGCTTGGGCCACCGACGCAGTAGGCGGTGGGATCTGGGGACATGGCGGTGTAGCCAGCGACGGCACAAACATGTTCGTCGTCACAGGGAATACCTTTACCACAGACCAGCAGCCATGGAGCGGCGGTGAAGCGATCGTCCGTCTCCAGGCCGGGCCTACGTTTAGCCAATTTTGGGCACCTCTTAACTGGCATAATCTTGATGACACTGACACCGATCTAGGCGGCTGCAGCGCGACTATTATCGACGTGCCCGGCGCAAACCCTTCCCAGCTCGTGCTCGCTTTGGGCAAAGATCACAATGCCTATTTGCTAGATCGAAACAACCTGGGTGGCGTTACCACGCCGGTAGCTACGATGAACGTTTCAAGTTCAACGCTCAGAGGTACGTCGTCTGTTGCTTATCAGACTGGTGAGGGAACACATTTCGCTTTTCATAACGAGAGCGGCGAACTGCGCTCTTATATAATTAATGCGACAAGTCCGCCGACGATTGCTCTTGCTTGGAACGTCAATGATGGCGGTCGAAGCTCGCCTTGGGTCACTACGATCGATGGCACCAACAATGCGATTGTCTGGGTGGCGGGGATTGAAGACGACCAGCGCTTGCACGGCTATAATGGTGACACAGGCGCCACCATTTTCGCCGGCGGCGGGCCTAACGAGCAAATGACCGGCACACGTCAGTGGAATACCGGTATGGTTGCTCGCGGTCGGATCTACTTCGGCGCTGATAACAAGGTATATGCTTTTAAGGTGCCGACAGGAACACCTACGCCAACACCGACGGCCACACCAGCAACACCTACGCCGACTCCAACTCCAACTGTTACTCCAACGCCAACGGCTACGCCTATCTCCACAGCTACGCCTACGTCTACCCCTACACCGACGGCTAGTCCCTCGCCAAGTATGACTCCAACGGCCACCCCCAGAGTAACGCCGCGGCCTCACCCGACGCGGCGACCACGTCCGACTCCGCCGCCTCGGCCATAGGCCCTGAAATCCCGGTGATGCGTGATTAGTGAACAGTGATCGCATTCAGGTGATCGGGTAGCGCATGCGTCTCGCATGTTGGTTTCGGCGTCGCGCCGAAACATGCTTTCATTTAGGCTGGTTAATCTGGAGTGCTATCAAATCACGAAAAAGTCCGCGAATGCGAAGACGCACTCGCCATCACGCGAGACGAGCGCGCTGCCCCCTGGGAATTGCACTGCAAAAGGTAACCTGATTGTTACGAATTCTGTTGTCGGGATACTTGACAAGCAGGCAGGGCATCGTGGTAGAAGGGAGCGCGGGATTGTCGACTACGCATTTGAAACGTTTATTTTCCATTTCTTCGCTTGTCGTTGCTGTTTTATGCACCGCAATTGTTTCCGCAAACGGACAGGTCAATGTTACTCAGTATCACAACCACAGTTCGCGTGATGGCCTTTACATCGATCCTGCCTTTACGCAGGGCGCCGCTGGCAACCTGACACGCGACCTGGGCTTTGACGGCACGATCGTCGGTGACGTTTATGCTCAGCCGCTTTACGTTGATAACGGCCCAAATGGCAGGCCGACGATCATTGCGGTGACTGAATCGAATAATGTGTACGCGCTCGACGCTGTGGAGGGCAGCATTATCTGGCAGCGAAATGTGGGCGATCCGGTACCGTTAGAGGATCTGCCGTGTCCTCCTAAGCTTGAGACCATGGGCATCACCGGCACGCCTGTTGTCGATCTTGCTTCTCGTGCGCTCTTTTTGGACGCAATGATCACGCCCGACGGTGGAACTACTAAGCAACATCTCATCTTATCCCTTAATCTGGATACTGGCGTGACGAATCCCGGCTGGCCCGTGGACGTGGAGGCGACAGCTACATACAACGGCAGAATTTTCAGAGCGAAGATCCAACAGCAGCGACCGGCACTCGCCATCGTGGATAACATTCTTTACGTCGGCTATGGCAGCATGCAGGATTGCGACCTTTATCATGGCTGGCTGGTGGGCGTGCCGATAAACAACCCAGCCAGCGTAACAGCATGGGCCGCGGGCACCAGCACCGGCACCCACGGCGGCGCGATCTGGGGCGTCGGCGGCATCGCCAGTGACGGCAACGATCCGTTCGTTACCACCGGTAACACTTTCGATACCGGAGGGACCTGGGACGGTGGTGAAGCAGTAATTCGCTTTCAACCTGGCCCAATCTTTAGTGGGGATCCCAGCGATTACTGGGCGCCCACCAACTGGTTCGACAATCTCGATCAATTCAACCTCGATCTGGGTAGCTCCGGTCCATTGCTGGTGGACGTACCAGGCGCAACACCGTCCAGTCTCATTGTCGCAATGGGCAAAGATGGCCATGCATATTTACTTGATCGCAGTAACCTCGGCGGAATCACCGATCCCGTAGCATCGGCTCAGGTTTCCGACAGTGGCATTGACATTCTCAACGCAGCAGCCACGTATCGGACCAACCAGGGCACGTATGTTGCTTTTCGCGGTAGCGGTCACTCGCTCTCTGCTTTCGGGATTACTGCAGCCAATCCACCTGGCATCATTAGCAGATGGAGTGTGCCGGGTAACGCATGCGGCTCGCCTTTCGCCACGTCCACCGACGGAATTAGTAACATGATCGTATGGGTGGTAGGCGCCGGCGGCGACCAGCACTTGCACGGTTACGATGGAGATACCGGTGCTGTTATCTACGCCGGTAGCGACCCGATAGCTGGCACGCACTCGTACAATACCACCGGCATAGTAGCCCGGGGACGCATCTACGTTGGGACTGACGGCAAAGTATATGCCTTTATTGTACCAGGAGGAACCCCTACACCAACACCTAGCGCAACACCAACGGCGACGGCTACCGCCAGTGCCACACCAAGTGCTACACCTACACCTACACCTAGCGCTACGCCGACTGCGACGCCTATCTCCACAGCTACGCCTACCCCGACGATTAGTCCCTCGCCAAGTATCACTCCCACGGCTACTCCCAGACTAACGCCGAGGCCTCACCCGACGCGGCGACCGCGTCCGACTCCGCCGCCTCGGCCGTAGAGGTTAATTTTCGGGCTGGGCCAATTTTGCCAACGCGTTCCACCTTCATCAATGGTTGATCGGCTTCTCCTGAAAATGCCAGTCCGGCTCCGACCGGTGTCAAACGAAACACCGAAGGCGCAAAGATTAGGCGGCAAAGCCGCATGTCGTTTGGACAGCGCATTCCACCTCTGCACAGGCAGCCCTGTCGGGTGCGATTCCTCCAGGTTCGCTGGTGAAACGCCCGCCAACAAACCCGTAGCTGCAAGAACTTCGCCAAAAGATGTTGACATCTATTTTGGCTTTTGGCTAAAAGCGTCTGTCGTTTCGTTTAACAGCTAACCAAGTCAAAAGATAGTGGAGGGTCCCTGGCAACAAATCAAAGCAATAGATTCACGAGGTCGCGCTTGAGGTCGGCGGTTTTCCTACTTTTGGTCATTGCTGCTTGCAGTGTTGCATTAGGAGCCATTGGTTCCTCGCGCGCGATTAGCCAACGCGTTGGGGGCAATCCGGTGAACGTTGCGAACAAGATCGCACCGTGGGTCGTTGCGCAGACTGCCAATGGCCAGCAGGCGGAATTTTTTATCGTGCTGGCTGACCAAGTCGACCTGAGCGGGGCTGCGGCTTTGCGCACGAAAAACGAAAAGGGCCGCTTCGTGCACGATGCTTTATGGAACAAGAGCCAGACGACACAACGAGCTATCCTCCGATGGCTGCGTGAACACGGCGTCGACCATCGTTCTTTCTACATCGTGAATGCGATCTTAGTAAAGGGCACCCGCGAGATCGCCGAGGCCTTGGCTCGCCGTCCCGACGTCGCGCGGATAGAAGGCAATCCGCAGATCCAGAATGAGCTACCTGAGCCGGCTTCTGCCGTTGAGACATCAACGAAGCCCAAGACACCGGCGACGATTGAGCCGGGGATCGCTTACACGCATGCGCCTGACGTGTGGGCACTGGGGTTCAGGGGACAGGGAATCACGGTAGCCGGCGCTGACACGGGCGAGCGTTGGACCCATAACGCACTCAAGCCACACTACCGCGGTTGGGACGGACAGAACGCCGATCATGATTATAACTGGCATGACTCCATCCACGACGGCGTGGGCAATCCGTGCGGGAATGATTCGCCCGAGCCTTGCGACGACAACGGACATGGCACCCACACCATTGGCACTGTGGTCGGCGACGATGGCGCCGGTAACCAGATAGGGATGGCTCCGGGCGCGAAGTGGATTGGTTGCCGTAACATGGACCAAGGGAACGGCACACCGGCCAGATACATCGAGTGCATGGAATTTTTCCTTGCACCGTACCCGGTAAACGGCAACCCGAACCAGGGCGATCCACTTAAAGCTCCCGATATTACAAGCAACTCATGGGTCTGCCCGCCTTCGGAAGGTTGCTCGGTTAACACATTGCAAGCAGCTGTTGAAGCTCAAGCCGCGGCTGGCATCATGATGGTCGTAGCAGCGGGCAACGCTGGTTCGAACTGTTCCACGGTACAAGATCCACCATCGTTTTATGAAGCTTCCTACACAGTCGGAGCATTAACTACAGGCACGGATACAATTGCTAGCTTTAGCAGCCGCGGCCCGGTGACAATTGATGGGAGCAACCGTATTAAGCCGGATATTACCGCTCCGGGTACGAACACTCGCTCGAGTTATAACACGTCTGATAACGCGTATGCGAGCCTTAGCGGCACATCCATGGCTACGCCGCATATTGCTGGTGCCATGGCATTGCTCTGGTGTGCACGACCAGACTTGCGCCATGATATTGCTGGCAGCCGTACACTCGTGGATAACGCGGCTCACGTTATCTCTTCTACGCAGTGTGGCGACCCTGGACCGCCAAACAACGTGTATGGGTGGGGCCGGGTGGACATTTCCGCCGCCGTGGGTCCGACGCCATCGCCGAATCCTTCGTGCTCGCCACCCTGTCTCCTACCAGTGGTATTCAGCGAGAACTTCGACGGCGTGACTCCACCTGCATTGCCTCCGGATTGGGAAGCAGCGAATTCTCAAGGGCCGCCGCCGTTCTGGGTCACCTCAAATTCCGGAGTGCCTATCCCCCCTGCTGATACGCCGCCGAACGCTGCATTCATCGATGATCCGGCCGAAGTGAGCGACAAGCGCCTCGACTCGCTACACTTTATTCTTTTTGGACCGCAGTTGACCTTTCGACAGACTTTCAATCTTGAAGCGTCGAGCGAGGATCCTAACCTGGGCTTCGACGGCGGAGTGCTGGAGCTCAGCACTGATGACGGAAATACATTTCAGGACATCCTCGCGGCGGGCGGGAGCTTCGCCATGGGTGGCTATAACCGCATCATCAGCGCTGATCGGGGTAGTCCGATTGCAGGTCGTCAAGCTTGGAGCGGCAACTCTGGTGGATTAATTACGACGGTCGTAAACATTCCCTGGTTTGGCGCGCAGGGTCGGCTCCGCTGGCGAATGGCCAGTGACACGAGTGGCTCCGGCGAAGGCTGGCGCGTTGACACGGTTAATATTACTGCGTGCGTTCCGGTTCCCCGTAATGGCGACACTACACAGCCCTGCGGGACCCCATCGCCGACGCCGAGTGCAACACCGCCGACACCCACGCCCTCAGTAACTCCGACAGTGACACCAACGGCCACAGTTACTCCGACGCCAACTCCGACGGCTACCGCCACCCCTAGAGTAACGCCGCGGCAACGTCCCACGCCGCGCGTGCGCCCGACGCCGCCGTGATAGCAGGAGGGGTCATTTCATGACCGCAAATCTAAAGCGCACAATGAGGCCGACGCGATTGCGTATCTTTTGCTCACTCTTTTTCATCGTGGCTGTGGTAGCTCTGTTAGGCCCGATTAGCTGCTCGCGTGCGATCGGCCAACGATCGGGTGAATCGACTTCTGAAGATGGTCATGGGAACCGAGTCGATCTCCTCCGCGCCAGTGGCCCGACACCGAGTCCGCTGCCGTGTCCGGGTTGTTGGAATCCAAGCACAGCAAGCGAAAACTTCGATTGGTTAACGCCGCCCGCATTGCCACCCGATTGGCTTGCAACGAATGCACTAGGTCCGCCGCCGCTCTGGGTCACATCCGATTCTGGACTGCCGCCGCCGCCAGCCGATACGGCTCCCAATGCCCTTTTCATCGATGATCCGGCTGTGGTTAGCGACAAACGGCTCGACGGATGGTTCCTTGATTTTTTCGAAGACTGCTGTGTTCGATTAACATTCCGACACAATTTCAATCTCGAAGCCTCTGATGTGGATTCCAACCTAGGCTTCGACGGTGGCGTACTGGAAATCAGCACTGATGGTGGAAATACATTCGAAGACATCCTTTCCGCTGGCGGCAGTTTTGTCAGGGGCGGGTATAACCGCACAATTGCAACCGATCGTGGCAGCCCGATTGCCGGTCGTCAGGCGTGGAGCGGCAATTCAAATGGCTACATCACGACCGTGGTGAACGTCCCAACGATTCAGAAGCAGGGCAGGCTTCGTTGGCGGATGGCCAGCGACACGAGCGGCGGTAATGAGGGTTGGCGCGTCGACAGCCTCTATATGACCTGGTGCGTGGGGATGGGGACACCGTGTCCCAGCCCAACGCCCAGCCCTACCGCTACGCCTACTCCTACGCCCCCTCCAAGAGCAAGTTGTCCCCAATACACGATAACTGAAGGCGCCGGTACTATCGTGCCAGGGTCGACCGACACGGGCAATCACTGCGTCTGGTGCAGCACACTAATTACCTTGCCATTCCCATTCGTGTTGTATAACCAGGCCTTCAACGCCGTGAATGTGACCTCGAGTGGGCGGCTTGCCTTTGTGTGCGACAATGAACCGGATGGGTACAGAGAAAGGTGCCTCCCTGCGTCGCCCTATAACTGTGGCTATGACTTCACTATTTTCGCACTGTGGTACGAGTGGGGCACGCTCACGTATCCGGAAGGTTGCTCCACCTGGGCGAACGGGTGCGGCATCTTTACGTCAATTTCAGGCACTGCGCCGAATCGGGTGTTTAACATCGAGTGGCACGTGATCGACCGTAAGGACAGCATCCAGACTGGCAACTTCGAGGTGCGGCTGTATGAGAACGATCCGAACCAACGCTTTGATGTGGTCTACGGTCACAGCCAGAAAAAACCGTTCACTCCTCCCGTAGCGGGTGTACAGGGACCTCCCGAGTTTTTCACACAGGATTTCTGCAATGTTCCCGCGCCGCAGAATAGCTCTCTCATTTACCAATTGGAGCCATGTGCGACTCCGACACCTACACCCACTCCCACAGCTACCGCTACGCCCAGGGCTACGCCTCGCCAGAGGCCAATCCCGCACCCACGTCCGCTTCCCCCGTGATGGTAGGAACGGGGACCAGTCATCAGTGATGATCACAAGTCAAAACAACAGATTCGCAGCGTTGCCATTGCGGTATGTTCTTTGCTTCCTCTTCTTGGTTTCCGCCGCCGTCGCTGCGCTAACGGCGCTCGCTTCCTTGGGTGCCAACAACCGGGCCGGTTCATCTGGGGAGCTGGCATCGGCATGTGACCCGGTCACTCTTCTTGCGGAAAACTTCGACAATGTGGTAACCCCGGCGCTTCCACCTGGCTGGGCAAGTACAACCTGGGTAACATCCAATTCCGGAGTGCCCACGCCGCCTGCCGACACACCGCCCAATGCAGTGGTCGTTGATGATCCAGTGACCATCAGTGACAAGTATTTGGTTTCACCAAGTATTTTTTTGGTCGAAGGCGGCGAGCCGATACAAATAACCTTCCGGAATAACTTCAACTTGCAGGACGGCTTTGACGGTGGTGTGCTGGAGATCAGCACTGACGGCGGAAGTACGTTTCAAGACATTCTTACGCTAGGCAGCTTTGTGACGAGCGGTTACAACGGCACGATCAGTACCTGTTGTGGCAATCCGCTCGCTGGTCGGCAAGCATGGACCGGCAATTCAGGTGGATTTATCACTACGACGGTGAACCTGCCGGTGTCGTGGGGCCCCAGCATGATTCTGCGCTGGCGGATGGGCAGCGACAACAGTGTCTCCGGCGAAGGCTGGCGCATTGATACCGTTGTAATCACTCAGTGTCATAAGCGTATCCCGACGCCGCCGCGCGCAACGCCTCGACCTCGACCAACTCCGCGTCCTCGCATGACGCAGCCCGCACTGTCTGGGAACTGGAGGGGGACAAACGTACACGGTCCACCGACACCGACACCTCAGCCTCGCGTGACTCCGCACCCACGCCCGCCCCTACCTTCGGCCACGCCGACTGCCCATGGTACGCCTAAAATAACACCGCTTCCCCGTCCGACGCTGCCGTGATAATGGGTATGGTGATCAGTTGTCGGTGATGAGGGACGGTGCAAGCGGCATGCATGCGCCACTTTTAAACCCGTCGTCGAAATAGAAGCCTCGGGAAAACGTTTGACGCGTCGCCGAGCTTTTGACGAAAACTATTCGCCTTTCAGTAACAACGATCCAGTGAAAGCATACAGGTGGTTCCATGACAACAAATCGAAATAACAGAATCACGCAGGCTGTCTTTTACTTACTCATCATCCGAGCTCGTGTGGCTTGACTGGCGCCACCAACGCTCCCTCTCGGGTGGTCGAGGACCGCGCGAATTACATCCATTTTCGGACCGCCGAAGCCGCGCCCGACACCTCATCCGCGCCGAGTCAATAGGTGAAATGCTGAGTTGGTGAAAATGGTTGTAGCTGAAGTTGGCGATCTTGGCCGCTTTGCGCGGTCACATCAGAGACCTGCCGCGGTCAGCGACTGGCGGCTACATGGGGGCTGGCTACGGGTGACCCTTTCGGATTGGTGCGATAAGTCCAAGCAGGTGCGTGGTAGCCTAACGAATCTAGCTCGTGTAAGACGGCGTCCACGCTTGCGCGATTTGGCGATAGTTCGCAGACCGGGTCCGTGTTCGCAGCGTTTCCGGTTAGCAACGCGGCCTGACAACGGCATCCGCCAAAATCGATTTCTCTTTGCGGACAACTCTGACATGGCTCAGGCATCCATTCTGTGCCACGGAACCGGTTGAAACTTTCCGATTCCCGCCAAATCCAATCGAGGTCGCGTGCCCGGACATTTTCAAAGCGTAAATCCGGAATCGCCGATGAAGCAGTAGGGCAGGGGAGCACCTCGCCGATCGGATTAACAGTGAGATAGCGCTGGCCCCAGCCGCTAAGGCACGGTTTGGGCCTGTTTTCGTAATAATCCGGGAGCACATAAAAGATGTCGATTTTGCCGGCTAGCCGCGCTTTGGCTGCTGTCGCGATTTCTCGCGCACGAACCACCTGTTCACGCGTCGGGAGTAGTGCCGCGCGATTGAGAAATGCCCAGCCGTAAAACTGGACGTTGGCGAGCTCGACTCTCTCGGCATGGAGTGATTCGGCGAGCTCAATCATTTGTGGCAAGCGATCGATGTTGCGCCGGTGAATGACAAAATTGAGACTAAGCGGAATGTTGGCTGCGCGGATCTTCGCGGCAACATCCAACTTGTGCTGATGCGCACGGGTCCCGGCGATTTCATCAGCAAGATTTGTGTTGTCCGATTGAAAACTCAGCTGGATTGAGTCCAAACCCGCATCGCGCAAAGCGCACAAACGATCGTCATCCAGACCGATGCCGCTGGTGATGACGTTGGAGTAAAGGTTTGCCTCGCGTGCTGCGCGAATCAGATCGGGCAGGTCACGCCTGGCGAGTGGTTCGCCTCCCGAAAAACCAATTTGCAATATACCAAGGTCAGCTGCTTCACGAATTACGCGTTTCCATTCGTCGGTGGAAAGTTCGGCTGTAGTGTGCGCTGTCCTCAGCGCATTTGGTTCGGCGGTGTCTCCGCTGGGGACAGCGGACTCTACAGCATCGGCGCATGCTACAGCAATCGGATTGGAGCAGTACGGGCAATGCAACGGGCACCGATACGTAATCTCGGCGAGCAAAGCGTATGGACGGGGAATGGTCATACCCGATACTACTCCACTTTGGGATACCATAATTCCGCATCAAGTGCTTTGGACGCATCGAAAGCGGCAGAAGCACTGCCGCACTCCAAAACGTCGCCGTAGTTGATAGGCTCGATCAAGCGCTCGCCTTTGGAGTGCGGCGCCGCCGCGCCGCTTTTCGAATGGATATAGGCGTATTCACAACCATCGGCAGAATGCGTGACTCTGACTTGCTTAGGTGGGCCGGGATCAACGATCCCGGCTACAGGAGCCGCGATCATGTGAGTTCGATCAGTTTACGTCGTTTCAGGTCCGCAAGGGTTTCCTCCACATCGACGGCAAGCATTTTAGGATCGACATCGTACTCTTCGGCCAACGCCTGGATGATCTCGTTCACTGTGCGTCCGTCGCAGCGGTTAAGAATTTCCTGAGCGGTCTCGTTTAATTCGAGGACGCCTTCTGGAAAAAGGAGAACGCTGTTTCCGGTTTTGGAATCAGTTTGCAACCGGACGCCGCGGGTGAGTCTTGGCTGGGCAGAGCTGGCGATCGCGGGAGTTTGCATTTAAAAAGGACCGTACGCGTGATGGATGGCATCGAGCATGGACCAAAGCAGATCGCATTTGAACTGGAGCGCGCGCACCGCCTCGCGCTGCAGTTCAGGCGTGTTGCAATGGTCCAGCGTCATCGCGAGCGCTTCATCGGAGTCGCGTCGTGCCTGGGTTACCCTGCGGCGGAAGTAATCAAGGCCGCGCGAATCGATCCAGGAATAATATTTTTCGAAAGCCGCGAGGCGTGTGGCCATCAGATCGGGTGCGAAAAGTTCCGTGAGCGATGATGCAACCGCAATCGGCCACGGCTGAGTACGAGCGAAATTCACATAAGCATCTACGGCGAAACGAACCCCAGGTTGCAGAAGTCGATCCTGCAGCAACTCGTCTCGCGATAAACCGCATGCCTCGCCGAGGCGCAGCCACGCCTCAATGCCACCTTCGTTTTCTGATGCGGTTGCCGTAGTGGGCGCTGTCGTGAGCGCATCCTGGGAGCGTTCTCCGCTGAGGACGACGGACTCTGCAGCCCACGGGATAACGCCATCGTGATCGAGAATACGATGAATCCATACCCTGCGTACTTCGCGCAATGGACAGTTGGAGAGAATCGCGGCGTCTTTAATTGGAATGTTTTGCTGATAATAGAAGCGATTGGCCACCCATCCGCGCAACGCTTCCCGCGAAAGCCTGCCTTCGTTCATACCGACATGGAACGGATGTTTGTCGTGATAAGCGCGCGTGCCAATCGCGCGCAAGTTCTCCAGAAAAGTTTCGCGGTCCCAGAGTCCGGTAGCCATATGACTAGTTCTACAAGCCAGCTCGTAATGTCATTCTGAGCGAAGCGAAGAATCTCGGATCAGTTTTGGATCGTGCTCCACCGGAAATAGACCAGAGATGTTTCGCTTCGCTCAACATGACAGCGGAATTCATATGACGATTGCCAATCCGTCGCGCGCGATTTCGATTCCCGACTGCTTTACATGGGCGCGTTCCCGGGAGCTGGGCATAAGAATCGGGTTTGTATTGTTTATGTGGGTGTAAATCTTCCTGCGCGCCGGCGATTGATGCAAGAAATCGAGGCTGCCGTCACTGATGGGTAGATGGTTCATCTGTCGCGCGCTGCGGGCGCCCGGCCGAATAGCGGCCAGTTCGCCGTCGCTCCAGAATGTGCCATCGAACAAAACAACGTCGGATTCATGAACTGTATTCCGCAATGAATCCGTTAGTTCACCGACACTCGGGGCGAAGAGTGCGGTTGCTCCAGACGAGTCGTCCCGAAATTGAAAAGCGATGCTCCGGGGCAGTTCAATCGTTCGAAACGCGACTGTGCCGCTCAGGGTTTGAAAGTCAGGGCTCGTCTTGCGCCACTCGATTCCACCGAACCTCGCAAGGACATCGTCGAGCCAGGCGAGCGCGGCCCGCGTTTCCTCGGCTGCGTAAACAACCAGCGGTATCTCCTGTTCCCGCAGGAGCAATAAGCCCAGAGCATGATCGATGTCGGCATTTGTTAAAAGAACGCCTGCAACTGGAGTGTTGCGTGGCGAATCTCGGCGTGGCTGCAACCGCGGCATGCTTTCGATTTGCCGGGCGAAATCAGGCGAGGCGTTAATCAGGAACCAGCGGTGAAAACCTTCGGAGTCGCCGCTGATGGCGATGCTCGATTGCGTCTGTGCCGTAATCTTTCCGGTACGCGCAGCCGTGCAGTTCGCGCAGGCACAGTTCCATTGTGGCAGGCCGCCGCCGGCTGCGCTGCCTAGAATATGGATGCGAATCAACCCGGAATTTTCGGAGTCAGATAGTCACGTTCGATCAAAGCGCGCCTGCGTAACACGTGCACTCGAAGAAGATCGGAACGGTTTTCAGCATCGGCTTGACCCACCGCTTTTTTGTTCGTCTCATAAGTCGGACGGTTCTCATAGGCGTGGAGGCCATATGGGTCAAATTATTTTTTGATAAAACTAATGTCGCCGCTGCGTTCTACACGGGCGAGCCGAACTTGCGACAGGTCGTCAATGTTGCCGTTGAGACGCATGTCCTCTTCAAGATCATGAACTGAAACATGATTGCGCCGCATCATTTGGAAGTCACATTCACCATCGCGCACGATGATCTCGGGCTTGCCTTTGACCAGGATTCCGAACGCGTGGGAATAGTACGCCATATGCGCAAAAAGGCGGTGAAGCAGGACTAAAACCACGCCCCCGCCAATTGTGGCAAAAAATGCGGCCGAACCATTGATTGCGCGTGAAAGTACCGAAGCAAGAATTACCAGCAGAACCGCGTCGAACGGCGTCTTGTGTGCGAGCGAGCGTTTGTGCCCAAGTCGAACCATGGCCAATGTCGCAAGGAAGACGATGATCCCGCGCAGCGAGATTTGAACAAAGGTCAAGTTTCTCGGTTCCACGCTTAAGCCGAGCAAAGTTTCAAAAGAATTCCAGAGTACATTCATGGATATGATTGTATCGCCCCAAAAATCCTGGTCGAGCCCGTGCAGGGCCCTAGTACCGCTTGCGCGAGAAACCATCGCGTGGCATAAGACGACCGCTCGCCCTGTTTGAATCGGCAGAGCACGTAAAATTTATGCCGACAACTCCATCTCCTTCTCGCGATGTTTCGCTGGAAACGCGCTTCTTTTTGGAGCGCTTTAAGAAAGAGATCATCACAGTGCTGATCGTAGCTCTGCTCGCTGTCATCGCCTTTGCTGGTTACCGGTATTATTCAGACCGACGCGCGGCGGCGGCAGCGGCTTCGTTGGCGGGCGCGAAGACTGCTCAGCAATATCAAGAGGTAATTGATCGCTACCGAAACAGCGCAGCGGCCGGTGATGCTTACCTGCTACTCGCTGAAGCGCTACGGAGCGAAAAGAAATTTGGCGAGGCGAACACAACGCTTCAGGCTTTCATCGCGAAGTTTCCTCAACATGAATTCGTGGGCACGGCGCGGATGGCGATGGCTGCCAATCTGGAGTCGATGGGAAAAACCGATGAAGCGCTGGCGGCCTACCAACAGGTCGCAACGACTTATCCGAACAGTTACAACGCGCCGCTGGCTTTGCTGTCGCAGGTGTACATTTTAAAGGGAAAAAATAAGAGCGACGAAGCGCGCCGCATCTGCGAAACCATCCTCACGCAATATCGAACGAGCTTTTGGGCGGGCCAGGCCATGCAGGAACTGCGCTTGCTCAAACCGAGCAGCACGCCGGTCCCGGCCATGGCACCGTCTGCGACGGTTCCGCCATTCTTAGCGCCTCCGGCGCCAGCACCGGCCCCTCAAGC
>Ga0209689_1002270_pt1 | contig 14358 bp, 14 predicted proteins | sample GraSoiAngelo_149_FD_187119 | JGI IMG/M metagenome (GOLD analysis project Ga0209689, IMG submission 187119) | Grasslands soil microbial communities from the Angelo Coastal Reserve, California, USA - 14_1009_09_30cm (SPAdes) (version 2) | ecosystem: Environmental > Terrestrial > Soil > Grasslands ...
CGGGAACGTGGAACCGGGCGCGCGGGGTCCCCAGGTCAAAGAGGAGAGAGAGCCGCTCGTGGATGTCATGGACACTGGAAAGGAGGTGGTCGTGGTGACTGAACTGCCCGGAGTGGAGAAAGAAGATATCAAACTAGAATCCACAGACAGAGCGTTGAAGATCAGTGTCGACTCTGCGAAGAGAAGGTATCTGAAGGAGCTGGAAATGCCGCACATGGTTGATCCACGAACCGCGAAGGCCACATACAAGAATGGAGTGTTGGAGGTCCGGTTCGCGAAGAGCGACGAGAAGAAACCCACACGACCCATACCAGTAGAATAGCCGGGATTATAGAAAGAGCGTCTTCATATTGCAGAAATCCTTGGGCGTTCACATATTTCGGATGGGTCTGCGGGGTCGCGGGCCATGAGCGGTGGGCGAAAGTGTGAAGGAGTTTTTTGTTTTGAAATACCCCGGGGGGGTCTAGAATAGTTAGTAGAAAAAGAATAGTTAACAGAAAAAAAAGGATGGCAAGAGAAACAGTCGGGTGATAGAATGATTTGGACGCTCGGGGTGCTTCCCAGAGGCGCGTACGTTTTTCCAAAGAGCTGGTTTGTGTCGCGAGGATCAACTGCTTTTGAGATTTTTCGGCGAGGGGTCTCGCCAGTTGAATCTGAACCGGGCGAGTCTTGCGAAACAGGTCGCAGAATCATCCGGTCGTCCGTTTTCGACATGGTGTAGCTCAGCGTGCAGGTCAACGCGCAAACTGCGTGATCTCAAAATCGCCTGCTCCGATTCCGGATCAGGGGCTGTTCTGAACGATTTCTCCGACTGGAAAAATGCTATCTTTTCTACTCTGAAAAGTAGGTTTTGTCGGCCGTTATGTTCCTACTATTCATACTCTAAAAAGTATGTTATTGGTCGAAGAAAACCCTGAAAAACAGAGAAAAGACCACAATCACGGGACATCACTTGGAGCGCCCCAACCTACCAGACCCACTACGACCAAGACCCATAGAACCCCTACCCTCACCGCTCAGACCCGGACAGTACATCGGCCCACGAGAAGAAGAACTCGGAAGAATACTCAAAGAAATACTAGACAGACTAACAACGATAGAAAACAGACTCAGAACAATAGAAGAACAACTCAAAACAAAACACTGACACTCGTGTTCCCTAGTCACGGTTGGTCCTTGAGTATTCAAGCTCGGACCTCGCGGCCATTATGAAATCGTTCTGGCTAAGACCCTTAATCGAATGCGTCGAGAACGTCAGCCTCACTCGCCTCCAGCCAACCAGCATGTCAGGATGATGATCCTCCTCCTCTGCGATCCTTCCAACCGAATACGCGAATTGTAGACCCGCAAGGTATGATTTGAAACGGAACTCCTTCTCGATACGACCCGTACCGAGCACCCATCCGGGTAGATCTTTGAGAATTCTGACAGCGTCAGCATTGGCTATCAATTTTGAGCTGCCACATCGTACGCAGTGCCCGGAGGCTAGCCTCTGAATTGCTTCGCTGATCATGCTCGCAACACCATCAAATCATCCGCTCTGTCCCGTATCACGATTGAGGGCGCACCTCGATCCAACGATACCGCTTGGACACTGAACCGATGAGACGCCCGAAGATCTTCACCACCCGCAGTAGAGGGTAACCGAAGAACACCCCCGGACAGTGTGCCTCAGACGCCATCCTAGCACCAATTATTGGAGTAGCAAGGAGTCTGCCAAACTTGCTAGACGCGGGATATTCCGGATAAGTCTCCCACAAAACCTTACCAACAGCGGTCTGCATGACAGAGTGCCTCATCTGGCCGACAAAACTGTCCCTGTAATGTCGAGAAACCATGTCGTCGTAGACTCTCCACTTCCAGCCATTCCGAAAGAGATTATTCCTCAACGCTCCATCAGTGCTCATCGGAAAATCCTCAGGAAAACCCCCGACAGACCGGACAGCCTCTGTCCGATACAGGTTGTTATCAATTGAGTAAACCCACGCCGGGACAAGGCCATGCCGCACAACATACCCATCAATCGCTTCCAAATATCTGCTACCAGTCGCAGCCCTTAGCCCCTGGACCACGGCCACTTCCGGCTGGGAGACAAGCCGAGGCATCAGTGCACTGAACCAGGCAGGATTCAGCCCAACATCCTGTTCAAACGATGCAAAAACAGGCGTATCGACAAGCCTTAGCGCTTGGTTGGCTTGGAATGGAATCCCGCGTTTTCGCGCGATAGCCACTGTCCAGCCAAACCTCTTCGCTATCTCTCGAGTAGCATCAACAGAGCCTCCATCGATGAGATACCGATGGCAGACCGCTGAGGATGGCACTGCCTTCTCGATACTATCGAGACACCTTGTGATCGTCGCCTCACCGTTAAGAGTCCAGATAACTAGGTCAGCTTTCATGACCGAATACATCCGCAAATGCTACGCATTTTTCCAACTCACAAGAACGAGGAGTCTCACCAGCAATAATAGAACGTCTGCCTGTTCGCTTCATTCCCGATATTACCGTAAGATTAGACTTTGTTCGAACAGGTCTTCTCTCATGCCTATTATCTGGCGAACGCTAAAAATAGCCGCGCGTGCCACCCAAGCGTAAAGACACCATGTCGTCCACCGCGATCAGGGCTTGCCGGGTCTGCCAATCACCGAACATAGACGATGTTCTCTCTCTAGGGACCCAGTACGTGTCCGATTTCGTAACCCTAGACGGAAATAGCCCACAAGCACCCCTAGAACTTGTCAGATGTTCGAGTTGCGGCCTCGTCCAGCTTAGACACACGTTCTCGAGAGGGAGTCTGTATAGTCACTATTGGTACAAGTCCGGAATCAGCCCTACAATGCGGAAGGCGCTCTCTGATCTCGTTTCGAGAACCTGTGAAATCGCGAAACCGGGTCCGGGCGATCTAGTATTGGATATTGGTTGTAATGATGGAACCCTTCTGCGCTCCTACCCGATCGAAGGACTGTTTCTGGTGGGATTCGAGCCGGCAGAGAATCTTGTTCAAGAAGCCCGCAAGGGAACCAACTGGATCTTCAACGACTTCTTCAGCGCGGAAACTTTCGCACGGAAATTTAGGGAAAGGAAGGCCAAGATAGTAACCAGTGTTGCAATGTTCTACGACCTAGAGGACCCCAACAGTTTCGTTGCAGATGTTGCTCGGACTCTATCTCAAGACGGTGTCTGGGCTGTGCAACAAAACTACTTGGCAACAATGTTGGAACAAAACGGGTTCGACAACATTGGGCACGAGCACTTGGAATACTACACATTAGGAACAATGCAGACGCTGTTGGCAAGACACGGGTTGGAAGTGTTCGACGTGGAAACGAACGACGTTAACGGGGGCAGCATTCGCACTTTCATTTGTCAAAAGGGACGATATCCGATTCGGAACAGTGTAGATATTATGGAGAAACATGAGGATCGACTTGCGCTGAATGAGCACACAACATATGAAAGGTTCGCCGAAAATATTACGAAGATTAGGACAGCTGTACGTGATTTCGTGGCGGGCGAGGTCAAGAGCGGGAAGACTGTGTATGTGTATGGTGCTTCCAATAGAGGAAACACTATCCTTCAATTCTTTGGTCTCGACCATACTGTGATCAGAAAAGCCGCGGATGCAAACTCAGAAAAATGGGGCCGAAGAACTGTTGGGACCCTCATACCAATAGTCTCGAAAGAAGAAGCCCGAAGTGATCGGCCCGACTACTTTCTCATCTTGCCTCATCACTTTCTCGACGAAATCGCAAAGGAAGAGAAAGAATATCTCGAACACGGCGGAAAGTTCATCGTCCCCCTGCCCAAGTTCATAATACTGCGCGCTTAGACCAGCCTTCAACGGAGTTTCTTTTAAAATTTGATGAGTAAGAAAAGGGCCCTCGAAGTAAACTGATTCCGCTAAAGAGGGATGATTGGAGGTCGAGACCATGAAAGTGGCGACTGTGATTCAGGATAGCCTCCGGTCCCTCGGGGGGGGAGAGCTCGTATGCATTAGCACCTGCTTTGCCCTTCAGAAGTTGGGATACCGAGTTCAACTTGTCAGTGATAGGTACGAACCTAATGAGGTTGAAGAGGCCTATGGCATGGGTGACGTCTTGAGAAAATGCGAGCATATTAGGATCCCCGAAGCAGGCCGAAAATTTGCTCGTTTTTCCTCGCTACCAGGGATCTTGTTTGCTCGGAGATCCAAGCGCTTCTTTGAGAAGCAAAATGCTGATGTTGTGTTTGTGACGAGAGACCCGAGACGTCCCAACGTCCTCCCTGACAAACCGCTTTTCCGATTCGTGTACGAATTGACTCAACTTCGACCCTTCTGGGAGAATTACAGCTGGGGCGTCAAGCGCTTATACGGAACCACTAACCCGCAAGCCCGGACTCGGACAACCTATCTCGCTGTTTCATCAAAGCTTTCGAAGGAGCTTAAGCAAAACGGCTATCGAACGGTCGAACTGGTCTACCCATCCTACGGAATAGGTTTCCGACCGCGAGCAAAGAAGGATCAAGTGGTACAGGTAACTTTCCTCGCCCCTCAAAAAAGGCTGGTTGATTTCATGGAAATAGCGCGAAGGCTTCCAGAATACACATTCTACCTCGTTGGCAGAGATACGCAGCGGGTAAATCGGATTTACAAAGGCCATGCAAAACGGATTTTGGCGAGCAAACCGAGTAACGTTGAATATGTTGAATCTCGGATCCGTCAGGCGCCCGAGCTGTTAGAGGAGAGCAGAGTCTATCTTCATACTGGTATAGAGCCAGGAATGACCATTGCTGTTATGGAAGCCCTCTCTGCAGGTTGTATGCCTATAGCACCGGCAGAAGGAGGAGCGGCAGAGGTAATCGCCGCCGCTGATGTGGGGTCTCGATATACTACCATTGAGGAGGCTGTGAATTTCATCAGGTCAGAGATGGACGAAATGCCTGAAATCACAAGAAGAAGCGTTCAGAAACTTACACCTACCGAGATTGCAGAAAGAGCAAGAATCTTCAATCTGGAATCGTTCCAGACCCGAATTGAAAACGTAATCTCGAGCGAAAACCCCCCTCCCTAGCAAGGAGTGTTTGGCATTCTTGTAGAGAGGGACACCCTGCCGCTCCGGTCAGTCTCGATGCGGGTCGCCCCTTGAACACCTTTAACGACCTTGGCCTTAGTCCTGAGGTCAACACCCGGGAGTACTTGAATCTCCAACTAACGGCTTAAGGTCAAGAAAGCATTGAAGTTGGAGCATTAGTTAGCTCGTGAGCACACAATGAGAGTCCTCATTGTCCATCCCGTGATGAAGTTTCTGGGTGGTGGAGAGAGGCTTTGCTGCGAAACGATACACGCCCTCTTGTCTTTTGGGCATGAAGTAACGTTGCTGTCAGAGATTTTCGATACGCAGCGGACAGAGAGGTTTTTCGGGTATAGCGGACTATTCGATAAGGTTATTCCCCTGTTCTATCCCTCCACAAGGAAAGTGGGAAGCCTTGGAAGCTCAGCTCACCTAATTCGACATCTTACATCGCAAAAACATAAGCTGCGGGAACTTTCCAATTTTCAAGGTTATGCCTTTGACCTAGTATTTTCCACTCAGGATGCCGGTTATATCCCTGACATGAATCTGCCGGTCATCCAATGGGGATATTCCCCCAGATTCTTTCTTAGTCCGTTACACGCCGACTCTCCTCGGGCTCTCGCCAGTGCCATCCGTTGGTTGCCTCTGAGGCTGCACTACTTACGGAAGGTTTCAAGAATAGGCCTTGTTCTTGCGATCTCTCAATATTCCAAGACCCATCTAGACGAAGTCTGGAAACGACCAAGCGCTCTGGTTTATCCCGGTTGCAACATGGTCAACCCAGGCGCGAAACGAAATCTCGTGGTCACGGTAGCTCGAGCGGTTCCAGTAAAGAGACTTGAACTATTCTGGAAAGTTGCCATGTTACGCCCAAAATACGAGTTCGCCATGTTGGTCACGCAGGACCCGAACTTCCTTGAATATTCGATTGCACTATCAAGGGTCGCCCCTATGAACGGAAGAATCCTCTTCAACCCGTCGAAAGACACATATCACAAATTTCTAGGAGAAGCAAAAGTCTACCTACACATGATGGAAAGAGAACACTTCGGGATTAGTATTGTTGAGGCTATGTCCGCAATGTGCACACCGATAGTTCATGATTCTGGCGGACCGAAGGAAATTGTTTGTGGCAGGGCAGGATTGCGATGGCAAACGATAGATGAGGTCCCTTCGATGATAGACGAGGCTATGAGGAACGCTCCCTCTGCTGCTGCTAGACAGAGGGCCCAATGTTTCAGTATCGAAAGATTTGAGAAGCGGCTCGCCTCAATTTTTTCGCAAATGCGCGTGTGAAACTCAACGTTAGGTCGATAAGTCTTCCAATCACAAGAAGAGGATACAATCCTTCCCGTCCCCCAAACGATGGATTTCTGAACTTTTAGGTTCGTCGAATACCCGGACATAGCCCGGCCGGCCCATCGACAATGAAAATGTTTACCTTGGTAATCAAGGGTACCCTCTTTATCGAAATCGTGAAATTTCAGCGTAAGTAACGAGTATTGTTATTGCAACCCGTTTGAAGCGCCAAACCGTGATGATGATCTAATATGTCGAACTCAAGCTGGCCTCGCTAGGTCAACGGTTGAAGCGGGCACTAGTAATCCACCCAATTCTGTCTTTCTACGCGGGCGGAGAATACCTTTGCCTCATTCTGTGTGAAGCGCTCCAGGAAATGGGATATCATGTGAGCATCGCCTGCGACCTGTTCAATCCGTCTGATATCGAGAGAATATACGGGCTAGGGCACGTGATGGATAGGTGTGATCACATTCAGATACCCGAATTTAGGGCGAATCCCAGATTCCTGACTCCACTGCTAAGACTCTCCTATACCAGGCATATCCTGCAGATGTTCACAGATACTGATGCCGACCTAGTGTTCAGTACGCAGTCATCATCGTTCGTTCTTCCCAAAAGAATCTTTCATTTCGTGTATAATGCTATCGACTTGTACAGTTATCCTCCAGCGGCCGCGCCGCTTCGTTTACACCATCCTTGGGAAATCCGCCACGCACGCTTGCGCGATCTCTTTGTTGACGTACTAAAGGAGCCTGCTCGTGAAGTTCTCAGGAAGAGTTCAAAGCTAGTTTGGAAGAAACGTAGGGAGGGGCAGGACTGGTTATTCGCAATAGGGTCGATAGTCCTCACCGATATTAGAAAGAAAGGACACACTAACTCCTCTCTTGCTTTCCCACCTTGCCGCGTCGATTTCACACCGAAGTTTCCGAAGAAAAGACAGGTGATACAAGCCGCCCGTATTGTTCCGGAGAAGAGATTGGAGTTGTACCTAGAGATAGCTTCTCGACTACCAGATTACAGGTTCATTCTCGTAGGTAAGAATCCGCAAAAGCTGCGCGAGCTGTATCCCGGGTACTCCCAGCGGCTACTCTCGCGAATGCCGAGTAATATGACCTACGTCGAGGCACTCGTCCGCGAGCGACCGGAGCTGTTAGAGGAAAGTAAAGTCTACCTCTACACAGGAATTGAGGCTGGAATTGGACTTGCGGTCGTCGAAGCTGTTGCGGCAGGCTGTATCCCATTTTCCCCCGACGGGGCGGGTGCAACTGACGTCCTGAGAGCGCTGGGAGTAGGCGATGTTTATCTCACTGCTGATGAGGCGGCAGCCAAGATAAGGGCGACTCTAGAAAAAGAAGCCCACCAAGATGAAATAATAGGGATATCCCAGAGAGCCCAAAAGTTTGGTCCCGAAGCTTTCAAAAAATGGGTCAAAGAGATAGTTCAGCCCGCTGACGCTAAGCCCACTGAAGGGCCGAGTTGATTGCTGATCGCCCTTAACGCAAAGAATCGGGATCGTTCTTGCATAGCCAAAAGGTACCCGTCTTTCGGACGACGCTCACCGATGACGATGAACGTCGTCATCGGTCATCGCATAAGGAGGTACACTACACCCGCATGAAACCGACTGCCCCCAGCTGGCGGCTACGTAGATACGGAAATCTGATCGTGAATAGGTTATTTCCCCTGAGAAAGACTCAAATCGACGGCCTGAAATTCCGGTACTTCGCTGCAGAGTCGCCACCCCAAGATCCCAGAGAATTCGCCGACACAGGGCTAGAATTTCATCATAGGATCAGCGAATTGTCTGGATGGGAAGCTATTGATGTTGGAGCCAATATCGGATCGTACACCCTTCGTCTCGCAAGAAGGTTTCACAGCGTAACAGCCTTTGAACCTAGTCCCGCCCACAGTAAGGTGCTCAGGCTCAACATTGCACTAAACAGTCTCAAAAATGTACACGTTAGAGAAGTCGCTCTTTCCGATGTCAGCGGAATCAGTCCGCTGTATATTCGAGCGGGAGCGACCAGTCTAGATATGTCCCACTACGGACTGGGTTATGACAGCGTGTGCCTCGTCAAAACGGCCAAACTTGATGAATATGAAACCAAGTTCACCAAACTGGATCTCGTGAAGATAGACGCTGAGAACCTAGAGTATGCCATTCTGAAGGGAGGGATAGGAATGATATCGAAATTCAGACCTGTCATTGCTGTAGAGGTTCATCGTTCGCGGGTTCTCTCGAATGGATCGTGCATATGTGACGTATGCAAATTATTGCAAAGTCATCGATATGACACTGAAGTGACGGGAGAATCTTCGTCGATCGGAATGGTCCATTGGGTATGGGCCACTCCTAGTATCGAATCAATGGTTTGACTGAGACTGCACCAACACCGTGGATAAGGAACCCGAGAGAGGCATATTGCAAATCATTTTGCAGATAGGATCAACTACAACTCGATGAGTCCATCGGCTCTTGTACGTCGGAATTCAGGAATTGGAAACAGGGCGAAAGTGATTCTTAATAATTACCAGAAACGCCAGAAGCGTTGCATATGCTGCCCGGCGTGAAAATTTACGAGCCTAAGAAGAACGTAGATGAGAGAGGATTCTTTGTGGAAGTCTTTCGTCAAGATTGGAAAGATCTACTCGGAGAAGACACCATAGTCCAAGCCAATCTCTCGTTCAGCTATCCAGGAATGATCAGAGCCTGGCACCGACATAACCGAGGCCAAGTAGACTATTTCATAGTATTAAGAGGCGCCGTGAAGATTTGTGCCTATGATGACAAGCAAGATTCGGCAACCAGTGGGCAGCTCGACGAGATCGTGACAAGTGAGGAAAGGCTTCAAGCTGTAAGGATACCCGGCCACTACTGGCATGGCACCAAGACTTTGGGCGACAAATCGTCTCTGACGATGTATTATGTGAACCGTCTTTATGACTCGAGGAACCCTGATGAGGAAAGAAGGCCGTGGAATGATCCTGGAATTGTAGACCCTAAGACTTCAAAGCCGTTTGACTGGAACCGGCCACCTCACAAGTAGAATACCTACGGTGGAGAGACGTCATGGAACGTACCCTGTTTCTTCATCTCCGCGAGTCCCTCATCTGCCGTGAGAAACTTCATTCCGAGAGCTTTCTCCGCTTTGTCGACTTGTAAGCAACTGTTCTTCGGCCTCTCTGCCATTTGCTTGAAATCGCTAGCGTGAACAGGTTCGACCAGTCGGGTCGGATAGTCAAAGATCTCAGCCAGCTTGACTGCAAATTCGTATCTGCTTACGCAGGACCTCCCTGCTGTATGAAAAACGCCATTGTCGGGGTATTTGGCAAGCCTAAGCAGAGCCTCAGCGAGGTTATCGGCAAAGGTTGGCGAGCTGTACTGATCACTTACCGCTTTAACCATCTCATTCTTTCTCAGTTTTTCCAGCACGAACACAGCGAAGTTTATCGTCTTGCCTGAGCTGGAAGGTGTTGCAGTCGCTTCGAGAGGATTCCAGCCGTAGATGACGCTGGGTCTTGCAATAGCGTAGCTAGGAATTCGGGCGGCAACTTCCTCCGCTTTCAACTTTGTCTCGGCATAGAAGTGGAGCGGATGGGGGTCGTCAAGTTCGGTGTAGTGTCCAGTTTTCCCGTCAAACACATAATCCGTCGACAAGTGCACAAGTCGGCTATGATTTTGGCGAGCAGCTTCACCGAGGTTTCTTACTCCTTCAACGTTGACGCTTGAGGCTTCGTCTCTGTGCGTTTCGCAATAGTCCACGTTGTGCAACGCCGCCGTGTTGACGATTGCCTTTGGGTGAACGTTACTGACTAGCCGCAGGGTCGCATCACGGTCCGTTATGTTCAACTGGACGGAGTGTGGAAGAGGCGACTTCCGCGCGTTGTGTGTGCCATAAGCTTCGAAACCATGCTCCGAGGCCATGTAAGCGACTTTCGAGCCGACGAGCCCAGTGGACCCGATAATCAAGAGCTTGTCCAACGACAAGTTTCAACGAGGAACCGTAGGCTTTTCAAGCTTGAGTCAGCACAACCAGCTGTGATGAAGTGCGCATGGTAGTTCTAGTGACAGGTGGTGCAGGGTACATCGGATCCAAGCTCATCCGAGAGTTAGCGGCGAACAAGAAGTTCGCGGGTACGACAATCAGGGTCATTGATAATATGCTTCGGGAGCGCTACGTGGCTATTATGGATCTTCCCAGTGAGGGGCGCTTCGAGTTCCTAGAGGGAGATGTTCGCAAGGACGACGACCTGAAGAGGGCCTTCAAAGATGTCGAGATGGTCGTCGACTTGGCGGGAATCACAAATGCTCCGATGTCATTCGAGAGGAAAGACCTTACTTTCGATGTAAATGTGAACGGGGGGAAGAAAGTCGTTGGACACGCGGTTAATTCTGGAGTCGAGAAGTTTGTCTATTCATCCACCGCCAGTGTCTATGGTCCCACAACTGGCCTTGTGGACGAGAAGTATCGTTGCAAACCCATAAGCCCGTATGGTGAGTCTAAACTACTGGCGGAGAAGGCTTGTCTTGAAGCATCAAAAGAGGCTGGTCTCGACGCAACTGTTCTAAGACTTGGAACAGTGTTCGGATACTCCATTGGAATGCGCTTTGACACTGTCGTAGATAGGTTCACTTATCTTGCTTGTATCGGGATGCCCCTTACTGTTTGGGAGTCAGCCCGGAACGAGAAAAGACCGTACCTGCATGTATCAGACTCTGTTGACGCGCTAGTATTCGCTCTGACCCAACATGGAATGAAGGGAGAAATCTACAATGTTATCGGAGAGAATGCCTCCCTCAATCGAATTACCGCAGCCATTGGAAAAGAGGTGCCTGACATGCAAGTGGTCATAACACCCACTCCAAACCTTAACCAAGTATCCTACGAACTTGACGGATCTAAGATTGAAAGAATTGGCTTTAGAACACGCCACACGCTTGATGAGGGGGTGAGAGAGATGGTAAAGAGATTCCGAGCCTTTCTTCGCGTTCGTACTAGCAAAGAGGTTGGGGCCATCGCGGATTCGATGTCATCTTTGTCGAAGGCGTGAATAGTCCCCGCCCGATCGTATCTTCATCAATACCGAGGTCTAACGTGTTATGCACACTCTCGACACTATCCCTTTCCGGGAGAACGCTGGCTCGTAAGGCCGACTGGTTGACCCTTCAACAACTTGTCTGCCTTCGCCAGAACATCCTCGAATTCGCCCCTTTCTTCAGGAGTCATTGTTTTCAACTGGTCCATCACTTGAGCTAATCCCCTAGCGGTAAGTACCATGAGAGGTAACATGACTTCCTTTTCCTTTCCAGGGACCGCACGGTAAACGTAGGGATTGGCTTCTATTGAAACAGAGGCGTCAGCCGCAAAGGCGCCGGTTCTCTTCATATGATAGAGGCCGGTGAGAATCCCAGCCGGTACTGCGATTACGAGACCTACAAGCGTGAAGACTGTCAGGCTCGGAAAGAGCGGGGAGAGAAACCTGTTGTCCGCTACGCCTAGCCTGTAGAGCACTACTATATTGCTGGCAAATCCGATCAAGAAGGCCAAATAGACGTTGTAGCCCTGCCTGAAGTAGAACCAGGCCCGGAAGATTAGTTTCCAAAAGTCCAATTTTGTTAATCTCCACGCGAACGCCGCCAAATCCTTATATGAATATGTGGGCTAAAACCGATGATCGTTGGCCCCATGCAGAAGCGAGTCCTGCTGTTACCTCTGATATGGGGCGTATTCGGCATATCTGATGTTGTCGTGGTCAACTATCTCTTTGGGCCTATTGTCAACAGTCTTCCGTATCCACCCAATGACAAGCCAATAGGAGGCTCATTCCTCCCGGTGCTCGCCTTCAACGGTATTGCAATACTCGTCGTCATCGGGCTGAGCCTATACTCGCTTGGGATTTGGAACGTCGACTGGACGAACCGAAAAACAAGAACCGAATTCGTTGCTGTTGGGGTACTGTTCGGGAGTCTTATGGCATTGTTCTATTTTCCGATTTTCCTTTTCTCTGCAGTTGGAGCCTTGGTCTATTTGCTTGCCGTGAACATAGACTAGTCAATACCTAAATTCAAAATGGCCTCTGAGCAGTCTCTTAGAGACTGACGAAGGTGCTCTCGCCGACCACGAACCTTCTCCCGCTCGGGCGATAAGTGTGATCAGAGATGATCTTGGAATTCTTCCCAATGATGCTGTCCACGATTCTCTCCCTGCAGTCAACCACGGTGCCGTCAAGGATGATACTGTTCTCGATCTCAGCACCGAGGATTTTCACGTGGCTTCCCACCGACGTGTAGGGTCCTACGTAGGCTCCGCCTCCAACCTCGGAATACTCCCCTATGACCACCGGACCTCTCAGAGCTGAGCCGCGGTGTATGATCGTTCCTTCTCCCACCTCGACGTTGCCTGAAATGGGAACTTCCTCTTCGATCTTTCCCTTAACAGACGACTTCAGGTCCTTCAAAACCAACTGATTGGCTTCCAGAATATCCTCGGGACGTCCGGTATCCTTCCACCATCCAGACACCTCGTGATAGGTTATCGTCCCACCCATATCGAGAAGACCCTGTATAGCCTCCGTGATTTCCAACTCGTTCCGCCAGCTGGGCTTCAGCTTCTCGATAGCTGGGAAGATGGTAGGTCGGAAGAAGTAGACCCCTGCCAGTGCTAGGTCGCTGATGAACTGCTTAGGCTTCTCCACAAGTTTGACTATCTTCCCCTTCTCAATCTGCACGACCCCGAACCTACTCGGATCCTTTACCCGGCTGAGGACTACAGTCGCATCAGCACCGGAACTCTGAAACTCCTCAGCCATCTCCGGAATACTATCCTTCAGAAGGTTGTCCCCAAGGTGAACGATGAATGAAGAGTCGCCGAGAAACTTCTTCGAGATCAGTACCGCATGGGCGATCCCTTTCGGGTCCGGCTGGTCCAGATACGTAATCTGCACCCCAAACTTCGAACCGTCACCGAGAGCTTCAACGATGCCTTCCTGCAGAGGGCCCAGGATGACACCGATCTCCTTGACCCCCGCGCCCCTCAGTTGATCGAACCCGTACATCAGCATCGGCTTGTTGGCGATCGGCAGCATGTGCTTGTTACCGGTATACGTCAGAGGGCGAAGTCTCGTTCCATGCCCACCAGCAAGTAACAGACCTTTCACACTGGTCGCACCCAACTCTTCTATCGCCGGGGAGGAAAAGACTAGTGATAAATGGGTTCAGTTCAAAATCCTAACCGGTAAGGACGATTATTTGTACAATCAGAACTTGACGGGGTTGATCCCGTTAATACTCGTATAGTATACTCCCACGGAAGTCGACTCTACGAATACCGTTAGTGTTACTATCTGAGGCGTCGCCCAGCCTTGGCTATTCCAGACACTCTGGGAATCCATTCTTACGCTGCTCCACGTGGATATCTGTGTCGGGACGACAACTGTGGTGTTTGTCGCGTAGGGCGTTATCGTCTGTTGAGTTGCCTTGTTAGAGAAGATGAAGAAGAGTGTATGGGTGCCATCTGTGACACTCGCCGCAAACATAGTCTTGGTGGTAGTGTCGGTCGTCAGTGATTGGTTGAAGTGGATGTTCAGGCTCGTAGCGTTGAGCAAGACTTTCTGCGATAGCGCTAGTCCTTCAAGTAGCCCCCTCCCGGCAGACGTGTAATTCAGCATCATTTGCAAACCGCTGGTCCCGTTGACCCCAAGTGGGGTGACGGTGGAGACTAGCGGGTCGGTGTTGGAGAGGGACAACTTCCAGCCAAACGGTACTTTCTTACCAATGCTCTGCTCCAAAACCCACCACTTCAATCCAGGATTAACAAGGGGCGGAGCCGGTATGTCGACCTTCCAAGATGACGACTCGCCAAGCAACTGGCCAGTAAGCCTGTCATAAATCATAATGCGGAATTGGTCGCCTCGAGGCACAGCACTCAGCGCATCAGGAGCACTGATTAGGTAAGTGTTCTCGGCGCCGCCCGTTAGCGCAGCGCTAGAATTGGTTGTCCAG
>Ga0209689_1002274_pt1 | contig 14351 bp, 14 predicted proteins | sample GraSoiAngelo_149_FD_187119 | JGI IMG/M metagenome (GOLD analysis project Ga0209689, IMG submission 187119) | Grasslands soil microbial communities from the Angelo Coastal Reserve, California, USA - 14_1009_09_30cm (SPAdes) (version 2) | ecosystem: Environmental > Terrestrial > Soil > Grasslands ...
GCGACCTCGGCCGACACCGATTTCAACCTGCGCCGCATCGAGCGGTTGTTGACCGTCGCCTACCAGAGCGGGGCGGCGCCGGTGATCGTGCTGACCAAGGTGGATCTCAACAACCCTGACCCGTTCGAGGCGGAGCTCGAAACGATTGCGGCCGGTGTACCGCTGATCGCCGTCAGCAGCCGGACCGGCGCGGGGATCGAGGCCGTCCGCCTCTATCTGTCCGCAGGTAAGACGGCGGTGCTGGTGGGGTCCTCCGGCGTCGGGAAATCCACCTTGATCAATCGCCTGCTCGGCGGGGAGGTGCTGCGCACGGCCGAAGTGCACAAAAGCGGCCAGGGGCGGCACACGACCAGTCATCGCCAGTTGCTCAAGGTGCCCGGCGGTGGCCTCGTCATCGACACGCCCGGGTTACGAGAGATCCAGCTCTGGGCCGGAGCGGAGGCGCTCGCTGAGGTTTTCCTCGATATCGAGGAGCTGGCACTCCGCTGCCGGTTCACCGATTGCCGGCATGAGACCGAACCAGGCTGTGCCGTCGTCGCGGCGCTGGAGGGCGGGACGCTCGAGGCGAGCCGCTTTAACAGCTATCGCAAGCTGCAGCGTGAGCTACGCGCGATCGAGGTCAAGGCCGACGTCCGCTTACAGATCGAGGAGCGCCGGAAGTGGAAGCTGATCCACAAGACCGTGAAACAACACATGCAGGTCAAGCGTCGGTTGGGGTAGTTCGCTTGCGTTTCGGACGCTCCAGCTGACCTGACCGGTCCGGACCCTGGTAGCCCGCCCAGGGATCGTAGTCGACCTCAAGCGCTTCCTGGGGCGGTCGCTCCGACTCCGGTACGTTACGCAGGTTGATACGGATGCGCGTCCAGGTGGTGTTGCGGCCCCGCATCGAGTCGACCAGGATATCCGCGGGCGCGAGGTGTGACCACACCTCGCCATGGCGCGCCCGCCATCGTTGCAGGCCGGCGCGCGCCTCGGCTTCCGATGCCGCGCGAGCGATCTCGATCAGGGGCATCGTCGTGCGGCGGCGACCGGTCGGACCCACCGTCTTGCCGGGGGCCGGCGGCGGCACCTCACCTTTTGGCCCGGCCGGCCGGTCCTCGCGCTTACGTCGCGAGAGCTGCACGCGGGACGGCTCGCCCATCTGTTTGGCGAAATGCGGAGGCCAGGGCGCGTCGCCAAAGCCGGCCGCTTCGTGCTGTGCGGAGAGCTCGAGCAGTGCCTCCAGTGATCCGATCGCCTCGTCGATGCCTTTCGAGGGATCGCCCAAGTCCGCAAACCGACGAGGCACGGTCGCGAGGGTAAAGGCCTCCGCCTCGCAGGTGGGCACCTCGTCCCAGCGGAGCGGCGTCGATACGCGGGCGTCGGCCAGAGGGCGGACCGAGTAGGCGGACGCGACCGTCCGATCCTTGGCGTTCTGGTTGTAATCGAGGAATACGCCGTGCCGTTCTTCCTTCCACCAGCGGCTGGTGGCGATCTCGGGGGCACGGCGCTCGACCTCGCGCGCGAGCGCTACTGCCGCGCGTCGCACCTCGGGAAACGTCCAGCGCGGCTCGATCCGGCAATAGATGTGCATGCCTCGCGACCCCGACGTCTTGGGCCAGCCGACCAGCCCGAAATCTTTGAGCACATCGCGCGTCACCATCGCGACGTCACGAATCTGCGCCCACGGCACGCCGGGAACCGGATCCAGGTCGACCCTCAGCTCGTCCGGGTGATCCAGGTCCTCGGCACGGACGGGGTGGGGATTGAGGTCGATGCAGCCCAGGTTGATGATCCAGGCCAGTTGCGCGGCATCGCGCACCACGATCTCTTCCGCGGTCCGGCCGGAGGGAAACGAGAGCTCAACCGTCTCGATCCACTCGGGACGTGACGTCGGGGCGCGCTTCTGGAAGAAGGCCTCCCCTTCGGCTCCGTTGACGAACCGCTTGAGCGCCATGGGGCGTCCGCCAACGCCGCGCAACGCTCCTTCAGCGACTGCCACGTAATAGCGGACCAAGTCGAGCTTGGTGTAGCCGCTCTTCGGGAAGAAAACCTTGTCCGGATTGCTGATCGTGACAGTACGCCCGGCGACTTCCAGGACCTCGTCTTTCGCCGCTGACATACGGTCAGACTACAGAGGGTCGCTCGTCAATCGGGTGGCTCGGGTGACTCTTCCAGCCAGCGGGCCTCGCCGACGTTGATCGCGATGTGGGCCAGCGGACCGCTCCGCCCGGCGCCGTGCCAGTGCTCCTCACCGGGTTCGGCGCGGACGGCGTCGCCAAGCCGGATGCGCTGCGGAGTGCCACGCCGCACCTGCACCCATCCGGCTCCGTCGATGACGTAGAGCACCTGCCCCCCTTCGTGCGAGTGCCAGTGGTTCCGCGCGCCCGGCTCGAAGCGAACAACGATGGCCGTAGTGGGGAGTGCCGGCTTTTGCGCGACGAGCAGGTCGCGCGCAGCCGCCCGTCCCGTGAAGTGGGCAGGGTCCAGCGGCTTGAGGTCGGCGAGGGCCCGGTCTTTGGGTGTGATCTCCATTCCCCAACGCTACGCGTTATGATCGTCGCGCGCCCCGAGGGAATGGCGGAATGATCTACAAAGGTCCCGCTGTCGAGATTCCGGATAGCCCCCTCGTTCCGTTCGTTCTGCACCGGGCAGGCGAGCTGCACACCAAGCCGGCGCTGGTCGACGGCCTCACCGGACGCGAACTGACCTACGGGGCGCTGGCCGACGGCGTCAAACGGGTGGCGTCGGCATTGCGACGGCGCGGCTTCAGGAAGGGCGATGTGTTCGCCATCTTCAGCCCAAACCTGATCGAGTACCCGATCGCGTTCCTGGCCGTGGCGTCGTTGGGCGGGGCGTGCTCAAGAGCGAGATCACACCGGAAGCCCTGATGGCGTATGTCGCCCAGCGGGTCGCGCCGCACAAGAAGATCCGGCTGGTCGAGACGATCGACGAAATCCCCAAGTCGGCGTCAGGCAAGATCCTCCGCCGCAAGCTGGTCGAACGTGAGCGCGCGAAAATAACCGCCGACTCAGGCTCGCCGAGCTGACCGCCTAGCCGCCCGCCATTGCGCCAATAATCAGAAACGGCTCCTTCCCGGTCACCACTGCGTCGGGCAGCGGACGATCGGGCGGATCGAGCGACAGATCCTCCTCGCAGGCGAAAAACCGCACCAGCGCGCGCCGCTCTCGCGTGGTCTGGTCCCGGATCGTCCCGCGTAGCACCGGGTAACGCGACTCCAGCGCATCGAGGACGGATTGCGGTGTCGCCTGTCCCTGGACATCGAGTTCAACCTCGCCTTTGACCTGGGCGAGATTCCGCAAGTGCGGGGGGAGGACGACGCGGATCATTTAAGGGTCTGCACCTCGACGGACAGCACCGCCGGCAGGTCCCGCACGATGGGATTCCAACTGTCGCCCGCATCGGCGGATGCATACACCTGTCCGCCGGTCGTCCCGAAGTAGACCCCGGGAGACTCGAGCGAGTCGACCGCCATCGCATCGCGCAAGATGTTCACGTAGCAGTTGCTCTGCGGCAGGCCGTTGGTCAGCGGCTCCCACTCGTTACCACCCGTCCGGCTGCGATAGACGCGCAGCTTCCCATCCGGCGGAATGTGTTCTGAGTCGCTCTTGATCGGGACCACGTAGATGGTCTCGGGCTCGTGCGGGTGGATGTCGATCGGGAATCCGAAGTCCGAGGGGAGGTTGCCGCTGATCTCGCGCCAGGAGTCGCCCGCATCGTCGGTGCGCATGACGTCCCAGTGCTTCTGCATGAACAGCGTGTCAGGGCGCGAGGGGTTCATCGCGATTCGATGCACGCAGTGGCCCACCTCGGCATTCGGATCGGGGATGCCTTCCGACCGCAGTCCCTGGTTGATCGGCCGCCAACTCTTGCCGGCATCGTCACTGCGGAACGCGCCCGCCGCCGAGATCGCCACGAACATCCGGTCCCGATGCTTCGGATCGAGGATGATCGTGTGGAGGCACATGCCGCCGGCCCCCGGCGCCCAGTTGGCTGCGGTGTTGTGCTGACGGAGGGCGGGAAGCTCGTGCCAGTTCTGGCCCCCGTCGGTAGAGCGGAAGAGAGCCGCGTCTTCGGCGCCGGCGTAGACGGTGTCCGGGTCCGTGAGCGAGGGCTCCAGGTGCCAGATTCGCTTGAACTCGAAGGGCCGCGAAGATCCGTCATACCACTTATGAGTGCCGGGTTCGCCGTCGTAGGCGAACTTGCCCTCCATCGCCTGCCAGGTCTTGCCGCCATCGTTCGAGCGCTGGACCACCTGCCCGAACCAGCCCGTGTTCTGCGACGCGTAGAGCCGGTTCGGATCTGCCGGTGACCCTTTGACGTGGTAGACCTCCCAGCCGGTGAAGTGCGGGCCAGTTATGTCCCATTGCTTGCGCTTCGTGTCCGATGTCATGACGAAGGCGCCCTTGTGCGTGCCGACCAGTACCCGAACCCCGCTCATCCGTTCCTCCTCCTGCGATGAAACCAATGCCAGCTTCGTGAGCCGCATCGACTCAGGCCGACCTGACCCACGATAACCGATGTGGCTGAACGAAGCCTCAACTGCTCGGTCGTGTGCCTAGGGGATCAGTGCTTTACCGATGGCGATGAAGTTGCTAGCCATGCTCCGGAGTTGCGCGGCGCTGACCGAGCCGGCCGTTACGCCTTTCGCAAGCGTGGTGTTGATGGTGGCGAAGCGACGGGCGATCCGCTCCATCTCCGGATGAGCTCGCGCTCTGGCCTTCTGGCGGGCGGTCGGCTTGACCCGAGCGAGGGCATCGAGGAGGTCAGCCGTTCTCCGCATTTCGCGGGCCGTCCTCTCTGCGGCGCCGTCCTCCCCCCGCTTGATCAGCGGCATGAGAACAATCTAGCACTCTCCGTGGAGTACTGTCAGCGTCATGGCGGGGCTCCCCGAGGGCACCCTTACCTTCATGCTCACCGACCTGGTGGGCTCGACCCGGGCGTGGGAATCCGCCCCGTCGGCGATGCGTGAAGCCATGGCCCGGCACGACCGCATCCTGGACCGACGTCTCAAAGAGCACCACGGCACTGAGGTGCCGAGCGGACGGGCCGGTGACAGCATCCTGGCCGTCTTTGCGAGGGCGGTCGACGCGGCCGCTTGCGCCCTCGCATTGCAGCGGGACTTCGTTGCCGAGCGCTGGCCGGCGGAGATCAATCTGGAAATTCGGGTCGCGTTGCATAGTGGCGAAGCCGAGCTACGGGAGGACCAGTATCACGGTCAGGTTCTCAACCGCTGTGCACGGCTACTGGCGACCTGTCACGGCGGGCAGGTTCTGCTCACGAGCGCAAGCGAGCAACTCCTTGTCGACGAATTACCCGAGGGCGCGGAGCTGCGCGACCTCGGAGTGCATCGCCTCAAAGACCTGACGCGCCCCGAGCACGTTTTCGAGCTCGTCGACGCCGAGCATCCAAGAGAGTTTCCGCCCATCCGCTCGCAGCAACCGGCGACCAACCTCCCGGTTCAGCTGACGGCATTCATCGGCCGCGACGGCGAGCTGCGTGAGCTCCGCGAACTCCACGGGCGGTCACGGTCACTCACCCTGACGGGACCAGGCGGCTCCGGCAAGACGCGGCTGGCTCTCGAACTGGCGTCCGAGGTAGTCCCGGAGCACGCCGATGGTGTGTGGTTCATCGAGTTCGGACCGGTTTCTGGAGCCCACCTCGTGCCGCAAGCGGTGGCGGATACCCTGCACCTGAAGGAGCAGGCCAGCCGGCGGTTGGCAGAAACCCTGGCCGACCACCTGCGAGAACGGCGCTCGCTCCTGGTTCTGGACAACTGCGAGCACGTCGTCGATACGGTCGCCGAGTTGGCCGTCGAGCTGCTTCAAGAATGTGAAGGCCTCAAGGTCCTGGCGACCAGTCGCGAGCCGCTGCGAGTGCCCGGAGAAGTGACCTGGCGCGTGCCGCCGTTGGGACGGGACGAAGCCGTGCGACTATTTGCCGATCGCGCCGCGGCTCACGATGCGCAATTTCGCATCAGCGACGAAAACATCGACCTGATCGTCCGGATCTGTGAGTGCGTCGATCGGATCCCGCTGGCCATCGAGCTTGCAGCCGCAAGAGTTCACGTGATGTCGATCGATGAGATTCTCAGTCGGCTCGAGAAGAGCTTCGGGCTGCTAACGGGAGGAAACCGAACGACCGTGAGCAGACAGCAGACGCTCAGAGCCACCCTCGACTGGAGCTACGGCCTTCTCAGCGATCCCGAGAAGATGCTCTTCCGGCGTCTCTCGATTTTCGCCGGGCGCTTCACGCTTGACGCCGCGGAAGCCGTATGCGGCGACGACCTGCTAAAACCCGATGCCATCCTCGACCTCCTCGGGCGACTGGTCGACAAATCGATGGTCTGGCGGGATGCCGCACGCTATCGCTGCCTGGAGACGATTCGGAGTTATGGCCGCCAGCAGCTCGAGCAGGCCGGCGAGCTCGATCCCATCCAGACCCGGCTGGCTGCCTATCTGATCGGGGTTGCCGAATCGCGCAGGCCTGGCCACCTGGCTGAGTGGCTGGACCGCCTTGAGGCTCTTTACGATGACATCGGCGCAACCCTTGCCTGGAGTCAAAAGGCCGATCCCGAGCTTGGGATGCGGTTGGCGGTGGCCCTCGATGTCTTCTGGCAGTTGCGCGGTCACGCGTCGGTGCCCCGCCAGTTCGCCGAAGCCATCCTGGCGCAGACATCACCGGACTTTCCCCGCCGCCCCGCCGCCCTTTATCTGGCCGGAGCATTTGCCTACCTGCACGGTGACTTCGCGGCCGCCCGCCGGCGGATCGACGAGGCCGTCGCCGAAGCCCGCCGTGCCGGAGACTGGGTCACATTGTTGGCGGCGCTCGAGAGGTCGGGGCTGATGGCCGCCGCCGCGGTCGACCTGGCTGCCTCGGAGACGGCCCTCGAGGCGGCGCTCGAGCTGGCCCGTGAGCATCGAGACCAGGCCGCCGAGGCTTCGATCCTTCACCAGTTGGGCCTGCGCGCCAGCCAGAAGCCCGATCTTCCAACGGCGCGGTTGCTTCTCGAGAAAAGCCTCGAGCTCCGCCGGACCCTTGAAAGGAGCGATGAGGCGTCCATGTCGCTGACGTTTCTGGCCGCCGTGGCGCTCCTCCAGGCAGACGCGAGGACCGCGCGGCGCTCCATCATCGAGAGCCTGGAAATCGGGCGCGCGCTACGCGACCGCCGCGCGGCCTGGTCACTGGATGTTCTCGCCTGTCTGACGACGCGCGAGGGCAATCTCGAGCGAGCGCTGCAACTGGCCGGTGCCGGCTCCGCCATGCACGAAGCGAGTGGGAACACGCCACCAGCGCCGTGGGAGGCGTTCGTCTCGCCCCACGTCCAGCTCGCCCGCAACGGCCTGGATCCGGACGTGGCTCGCATGAGGTGGGATGAAGGACGACGGATGGCCTTCGACGAAGCGATCGAATTCGCCCTGGCCACCGTGAGCACTCCCCTGGAAATTGGTCGCTAGGAGGTAAGAGACTCCAGTAAATCCAGGGACGGCACAAAGAAAAGGGTGCCGGTGACCGCCCGACTGAAGTCGAGCAAGCGATCGTAGTTGCCGGGGGGTCGGCCTACGAACATGTTTTCCAGCATCTGCTCAATCGGGCGCGGTGATCGCGCGTAGCCGATGAAGTAGGTTCCGAACTCCCCGCGCGCCACGTCACCAAATGGCATGTTGTCGCGGAGGATCTTGATCTCCTTCCCATTCTCCTCGATGATCGTCAGTGCGTTGTGCGCCGAGGTGGGCTTGATGCCCTCCGCCAGCTCGATGTCGGACAGCTTGGTGCGACCGATGATCCGCTCCTGTGCCTCCGTCGACAGCGCGTTCCAAGCGGCCATGTCGTGCAGGTACTTCTGCACGATGACGTAGCTTCCACCGGCGAAGGGCGCGTCCTCTTCGCCGATGATGGTGGCCTCGACCGCCAGCTGACCCGTCGGGTTCTCGGTCCCGTCCACGAAGCCGATCAGGTCGCGATCGTCGAAGTACTGAAAGCCGTGGACCTCGTCGACAGGGGTAACGGCCTGCCGGAGACGATCCATGAACTGCGTCGCCAGCTCGAAACAGAGGTCCGTCCGGGCAGCCCGGATGTGGAAGAGGATGTCGCCGGGGGTGGAGACCGCGTGGCGCGGCCCGGCCCGGACATCCCGGAACTCGTGCAGCTCGGCCGGCCGGGGGTCGCCGAAGACCCGGTCCCAGGCGGCAGAGCCAAAGCCGATCACGCAGGACAGGTAGCCCTCGAGGTCACGGAAGGCCACCGCCCGGACCAGCGCCGGGAAGTCTTCGCACAAGGCCCGAACGGTCGCTCGGTGGTCATCGCCGGGGTTGACCGTTACCACCAGGAAGATCGCGGCACGCGTCAGTGGCGCGACCACCGGCTGTGGCCGCCTGCTGCTCAGCTCGCCCTTCAAGCCCTTCATTCTCCCACCCGTCAAAAATTTGGGTGGATGGCGCCTGACGATCCAAAATTAGAGACGAGCAAACTTTCCGATCAAAGGAGGCGTTACGTGTCCAACCGTTCGGTGTATTTGCAGACCATGATTTCTCTGGCGTCGGCTGCCTTCGGGGTGGTCGCCGCGCTCGCCTGGAACAGCGCAATCACGGCGCTCGTGAGGCAGATTTTTGGCTCGGGTGCCCAGGTTATCTCGCTCTTCATCTACGCCATCATCATCACCATCATCGCGGTCATCGTGATGGTCAACCTCGGCAAGGTGGCGGAGCGGACGGCCGAGACCAAGGCCTAGGCAGGTCGTCGCGGCGGCGGCATGAGTCAAGGGCGGGGCCGATCAGGTACACATGGTCTGTGCCCCTCGATGCCCCAGCTGTCATCGCCCTGCGGCGCATCGCATTCCTTTTGGAACTTGCCCAGGAGCCGACGTACCGCGTTCGCGCCTTTCGCCGCGCGGCCGACCTAGTTTCAGCACTTACAGCGGAGGAGCTCGATCGGAGGATCCGTGAGGGTTCGCTCCAGAAGCTGTCCGGTATCGGCGCTGTGACGGCGCTGGCGATCACCGAAGCACAGCGCGGCGAAGCCCCGGTCTACCTGCGTCGGCTGGAATCAACCGAAGGTCGCGCCGTGGCCGACGACGCCGCTGCACTACGTAGGGCGCTTCGGGGCGACTGCCACACCCACTCCGACTGGTCGGACGGCGGCAGCAGCATCTTGGAGATGGCCGAGACGGCGCGCTCGCTGGGTCACGAGTATGTCGCCCTGACAGACCACTCGCCCCGACTCACCGTGGCCAGGGGCCTCTCCGCGGAGCGGTTGCGCCAGCAACTCGAGGAAGTGGAGCGGCTCAACGTCGGGCTGGCACCCTTCCGCATCCTCACCGGCATAGAAGTCGATATCAACGAGGACGGCTCGCTCGACCAGGAGGACGGCCTGCTTGACCGTCTCGACATCGTCGTCGCCAGCGTGCATTCGAAGCTGCGCATGCCCCGCGAGCAGATGACTGAACGAATGATGACGGCAGTCGCCAACCCGCTCACCAACGTGCTGGGCCACTGCACCGGTCGCATCGTCGCCGGTAGAGGGCGACCAGCATCGGACTTCGACGCGGAAGCCGTCTTCGAGGCTTGCAGGCGGTTCGACGTCGCCGTGGAGATCAACTCACGTCCCGAGCGCCTCGACCCGCCAAAGCGGCTGCTCAGACTGGCAGTGGAGGCAGGTTGCCGCTTCGCCATCGACACCGATGCTCACGCCCCTGGGCAACTCGGCTGGCAACTACGAGGTTGCGAACGGGCCGCAGCCTGCGGCGTTGCGGCCGACACCGTCATCAACACGCTGAGCGCTACCAACCTCGTCGCCCTCGCCTGAGAACTGCCTGGTCGCGAGAACTGCGACCAACCGCCGTTACATGACGTAAGTGAACGCGCCAACCGCCATGTGGAAAGTCGTTCTGCTCGGGGTTATCGCCGCCCTGCTGATCGCGTTGGGGGCCGCCGCATTCCTTGTGCCGGACCCATCGAATTCGGTCGACGCCTATCAGCAGGCGACACCCTGCACCGCCGCAAGCACCTCCTCAGACAACTGCTATGCCGTGGTGCCGGTCACCGTCGTGAGGGCGTCCGCCAATCATCTCCGCAAGGGCGGGCCGGAGGAGCACGTCGTCGTCCAGGCTCCGAGCGGCGCCAGCGAGATCGTCCTTCCCTGGGAGAGCGAGCAGGATCAGGTTCTACTGGCCGGCGCGACCGGAACGGTCGACGTCTATCGGGGAATGCCCGTCCTCCTGGCAGTCGGTGGATACCAGTTCGCCACCCTGCAGAACCCGATTGTTGCGAAGGCGCAAACCCGATGGATCGGCTGGATCCTCCTCAGCCTCGGGCTGGTGTTTGGTGGCGCAGTGGTGATGACGCTCCTCTCTCGGCGGCGTCGAGCATCCTTCCCGGTTCCATCAATGGACGCCCTGCGCCAGGCGATTGTCCAGCTGCCTCCGGACACGGATCCGCAGGTCGTCGAAAAGGTGAACGAGACCCAGCGACGTCTCGCCGCGATGCTAGCGCAGCCGCAGCGGGGCCAGATCACCAGGGGACAGACGATCGGAATCGTCATCGGCTGCGCCGTCGCCGTCATCGGGGCGCTGCTCCTACGAGGACAGCACTAAGGCGCGGTCTTCCTTCATCGCCGAGAGCAATTGCGAGTCCTAGTCGGCCAGGCGGGCAGCCTGTTCGTTCAGATAGCGCTGTCGTGGCAGGCTGGTCGTCCGACGCGCAGCCGCTTCGTAGCAGGTTCGAGCCGCCGCGCGATCGCCGATCTTTTCGAGCAGATGCGCACGGACCGCAAGCAGCCGTGGGTCATCTGCGATGCGCCCATCCTTCTCTAATTGGTCGACGAGAGCGAGGCCTGCGCTGGGTCCTCGCGCCATCGCCACCGCCACCGCATGATTCAGGGCGACGACCGGATTGTCAGCCAGGCGCATCAGCGCTTCGTACAGTTCCACAATCTGCGGCCAATCGGTAGCGTCGCTGCTGGGCGCTTCGTCGTGCAAGGCGGCGATCATGGCCTGGAGCTGATAGGGGCCGACGTCAGCGCTCGTCAGCGCCTGTTGGACGAGGGCGAGGCCCTCGGTGATCTGCTCCCGATTCCAGCGGCTTCGTTCCTGTTCCGCCAGGGGAATGAGCTCGCCGTTTGGGCCGGTGCGCGTCGGGCGACGCGCATCGGTCAGCAACATTAGGGCGAGAAGGCCGGTCACTTCCGAATCGTCGGGCAGCAGGCGATGCACTATCCGCGCCAGGCGGATCGCTTCGGTCGCAAGGTCGGCGCGCTGGAGGCTCGGCCCCGATGTCGTGGCGTAGCCCTCGTTGAAGATCAGGTAGAGCACATGAAGCACGGCCGCCAGCCGCTCGCCTCGCTCGGAAACTGGAGGCATACGAAAAGGAATCCCGCTGTCCTTAATGGTCTGCTTTGCTCGCGTGATGCGTCGCGTCATAGTCTCTTCCGGAGCGAGAAACGCACGCGCGACCTCGGCGGTGGTAAGGCCACCAACCGCTCGCAGGGTAAGGGCAATCTGGGACGCTGCCGACAACGATGGATGGCAGCACATAAAGAGAAGGACGAGGCTGTCGTCAGACGGCCCTGGCGCATCGGCCGGCGCCGCGAGCCGCTGATCCGGTAGGGTCCATTGGGCGACGCGATCCTCCCGGCGCTGCCGCGCCTGCTCGCTGCGCAGCAGGTCGGTCAGTTTGCGAGAGGCAACCGTGATCAGCCAGGCTTTGGGGTCGGCAGGGATGCCATCCGCCCATTGCATGGCCGCCGCCAGCAACCCTTCCTGGACTGCATCCTCGGCCAGATCGAAATGACCGTAGCGGCGAACGAGCGCCGCGAGGACCTGCGGCGTCAAGTCGCGCAACAGGTCCTCTAACTCTCGATCTCGCAACGGACTCCTAGATGTCAAGCTCCTGCCGCGACTCCGCGATCGGCCGCACGTCCGCATACGCCGTGGACGGATCGCCGGGGTAGGGGGTCTTCGATAGCCGGGCGGCGATCTCCGTGGCGCGATCGAAGCTGTCGCATTCGACGATCCAGTAACCAGCGAGGACCTCAGCCGTTTCGGCGAACGGTCCATCGGTGACGACGGGCACGCCCCCCCGAAGCTGCACCCGGCGGGCATGGACCGGGGCCGTCAGGCCTCGGGTCTCGACCAGCTCGCCGGAGTCAGCCAACTCCTTGTTAAACGACTCCATGAAGGCGCCCATCGCGGCGAAGTCCTTCGCCGACCACACCGTTTTGCCGCTGGCCTTCCCGGTCATCGCGTCGTAATCCTGCTGCGAGGCGTAGGTCAAGATCATGAATTTCATTTGTTGCCTCCTTTGTTAGCACCTTTCTGGTGCCTTTCGCCAGCGACGTCGGAGCCGAGGCCCGGGTCCGGACATTGGTCTCTGGCTGGGAAGCCGCCCAGCGGATGTCCGGACAGGTCGATTGGCACCGACGTTTCGGGTGAAGACGTAAACCCGGGGCGCGAGCCCAAATAGAGGAGAGACGAAGATGAAGACGCTAGGTTTGGAGAACGGCGGAGCGACGATCTCGATCCGTGCGGCTCGTCTGGCAATCGGTGGCACGGTAGCGGGGCTGGGCTTTCTCGGCGCGCTCCATGCTCTGAGCCCTGAATTCGACCCCGCCTGGCGGATGGTCAGTGAGTACGCGAACGGTCGTTACCCTTGGGTGCTTTCGCTGATGTTCGCCTGCTGGGGCATCAGCACCTGCGCGCTCGCCTACGCGATTCGTGGGCAACTTCGAAGCACCTCCGCCAGGATCGGGCTGGGCCTGCTCGTTCTCGCGGGCCTTGGAGAAGCCATGGCGGCCGTATTCGATCTCAACAACATCACTATGCACAACGTCGCCGGGGTATTCGGCATGGGCTGCTTGCCGATTGCCGCCATGATCATCAGCATCAAGCTCGGTCGAACCTCCGAATGGTCTGGCGCGAGAAGGAGCCTTCTCGTGAGCGCGGACCTGGCATGGATCAGCGTGCTGCTTCTGGTGGCGTCGTTCGCCCTGATGGTGGGCACATTTATGGCGACGGGCCTACCGACGCCGACGCAGGCGCCAAAGGTTCTGCCTGCTGGCGTGATTGGTCTGGTCGGGTACGCGAACCGGCTGCTAGTGCTGTCCTACTATCTATGGGTGATCGTGGTGGCGCGCGAAGCCATCAAGCTTGGCTCGCCAAAGACAGTCCGCCGAGTGGTCCAACAAGGTTCGCTTACGCGCGCGAACGAGGTCTAAGAAAGGTGGGGCCTGCAAAGACCCCTCCCTGATCTTCGCCAGATCACATCAGCTGCCACGACGAATACGATCGCGAGTACTGGGTGCGAACCAGGCGCTACCGGCGAGTGTTGTCCGGTCTGTCGAGCGCGCGCCTTAAGCCGTGGGTCGGGTTGCCGTCACGGTTGCTGTCAGAACGCATGTTCAGGGTATGAAGCTACGAGTCATGTACGGGCATCACGGCGCGGCGCTGGTATCAGCCTCCGAATTGAAAATGGCGGGGGCGCGACGGGAACGAGAAGAGAGGGTGGCAACTCTCTGATCTCGCCACACACGCGGGATTGTCCGAGCCAACTGCCAGGGCCGTCGTGCGAGGTCGCGGCGTCTCTATGGTCACCGCGCTCAAGGTGGTCCGAGCACTGGAACGGCATCCGCCCAATGAGCGGCTGATGGCTCACTGGCACGAGGCGCACCCACGACCGGTCGTGCCGAGCCAGTTGGTTACGGCGAGCGACCGCTAGACCATCTGATAGGTAGCAGCTGAACTGGCCGGATGGAGCGCAACCCGATCACTCCGCATTACTTATCTGAATATGTGGAGGACCGGGCTGGCGTCCCGGCAGGACTCGTCGCTAACATCGAACCAATGTTCGTCGTGCTCGGTCCCTGAATTGATGCTCACGAGACGCCAACTACTGTTCGTCCAAGGCGGAGGCGCCGGGGCGCACGACGACTGGGACGACAAGCTCGTCGAGAGCCTGAGGCGCGAGCTTGGGTCCAAATTCGAGATCCGTTACCCCCGGATGCCGAACGAAGATGATCCTGCGTACGCCGCATGGAAGGCGACACTCGAGAAGGAGCTTGCGACACTCGACGATGACGCGATTCTTGTCGGCCACTCGCTCGGCGGGACGATTCTGATCAATGCTCTCGCGCAGTCACGCTCAGAGCGGCAGTTTGGCGCGATCTTCTTGATCGCGGCGCCCTTTGTCGGCGGTGGAGGCTGGCCGAGCGAGGGCATGAATCCCCCGCCCGACCTCGGCGCGCGGCTTCCCCGAGACGTTCCCGTCTTTATCTACCATGGGCTCGACGATGAAACCGCGCCGCCGTCGCATGCCGAGCTCTATGCGCGTGCGATTCCACAGGCCCGCGTCCGTCGCCTG